>MRWG01001138.1_pt1 | contig 18859 bp, 10 predicted proteins | sample 1013341 | NCBI WGS metagenome assembly MRWG01 (sample SAMN06117577, study PRJNA244670) | biofilm metagenome | biome: Water; feature: Cathode Biofilm; material: Biofilm; isolation source: microbial consortium enriched at the cathode of a solar microbial fuel cell | place: USA: District of Columbia ... | reverse complement strand
GGCAGACCGCGGAGAAGCGGTACCTGGTGTTCGGCGACTAACGAGGCATCGAAAGGACTTCGAAATTACAGAAGAAGTGTTGCTCAATCTCTCAATGTCGATTACTCTATCCCCGATTCGGACTCGTCCCTCTACTCGTCCGGCGCTTTCCGGGTGGCCGTGGGCGTCTCCGGACGAAGAGTCGGAATCGGGGGCGGATGACCGGCCGACGAAGTCCCACTCCTGTGATGGAAAGAAATCGAAGAGTCGAAGGTCGGCCTCGGCATCCGAGTCAGTGGCTTCGAACCGGACACACTGAAGCTTCGGGAAAGAAACCTTCATTGAACCGGAGCTTGCCGTACGCTCGGTTCGGTCGCCGGGTTCGAGTTTTCGGTCAAGCAGATGCCGGCGAAACCGTGTTCCGTCAGGAAGCGCCATTCCCCAATGCGTCTGTGTGGTGCCTTGATTGACGTACGAGCCGGTTCTCAGAAATCCGACACAATTGGTCTCCAAGTCGCGAAATATCAGTACCCAGGATTCCTGCCACAACGGATGGCTGCTTGGTGTGTGGGGAAAATCGACGTCCGTGTAGAGTGTCACGGGCTCCTCCTCCTTCGCTTCAGGATTGCGTGATGCCGAGTGCCGCTCCCCGCTCCAACGTGGCTTCAACGGAGCGGCACGCAAGTTGATTGAATCTTTCCAGGAAATCGCCATGGAAGTGCTTGCGTGCCAGCAGCGTTATCACGGCCGATCGATAGGTGGCGAACAACTCGTAATAAGGCCAATCGCGAATCCTGGTACCACTAGCACGCTCATACTCGGACACGAATTCCGCATCGCTAAACGTACCCTCCGGTCTCTGCACTCCGCTCTGGAGTGATTCGTTGCCGACGACAAACATGGCGAGGTCACATTCGGGATGCCCTATGAAGGCCATCTCCCAATCCAGAACTGCGTTGATGTCGGTACCGTCGAAGAGGTAGTTCCCGAGATTGGTGTCGCCATGGCAAAGCACCAGTTCCTCGCGCATGGGTACGTTCTCTGTGAGCCAGTCCTTGATCGGGCTTAGCGCAGCTTTGTATTCAGAGTCGCCACTCCATTCGAGGCTATCCCAATACCGCTGGACCTCTTTGGCGATTGGGCTGTTGCCCTCTGCGCGTGCAAGAAGGAAATCCATGCCCAACGCCTGCCAGTCAACTTTGTGGATCTGGGCCAGAATGTTTATGAAGGCCCGCTGCATATGGCGCCGAGCGGTGGGTGTGGCATCAACGTAAAGACCTGATGTCATCCAGGTCATCGGCGTGCTGCGGCCGGCCACACGGTCCATGACGTAGCCCGGTACGCCCAGATGCTCGCCTTGTTCGTCCAGCCACCGTTGCGGTGCTGCCGGGACTGGTGTCTCTCCCAGTGCTTTTTGAATCAGGAATTGCGCGCGCACGTCGTAGGCATGAAACAGCCCACGGGTAGGCAGGAAGCGGAGAACCAGATCGGCCGTCTCTTGCTCTCCCGTCGAGGAAGTCCATTTACCCTCGAACACGAGTGTTCCGTTCGAGCCGCCAGCGGCTTCGTCGACTGGCTTCAATCCCGTGACGGCGACATTCCGTGCTTGCTCGTGAGCGGATATCAGCGATTCGATTCGCTGCGTCCATACTTCCGGAGAAATTCCGGCAAAGCGGGCTTCGCGCGAGCGATGAACGATTTCCGCGCTCAGCTTATCGATGTCTTGAGTTGACTCGGTCACATCTCCCTCCCCTCAGAACGTTCATCGTACGGCTGCCCTCGAAGTGCTTGTTTGCACGGCGTGGGCAAGGCGTGACTTTCGCTGGCCACTTGCGCTGCGGGTCGCACCGCAGCCGGATAGGTGCTGAGCCCGCATCAATAACCGTAATTTAACGCCAATTACTTGTATAATGAAACTATTTTGCCGTATTAGAACGAACAAAATACGGCTACACGGACTCCAAATAAAGAAAATGAGTTGACCCTAGTCTGACGTGCGCGCTAGTATGTGCCCTCGTCTGCTGGTGGTTGAATCCTTTCGCCCAGAGCAGTCGGCAGTCGCGTTTCCGTATTCGAGGGGGGCACGATGAATCTGCGGCGGGCGCGAAGATGTATCGGGGCCATTGCGATCTCTGGGTTCGGTGCGACTACGGCTGCGGGCGCCGCAACGGATGGCGTCATCGAGGAAATCGTTGTGACGGCTACGAAGCGGGCTCAATCCAGTGAGTTGCCGGGCTCGATTACGGCGCTCGGTCAGGAAGATCTCGAGATTAGGTCCATTCGGTCTACGGAGGATCTTCAGGGAGCCATCCCCAATCTGAACTATCGAGAGTTCCTCGGGACCCCGTTGACCACGATTCGGGGAATCGGCGGAAACATCGACAGCGGCGCTGTCGAGCCTGGGGTTGCCGTCTACCTGGATGGTATGTACCTGCCTCGACCGGACATGCTTGCCCTCGAGTATCCAGACCTGGAACGCGCAGAGGTGCTTCGCGGTCCTCAGGGCACGCTCTACGGCAAAACGCAACGGGCGGTGCCGTCAATTGCGTCACGCAGCCTCCGGCGGAGGGCTTGCAGGGGGAATTATCCGTTGGCGGTGGCAGCTACGACATGCGGCGTCTTTCGGTAATGGTCGCCGGCCCCCTATCCGAGCAACTGTCGGCGCGCCTCTCTTGTTTCTACAGCGACGAGGACACGTTCAAGTTTTAAAGCCAAAGGAATAGCGAGATGAGCACATACGACCTGGTGATAAGGAATGGAACCATCATCGATGGCACTGGCGCCGCGCGAATGTTCTCGGACCTGGGTATCCGCGACGGAATAATTGAGCAGATCTCGACTGATCTATCTGGCGTCTCCGCCAAAAGAGAAATCAACGCGGCCGGAAAGATCGTGGCTCCGGGCGTGATCGATTCGCACACCCACTACGACGCGCAAATCAACTGGGACCCGTATTGCACGAACTCGAGCTGGCATGGCTGCACGACCGTTGTCGTAGGGAACTGCGGATTTGGCTTCGCTCCCTGCAAGCCCGAAGCTCGAGACCGTTACATGGCGATGATGGAGAACACTGAGCAGGTACCGATCGGTGCGATGCGCAAAGCGCTCGGTTGGAAATGGGAATCCTACCCGGACTGGGTAGATCATATGCGAAGCTTGCCCAAAGGCATCAATGTTGCGAGCTACCTGCCGCTGAACTCGTTGATGATGTATGTGATGGGCTATGAGAACTCGAAGAAACGTGGAGCCAATCGTACTGAGCGGCAGCTGATGCGGGACATCCTCAATGAGGCGATGGACGCAGGTGCGATTGGCTTCGGCTTTTCCCATCTCAACGAGCTGAACAGCCACAAAGACTGCGATGGCACCCCAATGCCGACCGACGAGATGGCTGTGGAAGACGCCTACTGGCTGGCGGAGGTGCTTCGCGAAAGAGATCAGGGATGCATTCAATGTCTGTGCGAGGTGCCGAGTGGCGTGTCGAACCGTCACGTCGCCGAAGAGCTCGCCCGGATCTCCGGGCGCCCTGTCCTGCACAACGCCATTCTAGCCATCAATGAGCTGCCGGACTATCACACGGGAATCCTCCGCTGGCTGGACGAGACGGAGAAGCGCGGCCTCAATATCTTCACGATGGCGCTGCTGTTCCGGTTCTGGAACGAGTTCAAGGTAGACGATTGGGACCAATGGCAATCGGTACCACTGTTTCACACTTTCACTTTCTCGGGAACGGCGGCCGATAAAGCCAGACTGGCGGCAGATCCCGAGTTTCTAGCCAGGGCCCGCGCTGAGTACAACCCAAATGATCTGATACCGCTGGGTGGCCCGCTGGAGACCTATCAGCTACAGGACGCAAGTACGGCGGCTTCATATCAGAAGTTCGAGGGCAAACGCGTCAACGAGATTGCGGCGGAGCTAGGCCGCCCTGTGACAGACGTATTCTTCGATATCGTCGCGCAATCCGGCGCAACAGCGGACTTCCGCGCTGCCGATTCGTCGGGCCTCAATGTGGATTTCGCCGAGCAGGTGCTTCGCCACAAACGGGTTGTGCCGGGGACCTCAGATGGCGGTGCCCACGTAAAGTTTTACAGCGGCGGGCAATACTCGACCGACAACATCGTTCAGATGGTAAGAGAAGAGGGGCGGATGTCGCTTGAGGAGATGCATTTCAAGTTGAGCGGGCTACCGGCACGCATCATAGGCCTGAACGGCCGAGGGACACTGCAGGAAGGTCAAGCGGCGGACGTCTACGTATACGACTACGAGGAGCTTGGGTTCGACCGAGAACGCCTGGAGGTAGTGAACGATCTTCCCGATGGCGACTGGCGGCGCGTGTGTCGCGCTCGCGGTGTCGAATGGGTCGTCGTCAACGGCGTGCCGATCTTTAGGGGAGGTTCGTGCACTAACGAGACTCCTGGACGGCTAGTGAGCAATGGCAGTACGGAGTTGGATGCGAAACTCGTATGACTACCAAGGCCCGCGAACGGAGAGAATCCACGGTGACAGAGGAAGCAGTCGAAAATCGGCTGGTCAATCCAGCATTTTGGGCAAACGAGCAGGACGTTCACGAGTTGTTTGGTTGGCTCAGGGACAACAAACCCGTGTGCCACATGGCGCCGCAAGGCTTTGAGCCCTTCTGGTCGGTTACGAAATACCATGACATCAAGGAGATTGAAGGCAAGAAAAGCGTGTTCGTTAACGAGCCTCGTCAGACCTTGATTGAGCGAAAGCGCGCCGAAGCGATTCAAGCCATGACGGGCCGAAAAGACCTCGTGCGGTCGCTGGTGTCTATGGATGATCCCGAGCACACCAAGTATCGAATGCTTACCCAGAATTGGTTCATGGGTAAGAACCTGCTCAAGCTGGAACAGCGCATCCAGGTTCTTGCCGCATCGTACATCGACCGCATGAGCGAGTTTGGGGGCGAATGTGATTTCGTCAAAGACATTGCAGGCTGGTACCCCCTCCGGGTGATCATGGACATCCTCGGCGTGCCGGAGGAAGACGAACCGTTCATGCTCAAACTGACTCGCGAGCTGTTCGGTCCGGACGATCCGGATAATCAACGGTCCTTCGACGCCAATCGCTTCTTCGAAGTGGTGGAGGATTTCGAACGCTATTTTTCGGAGCTGTCTGCTAAGCGCCGCGAGAAGCCCACCGACGATGCGGCCAGTCTCATCGCCAACGCGAGGATCGACGGCCAGCAAATCCCCGAGCTCGAAACCAACGGCTACTACATCATCATTGCGACTGCTGGTCACGACACGACCAGTGCTTCCACGGCAGGTGGACTCCTTGCGCTCGCCCAACACCCAGGCGAAATGAAGAAGCTCCGTGATGATGCGGACGCACTGCTTCCCTCGACGATTGAGGAATGCATTCGGTGGGTAACGCCGGTTCGGCATTTCATGAGAACCGCTACCGAGGACTACGAGCTTCGCAACATGACTATCCGGAAAGGCGAATCGGTAGCGCTCTGGTATCCATCAGCCAACCGGGATGAGGAAATCTTTGAGGATCCCTATGATTTTCGTGTAGACCGCAGGGGCTCAAAACATCTCGCCTTCGGGTTTGGCGCGCATGTCTGTCTGGGTCAACACCTGGCGCGGATGGAGATGAAAGCGCTGTATCGAGAGCTGCTCCAAAGGGTGGATTACATCGAGCTGGCAGGTGAGCCGAAGTACGTGCATTCAAGATTCGTGGGTGGCCTCAAGTCGCTGCCCATTCGCTACACGATGAAGTAGCGAAGAGGCCCCGCAGGGTGCTTGGCTCCGGTTCGAATCAGATTCCATATAGAGAGAGGAGAGCGACATGGCGTATGACATAAGCTGGGACAAGCCGCACCAGCCGAGTGACGATCTGCACTGGCAAGAGAGCGATTGCTATTGGTTCTACGACGCTCAACAGGGTGTCGGGGGGTTTCACAGGATTGGACAGCGCCCCAACGTGGGCAAAGGCCAGATCACGTTGTTTGCCTTCAAAGAGCAAGGCGAACGGTACGTTCTTAGCTCCGGCGACCGATCAGAGATTGCGCTTACCGCCGATGCGCGTCAGGAGAGCAAGCAGATCGTGGGTTCGCACACGGCTGAGGCACTTGGTGACGGGAGGATGCGGTTCACCTGGGAGGAGGATGGCTGCGCAGGTGATGTCGAGTTCTACGAGTGCTTCCATTTGCCCCGCAACTGGTCGAAGACTGGCCACTCGGATGAGTTCATGAGCAACATCAACTCCGACGGTCACCTGGAATGCTCTGGGCGGTTGCGTGGTCCGATTCGTATAGGCAACGAAACGTACGAGATCGACGCCCTCTGCCATCGTGATCGCTCATGGGGCTTCCGAGACAGCAGTCTCGTCAGCATGCATCGCTATCGCATGTTCTCCGGCACGGTAGGGCCGGAACTGAGCTTCGCGACCTTTCTGCTCGACCTTAAGGGTGGTCCGGCGATGGTGGCGGGCTTCGTCGCGCGCAATGGCGTGGACCTTGATGTCAAGGATCTGCGGGTTATGACTACGTTTGATTCCGATGGCATCACGCCCCTTGGTGCGGTCGGCGTTCTTACTCTTGAGAACGGGGAGGAGGTCCGGATCGAGTGCAGGTGTGTTCAAGGCTTCATGACGCCGGTTCCGGAAGCCGAGTGCGCCTCGCTGGATCACCTGTCGGTGTTTTCATTCCAAGGGAAGACAGGCTTTCTCGATCTGGAGCTTTGTAACAATCCGGGCCGAGGTACTTACGTTCCTACGCAGGACGATGTGACCTTCGCGGCCGTAGATCAGGGTCTGTCTAAGAGCGTCGTCTACACGGCTTAGTCGCCGTAGCAACCGCTTCAGTGGCTATTGGTTCAACCCGTCAGGTCAAACCTGCGCGAAGCGCCCCGCGACGGGTCAAATCGGGGAGAGAATAGTGAGGAAGAAACTGGAAATGCGGTCGCTGTGGCTGGCAACCGCTGTTGCTGTCGTGATAGGCGTTCCGGTCCAACGGGCATCGGCCGAGGAACAGGCAGCGCCAATAGAAGAGATCGTCGTCACTGCTCAGCGTCGATCCCAGAGCTTGCAGGACGTTCCGATTACCATCAACGCAATGGGTGAGGACCAGATCGACGAACTCGGCATCGAAAAGGCCGCAGATCTTGCCGGCATCCTTCCTGGCTTAACGGTAGGCGAGTTCGCCGGCACCGCGAACATCTCGATTCGTGGTGTCGGAACCACCATCGTCTCCGGCGCGGGAGAGGGATCCGTTGCGTTGCATCTGGACGGCATCTTTATGCCATCCACGCTCATGGGCAATCTAGCGCAAAAGGACCTTGGGCGCATCGAGGTGTTGCGTGGGCCGCAGAGCACTCTCTACGGGCGTAATGCTACCGGCGGGGTCATCAACTTCTTTAGTGCCGCCCCGGAGGAAGGTTTTTCAGCGGGCGCTTCTGCGACGGCCGGCAATTACGACTATCGAGCTATCGAGGGCTATGTGACGGGAGCTTTGTCTGATCGGGTCAGAGCGCGTCTATATGCCGAAGGTGAGGAAAGAGATGGCTATACAGACAACGTCATTACGGGGCAAGATCTAGACGATCTGCAGGGCGTCGGTGGACGGCTCGCGATCGACGCTGAAGTCATGGATAGCTGGGATGCGGAGCTTAGAGTCACGTTGAGACAGGAGGATTCTGCTCAGCCTGTCTACGACCCGTTCGATCCCAGCTTCAGTCCCTTTCCGGCACCTCTCGTCGCCTTTGACCCCCGCGAGACTGCGACGCCGGTCGATGTTTTCAGCGAGAAAGAGTTCCTTCTGGCCTCGCTCAAAAACGAGTTCCATGGCATTGCTGATGACGTGACGTTGGTCTCGCTGACCGGTTACACGCACTTGGAGAACGACAGTAGAAACGACGCTCTGGGTATCGCGCTCGGCACTCCGCTTTCACGCGATGAGGAAGTAACCGGCATTTCCCAGGAGTTCAACCTCGTCGGGGAGTCGGTCAACACGAGTTGGGTCGTGGGCGTGTACGGACTCCATCAGGAGAATGACAACCAGTCGTTTACAGATTTCTCTGCCATTGGTCTCCCGAATAACAGTGTCTTCATGAAGTCAGAGCGTGACGCAATATCTGCATTCGGCGATCTAGAGTATGCATTCACGGACAAGTGGTCGGGCATCGTCGGAGCACGGCTGGGGTATGAGCGCGTCGAAACAGATTTGACCGTGCTCGCAGGTTTTACGCCCCTTTGCACGCCTGAATCAGTTCCTCAGAAGGAGACGGATGAATACGTCACAGGACGCTTAGGATTGAACTATCAGCTTAGCGACGACGCTCTGATTTATGGTCAGGTGTCCCGGGGGTACAAAGCTGGTGGGTTCTCGTTCTCGAACTGTGACAATCCTTACGACCCCGAGAAGCTGGATGCTGTGGAAATAGGGATCAAGTCCCGGTCGCTTGACGGTCGGCTGGTCGCCAATGTCTCAGGCTATTACTACGACTACCGGGATTTGCAACTCGAGCTTGCGACGGCGTCCGGCATCCCGGTCGAGAACGCGGATGAGGCGCACGTTTTTGGCGCGGATATCGAACTCAATTATCTCCCAACCGCCACCTGGGAGATTGGTCTTGCCCTGACGCTCCTCGATGCCGAGTACGACGAATTCATCAACAGGGATCCGAATTTCGGGGTACCGATTGGTACGGATCTTTCGGGAGTGCGCCTGAACAACGCTGCACCGATCTCAGGCACCCTCAGCATCCAGAAGGATTTTCTCTTCGACATCGGCAGCTTTCGGTTTCGGGGAGAAGCGTATATGACTGATGATTACAATCTTCGCGAGTTCGATGAGCCCTATGTGATTCAGGACGGATACACGTCTCTGAATTTCTATGGCATCTACGCGGATCCAAGCGATCGGTTTGAAGCCCGTGCGTTCGTCAAGAACGCAACTGACGAAACAGTCCTCGCCGGGGTGCTTGGCTTCGGTGGGCCCTTCGGAGTCTGGCAGACGCCGCGATTCTATGGAATTGAGCTGACAGCCAGGTACTAGCCGGAAATAGAGCAACTTCGGAGGTCATCATGAGCAAGCTCAACGAATTCGCTGCTGGTTCTGCATCGGCAACCAGAGCCGCCAAGGCGGGTTTCGTAGTGCTGCGACCAGAGCAAGCCGCGCGATTTTTGGAGGCGCAGTCAGGCGTCGAGGATGTTGACATAAGCGACTTCCAGACGCTGACTGAGGGGGCAGGGGCCAGTAACGGGATCAGCCTTCTGACGGCCAAGTACACGCTAAACGGCGAGCCCGTTGAACGGGGCATTGTGATCCGGTATATGCCGGGCGTGAAGTTGATCAAGCAGAAGGACTACGGAAGCGAGTTCTTCACGATGTCTGCGCTTGCCAATGCCGGCTTACCGGTGCCTCAAGTCCTGTGGCTGGATGCCGAGGGCCAGTACCTGGGTGCGCCGGGATATGCAATGGAACGGGTGGTCGGTCGTTCGCCCGACGCGGCCATGTTCTCCTCCGGCCTGTTCGCGGAGGTCCAGCCGGAGGCGCGGAGAAGCATGATGCTCCAGAGTGCCGAATTTCAGGGGCGCCTTCGACGCGAGGCAATTGCAGAGGATATGGTCCCTCACCTTGCTCATCGCGGGCACGGTGAGACTGCGGTACGTAGAGAACTGGGTTGGTGGTTATCTGAGGTAGAGATGGCTCGACCGCCTGGTGAGCGGCATAGGGTTGCTCTTGAACAGTTACACGATTGGATGTGTGAGCACGAGCCGACGCTCCGAGCTCCCAGCCTGGTCCATGGTGACTCCCAGTTCGCAAACTTCATGTTTCGCGATGGGAAGATTGCTGCGGTGCTTGATTGGGAATTAGCCTATCTCGGTCACAACGAAGCGGATCTCGCACTGATGATTCATCTCGTCGAGACCCACGGTCAGGACTCCGAACTCGAAGGTATCCCCGGCGAGGAAGAACTGATTGCCGCGTACGAGCGGGGCGCCGGGGCGGCCGCCGAGCACCTCCACTACTTCAAGCTGGTCAATCTCTTCAAGGTCATGAGCATTTACCTGATGCTCGGCGAGAAGCTGCCTAATCTGGACGCCATCTGGGATTACCATGTGGCGCTTGTGGAACCGCTTCAAAGATCAATAGGCTGACTGCCCTTCCCACGGTACCTATTGCCGATCCGATCGGTCCCGTGTCGCCAATGTGATGGGCGGTGGTCGACATCGATGCAACCACTGCGGTGCAACACGATGGAAACCGTGTAGAGGCGGCATCTTTGCCGAGCGCCCGATTACAGGAACAGTATATGAACGTTGAACTTACCATGACCATCGACGGTGGGCCGTCGCGCGGAAGCGAACAGTTTGCCGTTGAGAATCCCGCCACGGGGAAGGCTTTCGCCAAGGCCCCTGACTGTACGCGGGAAGAGCTCGATCAGGCAGTCGCCGCGGCGCGCAGGGCCGCACCGGCCTGGGCCGTTCGTCCCATCCACGAGCGCCGGCAGATGCTGGGGGCGCTGGCCGGCGCGCTGGCTGAGAACGTCGATGAGCTGATGCGTCTGTTGACCATGGAACAGGGCAAGCCCCATGGCGACGCCCAGGCCGATATCCTGGGCGGCGCACATTGGCTTGCAGAAACCGCGAAGCTGGACCTGCCCGAGCACGTCTCCGAGGATTCCGACGAGCGGCTCGCGGTGACCCGGCACCTGCCGATCGGCGTGGTCGCTGCCATCGTGCCCTGGAACTTTCCGGTCCTGCTCGCCATGTTCAAGGTCGCGCCGGCGCTTCTGGCCGGCAACACGCTGGTGCTGAAGCCGGCCCCCACCACGCCGCTGACCACGCTGCGCGTGGGTGAGTTGTTTCGCAGCGTCCTGCCCGCCGGCGTGCTGAACGTGATCTCCGGCAGCGACCGTCTGGGGCCGTGGCTCACCAGCCATGAAGGTGTCGACAAGGTGAGCTTTACCGGCTCCACGGAGACCGGACGCAAGGTCATGGCGAGCGCCGCCCCGACGTTGAAGCGCCTGACTCTGGAACTCGGTGGCAACGACGCGGCGATCGTGTTGCCCGACGTGAACGTCGAGGAAGTCGCAGAGCAGCTGTTCTGGGCAGCCTTCCGCAACACCGGGCAGATTTGCATTGCGACCAAGCGGATGTACGTCCACAAGGACGTGTACGAGCCCTTAAAGGAGGCCCTGGTCGCCTACGCGAAGTCGGTCAAGGTCGGCGACGGCGCCGAGCAGGGAACGCAGATCGGACCGCTCCAGAACCGGGCGCAATACCAGCGCGTTCTGGAGCTGATCGACGATGCGAGAGAGAACGGCTACCAGTTCCTCGTCGGTGGCGAGAGCGCCAAGGTACCGGGCTACTTCGTTCCCATCACCATTCTCGACAACCCGCCCGAGGATGCGCGGATCGTCCGTGAGGAGCAGTTTGGTCCGGTGCTGCCGCTCATGCAGTTCGATTCTGTCGAGGACGTGATCAGCCGAGCGAATGCAACCGAATACGGGCTCGGCGCATCCGTATGGAGTGGCGATGTCGATCAGGCTCAGACCATCGGCCGCATGTTGCAGGCCGGCACGGTTTGGATCAACGAAAGCCAGCACCTCTCGCCGTTGGCGAGCTTCGGCGGGCACAAACAGTCAGGCATCGGGATCGAGGGCGGCCAGGAGGGTCTCCTGGAGTTCACGATTCCGCAGACGATGTTCGTGCGCCGGCGAGCTGCGCAATCGTGAGTGCGCTGGCCGAGCACGCCCAGTCGTTTGCCGATAAGCCTGCGATTATTGATGGCGAAGACGGTGCCGTCGTCACCTTCGATGAGTTGAATCGACGCGCCATCCGATGCGCCCGACTCTTTCAGCGGGATGGCCTCGAGTTCGGCGACCACATCGCAGTGATGGCCGAGAACCTACCGGATGTACTGGCCGTAGCCTGGGCGGCGCTACGCTCCGGCTTGTACCTCACCCCGGTCAACTGGCACCTCACCGCGGATGAGGCGGCGTACGTCGTCAGTGACTGCATGGCGAAGTGGCTTCTCATCTCCCCGGGGGTCGGTGACGTCGCTGAAGAGCTGGACGTCGATCTGGACCGATCGGTTCATCGTTATACGCTTGGCGCCTCCTCCGGAAGCTACCTGTCTCTCGATGCGGCCCTCGCGTCCCAGTCGGAGCAACCTTTGGAGGAGGAGCTCGAAGGCGACATCATGTTTTACTCGTCCGGGACGACAGGCAGGCCTAAGGGCATCCTCCGACCCCTCAGGCGCCGCGCGACTGACAGTGAACCGAACCCCCTGACCCAGTTGATGGCCGGCGTCTACGGCTTTTCCGAACGGACGACCTACCTGTGTCCCGCACCGCTGTATCACGCTGCGCCGCTGGCCTGGAGTTTGGGGGTCCAACGCTTGGGCGGGACGGTGGTGCTAATGCGGCGGTTCGATGCTGCCAAGGCCCTGTCGCTCATCGAACGCTACCAAGTCGACCGGGGACAATTCGTCCCTACGATGTTCGTGCGGATGCTCAAGCTCCCGAAAGAGGAGCGTGAGCGGTACGACGTTTCCAATCTCGAGGCGGCGATTCACGCAGCGGCGCCGTGCCCCGTCGACGTCAAACAGCAGATGCTCGATTGGTGGGGCCCGGTCATTCACGAATACTACGCTGGGAGCGAAGGCGGCGGCTTCGTGTCGGTTGGGCCTGAGGAATGGCTGGCACGCCCGGGGACCGTGGGGCGGCCGTTGCTTGGAAAAATACATGTCGTTGGCCCAGAAGGTGATGAGCTTCCGCCGGGTGAGGTGGGCGTTGTGTACTTCGACAGCGGCGCGGATTTCGAGTACCACGGCGATCCGGAGAAGACCCGGGAGACCTACGACCATCGAGGCTGGCACACGCTCGGTGACATGGGCTATGTGGATGAGGAGGGGTACCTGTTCCTCACCGATAGAAAGTCGCACATGATCATCTCTGGCGGCGTGAACATCTATCCGCAGGAGGCAGAGAACATCCTGACGACACATCCGGCCGTGTTGGATGTGGCGGTCATTGGCGTTCCGCACCCCGAGTTCGGTGAATCAGTGAAGGCTGTCGTGCAGCCCGTCGATTCGACGAAGGCGGGTCCGGATCTCGAGAAAGAGCTGATCGACTACTGCCTGGAGCGTCTCGCCAAGTACAAGTGTCCGCGCAGCGTGGATTTCGTCGACGAGTTGCCACGGCTGCCGACCGGAAAGTTGCTGAAGCGTCAGCTACGCGACCGGTACTGGCCGGATGAGCGGCGCAAGGTGTGAAGGTAGGCGCTTCGCGGGATTCTAAACTTTTGATTTGAAAAGAGATGTTCGCCGCGATACAGCACTTGCAGCTTTTCTCGCCAGCTCCGACAGAAGTTGCAGCTATTGCCGCCAAGTGATTGCACTTTCTCGCGCCAAGGGACCGCTAAGTTATTGATTCTTCGCTGCCTGCGATTGCAGCTTTTTCTTCACTGCACAATTGTTGTGCCGTGCGAGAAAAGCTGCAGCTTTGTCGAGAAAAGTTGCAATCGCTGGCGAGAAAAGATGCAACCTGCAGACGGACGGCATTTTTCTGCGATTGGGGATCGATTTTCGGTGCTACTGGGTGTTTACCGATCGATATATGCGCGGAGAGCGGCATCGGCGCGTGCGCAAGAAACCCAGAGCTCCGGGACGATGTGCAAAAGGGTTGTCAGGTGGGAATGGAGGGCTGCGGCCTCATCATCGTATAGATCGTCAAACGCGAGCTCGGTAAGCCATGCCCCCGCAAATTCTCGCCATTCCATTAGTTCCTCGCGGCTGGCCGCGGAGGTTAAACAGATCTTCATGGCTTCTTCGATCGGCAACCGATATTCAACATCGTGGCGATATCGCCGGGACAGGATGCGAAGTTCTTCGGCGAGTGCAGGAGTTCTTGAGACGGCAGCTACGATTGCGAGACCGCTCAGGATCGCCAGCAGCTGCGACTGGTCTTCGACATTGGCTAGGCGGTGATTTGCTAGTCGAAGTCCATTGGCGGCCAATTCGGCTTTTCCCTCATCGACTCGAAACACCATCGCCGAGTTCACCAGAGCGACGAAGGAGGAGGTGTCGATCTGTTCCGAACTTAGTTTCGACTCAATATATTGAGCCAAATCCTCTGGCAATTCGTTTGGAATGCGTTCTGAGCCCTCAAGCGGTCCCGGGAAGTATGCCTGCGGAAACTCGATAACGGCGTTTAGGCTGTCTGGGTGTTCGCCGAGAATCAGATCATGGAGTGGGTCAGGCGCTAAGTGGTGCTGAAATCTTCGGGCGGCGATCACGATACGACCAAAATGGTCAGCCTTCAGTTGCGCTGCTGCAGCCAGGTCAGGATTCCATCGAGGCTCTGCCCGCATGTCAGCTAAAGATTGCATGTAATAAGACTCTCCTCGCATCTCTATCGCCCATTCGCGAAAGTGCTGACTGTCGACGCCGGCTGAGAGAGTCTGACGATGAATCAATGCGGCCTGACTAAGCGATGCCAATCTTCGGTAAAACGGAGGGGATGTTGAGAAGAGTCGCGCTCGAACCAGTTCTCCATCTACGAGGATGAACAAGGCTGAAAATAGTTTGAATTGGCTCGCGGCGTGGTTGAGGTCATCGTCGCGAATGTCCTGAATGAGTTGTGCAATGAGGGAAGATATCGCCGGTCTATCAGGCAGAACACGTAGGCCGACCTCGACTGCCCCAAGTCGTGATAAAGGATCACCGTTGTCATGCAGGGATTGTAAGACTGTGGATAGTTCTTGATCTTCTAAGTGATCTACCGAGACTAGATCGGTCAGGGAAGAGTGAGCGGACAAGAACAGACTGAACTCAAGTCCCATGGTCCGTTGCCACGAGAACCAGGCCGTTAGGGCCGACCGCCCGGCCTGCTCGGCGTAGTCTTTCAAAGAGCTGCTTCTGTCATAGACGCCAATAAACCGTTCGAAATACCTACGGGAGCAAGGCACAAGGGAGGAAACTGTGCTTTTCCCTGCGGCCATTTGGTCCTGAATCGATCGCGCAACGTGAGCAGGTGTGTCCTTAAGATCGTTGATGAACGTATCGACCTCTTCATCTTTTAGAGCCCGTTCTTCAAGAATGTGACGCCAGTCTTGCCTGTCATGCTCTGGCAGATTGACCTCGAGGGCTTGTTCTTCGAGCGTTCGCAAGCGGACTTCTCTGTGGGGGGAGAGAACGCCCAGGTCTGGTAAGTAGAGCCTTCGAGATCCAGATCGAAGAACGAGATTTACACTTCCTACGCCGCTTGATTCCTTCTCAAGCAACCAGTTCCCGCCGTTCGTGTCTCCGATTGTCGCTTCTTCCCGATCCCCAAGGAGATCTCTAACAGAAGCGAAGATCATGCTCCGAGCGAACGACACATCGGCTCCTTCTAGCAAGATCATCGCTTCCGTACTGAGGTTGTAGTCCTCACGGAACGCTTGCCTCTCGATAAGAGACTCTCCTATAGAAGGTGGCGCGTTCTCTAGGAAAGCCTGTGCGATCGCTGCTTTCACATACTGAGAGCTGCTCATTGTGCTGCGCCTGAAGAAAATCCGTTGGCTGCCATTTGCGCGATCTGATGCATGTACCATTCGACCAGTGATTCGTACAGCTCCGGGAATTGCTCTTTTGTCGGTAACAAGATGCGGTCTTCTACCCACTCCCAATACGCCTCTTTGATCTCCCTGCGCACGTCGTTCGGTGGGGAAAGAAGAAGGAGTAGGAATGCCGCCCGCCCGGAGCGAATTACTTCATCAGCGTTCTCTAGGCTATGTGCCCAACCGCGTACATCGATCTGCTCGAGGATCCAGTCCGAGCAGGCTCTTACTCGAGGAACCACGGAATCTTCTCGCCAAAGCATCCTGAGAGCGCCTGCGTATGCCTTTACAACCCCATCTAGCCAATGAGCTTCCTCTGGCAGCTGAAGCCAATCGCTCATTCTTGCTCGTAAGACCGACTCCCGAATCGCTCGCAGTTCAGCTGCTTCAATGACCTTGTTCTCCACCACGTCTGAAGCGTCTAGGTACGTGACTATCTCTTCTGCCTGGATTGGCACGAAGAGAAAGCCGGCCCTCCGCATCAAAGTCTTGTGTTCTAGAAGGGCCTCATCTGAGATGAGATCTGCCCTCAAAAGAGCTTGAAGTAGGTCCAGCGTAGAGAAAACTTCGGTCTTCTTAGAATCACCGTCCACTACCCGATGTCTATTGATAAACCTATCGTCACAGACTGCGATATCGCAGTGTGGCGCCAACGACAGTAAGTCCGCTGTCGGCTGACCGGAGATCAATTCTTCTCCCTCTCCTGAAGAGAGCCTTGGTCCGACTTTCACTTGACCGGATTCAATCCTCGAGTTCAACGCCGCACGAACCTTTTCGATTGTCGTTTTTACCTCCTCCGCTATCGCTTCGTAAGAAATGAGTGCATTGGCTTCGTCGATTGCCCTTGGTGAGAGAACTGGCGTGAGACCGGCAGCGCTAAGCTTCGGGAGGATCCCCAAGTGGTGCAGGTGGTTTACAGCAAGATCGTCCAAATACAACGTCGCGCCATCGACTATTTCAGGCTGATTCGGCCACTCCTGTTCGTGTAGCCGCAAGTATGCTTGTGCGCGACTTGCCTGATCGGAGGTAATCTGACCCTTGTGTCTAACCTTTTCAACGATTGCGCCGCAGCTACTTAAAACAGATGCGTGCGATGCCAAATCAGCCTCTTCCCGTAGTAGAGAGCCGAGTCGGTACACAGGTGATGAACGAACAACGATGCGTCGATCTAGTTCTTCTGTATCCTTTTCGGATTCTGCCAACAGCGCGGCCAGCGTGTCGCCGACTTGAGCAGCAAGCTCACCGTTTGGGACCGTGCTTGGTGTGAATTTCTCAACCAGGTCATTAGCGAGGAAGTTGCGAAGCTCGTGCGCACGCCTTATTCGGCTCGGCTGATGAAATGCTGCCTTCTGCTTCTCTTCGAGCAGCCACCCAAGCGTTGAATGAGGTATATAGACGGTTTGGCAGGCGTCAAGTGCCTGGTCGAGCAGGTTCAGCACGCTGAGCGATAGGAGAGCGGTTGCGTCAATGCAGACTTTCGCTTCTGCGATACGTGGTTCTTGTGGCGATCGGCTTCCGCTATATGCCGGTATGATGCCACGGCGTCTTGGATCACGCTCCGAAATATTGGCAAGAGCTGGAAAGAGGGTCAGGTCGATTAGCGAGCGATTTAGTTGGTTGGCTGCTAAGAATATTGGCAGATCGCCACGAGCAAGCGCCTCCCAGGTTTCATGCTCTCGCCGATCCCACTCAGGCTTCCTATCCAAGACGTCTTTCAAGCTCATCCGCTGTAGCGGGCCGTCGTCGCCGGACAGGTGCGCAGCTCTCTCTAGCCATTCGTGTACCGGGGGGGAGTCCTCCCATCCCGAGCTTGTAGCGAGAAAGTAGGCGCTGGCTAAAATCGCGGCATCGTCGTGCCCTTTCTGCGCTGCTGCGACGATTAGATCTCTCGCCTGAGGAATGCCCAGGTGGAGAGCCAGTTGGGCAGCACTAAGCAGATCCTTTGGAGACCTCTTACCTCGTTGGTCATATTCGGCGGCAACGAGCGCGGTAAGCGCGTTCCAGTCGCCGATGGATATCGCGAGATTGAATTTTAGTGTTCGGTAATTTGGGTCCTCTGGACGATCGCTCAGTCGTGCGAGTGCCTGCCTGCATTCTAGGAGCGCGCCTTGGTGAAACAGAGCCCAAGCATAGCTCATCTCCAATTCGCTCGATTGATCAAGTAGGCTCTTGTTCCCCTCTAGAAACGCAAGTAGTTCATTGAAATTTCGCGTATGGCTGTATGCGTTCGCCAGACGCTCAGCGTCATGGAGTGAGCCAGTCCGGTTGAACAGATCATCTGCAAATGTGCACAGCTCGTCCCACTGTCGGTGGGCCTCAAGCTCACTAACCAGATTCATCAGATCGTCAGTTGATCCGGTTTCATGGTAGTGCTGCTTCTTGGCTTCAACTGGATCTTGGCCTTGCGCCTCAGAGACCATTCGCCGCAGTAGTTTCTCCTGTTGCTCGGGGACGCCCAACTCAAGAAGTCGATCGCGAAGTTGATTTGCCTGTTCGGGTAGCCCGGCTCGCGAGAACATTTCAACCTGCCGAAAGAGGAGGAGCTTTGGATCGATGTGGCGGGCAAGCTGGTCATGGTGATCAGCGAGATACTGCGCTACCTCAGCTGCACTAGGCTTCGTAAAGGCTAGGGAGAATCGTGCAAGGGCCGCATCAGGCGTTGCACTACCGCTCCTGGCAATTTCCTGCTCGATATCTCTCTCTACCTTTTGAAGATCCAGTTCGACGCCAAACTGAAGTGCTAGATGTACGACTCCAAGAGCAGTCTTATCCCGTAGTTTCGCCGCGAGTCGACTCTTTCCGCCTGCGTAGAGGGCCGGATCTCGTAGCTCGAGCCACAATGCGAACTCATCATCGATTCGGGCGGCTCGCGGGCATCCCAGGGAATAAGCTACCTCTGAGGCTTCCAGGAACTTCTGATGAGCGCTGCTCCGCGCTTGCATAGCGATCGGGTTAGATGACAAAGGGAATCGAAGTGCATCGAAAGGGACCTGTTGAAGGATCTCCGGTCGAAACTGTTCGGGGACCGCAGGTAGCAAGGTTGCGACTGCTGCTACGTGGTGCAAGGCGGGCGCTTCCTGGAAGTCAACCGCATCAAACGCACGGAGCGTCTCTAGCAGGTTTGCCCACAGACCAAGCTCAAGCTGCTGCATGAGAAAGAAAATGCGCCCGTCAGAGTCTAGGTCTTTAATTGTTAGCCCAGCACGCTCTAGCCACGTCAGTGACGTGCCCCAGGTTCTGCGTTCACCGAGATTAGGTGAGATGATGAATCTGGAGGAACGAATATGGTACGCAGAAGCTTCCCGCGGGA
>MRWG01001137.1_pt1 | contig 18887 bp, 20 predicted proteins | sample 1013341 | NCBI WGS metagenome assembly MRWG01 (sample SAMN06117577, study PRJNA244670) | biofilm metagenome | biome: Water; feature: Cathode Biofilm; material: Biofilm; isolation source: microbial consortium enriched at the cathode of a solar microbial fuel cell | place: USA: District of Columbia ... | reverse complement strand
GCCTTGTGCCGCAATTGCCGCGCAAGGACTGACAGGCAGACCCGGTACTGACAGGCAAGTCCGGTCTCGGAACTGGTCCAATTTCGAAGGCGTGGGTGCCCCAAGCACTCACGCCTTCGTTGTATCGCAGGCCTGCATGCGCTGTGCTAAATCATTTGACCGATGAGCGAGAACACGGAAGTCGAATCGGACAGTCAGGAAAAGCACGTCACCTGGTATCTGCGGGGCGTGCGCCGCTGTTTCTCCATTCCGGGTCTGGTGCTGGTCAGCGCCTTTATCGGTTTCGCGGGTCTGGCGCGCGAGGCCGGGCTTTCGCTTCCCCAAACCGTTTTCATGACAGGGGCTGTCTGGGCCCTGCCGGCGCAGGTGGTGCTGATTGGCGCCGTACTGGCGGGCAACAGCCTGTTTGCGGCGGCTTTCGCCGTGGCGCTGTCGTCGGTCCGGCTTGCGCCCATGGTGGTGGCGATCACGCCTGAAATGCGCACGGAGAAGACCCGGCCCTGGGTGCTCTATTGCCTTTCGCATTTCGTTGCCGTGACCTCATGGGTGCTGGCGATGGAGAGCTTCAAGAACGTTCCGCGCGCCATGCGCACGGCCTATTACACCGGCATCGGCTCGACGCTTGTTCTGGTGAATATGGGCGTGGTGGCGACCGTCTTTCTTCTGGCCGAACGTCTGCCGCCGCAACTGACGGCCGCGCTCTTCTTCCTGACACCGCTCTACTTCCTGACATCGCTCTGGGGGTCTGCGCGGGAGCGGGCAGGGCATGTCGCGATGGTGCTCGGCCTCGCCGTCGGTCCGGTCTTTCACATTCTTCTGCCCGGTTTTGACCTTTTGGCAGCCGGGGTTATCGGTGGCTCGGTGGCCTATTTCTGGCACCGCGCGCGCGTCAGACGGGAGACTGTCGGATGAGTTTCGACGCCTTTGATGCCTGGTGGTGGCCTTATCTCTTCATCCTGCTTGCAGGCTGGCTCGCCACTGATTCCTGGCGCTATCTGGGTGTCTATCTTGGCGGCAAGCTTTCGGAAGGTTCGGACATTCTGGTGTTCGTGCGCTGTGTGGCCACGGCGCTGGTCGCCGCTGTCATCGCCAATCTGATTGTCTTTCCCAGCGGCGCTCTGGCCGATGCACCGCTCACCCTGCGGGTCGGCGCATCCATAGCCGGCTTCGTCGCCTATCTTCTCTCCCGCAAGCAGATCCTCGTCGGCATCGTGGTTGCAGAGATCATCCTGCTCACAGGCCTCTACCTGATCGATTAGTTCTTTTTTAGAACAATCTAAGGTAGAGCGGCATCAAGGGGTGGGCGATGCTTTTTCCAGCTGAACGTTTGGTTGCGCTTGTCATTGGCGCTTTCCTGATTGCTGATCTGACGCTTGTGGCCGGCAGCGCCATTTCGGTCGACTGGCGTGGTTATGGCGCTGTCGTTTCCTGTGGAGCAGTCATACTTGCGGTTGGCCTCGCATACCGCTGGAGCGGGCGTGACCAGAAGATTGCACTGGCCGCTATCGCCGCCGGACTTTTCATCCTCTTCACCATTGTCGGCGCGGCGCTCAATTATCTGCTCATACCGGTCGGCGCCGAACGCATCGATCCGCTGTTGATCAGGCTCGATGGTCTCGTGGGCTATTCATGGCCGGGGCTTGTGGGGTGGGCGAGCGAGCATCCGGCGCTTGGAACACTGCTTCGCTGGACCTATGTCAGCTCACTGCCGCAATTCGTGATCGTCATCCTGACGCTTGGCATGACCGGACGTCAGGCGCAGCTCCACGCTTTCCTCCTGACCGGTGTGCTTGCCGCCACGCTCACCATGGCCTTCTGGCTGGCTTTCCCAAGTTCCGGGCCATCGGCCTATTTTGCGATCCCGGTCGAGACTGCTGAACGTCTCGGAATGGTGGTGGGACCTGACTATGGTGTGGAGCTCAACCGCGTGATGACACAGGGCGCTCAGCGTCTGTCGCCGCAGGACGCACTGGGGCTGATCGCCTTTCCCTCGTTCCACACTGTCATGGCGCTGATGGCCGTCTGGTTTACCCGATCCATCAGGGGGCTGTTTCCGGTCTTCGTCGTGATCAACACGCTCATGCTGCCCGCAATCCTGATCCATGGCGGGCATCATCTGATTGACCTGTTCGGCGGTCTTGCTGCTTTCCTGTTCAGTGTCTGGCTTGCCCGGAGTGTTCTCGCACGGGTTTCGGACACAAGGCAAAGGCCGGAACCAGCGGCCCCGGCCGAACAGGGGCTTTAAAGCGCTGCGCGGATCTTTTCCGCCTGCTCTGCGAGAACAGCCTGATCCGCCATCTCGCCCGTGTGGGGACGCAGGGCGACGCCGTCAAAACGCGGGATGATGTGGACGTGAAGGTGAAACACCACCTGACCGCCGGCTTCCTCGTTGAACTGCTGGACCGTCACGCCATCCGCCCCAAAGGCGGCCTTCGCGGCGCGGGCCAGTTTCTGCACCGTGCGCATGACGGCGGCGAGCGAATCGTGCTCGACATCGAGAATGTTGCGTGACGGCTTCTTCGGGATCACCAGGCAGTGGCCGTCGCCGCGCGGCATGATGTCCATGAAGGCAAAGGTTTCGTCGTCTTCGTAGAGCTTGTGCGAAGGCAGTTCGCCGCGCAAAATCTTGGCGAAAACATTGTCGTTGTCATAGGCGGCGCTGCTCATGGAAACCTCTCGTCTGGGCAATTGCGGCCGCATTTTTCTGCGCTAATGTCGCGCCCGTCAACTCCCGGAAGCGGGCGATTCGCCGCGCTTTTCGAAAAGGTGCCGTCCGTGACCTATCTCTTCCTGCTCGTGGCCATTCTGTTCGAAGTCGTGGCCACCACCGCACTCAAGCAGACCGAGGGGTTCACGCGTCTTGTGCCGTCGTTGATCACGCTGATCGGCTATGCGGTGGCCTTCTTTTTCCTGTCGCTGACGCTGCGCACCATGTCGGTGGGCATTGTCTATGCGCTGTGGTCAGGGGCGGGCATCGTCTTCATCACCGCCATTGGCTGGCTGTGGTTTCAGCAGTCGCTCGATACGCCGGCGCTCATCGGCGTCGCGTTGATCATCGCCGGCGTGCTGGTCATCAACCTGTTTTCAAAATCCGTGATGCACTGAAGCGTCAACCCTTGCGGAAGGGCGTGTGGGTTTCGAGCACGCGGTTGATCTCGGCCACGTCGCGCCGCTCCAGTTCGAGATACTGCGCCACTGCGCGCCGGAGACCCGGATGCGGAATGTAGTGCGCCGAGCGCGTCGTGACCGGTTCATAACCGCGCGCCAGCTTGTGCTGCCCTTGCGCGCCGGCCTCCACCGTCGACAGGCCGCGCGCGATGGCGAATTCGATGGCCTGATGGTAGCAGACCTCGAAATGCAGGAACGGGTGATGCTCGATACAGCCCCAGTTGCGGCCGAACAGCGTGTCGGAACCGATAAAGTTGATCGCGCCGGCGATGTAGCGGCCTTCGCGGCGCGCCATTACCAGAAGAATGTCGTCGGCCATGCTTTCGCCGATCAGCGAAAAGAAGCGCCGGTTGAGATAGGGCCGCCCCCATTTGCGGCTGCCGGTGTCCAGATAGAAGGCGAAGAAATCGTCCCAGACGGCTTCGGTGAGCCCGGCTCCCGTCAGCCATTCGATCTCGATGCCGTTTTCAAGGGCCGTGCGGCGTTCCTTCTTCAGCGCCTTTCGCTTGCGTGAGGCAAGCGTGCCCAGAAAATCGTCATAGTTTTCATAGCCGCGGTTGAAGAAGTGAAACTGCTGGTCGGTGCGCAGAAGAAAGCCCGCATCATCGAGCGCTGCAATGTCCTCGTCACGGGCAAAGGTGACATGGACAGACGAAACGCCAAGCCTGTCGGTCAGCGTCTTCAATCCTTCCGCCAGCGCATGGCGCACCGCGTCGGGCGCTATGCCATCGCGCACCAGAAGGCGCGGACCCGTTGCCGGGGTGAACGGCACCGAAACCTGCAGTTTGGGGTAATAGTGTCCGCCGGCGCGCTCGAAGGCATCGGCCCAGCCATGGTCGAACACATATTCGCCCTGGCTGTGGGATTTCAGGTAACAGGGGACTGCGCCGAGCAGTACGCCATCTTCCGAGCGCAGGAAAAGATGCTGGCCAAGCCAGCCGCTTTCGCGCACCGCACAGCCGCTTTCTTCAAGACTTGAAAGGAAAGCGTGGGAAACAAAGGGATTGTAGGGCGCGCCCGCTGCCTGCGGGCCAGCGCCGGCAAGCGCTTCCCAGTCGGATGCCGGCATGTCGGCGAAGGACGGTGAGACCGTCAGCGTTACATCGCCTGACATGGCGGCACTCGTTTGGGCTGATGACATGCCAGATAAGTAAGCGCGTGAGGCAGGGCGCTTCAAGGGGCAATGCCCCTTGAGGGCATGTGGATGGAGCAGCGGCATTGCCCAAAAGGCGGAAACTCCCTTCGGGTCCGGTGCTTCAGGGCGTGAAACCCTCAAACGTCATCTGGTCGGCATGCCGGAAGGTGCGGTCAACGGCTTCCTGATCCTGCACCGTCCAGGTAATGACGGGCAGCGAAAGGCGCTCGCGCACAAAACTGACGAACGGGTTCGGCAGTTCCTTCACTGCATAGGACACGAAGGACAGATCGTGCGCCAGCATGGAGAAATGCGCCTCCATGGCTTCGGGCGAAAGCCCTTCGGCCGTCAGTCCGCGCGGAATGTCCGGCGCGAATTTGGCCAATTGCCGGACAAGACGGTGCGAGAACGACATCAGCACCACTTTTCCGGAATAGTCCTGAAGCGTCTCCACGACTTTCCCGACAAGCGCGTCGTCATGCCCTTCCGAGCCCTTGAGCTCGATCACCAGCGGCACCTGGCCGGCGACCAGATCGAGCATTTCGCGAAGCGTCGGAGCGCAGTCCGACGTGCCGCCGATGGGCATTGCGCCCATTTCGGCGGCCGTTTTCTCTGCAATGGTGCCTTCCTGACCGGTCAGACGGCGCAGCGCGTGATCGTGAAAGACCATCGGAACGCCATCGGAGGAAAGATGGAGATCGCACTCGATGGAGAAGCCGCCATTGATGGCCGCCTGAAACGCGGGGAGGGTGTTCTCCCAGCGCTCATTGTTCATGTCGTGCAGACCGCGATGGGCAATCGGCCGCTCGGTCAGCCAGGAAAGCGCACTCATTATTCAGCGACCTCGATGACGGCGTCGATCTCGACGGGCGCATTCATCGGCAGGGACGCCATGCCGACGGCTGCGCGGGCGTGACGGCCACGGTCGCCCAGAGCGGCGACGAGGAAATCCGATGCGCCATTGGCGACGAGATGCTGGTCGGTGAAGTCGGGCGTGGAAGCCACGAAGACGGAAATGCGCACAACGCGCTTGATGCGCTCCAGATCGCCGAGCGCGGCGCGCGCCTGGGCGAGAATGTTGACGGTGCACCATTTGGCGGCAAGCTTGCCGGCCTCAACGCCGAGCTCGCGGCCCAGAAGGCCCATCGCCATCAGCTTGCCGTCCTTTACGGGCAGCTGGCCGGAGGTCATCAGCAGGGAGCCGGTCTGGACGTAAGGCACATAGTTCGCCACGGGGGCTGCCGCCTCGGGCAGTTCCACACCCAGCTCCAACAGTCTTTTCTCGATCTCGCTTGCCATGATTGTCTCCCGGCATTTTTTGAATTCAAACAGAGCGGGCTCCGCACTGTCGGCAGATCTAAACGTCACTCGTGACAGTTACGCAATCGAATCCGCCGTTGATGGGGAAAGCGCCGCAGGGCGAGAGGTTGCATATTTGCCTCGCTTCCGCCACGACTCTTGTCCAAACGATAACGCTCCAAGCGGTCAATCCACTCTCCGACCGCGACAATGCCGAATACCGGGAGGTCGTACATGCGCGCATCGCGCTTATTTGCCTTGGCACTCACCGCCGTTTCGAGCGCCGCGATCAGTGCAGCGGCGGCCGAGCCCAACCTGCTCCCCCATCGGGCGGTCTATGATCTCTCGCTGGAACAGGCGAGCGACCGCTCGGGCATCAACGGCATATCGGGGCGTATGGTCTATGAGTTCGCCGGCTCGGCCTGCGAGGGCTACACGACGACGTTCCGCTTCGTCATGCGGCTCGAGACGGATGAGGCATCGCGGCTTTCCGATCAGCAGACCACCACCTATGAGGATGGAAAGGGCGAGGTCTTCCAGTTCGTCAACAAGATGTATCTGGACAACATGCTCGACCGCGAGGTGAAGGGCGTCGCCCGGCTGGAAGGCGATGAAACCCTGGTCGAACTGTCAAAGCCCGAGCGGCGCAGCGAAACGCTCGAGGCGACGCAGTTCCCGGTTCAGCACATGATTGAAGTGCTGGAGAAGGCGGCTGCCGGCGGCGGCTTTTATCAGACGACACTCTATGACAGTTCCGAAGATGCCGACCGGGTCATGATGACGTCGGTGACCATCGGTCAGCCGAAGCCGATGGAGGAGGGCGATGCCGAGAAGGACGCGGCAGCGCCGCTCGACAACCAGTCCTACTGGCCCGTGAGCATCGCCTATTTCGACCCCGGCAATGAGCGGGGCGAGACGCTGCCCGACTACGATATCGGTTTCCTGCTGCATGAAAGCGGCGTCACGCGCAGCCTCGACATGAACTATGGCGAGTTTTCGATTCGCGGTCAGCTTGTCGACCTCACCCTGTTCGATACGGCCGAAGAAGAGGCAGACTGCGCTGAATAGGCGCTTTTGCCGGCCTAACGCTTGCATTGTGCGCAATTAGTTCGTATATGCGCGCGCATTCCACACACGGATCTTGGTTCCGGTCGGGAGAAATCCGGTCGGCGCCCCCGGTGGCGGTTTCCGCCTGACGGTCCGTGGAGGTTCAACCGGAAAGGAAAAAGAATGGCACTGCCCGATATCAGCATGCGCCAGCTTCTCGAAGCTGGTGTTCACTTTGGTCACCAGACCCACCGCTGGAACCCGAAGATGTCCAACTACATCTTTGGCGCTCGCAACAACGTTCACATCATCGACCTCAGCCAGACTGTGCCGCTGATGCACCAGGCGCTGAAGGCCGTGTCCGACACGGTGGCCAAGGGCGGCCGCATCCTGTTCGTCGGCACCAAGCGCCAGGCTTCCGAGATCGTTGCCGACTCGGCGAAGCGCTCGGCTCAGTACTATGTGAACGCACGCTGGCTTGGCGGCATGCTGACCAACTGGAAAACGATCTCTCATTCCATTCAGCGTCTGCGCAAGCTCGACGAGCTGCTCGCTTCGGAAGCACAGGGCTTCACCAAGAAGGAGCGCCTGAACCTTGAGCGCGAGCGCGAGAAACTCGACCGCGCGCTGGGCGGCATTCGCGACATGGGCTCCACGCCGGACCTGATGTTCGTGATCGACACCAACAAGGAAGCGATTGCCGTTCAGGAAGCCAAGCGCCTTGGCATTCCGGTTGTCGCAATCGTCGACTCCAACTGTGATCCGGACGTTGTCGATTACCCGATCCCGGGCAATGACGATGCCGCACGCGCACTCGCACTTTACTGCGACCTGATCGCTAAGGCCGCAATCGACGGCATCGAGCGTCAGCAGGGTGCACTCGGCTTCGACATTGGCGAAGCTGTCGATGCACCGGAAGAGGCTGCATTGAACGATGCCGCCGAGGGCGAAAACAAGGACGCCTAACAAGCGCCGTTCCGAAAATGTGGGGTTATGGCCCCGCGACGGCCGCGCGGCAGACGACCAGCTACGCGGCCGTTTTTGTTAGAATATTGATGAAGAGGCGACGATGAGCATTACAGCTGCACAGGTCAAGGAACTGCGCGAGAAAAGCGGCGCAGGCATGATGGACTGCAAGACGGCCCTGAAGGAAAACGACGGTGACATGGAAGCAGCCATGGACTGGCTGCGCAAGAAGGGCATCGCCAAGGCTGACAAGAAGGCCGGCCGTACGGCTGCTGAAGGTCTGGTCGGCGTTGCAGGCGACGCAAACAGCGCCGTTGTCGTCGAAGTGAACTCCGAGACCGACTTCGTTGCGCGCAACGACGCGTTCCAGTCGCTCGTCAGCAACATCGCAACCGTTGCTCTGGGCACCGATGGCTCCATCGAGGCCGTTGCTGCTGCGACCTACCCGGAAACCGGCAAGTCGGTTGAAGACACCGTCAAGGACGCGATCGGCACGATCGGCGAGAACATGTCGCTGCGTCGTTCGGCGAAGCTTTCCGTCGAGAACGGTGCGGTTGCCAGCTACATCCACAACGCCGTGACCGACGGTCTTGGCAAGCTTGGCGTTCTGGTCGCCATCGAGACCACCGGCAATGCGGAAGCTGCCCGTGCATTCGGCCGTCAGGTCGCCATGCATGTTGCAGCGACCAACCCGCTGGCTCTGACCGAGGCCGATGTCGACCCGGTTGCCGCAGCGCGCGAGAAGGACATCTTCTCCGACCAGGCACGCCAGTCCGGCAAGCCCGAGAACATCATCGAGAAGATGGTCGAAGGCCGCATGCGCAAGTTCTACGAGGAGGTTGTCCTCCTGAAGCAGGCTTTCGTCATGAACCCGGATCTCTCGGTCGAGAAGGCGCTTGCCGAAGCCGAGAAGGAAATCGGCGCACCGGCGAAAATCGTCAGCTTCGTTCGCTTCGCTCTTGGCGAAGGCATCGAGCGCGAAGAGAGCGATTTCGCAGCCGAGGTTGCGGCAGCCGCCAAGTCGTAAGACTGGTTGTATAACTGCTTGATGATAAAGGGCGCCGCGTGACAACGCGGCGCCCTTCGTGTAACGCAGGGGCAAATTTGGAGACTATGAAGATGAGCGAAGCACGCTACCGGCGCGTTGTCCTTAAGGCATCCGGCGAAGCTTTGATGGGCGAGCAGGGATTCGGTATCGATGTTTCGGTGGTCGACCGGATTGCCCGCGATATCGTCGAGGCGCGCAAGATCGGTGTCGAGGTTGGCGTTGTCATCGGCGGCGGCAACATCTTCCGCGGTGTGGCCGTTGCCTCGAAGGGCGGCGACCGTGTGACGGGCGACCACATGGGCATGCTCGCCACGGTCATCAATTCGCTCGCCCTGCGCACCTCGCTCGTCAAGATGGGCGTTGATGCGGTGGTCATGTCGGCCATTGCGATGCCGGAGCTCTGCGAAAGCTTCTCCCAGCGTCAGGCGATGAGTTACATGGACGCAGGCAAGGTGGTCATCTTCGCCGGTGGCACGGGCAACCCGTTCTTCACGACCGACTCGGCCGCCGCTCTGAGGGCTGCGGAAATCGGCGCGGACGCGCTGTTCAAGGGCACGCAGGTGGATGGCGTCTATTCCGCCGACCCCCGCAAGGACCCGGACGCCACGCGCTTTGACACTCTCAGCCATGCACAAGTTATACGTGACGGGCTGGCGATTATGGATACCGCTGCGATTGCTCTTGCGCGCGAGAACCACATTCCGATAATCGTTTTCTCGATTCATGAAGAGGGCGGATTTAACGCCATCTTGAAAGGCGGCGGACATTGCACCATCGTGTCCGATGACGCCGATACCGAACAGCGTGCCGGTGCGTAAGGAGATTTAAGAATGGCCGACGGCGTTGATTTCAAAGATCTGAAGCGACGTATGGAAGGGGCAGTCAGTGCGTTTCAGCACGATCTTGCTTCGCTTCGTACGGGCCGTGCTTCTGCCAACCTTCTGGACCCGATCCAGGTGGAGGCTTATGGCACACCCATGCCGATCAACCAGGTGGCCACGGTGTCCGTGCCCGAACCCCGCATGATCTCCGTGTCGGTGTGGGACCAGAGCATGGTCAATGCCGTGGACCGCGCGATCCGCGAATCGAATCTCGGGTTCAACCCGATCATGGACGGCTCGACCCTGCGCATTCCGCTGCCCGAGCTCAATGAAGAGCGGCGCAAGGAACTCGTGAAGATCGCCCATCAGTACGCCGAGGGCGCCAAGGTTGCCGCGCGCCACGTGCGCCGCGACGGCATGGAGCACCTCAAAAAGGCCGAAAAGGATGGCGACATAAGCCAGGACGAACTGCACACGCAGTCCGAACAGGTGCAGAAGATGACGGATGAGACCATCACCGTCATGGACAAGCTCCTGACCGAGAAAGAAGCCGAGATCATGCACGTCTAGGTCGCCCTGCGTCCATCCGGACGCATAGGGGACGATCCAGACCATCGATGGAGCATCGGAACAATCGAAAACCGGATTCCCGTTTCGGTCCGATGCTCTACCAGCCCCAGGGCTGCTCGAACGCGAGGGGAGGCAGATACGTGAAGCCGGCGCATGTGGCGATCATCATGGACGGCAACGGTCGCTGGGCGGAAGCGCGCGGCTTGCCACGCCGTGCCGGCCACCGCGCCGGTGTGGAGGCGCTGCGCAAAGCGGTGCGCTCTGCCGGTGAGCTGGGCATCAACTGGCTGACCGTTTACGCCTTCTCCTCCGAAAACTGGTCCAGACCGCGCTCCGAGGTGAATGACCTCATGGGCCTCCTGCGCCTCTTCATCAGGCGCGATCTGGCGGAACTGCACCAGAACGGGGTTCGCGTTCGCATTATCGGCGACCGCGAAAACCTCGAGAAGGACATCAAGTCCCTTCTGCTTGAAGCGGAGAACCTGACGGCGGAAAACACCAGCATGAACCTGGTGATCGCCTTCAACTATGGTGCGCGTGACGAGATCGTGCGCGCTGCCAAATCGCTCTTCGCCGATGTGCAGGCGGGAAAGATCACCGCCGACGACATCGATATCGATGGTTTCGGAAACCGTCTCGATACCGCCGGTATTCCCGATCCCGACCTCATCATCCGCACAAGCGGCGAGCAGCGCCTGTCGAATTTCCTTCTGTGGCAGGCAGCCTATGCGGAATTCGTCTTCCTGCCGTGCCACTGGCCGGATTTTGGCCGATGCGAGCTGGAGACGGCTCTGGCCACGTTTAACGCGCGCGAGCGCCGCTTCGGCGGTGTTGGAGCACGCGAAGCGGCTCTATGAGCAAGCCCGGCGATGAAGGCGGGCCGACACGGCGCCCGCGCAGCAATCTTCAGGTGCGGGCCGTTTCAGCGCTCGTTCTTGGAAGCGTCGTCCTTCTGATCACCTATCTGGGTGGCCTGCCGTTCCGTCTCATGGCGGCGGTCATGGCCGGCGCGATCCTTTACGAATGGCTCGCCATGCGACCCGGTTCTAAGACCGGCGTTCATGCGACCATCGCCATCGCACTTCTGGCGGTGGTGATGGCAATGATGATACTCGGCCTTTCAGCGGGCGCGGTTTTTCTGGCGCTGGCCGGTATTCTTGTCGTGCTTGCGCTTCATGGATGGGCGTCGGGCGAGGGGCTCGGAACCACGGCCGGCGTCGCTTACGCCGCAGCACCCGCAATCGCCCTGGTGCATTTGCGGGCGGACGACCAGTCCGGTTTCCTGGCAATCCTGTTTCTGTTCGCCGTGGTCTGGACCTCGGACATCATGGCCTATTTTACCGGCCGCAGTCTGGGCGGGCCGAAGCTTGCGCCTTCGATTTCTCCCGGCAAGACGTGGAGCGGCGCGATTGGCGGCGCGGCCTTTGCGGTTGTCGCAGGCGCGGCTTTCGCCATGCATGAAAGCACCGTCCATGGCGTGGTTCTGCTGGCGCTCATCGCGCTTGTTCTCTCTGTCATCTCGCAGCTTGGCGATCTGTTCGAATCAGCCCTGAAGCGCCGCAGCGGCGTGAAAGATTCGAGCAATCTCATTCCCGGCCATGGCGGGGTCATGGATCGCGTCGACGGGCTGATGGCGGCAGCGCTCGCCCTATATCTCGTGGCGGCGCTGCTTGGCAGTCCGGAGATGCCGGCTCACGCCTTTTTCCGGTTCTAGGGGCTGAGGGCGTTTGCCTTCGCCATGCCGGAATGGCATTGAAGTGTCGAATTCCGGGATTCGCCGTACAGCGTCGACGGAATCCCGCAGGCTGTTAAGCAGCAGCTTATTGGAACAGTGCAGCTGACGTTCTGAAAGTCATGCAGACATTTCGGATCGAGGCGCTGATGCAAACCGTAATCGAGTGGAACAACCGTGACCGATTTTTTCAGCACCATATTCAGCACGGACGGATTGCTGATCGGCACCATCGTGCCGTTTCTCTTCGTCCTGACCGTTGTCGTGTTCGTGCACGAGATGGGGCACTATCTGGTGGGGCGCTGGTGCGGCATTGGCGTGAAGGCGTTCTCGATCGGTTTCGGGCCGGAACTCTTCGGCTTCAACGACAGGCATGGCACGCGCTGGAAGCTGTCGGCCATTCCGCTCGGCGGCTATGTGAAGTTCACCGGCGACATGTCGGTGACCAGCACGCCCGATCCCGAATCGACGGAGCGCCTGTCGCCCGAAGAGCTGCGCGTCGCCTTCCATACCCAGCCGGTCTGGAAGCGCGCGGCCACGGTTTTTGCCGGCCCGCTGTTCAACTTCCTTCTCACCATTGCGGTTTTCGCGGTGATGTTCGCCGGTTTCGGGCGCTATGTGATGGAGCCGATGGTGGCCGAGGTTCGGCCCGACACGCCGGCCGCCATTGCCGGTTTCGAACCGGGCGACCGCTTCGTTTCCGTCGATGGATCGCAGGTGCGCAGCTTTGGCGATGTGCAGCGTCTCGTGTCCGGGCGGTCGGGCGACGAACTCTCCTTCGTGGTGCGTCGTGGTGATGAAGAGCTGGAGCTCAGGGCGACGCCCGAAATGGTCGAGCAGAAGGATGCGCTCGGCAACACGGTGAAGATCGGAATCATCGGCGTCGTCAATGATGAGGAAATGGGCCAGCCGCGACTGGTTGAGTATGGCCCGCTGGATGCGCTGGGCGAGGCGGTCAAGGAAACCGGCTATGTGATCTATCGCACCGGCCAGTTTCTAAAACGCTTTGTCGCAGGGCGTGAGGACAGGTGTCAGCTTGGTGGCCCGGTGAAGATCGCCGATATGGCCGGCAAGGCGGCCCAGCTCGGCTTCGAATGGCTCGTACAACTTGTTGCATTATTGTCAGTCGGTATCGGTGTTCTTAATCTTTTGCCCATTCCCCCCCTTGATGGCGGGCATCTGGTGTTCTACGCCATAGAAGCTGTAATGCGTCGTCCTGTGTCCGAGAGGGTCATGGATGCGGTTTACCGCGTCGGCTTGTTCGCCGTTCTCGCATTCATGGGATTCGTTTTCTGGAACGACCTGTTCGGATGCTGAGGGAGGATCGGGAAGGCGGAATGTGTAAAAATTGAGACGATATTTACCATGGCTTTGAATTTCGCGTGACGCGAATGCCACTAAGCGGTGGTTCGTAAACGCAAATTAACCAGAAGGCTTGCGTGTAGGGAAAATCTGGCTATTACGATAGCTGCTTTTTTAGATTGTTCCTATTTCTCGCTGCGGGGACAAAGAGAATAGAGGTTTTCAGGCCCAATGAAGGCATCTTCTAGCTTTAAGAACGCCGTTTCGGCAGTAGCCCTTTCGGCGGGGTTGGCGATGACGGGGACGGTTGCCGTCCAGCTCGCCGCCATGGAAGCGGCCGAGGCCGCGACGGTCAGCCGTATCGAGGTGCGTGGAAACCGCCGCGTCGAAGACGAGACCATTCGCAACTATATCGACATTCGTCCGGGGCGCTCTTTCTCGAACGATGATGTGAACGAGGCCGTCAAGCGCCTGTTCGCAACCGGCCTGTTCGCCGACGTGTCGATCAGCCAGTCCGGCGGCGCGCTGATCGTGACCGTTGACGAGTATTCGATCGTCAACCAGGTCATTTTCCAGGGCAACAAGAAGATCAAGGACGCGAATCTGGCGCGCGCTGTTCAGCTGCAGCCTCGCAAGTCCTTCTCCAACCAGTCGCTCCAGGCTGATGAGGAGACGATTCGGGAAGCCTATCGCCGCATCGGTCGTGACGACGCAACCGTTACCGGTCGCACGCAGGCGCTTGACGACGGTCGCGTCAACGTCATCTTCGAAGTTCAGGAAGGTGGCCGCACGAAGATCGCCGCGATCAACTTCGTTGGCAACGAAGCTTTCGGCAATGGCCGTCTGCGCGACGTGATCTCGACCAAGCAGTCGAACTTCCTTTCCTTCCTGATGCGCGACGACATCTATGACGACAATCGTCTGCGCGCGGATGAAGAGACGCTGCGCCGTTTCTACTACAACCGTGGTTATGCGGATTTCCGCGTGATCTCGGCGACCGCCGACTTAGACGAAGTCGAGAACGCCTACACGGTGACCTTCACCGTGGACGAGGGCGAGCGCTATCGCTTCGGCAATATCGGCGTCGAGAGCACGGTCACCGGTATCGACACGGACGCTCTCAATGCAGAGATCAAGAGCCGTCAGGGCAATGTCTACAGCGCCAAGAACGTTGAAGACTCCATCATTGCGCTGACCGAGAATGTGGCTGGCAAAGGCTATGCCTTCGCCCAGGTGACGCCGCGCGGCAACCGCAATTTCGAGACCCGCGAGATCGACGTCGTGTACTCGATCGACGAAGGTCCGCGCGCTTACATCCAGCGCATCGAGATCCGCGGCAACCAGCGCACGCGTGACTACGTGATCCGTCGCGAGTTCGATCTGAGCGAGGGCGACGCCTTCAATCAGGTGCTCGTGCAGCGCGCAAAGCGCCGCCTCGAAGGCCTCAACTTCTTCCAGACCGTCAACATCTCGACGGTTCCGGGTTCGCAGCCCGATCAGGTCATTCTGGTCGTTGATGTGGTTGAGAAGTCGACCGGTGAGTTCTCCATCGGCGCCGGTTACTCGACGGCTAGCGGCGACAGCAGCAGCGGCGGCTTCTCCGTTGAAGGCTCCGTCACCGAGCGCAACTTCCTCGGCCGTGGCCAGTTCGTCCGCATCGCGGCCGGCGGTGGCAAGGACTCGCGCGACTACTCGTTCTCCTTCACCGAGCCGTATTTCCTCGGTCGCCGGATTTCGGCTGGTTTCGACGTCTACCGCCGCACCCGCAAGTTCGACGACAAGTATGATCGCGACACCACCGGTGCGACGATCCGCTTCGGTCTGCCGATCACGGAAGCCCTGTCTTCGCAGCTCGCCTACAACTTCTCCCAGGAGGAGTACACGGGCGTCGGCGTTTGCGAAAACCCGTATGACGCAAGCTGTAATCTGGCCCCGGCTCTGCAGGACGCCATCGACGACGGCAAGTGGATCAAGTCCTCGGTTAGCGGCTCGCTGGTCTACAACACGATCGACGACATGAAGAACCCGCATTCGGGCCTTTATGCGAACCTCACGCTTGAGGTTGCCGGTCTCGGTGGCGATGCGAAGTTCGTGAAGGCGACGGCGCGCGGCACCTACTACCAGACGCTGTCCGAAGAACTCGATCTCGTCGGCCTGTTCACGGTTGGCGCCGGTCACATCCAGGCTCTGGATGGCGATCTGCGCGTGTTCGACCACTTCTCGAGCAGCGACCGCATCATTCGTGGCTTCGATTACAACGGCATCGGCCCGTACCAGAACGCTTCGGGTGGCGGCATCGACCACATCGGCGGCAAGACCTACTTCAACGCTTCGGCAGAAGCGCAGTTCCCGTTCCCGGTCCTGCCGGAGAGTTTCGGTCTTCGCGGCGCGGTCTTTGCTGATGCGGCAACGCTCTATGGCAGCGATATCGCAGGCGCCATCGGAACGGATCTGCAGTGGCGCGCTTCGGTCGGTGCAGGCCTGATCTGGGCTTCGCCCTTCGGCCCGCTGCGTGTCGATTACGCATACCCGATCTTGAAAGAAGACACAGACGACGTGCAGAACTTCAACTTCGGTATTTCGACGCGCTTCTAACCGGTTGACGTTTTCTGGCACACCCTGTTTAGCCCGGGCCCCGGTGGCCCGGGCGAAAGGTTTCCATGAAGGATCCTGAATTCTTTGCTCCCGCGCGCCGCATAACGGCAGGCGAGATCGCCTCGCTGACGGGAGCGAATCTCACGCATGCAGAGCATGCCGGGATTGTTATTGAAAGCGTTGCCGCAGCCTCTGAGGGCGGTGCCGGAACGCTTGTTTTCGTTGAAGGAAAGCGCAACGCCGATCTGGCAAAGGGTACAACGGCTTCCGCCGTTCTGTGCAGGGATGAGATCGCGGGCCATGTTCCCGAAGGTGTTGCCGTCCTCGTGGTCGACAAACCGCAGGCCGCTTTCGCGCAGATAACACGCCTTCTTTTCCCTCAGGCCATGCGTCCGGGCTCGATGACCGGCGAAACCGGCGTCTCCGCCCGTGCAAGCGTGGCCTCCGACGCAATTCTTGAAGACGATGTCACCATCGAGCCGGGAGCCGTTATCGGCTCCGGCGTGCATATCGGCAGCGGTACGATCATCGCCCCCAATGCGGTGATTGGAGCGGGCACGCGAATCGGACGCGAAAGCTATATCGGCCCCGGCGCCACCATTCAGTGCGCGATGGTCGGCGACCGCGTGATCATTCACGCCGGTGTGCGCATCGGTCAGGATGGGTTCGGCTATCTTCCAGGCCCCACCGGGCTCGAAAAACTGCCCCAGATCGGACGCGTCGTCATTCAGGACGATGTGGAGATCGGCGCAAACACCACAGTCGACCGTGGCGCGCTGGTCGACACAATCATCGGGCAGGGCTCCAAGATCGATAATCTCGTGCAGATCGCGCACAATGTCCGCCTTGGCCGGGGATGCATCGTTGCAGGCCATTGCGGGCTGTCCGGTTCCGTCACACTTGGCGATTTCGTGATGCTCGGCGGACGTGTCGGCATCGCGGATCACATTACCATCGGCTCAGGCGCGCAGCTTGCGGCTTCCAGCGGCGTCATGAATGACGTGCCACCGGGAGAACGCTGGGCTGGCTCGCCGGCGCAGCCGATGCGGGAAGCTTTCCGCGAACTGGCCGCGCTGCGCGGTCTTGTTGGTGGAAGGAAGAAGAAACAGAGGGATGGGGATGACTGACTCCGCTTCGACCACGCTTGAAAGCCTCGACATCATGGACCTGATGCGGTTGCTGCCGCATCGCTATCCGTTCCTGCTGGTCGACAAGATCATCGAGATTGACGGCGACCGCTCTGCCATCGGCATCAAGAACGTGACGGCCAATGAGCCGCACTTCACCGGTCACTTCCCAACGCAGCCGGTCATGCCGGGCGTGCTGATCGTTGAGGCCATGGCGCAGACCGCCGGTGCAATCTGCATCAACAATGCGGGTGATGAGAGCCCGTCTCTCGTCTATTTCATGACCATCGACAATGCGAAGTTCCGCAAGCCCGTCGTGCCGGGGGATCGCATGGAGATCCACGTCACCAAGGTCAAGCAGCGCGGCAGCATCTGGAAGTTCGACTGCGTCGCCAAGGTCGATGAGGCGAAGGTTGCCGAGGCCACGATTTCGGCACTGATGTCTGTCGAACAGGCTGGCTGACGGAAGAATATAGAATAGATGACCCGAGAGACCGTCATTCATCCCTCATCCATCATCGAACCCGGCGCAGAGCTGGGCGAGGGGGTGCGGATTGGCCCGTTCTGCCATGTTTCCGCTCAGGCGAAGCTGCACGACGATGTGGAGCTGATCGGCCATGTCACCATCATGGGCGACACCACGCTTGGCGCAGGCTGCCAGGTCTATCCGCAGGCGGTTCTCGGCGCTCCGCCGCAGAACTTCGGCCACAAGGGCGGTCACAGCACGCTCGAAGTGGGCGAACAGTGCGTCGTGCGCGAGGGCGTGACCTTTCATGCCGGCACGGACACCAGCCGTGGCAAGACCACGGTCGGTTCCCATGGCCTCTTCATGGCCTATTCCCATGTCGCGCACGACAGCGCGGTGGGCAATCATGTGACCATGGCGAATTATGCCGGTCTTGGCGGACATGCCGAGATCGGCGATCACGTCATCATCTCCGGCTATGCTGCGGTTCATCAGTTCGTGCGCATCGGTCATCACGCCTTTCTGGGCGGCTTTGCTGCCGTTGTCGGCGATGTGATCCCCTACGGCATGGCTGTGGGCGACCGTGCGCGCCTGCGCGGCCTCAATCTGGTCGGGCTCAAGCGCTCGGGCATGCCGCGTGAAGACATTTCGGCGCTGCGCAAGGCCTACAGGATGCTCTTTGCCGAAGGCGCTTCGCTTGAAGAGAATGCTGCCGCCGTTCTGCGCGCCTATCCCGATTCGGAACTGATCGGCGACGTGGTGGCCTTTGTCGGTGCAAAGGACAAGCGGCACTTCACGCTACCGGCGCGCGGCAAGGGCGCGGCCGAGGAAAATGAGACAGCCTGACCCCAAGTCGGTCCTGCCAGCGGGCGCCCGCGTTGCCGTGGTCGCCGGCAGCGGCGGTCTGCCACGCGATGTAGTGCGCACGCTGGTGAAGAATGGCCACAGGCCGCTCGTCGTCGCCATGGAAGGCGAGGCAGACTGGGTGGCCGGTGAAGATCAGAGCGCATTTGATCTCTGGCCGACGCCCGTTGAGCGTCTGGCGCTCTTTCTTCCAAAACTCAAGCGTGCAGGCGTGACGCATCTGGTTCTGGCCGGCGGCGTCAGCCGGCGACCACCCATCCTTAAGGTGCGGCTCGGCTGGGACGTATTCCGGGCGCTGCCGAAGCTGATCGCCGCTTACGCCAAGGGCGACGATGGTCTGCTGCGGGCGGTGATCGCCTATATCGAATCAAAAGGTATCCGGGTTCTGGGCGCGCATGAGATCGCGCCGGAGCTTTTGTCGCCTGAAGGTGTCATGACCCGCACAAAGCCCGGCGCCAGGGATCGCAAGGATCTCGCCGCCGCTTATGAAGCTGCGCGCATGATCGGTGGTCTCGACATCGGACAGGCCGCCATCGCCGTCGGCGGGCGCGCTGTGGCTCTGGAAGGCATAGAGGGCACGGCCGGCCTGTTGGACCGGATGCGCGACATGCGCAACCATGGCCGCCTTGCAGGCAAGTCCGGGGGCGCTTTGGTCAAATGTGTGAAACCGGATCAGGATGAACGCGCAGACCTGCCGACCATCGGGCCGAACACCATCGAGGCGGCGCATGCAGCCGGCCTTGCCGG
>MRWG01001136.1_pt1 | contig 18905 bp, 14 predicted proteins | sample 1013341 | NCBI WGS metagenome assembly MRWG01 (sample SAMN06117577, study PRJNA244670) | biofilm metagenome | biome: Water; feature: Cathode Biofilm; material: Biofilm; isolation source: microbial consortium enriched at the cathode of a solar microbial fuel cell | place: USA: District of Columbia ... | reverse complement strand
TCTCGGGCGTGACGCCCCACTCCGCCAACGCGGCTCGCCGAAGCTGTTCGAATTCATCATCGTCGAGCTCGCCGCGAGCGTGCATGGCGCGAATCTCGTGCAGCGCGAGCGGCCCTTCTGAGCCGCTCGATGACTCGCCGAAGAATCGACGGCGCAGCATCGCCAACGCAACGGCGGCGACAATCACAATCAGCAGCAATGCGCCAGACAGCAGCAGGATGCGACCAGATGAATTCACGGCGCCAATTCAGACATGACACGGCATGCCTGCCAAATCAAACCTGCGACTGTGAACAGTGCGATCGTGTCTCCCTCAGGACGACTGATCAGCACTCTGCGACTTCATCCACTCGTTGAACTCATCCACCGGCGTCTCGACGAGCTGGACATCGCTCAGCAGTGAGTCCAGCGTCTTGTGCTCGCGAATCTGCTGCGCGATGGCGTGAATGCGACCGGTCTTGATCAGTTCCGCTCGCAGTTGGTCAGGACGTTGTCCGGACTCCGCCGCCATCTGCGCGATTCGACCTGTCACCTCAGGCTCCGTCACGGGAATCTGTCGATCCATCGCCGCCTTGCCGAGGATGAAGAACAACTTCAGTTCACGCTGCGCGGCGTCCGTGCTGGACTCGCGAAGATCGTCCATCTGCTTGTCGATCTCTTCAGCGTCAACGCCCTGGTACATCAACTCGAATCGGCGGCGCTGAATGTTGCGCTCGGCCTGGTTCGCCGTCACACCCTTGGGGAGCTCGAATTCGATCGTATTCAGCAGGTGACGAGCCAACTGCTCACGCATCGCGGATTGCTGCTCGATCAGCACACGCTGGTTCAGGCGAAGCATGATCGACTCGCGAAGCTGTTGCTCGCTTTCCAGACCGTAGCGCTCGACGAGTTGATCCGCCTCCAGCGGCTGAATGCGATGCACACCCGTCACCGTAAAGGCGATCGTGACCGCTTCATTTCGGATGGCTTCAACTTCGTGCTGGTCCGGCGCGGTGGTCTTGAACTGGACCTCATCGCCCGCCTTGGCCTTCCCAAGCGCCTTGTCAAAATCTTCGATGCGGACGCCCAGCGCCATCCCGGATTTCTCCTTGGAATCGCTCGGCTTGCGAAGGACCGCGCCTTCGATGTCATGAATGACTTCACCATCGCGATCGCGGGTCAGCACGCCGCGACCCACGAGATAGTCACCCGGTTCGGCGACGCCATCGACGTCCGTGAGATCACCCTCATTGACGCACATGCGCTCGATTTCTTTGTCCGCCATCGACTCATCCACATCGATGATCGGCTTCTTGATTTCGATATCCGTCAGCGCGGGCAATTCGAATTCCGGCGCGACTTCAACCTCGAAGGTGAACTTGATCGGCTTGTCGCCGCTCAGGTCCGCCTCGGCAAGCTCATCGCCGCCTTCGGGCTCGCCGAGCACCTTCAGATCGTGTTCCTGGATGGCTTCTTTCACCGCGGCGGACGCCAGCTCCCCTCGCGCTTCGTCACGGGCCGCCTTGCCGAAGCGTCGTTCAATCAGCTTGCGAGGCGCCTTGCCAGGCCGGAACCCTGGCAGCGCGGCCTGCTGAGCCACAACGTCAAAGGACGCACGGATCTTGGCGGCCACTTCTTCGGCCGGAATTTCAATCGAAAGCCGCTTTCGGCACGGGCCGGCGTCTTCGATCGTGCTCTTGGCGCCTGATTTCGTTGCTGTGTCTGCCATAATCTCGCTGCTCAATCCGTGATCGGAAGTCGTTGGAATCCGACGTCCCCGGGGACGTCACCTGGAAGGCGAATCGCCAAAGATAGCGGCCTTTGCGCATCGGCGACAAGCCCTCGCGACTTCGGCCCACGCGGGCCCGTTCTGAGCGGTAGCATGTCGCGCATGTTCAAGATCGCGTTCTCAACGACGGCATGCCCAGACTGGACGCTCGATCAGGTCGCCGAAGCCGCCCTGAAATCGTCCTTTGAGGGCGTCGAATTCCGAACATTCGGGGCCGGCGGCTCGACCCTGGCGTGTGACCCGGCCCTGACCGCCCCGGCCAAGACCATCGACATCTTCGATGACGACGGCGTGGATTTCGCCGGTCTCGCTGCGTCCAGCCGGTTTGACGCCCCCATCAGCCCCCCCGTGGTGGGATGGATCATCGGCGACCTTGAGAAAGAAGTTCGTGAGGCCAAACGCCACATCGATCTCGCTGAATCGCTCGGCGCGACGTACGTGCGCGTCTTCGCGTTTGAGCCCAGCCCCGGCGAGCGAGCCAGCGCCGCACAATCGCGCATCGTCAAACGACTATCGCTGCTCTGCGATCATGCTCGAAATCGCGGCGTCAGAATCGCCCTCGAAAATGGCGGCGGCTATTCAACCGCGTCCTCCATTCTGGAAATCATCGAAGAGGTTGACAGCCCATTGCTTGGCGCCTGTTACGCGCTGGCGACGGGCCACGCCGCTGGTGACGACCCGCAACGCGCGGTCGCCACACTGGGCGAGCGTCTGATCGTGGCGCGGATCAAAGACCTGAAGAAGGGTCGTCCGTGCCCGCTTGGCAATGGTGATCTTCCGTGCGCGGAATTCACACGAGCTGTGGCGGACGCCTCAGGCGCTGGCTGGCTCGTCTACGAGTGGGATCGCGTGTGGGACAAGTCGTTAGCCGCACCGGGCGAGGTCCTGCCCCAAGCCGCTGAGCTCTTGAGCCACTGGTTGTACGGCGCAACGCCAGGCGCCGCGCGGCTTGAACACGCGACGGCCTGATCCCCATGTGAAGGGTGCGTTTGCGCCGTGTCACAACGTGAACACGACATTCTCGCGATGTGCCGCGATGAAGGATTCGCGCTGGCTGGCGTGTGCGCGGCGAAGCCGTCCGATCATGCACAATCCTTCCGCGACTGGCTGGACAGCGGTCAGCACGGATCGATGGACTACCTCGCGCGGAATGTCGAGGAGCGGCTCGACCCGGCCGTGATGCTTCCTGGCGCGACGTCGTTGATCATGGTCGCAGATCAATACGCGAAGCGCGGCGACACGAACGAATCAGATCATGGGCCGGTCGGTCGAATTGCGCGATACGCCCAGGGCCGCGACTACCACGTCGTCATGAAGAAGCGGCTCCATCGGCTGTGCGATGCGCTTCGAGAGGCTCACCCGAATGAGCAATTCCGCGCGTTTGTTGACACGGCGCCGGTTCTGGAGCGCGAGCACGCCGCGAGGGCGGGCCTCGGCTGGATCGGCAAACACACCCTGCTCATCCATCCAACGCTTGGTTCGTGGCTCCTGCTTGGCGGGATTCTGACGACGCTGACATTGGATGAGGCCGACACGACGCCCATCACCGATCATTGCGGCGGATGTACACGCTGCATCGATGCCTGCCCGACGGATGCGATCACGCCCTACTCGGTCAATGCGTCCAAATGCATCTCGTATCTGACGATTGAGCGTCGCGAGCCGATCGATCCGGGGTTCAACGAATCCATTGGCGACTGGCTCTTCGGGTGTGATGTCTGTCAGGAGGTGTGTCCGCACAACTCCCCCCGGCCGGACACCATCGACACCGGAACGCCGCATGAGGCATATGAGTCAAGGCGAACAGGATTCAACGTGATTGAAGTGCTCGACTGGAGCGTTGAAGACCGGCAGCGCGCGTTTCAAACCAGCGCGCTGAAGCGCGCGACGCTCAACATGTTCAAGCGCAACGCCGCGATTGTGCTTGAGAATCGCCGATCGCCATCCGACGATTCCAGCGGCTGACGGCCGTATCACGAGCTTTGACGGCTCTCAATCGCGCTGAGCAAGCACCCGCCCGCGAGGAACAAGAGATCGTCATACATGTCATCTTCGTGAAAGACGGACACGCTGATTCGATGCACAATCGGGTTGAAGTGCGTTCGATACTGCGCCACCAGTCGCCCGTCGGGAGCGGTCAGCATGTATTTTTGCGGCATCATCATGGCGAAGAAGTCGTGCATTCGGCGCATGACCGCCGCGAGTGTGGAGTCTTCCGTGACGTCAGCGATTTTTTGACCGTCCTGGTTCAGCACGCTCCACGAATCACGGATCAGGCTCTTCCCGCCGTGGCGTTTGAATGAGCCGATGCGTTCGCCGGTTGGCAGCAGCACGTGATAAATGGCGGAAAAGTCGATGACATTCGGCGTCTGAATGCGGAATAACTCCTCCGATCGCGATTCATCGGTGTAGATCCGCAAATCCTCTTTCAGCCTGAATGCCTTCTGCGAGCAGAACCCGACAAGGAGGCCATCGCTGTTGTAAATGTGAAATGATGCGCCGACGATCTTGAAGACCTTGCGGCGGATCGTGAATCGTTCAGGTGTCGCGGCGCTCGATGTTTCAGATGTCATGGATTAGCGCATCGCCTGGTCATACAACGCGCCGACGGCGCTCCAGTTGATGACATTCATGAATGCGTTGATGTAATCAGCCCGGCGATTCTGATAGCGCAGGTAATACGCGTGCTCCCAGACATCGACGCCGACGAGCGATACGCCGCCGCGAATGTTCTCGTTCTGCTGATTCATCGTCTGCACGATGCGAAGCTGCTTCGAGAAGGGATCAAGCAACAACCAGCCCCAGCCGGAGCCTTCCACACTGCCCGCCGCGGCTTTGAATTGCGCCACGAACTGATCCCACGAGCCAAAGTCGCGGTTCATGGCGCGAGCCAGGGAGCCGCTCGGCCGACCGCCGCCGCCGGCGTCCGACGGCGCCATCGTGTACCAGAAGATGGAGTGGTTGATGTGCCCCGACGTGTGGAACGCGAGCTGGCGTTCCCAGTGCTTGATGAGGGACGCATCACCCTGGCCTTCGCGAATCGCCTTCAACTGCTGCAACGCGCCGTTGGCGCCGCGCACGTAGCCCGCGTGATGCTTGTCGTGATGAATGCGCATCGTTTCTTCATCGATATGAGGCTCGAGCGCGTCATAGGCATAAGGCAAGGGCGGAAGGATGTACTCCGAAGTCGCGTCGTCCCACATCAGTGACCGCAGGTCCAGCGTTTCCTCGTTCTTGCCATTGCGGCTTCCATATTGCGCCAGCGCCGGGCCGGCGACTGCCATGGCGCCAAGCGCGCCCATGGCGCCGCGTCGGCTCAGAACTGGTTCGGAAGCGTTCGCTCTCTGGTCTTGGTGCGTGGTCATGGATTCGCCCTCTCTTCTGGTGCGGCCATCAGGATCAGTCAATGTGCGATTGTACGGGAGCGTCTCCGTTCATACAGATGGCGGCTGTTCTGGTTCAATCGCGAACGTTTAATCAATACGCTCTCCGCGCATGAGCGCCACTCGATAAGGATGCAGCTCCGCCGTCATGACGCCTTCTGCCACGGCGGGGTCATTCAACATGAACTCGCGAGCCGCATGCTCGTCGGGCGCTTCGAAGATCACGATGCCAAAGGCGAAATCCTCACACCGTCCAAGCAGCACCGTCTCATCGCGTTCGTGCGCGTCTTTCAGATATGCAAAGTGACGGCCGACGATCTCCATCTCGCGCTCCGACGGGGCCGGGCCCATCTCAGGACGCGTCAGACGCAGCACATAGATCCATTGCGGCGTGTCGCTCATGGCGGCATCGTATCTGACCAGTGTTGACCGCCGCGGACGCCCTTCTGCACGGGTGCGACTTGATTTCCGCGCCCATTTCGCGGCGTCGCCCTGACAGGCGTGCCCATACGATCCGCTGCATGAAGCTGCCCAGCGAAAGCACGATGTACGACGCCCTCGTCAAGCGGGACGCCTCGTTTGATGGGTTGTTCTTCGTCGGCGTGAAGACGACAGGAATTTTTTGTCGCCCGTCATGCCCGGCGAAGAAGCCGCATGAGAAGAATGTCGAATTCTTTCCGACGGTGCGAGATGCCATGTACGCGGGCTATCGCGCGTGCAAGCGTTGTCGGCCGTTGGACAACGCGGGCGCCGCGCCGGACTGGGCGACTCGATTGATGGAGCGCGTTGAGGCGAAGCCTGACGGCCGAATGGCTGATTCCGACCTGCGCGACATGGACATTGACCCGGCGACGGCGCGGCGGTTCTTCCAATCGCAGTTCGGCATGACGTTTCAAGGGTTCCAGCGGGCGCGCCGGCTTGGACGCGCGCTCGCGATGATTCGCGCCGGTGAAAGCGCGACGGCGGCAGCGATTGACAATGGCTTTGAATCCAGCAGCGGCTTTCGCGATGCGTTCGCGCGGCTGTTCGGGTGTCCGCCGAGTCAGGCGGATGAAGTGAACTGCCTGACGGCACGGTGGATTGACACGCCGATCGGGGCGATGCTCGCGATTGCCGATGATGCGCAACTGGTGTTGCTTGAGTTTGTTGACCGCCGCGCACTGGAGACGGAGATAAACTGGCTGCGCAGGCGATTCCGCGCAACGATCGTTCCTGGCGCCAACGCAGTGCTTGAACAGATCGAACACGAATTGAAGGCATACTTTGGGTGGCATGCCCACGAGAGCGAAGTCGACCAAAACCGAACCGCGCCCGTCAGGAAGCGGCACGATGATCGCGAAACCAGCCAAGAGAATGGAACGCGGAGGAAGACAGAGGGATTGGAGGAGCGGCGGGATTCCGCGAACGGCGTATTGACTGCCGCGCCGGCGTTCGAGGTCCCGTTCCCGCTTGTGGGCACGGACTTTCAGACCTCGGTCTGGCGTGAACTTCTCGAAATTCCGCTCGGCGAAACGCGCTCGTATTCCGACATCGCCCGCGCCGTCGGCAAGCCAAACGCCGTGCGCGCCGTCGGAACCGCCAACGGCGCCAACCGACTCGCCATAGTCATCCCCTGCCATCGCGTCGTCCGCAGTGACGGCTCACTCTGCGGCTACGGCGGCGGACGGTGGCGCAAGGAATGGTTGCTGGATCACGAAGCAAAACTGCGAACGTCAATTCCCTCCACCCCCGCCCCGCGGGGGAGGATATAGGTGAGGGCTACTCCGAATATTCCTTCTACCTGCCCCGTACTTGAACAGCGCAATGAGGCGTGTAGAAGGGCGTAGTTCAGTAGCCCTCCCCCTACCCCCTCCCGCGAGGCGGGAGGGGAGGCTGCCAGATCACCCATCAAACGCCAGGTTGTGCGCCTCAGCCACGGGCTTATTCAGCAGCTTCCCGTCATCCATATTGATCGCCGGGCGGAAGTAGCGGTCCTGCTCCGCAATCGCACGGCTGCCGTGCTTGGCCACTTTCAGCACCCACGGGAGCGTCGCGTTCGTCAGCGCCTGCGTGCTCGTGCGGCCGACCGCGCCGGGCATGTTCGCGACGCAGTAATGCACCACGCCGTCGATGATGTACGTCGGGTTGGCGTGCGTTGTGGGCTTGGTCGTTTCGACGCAGCCGCCCTGATCGACCGCGACGTCCACGATCACGGCGCCCTGCTTCATGGTCTTCAGATCATTGCGCGTCACGAGATTCGGCGCCTTGGCTGCCGGGATCAGCACGGCGCCGATGACGAGATCGGCGCGCATCAGGTACTCGCGAATCGCGTGCGGGTCGGAATAAATCGTCGTCACGTTCGCCGGCATGACCTCGGAGAGGTAACGCAGACGATCGAGGTTGATGTCCATGATGGTGACGTTGGCGCCGAGGCCCGCGGCCATCTTCGCGGCGTTGGAGCCGACCACGCCGCCGCCGAGGATCAGCACATCGCCGGGTTCGACGCCGGGCACACCGCCGAGCAGAATGCCGCGACCTTCCTGCGGTCGTTCCAGGAACTTGGCGCCTTCCTGAATGCTCAGCTTGCCGGCGACTTCGCTCATCGGCGTCAGCAGCGGGAGCGTCGTCTTGCCGCCGGGCGCCGGGGCTTCGAGTGTCTCGTAGACGACGGCGCAGATGCCCTGCTCGAGGCAGCCTTCGGTAAGTGCCTTGTCCGCCGCGAAGTGGAAGTAGGTGAACACTTCCTGACGCCGACGCATCAGCGGGATTTCCTGCGGCTGCGGCTCTTTGACCTTCACGACCAGGTCCGCCTCGCCCCAGACTTCCTCGGCGGTGTTCACCATGTGAGCGCCGGCTTCGATGTACTGCGCGTCGGCGTAGCCGGAGCCTTCACCCGCGTGGGTCTCGACGAAGACTTTGTGACCATCGCGAACGAGCATCTCGACGCCTACGGGGAGCAGGCCAACGCGGTACTCATCTGACTTCACTTCCTTGGGGACGCCGACAATCATCGAAGGACTCTCCTGCAAGAGGCTTTGCTGGCGGCGCCGAACACCTGTTCCGGGTGATCCGGCCCGCGGCCATCAGTTGTTTCAATCGTGCGGGCGACGCTGCGACCCGTCCACCGACCACCAATCGGGCCGAGAGTGTAGTTTGAAGCTTCTGGGTCCGCCCAGTGCGGCATGCAACGCCGTCAGACCCGGATCGCGAGCCACCCGTCCCAAGAGGAATTCGACCGTGCAACGAGTGACTACACGCAACGGAATCGCCAGTCTTGCCTTTGTCAGTGCGCTCTTCTGGGCGCCGCTGGCGGTCGCGCAGCCGTCGGAGCAGCTTGCTGAACTCAACGATCTGTGGGTGACGATTCCGGATGAGGATCGATCGGACCTCGTGCTGCTGCCTGCGTTGGCGTCGATGGATGCGCCGCCGCCGGCTGCGTCGAGCATCCCCGCCGCCGCGCTGTTGACGCCGGACAGTGATTCATGGTCGAGCGTGGAGTCATGGGCGACAGCGCCCGCACAGGTCGCCACGCTCGATGCGCTCAAGACGGTCAGCGAGCGACGCTCGCGATTCGTCTTCGCGCAGCCGTACGGTGACAACGTCGGCAACGCCGCGAAGGACGCGGGGCTGTGGACTGATCTTGGCAATCCACCGCTGCTGGCCAACGCATCATTCGGATGGATTGAACCGCTGAGTGCGCTCGGCGCATTGGTGCAGGTCGAAGCGACACGACTCGGCGCCGCTGGGGACGTCACGGAAGCCATGAATCTGGTGACGAGCTGGATTCGCTTTGCGCGCTCGTTCGCCGACCGGCAGTTTCAGGATGAAGTCTCGACAGCGCTCTCCTGGATGATCTTCGGGATGGAGCGGTTGCGAGACCTGGCGTACCTCTACGGCGACGGCGTTGACGGCGTCGAATTGCGGGCCGTCATTCGCGAGCTGGATGAGCGTGAACTCAACATCGCGCGGCTTCGACTTCCGAAAGGGCATCGACTTGCCGCTGAAGAACTGCTTGCCATGACATTTATCGAGCGCGGCGGTCCCAATCCCGACACGTTTGGTCGCGTTTTTGCGCAGCTCGAAACGGGCGATCGTCCGATGCGGCTGTTCGCCGAAGCCGCACGCTGGCAGCGACTGGCTGATCAACATGCGGATTATTTCTCGACGGTCGATGAGCTTGAGTCCGCGCACAGCGACTGGAGCCTTCGGTGGGATGTCACGCCGTTTGATCTGATCTGGAATCAGGCGCCGCACTACGAGCGCATCGACTCGCAGCGTCATGCGCTGATTACGAATGTCGTGCCGAATGCGATGGAGCTGTTCGAGCAGCGCCGGGCGCTTCGAACGGAAATTGCCGGCACGCGACTGGCGCTGGCCATTGTGGGCTACGAAGAATGGGGCGGCGGGTGGCCGGACCCCGTTTTTGCCGTGCGGCCACGATTCATTTCAGAGATACCGATTGATCCGTGGAATCCGGCAGAAGATGAGCCTTTGCAATTTTTCGTACCGATTCGTGACCTGCCGTCGAGTGAGCGCGTGCAGCCCGGGCCGCATGAAATGACGATTCACGAGTGGCAGGCGCATTTGTCCCCCGAAGGGCTTTCTGCCGGCGCGGCGAACAGAGCCGCCATGATGTCAGTGCTTGGAGGCGATGCCGCTTCAGCCGCCGAGCGAGTGTCTGCCGCGATGAACATCGACATGATTCGCGGGCAGATCCTTGGCTTGCTCAATGGGGTTCAGGCGGGCGTAATTACACAAGCCTCTATTCCGGAAATTGCCGAGACTGTGGCCAATGCGCGCGCATCAGGAGGTCGCCAGGTGACCGCGGTCGATCGAGGCATGATGACCATGTTTGGCGCGTTGGAAGCCGAAGAGGGCGAGCCATACACCACAGAAGAATTCAAGCAATTGCTTGAATCGTATTTCACGGACCTGCTCAATGCGCCGGCGACCTCGGAAGCGCTCACGACTTTGCGCGCCGGCCGCCAGCCAAGCGACGCCCAGGTGAGAGCCGTCTTTGAAGCGTGCCTGGTTTCGCTGGTCAATCGCCAATTTGAAGTGGAGACCGGCTCATCGCTTGAGACCGAGTCGGACGCCTCGTTCTCAAGGACGTTCGACGCTACGCAGTTCATTCTCTATTCCGTTGGATTCGATGGAATCGCACAGCGCGCCGAGCAGGTCGGTCCCGGCGGCACGGATATTCTGATCTGGCCACCGATGCTCAGTCTGATCCGCGATCAACTCAACAACAATTAACTCGGTGCGCTGAAACACAACGGAACGCCGGGGTCTCCAAGACTGACGCACCAACTCATGTTCTGAATTCAGCGGCATACAAGCCTGCCTGGCCCATCGCGCCGCCCTCAGCAAGGACGTAGATTTTTCTCATGGCTGACAACGACGCCCACAAACTCGTGATCATTGGCTCCGGCCCCGCCGGGTGGACCGCCGCGATTTACGCCGCGCGCGCCAATCTGGACCCGGTCGTCTACGTCGGTGTGCCGAAGCAGAACCCTTCGATCGTGCTTCCCGGCGGACAACTGATGCTCACGACGGATGTCGAGAATTACCCCGGTTTTCCTGACGGGGTGTCCGGCCCGGAGATGATGCAGCTCTTCCAGAAACAGGCGGAGCGCTTCGGCACGACCGTCGTGCAGGAAGACATTGAATCGTGCGACTTTTCATCGCGCCCGTTCACGATGAAGACCTCCGGCGGTAGTGAGATTCGTGCGCACGCCGTGATCATCGCGACGGGCGCCACGGCGAATTGGCTTGGTCTCGCCAATGAACAACGTCTGGCGATGTCCGGCGGCGGCGTTTCAGCATGCGCCGTGTGCGACGGCGCGCTGCCGATGTTCAGGGATCAACCCTTGGCCGTCATCGGCGGCGGCGACACCGCGATGGAGGAAGCGACCTACCTGACCAAGTTTGCTTCCAAGGTCACCGTGATTCACCGGCGCGATGAACTCCGCGCCAGCCAGATCATGCAGGACCGTTACCTCAGCCAGCCCAACGCGGAAGTGCTCTGGAACAAGGTCGTGATTGATGTGCTTGGCGAAGACGCCATCAAAGCGGTTGAGCTTGAAGACACGGTGACGGGCGAGCGATCACAGCTTGAAGTCAAGGGACTGTTTGTGGCGATCGGGCATACACCGGCGACCAAGTTCATTCGTGAATCCGGGCTGCAATTCGACAACTCGGGGTATCTCGTGCTCGAAGGCGATACATCCCGGACCAATATCGAAGGTGTGTTTGGCGCCGGCGATGTCGCGGACTCCAATTACAGGCAGGCCGTCACCGCGGCTGGGATGGGTTGCCGCGCGGCGCTTGATGCAGAGCGCTGGCTCGGCGCGCAAGGCGTTCACTGATCCCGTACACGGCGGGGTATCTTATGACTCCGCATCCGGGGCCGGCGGCGCCGCATCCTGACGCTGACGCAGTTTTTCCATGACCTGATCGCGCATCGCTTCGGCGGTCGCCAGTTCATCCACCGTGACGTGATCGGCGCCAAGCGTGGTGGCGAGCACACCCCGACTCGCCAATGTGGCGCGGGCCGCGATGAATGCGTCCGGCGCCACACGCCGAGCCGTTTCACACGCGCGCAGCGTTGACTCCTCATCGGGAATGGTCAGCACGAGCGCATCAGCGCCGAACAAGCCTGCGGATTCAAGGACATCAGCGTTCGAGACATCGCCGTAGACGGCGCTGACGCCGCGCGACTGGAGGTCTCGCACGGTGCGCGGGTTCAATTCAATGACGGTGTATCGGCAACTTGCGGCTTGGAGGGCTTCAGCGATGGCTTTGCCCACCGGGCCGTAACCGGCAATGACGACGTACCGCTCATCCTGCGCAAAATCGCCGTAGCCCGGCGCATCGGCGATCACACCCTTGATCCAGGGCGGCAGCGGCGCTTTGCGCATGCGCGGCGCCAGGATTCGACCAAGCGACCCGAGCGGCGGCGTGATGATCAGCGACAGCACAATGATCGCGACCACGGCGTCGAACGCATCCTCAGTCAACAAGCCGACACGGTCCATCGATGCGAGCATGAGCAGACCGAATTCACCCGCCTGCGCGAGCATCAGGCCAACGAGCGCAGACGCCGCGCCCCCGGCGCCGACCGCCCAGCACCAGACGCTGATGCTGATGGTCTTCATCACCACCATCACCGCGAGGCCGACAGAGATCGGGAACCACAATTCGATCAGCGTTGCCGGCGCCAGCCGCATGCCGACAGTCGTAAAGAAAACAGCAACGAAGAGATCGCGCAGCGGGCCGATCTGTCCTGAGATCTGATGCTTCATCGGCGTGGACGCGAGCGTGAAGCCAGCAAGGAATGCGCCGAGCTCCGGGCTGAATCCGAGGGCCTGCGTTGCAGCCGCAGCGCCGATCGCCAGCGCTGTGGTCAGCACCAGCAAGACGTCAGCCCCCTGCCCTTTGGTCGCCTCAGCCAGCACCCGCGGCGCCGCCCACTTCGCGATGACCACAATCAATGTCAGCCCGCCGATACGGGTCAGCGACTGAAGGAAGAATTGCGCGACATCAACAGTCTCAGCTTCAGGCTCTTTCACACTCGCCGTGCCCGCCCAGGCGGCCAGAGCGGGGATGAGCGCCAGCATGCCCAGTACGATCAAATCCTGAATGACGAGAATGGCGAAGCCGAGCCGGCCATGTCGGCGATTCATTTCCCGCCGCATGGAGAGGATCTGCAGCACCACGGCCGTCGATGACAAACTCAGCGCCATTGCGACGGCGAGCGCCGAAGGCGCTGAAAGCCCGAACACCATCGCGATCGGCCACAGGAGCAATGTGGACCCGAGCGTCGAACCGACGCCGGCCACGATGAAACGACTCAGTGCTGCTTTCAGCGCCGACAGGTGCAACTGCAAGCCGATGCCAAAGAGCAGCAGGATGATCGCCAGCCGCGCCAGACCATCCATCGAAATCGGCGAACTGACGAGTTTGAGCGCTTCCGGTCCGGCAATGACGCCCGCAACGAGATAGGCGGGCACGACGGCGACGCGCAACCGGCGCATCACCAGCGCGACGAGACCTGCCGTCGTCAGGACGACGAGCAGGTCAACCAGAAGTTGGGGCGTTTCGTCGCCCGCCGCCAGAATGAGCATGGTCTGCCCCACGTTTCGTTTGCAGATCGTATCACGGGTGATCCGATCGGTTTGCGTCGCCTCGTGGGAGTCTTTGCCGCACTGCGCAACGGGCCGTAGACTCGTCGCCTGATCTTTCAGGAGGATTGCATGCCATCCGCAGAGACGACATCAGATTCGCGAGTTGTCGCGGTGACCGGCGCGACCGGGTTCGTCGGCCGTCATGTGGTCGATGAGCTGCTTCGTCGGGGCCATCGTGTCCGCGCGCTGTCGCGCAGCCGCGAGCGTTGGAATGTGCTGCCGGAGGGCGACATCACACATGTGCTCGGCGATGTGTTTGATGAACAGTCGATGGATCGGCTGGCCGAGGGCGCGGATGCGTTCATCCACCTCATCGGCATTCGGCGCGAGCAGTCCGGAGGCGTGACCTTCAAGCGACTGCACGTTGATGCGACGCGGGCGGCGATTGGCGCCGCGACTCGAAGCGGCGTGTCTCGATACATCCAAATGTCGGCACTCGGGACGCGCCCGGAAGCGCGAAGCGACTACCACAAGACGAAGTGGGCCGCCGAGCAACTGGTGCGGGATTCCAATCTGCAATGGACCATCATGCGCCCGTCGGTGATCCTCGGTCCTGACGGCGAATTCATGGACATGGCCATGGGTTGGGCCAGGGGCGAGGAGCCGCCGAAGCGATTCCTCCCCTACTTCGCCAAGCCCATTCCAATGGTTGGCGAACGCGTGCCGGATTCGGCGGATCGATCGGCAACAGTGCAGCCGGTCAGTGTGCGTGATGTCGCCGCGGCGTTTGCCAGCGCCATTGAACGCGACGACGCCATCGGCGAAACGTATCCCGTCGTCGGCCCGCAACCGATGACATGGCCACAGTTGCTGGTCCTGGTGCGCGACGCGACGCCCGGCGCCAATCGCAAACTTCAGCCGTTCGGCATTCCGGCGGAGATCGCCAGCGCGGTCGCACTTGGATTTCAGAAGATCGGGCTTGGTTCGCTTTTGCCCTTTGGGCCGAGCGAACCGCTGATGGCCGCCGAGGACAACGCCGGGACGCCGGCCAAAGTCAGCGCGCATCTCGGTGTGACGCCCGAGCCGTTCCGCGAAACACTCTCCTGGTGTGTGGCGCACTGACCCGTCAGCGATTCCCGGATGCATCACTAAAGACTATCGCGCATAAGGCTCGCAGAGGATCAGCGCATGCGAAACAAAGCGAACCTGCTCACTCTCCTGGTTGTCCTCGGGCTGGCGATGGGCGCCATCATTGGGCATTTCGTCCTGTACGACCCCGCCGCGACGCCGGAAGCGCAACAGCAGGCGGTGCAGGGATGGAAAACTGCCGGCGATCTGATTTTCATCCGTCCGCTCATGCTCCTCGTGATTCCGCTGATCTTCACGAGTGTGCTGACCGGCATTACATCGATCGGTGATCCCAAGCGCCTCGGGTTGCTCGGGGGCGCGACACTTTTGTTTTATGTGCTGACCATGGTGATGGCGGTCACGGTGGGCATCATCCTTGCCACAACTGTGAACCCCGGCGGCAATCTCGACCCTGACGTGGTCGCGCAAGCGACACAGCAGGGCGCATCCACCGTGCAGGAGCGCGCCCCCGGCGGCGCGCCCTCAGGGCTCGGCGCTGCGTGGCTCGCTATTGCGCATCAACTGATCCCGGATAATTTCATCGGCGCAGCCGCCGACCGTCAGGCGTTGAGCATCATCAGCGCCACGATTCTTCTCGGCGTCGGTCTCATCGCCATTGGCGAGCGCGGCAAAATATTCATCAACGCCATCGAGTCACTGCACGAAGCGCTGATGCGCATTGTCCTGTGGATCATCTGGTTGATGCCCATTGGCGTGATGTGCCTGGTCGCGTGGGCAGTCGGGAAGTTCGGATTGGGCTCGCTCGCGCAATCGCTCGGAAAATACGTGCTCGTGGTTGTGATTGGCCTGTCGTTCCACATGTTTGTGTCGCTGCCACTCGTGATGTGGATCTTCTCACGAGCCAACCCGTTCAAGTTCATGTGGGGCATGAAGCCTGCCTTGATGATGGCGTTTGGCACCGCGTCGAGCATGGCAACCCTTCCTGTCACCATCGAGACATCGATCGAAGCGGGTTGCTCGAAACGCGCCAGCGGATTGGTGCTTCCGCTGGGTGCGACCGTCAACATGGACGGCACCGCGCTGTATCAGGGCATCTCCGTCATCTTCATGTTCCAGGCGTTTGATTACGACCTGTCGTTCCCGCAATACCTCGTCATCGTGCTCACCGCGACACTGTCCGCGATTGGCGCCGCCGGCGTGCCGGGGGGCGGCCTTGCGACGATTCTGATCATCATCACCGCTGTCAACACCACGCTGCGCGGCACCGGCGAAGAGCCACTGCCGCTCGAAGCCATCGGCCTGATCCTCGCGGTCGATCGGATGCTCGACATGCTGCGAACGATGGTCAATGTGTGGGGCGACTCAGTCGGCGCGCGGATCATCTCTCGATTGGCGCCGGATCTCGAAGAAGAGAAAGAGAAAGCGTTCTCCTGACGCGCATCACAGCAGCGCGATCGGGTCCACATCAATGGCGGTCACGGCGTCGCTCTTGGCGAGGCCCTGATTTCGCAGCGATGTCAATGCAGACTGAATCAACGATGCCTCAGGCGCCAGAATCTCGATCGCAATGCGATGCCGCCCGGCGACTCGCGAAATCGGGCACGGCATCGGCCCGCGAACGCGCAGCCGCGTCTGCTGATTCTGCATCGCATGGAGCGCATCCGTGATGGAACGCGCCACTCGCATCGCCTGATCGTGCCGCTCATGGCGCACGACGATTCGCGCCATGCGTGTCGCCGGCGGCAGCGCGGCTCGTTCGCGAAGGCTCAGTTCATCCTCGGCGAATCCTTTGTAATTGTGCGCGGCGGCCAACTGAATCGAGGGATGGTGCGGATTGAATGTCTGCACAATCACGCGCCCCTGCTTCGCGCGGCGCCCGGCGCGCCCAGCCACTTGCGACACGAGTTGAAACGTGCGCTCAGCCGCGCGGAAATCCGGCAGATTGATGGCCGTGTCCGCGTTGATTACGCCGACGAGTTCAACGCCGGGGAAATCAAGCCCCTTGGCAATCATCTGCGTGCCGAGGAGAACCCGCACGCGCCCGTCGGCGAAATCGCCCAGCGCTTCGAAGTAGTCCTTTGCCGAGCGCATCGTGTCGCCGTCAAGCCTGCGAATCTCGTTCTCGGCGGCGATCGCGGGGAAGAGCCGCGCGAGTTCCTCTTCGACTCGTTGTGTTCCGGCGCCGAACGTCGTGACGCGGCGGGCGCACACTGGGCACTCACCCGGCAGTTTGCGTTCCGCAAGACAATGATGACATCGCACGATGCCGCCAATCGGCAAGTCGCGGCTTCGGTGGTAGACCATCGTCACATCGCATGCATCACACGTGAGCGTCCAGCCACACCGATGGTCGGGGCAGCAGATGTAACTCGCCCAGCCGCGGCGGTTCAGCAGCAGCATGACCTGACCTTCGCCATCGAGTGTGGCGCCGATGGCGCGCCGCAGTGTCGGCCCGAGCATGGCCAGGCGCGTGCTGGTCGTCCGGTCTTCGCGAAGCTCGTCCGTCAGGTCGACTAGTCGGACCGTCGGCAACTTCGCGCCGCCGACGCGCTCGGTCAGCTCATGCAACTGATACCGACCCGCTTTCGCGTTTCGCCATGATTCAAGCGACGGCGTTGCAGACCCAAGCAACGCCGCGGCGCCTTCGAGTTGGGCGCGCTTCAACGCCACGTCCCGCGCATGATGCCGCGGCAGATCTTCCTGCTTGTACGCCCCATCGTGCTCTTCATCGACGATGATCAATCCGACGCGATCACCCCGAGCGCTGTCGAACGGCGCAAACAGCGCCGAGCGCGCGCCAATCGCAATTCGCGCATCACCCGATGCAATGCGCATCCAGTGCTGATGTCGCTGCGACGCCGTCAGCCCTGAATGCAGCACGGCGACGCCGACGTCTCGGAATCGACCGACAAATCGCGCCACAGTTTGCGGCGTGAGACTGATCTCCGGCACCAGCACAATCGCGCACTCGCCGCGCTCGATGACATGCTCGAGCACGCGGAGATACACCTCTGTCTTGCCGGACCCGGTCACGCCGTACAACAGGTGCGCCGAGAACTCGCCAAGACCTTGCGTGATGGAGCGCACGATGCCGGCCTGCGCTTCAGTCAGTTCGACTGGCGCCGGCGTTTCACCTACAGGCTCATCCGCAGCTGTGTGAACAATGGCTCGCTCGCTTTGTTCCAGCAGACCAAGTTTCACCAGCCGATTCACCGGACCGAGGTTTGGCGCTTCCGTCGCGGCGACCAGATCGCGCGGCGTGATCGGGAAGGCGTCGTCCGGCATGCCCTGAATCGCGTCCCACACCCGCGCCGTCGCCGGGGGAAGTTTCTCAACCGGGCGTTTTCCCGTTCTGGACAGCACCGCAATGCGTCGCCGACCGACGCCATGCTTCACCGCGCCGGGCGCCATGGCGGAGAGCGCCATTCCCAGCGGGCAGCAGTAATACCCCGAGATCCACCGAGCCAGACTGATGAGATTCGTCGGAAGCCGAACGCCCGTATGCCGCCGCAATGCCTTGATGCGGCCCGGGTCGATGTCCGCATCGACATTGACTTCAACGACATACCCCGTCGCGCGGCGGTCATGCCTTCCCAATGGCGCTTCCACCCGGTCGCCGACTCTGATGGGGCCGATCGACTTCGGCGCGCGATAGGTCAGGCCGCCCGGCGCATCGATGCCCCGCTCCAGCACGACGCGCACCAACGCGCCGTCATTCTCAGCCGCAAAGAGCGATTCGGGGGGCATCCAGACAGCGTACGCTGGGCGATCCTGCGGCGCGACGCATACACTGCCCAACCATGAGCACCGAATCGGCCCAACAGACCGCCCGCATCGCCCTGGAAGACGGCGCTGTCTTCGAAGGCGTCGCGTTTGGAGCGACCGACGCGAGCGGCGTCAGGACCGCCGAGGTCGTCTTCAATACGGCGATGACCGGGTATCAGGAGGCGCTCACCGATCCGTCGTACGAGGGACAGATCCTCGTCATGACGGCGCCGATGATCGGTAACTACGGCGTGAACGACGAGGACGTTGAATCCAGCCGCATTCATGTTGCGGGATTCATCATCCGTGAGCGAGCGCGGCGGCATTCCAATTACCGCGCCACGACTGACCTCAGCGACTATCTCAACGGTCAGGGCGTTCTCGGCATCGAAGGCATCGACACGCGGGCCCTGACGCGGCGGCTCCGAACCGAAGGCGCCATGCGGGCCGCGATCACGGCCGATCCCAACGTCACCAATTCAGCATTGGTTGAAGCCGCTCGGTCAGCCTCGCCCATGACAGGGCAGAATCTGGCGGCGACGGTCGGGTGCGAAGCGCCATCCGAATGGACGGAGTCGCTGACCTACCTGCCGGGCGAGCACCCCTGCTTTGACGACCCGCCCGCGCGCGCGGATGGGCGCCCGTGGCGCGTCCTCGCCCTCGATTGCGGCGCCAAGCGAAACATCTTCCGGAATCTCCTGGCGCGAGGCTGCGCCGTCACCGTGGCGCCGCACGGAATGTCCGCCTCGGACATTCGATCGCTGGTCGAGCGCGACGAAATCGATGGCGTCTTCA
>MRWG01001135.1_pt1 | contig 18909 bp, 17 predicted proteins | sample 1013341 | NCBI WGS metagenome assembly MRWG01 (sample SAMN06117577, study PRJNA244670) | biofilm metagenome | biome: Water; feature: Cathode Biofilm; material: Biofilm; isolation source: microbial consortium enriched at the cathode of a solar microbial fuel cell | place: USA: District of Columbia ... | reverse complement strand
GCCGAAAATTACGCGCTCTACCGCGCTGCCGAACTGACCCTGGAACTCGGCGCCTTCCGCTTTGCGGTGCATGACCGCCTGACCGAGCGCTACACCCAGGTCACGCGCGAGCGCTACGACCCCTATCCCTTCTACGGTCCCTACGGCTACCGCCCGCCGTACTACAGCGCCTACGCGACCTCCGGCTTTCAGACGGAGCGCACCGCCTACCTGGCAGAACTGACGGTCGAGCCCTTCACCGGAATCGCACCGCGCGACGTGGGCAAGGTCTACGAGGCCGACGAGGTGATCCGCCGCCTGGCGCCGCAGATCTTGCGCCCCGAGGACGTCGCGGCAGACTGACGCCCCTCGCACGCTAGGCTTCTTCGGAGAACTCCAGCAGCACGCCGCAGGCCGCCTGGGCGGGCACCCGCAGCAGGCGCGGCCCGTCCCAGTGCACCGGCATGTGGTTGCGCTCCAGTCGCGTCGCGCAGCGGCCGAGGTCGTCGACGGCGATGCGCAGGGCGGCCAGCCAGGGGGTCGGCAGGCGCGGCGCGCCGACCAGGCCGGGGTGCAGGCGGCCCAGCATCTGCGCCGTGGTGAAGCGCAGCCAGGTCTTGCCGCAGTCGACCTCGACGACGCCGTCGCCGGCACGCACGCGGTCGAAGCCGAAGAGCTCGGCATAGGGGATCGCCAGCGCGGAGGGATCCTTCACCACCGAGGTCATGGCGATGAGGCCGGTGGCGCCGTTGGGGTGCGTGCTCCATTCCGGCCGCCAGACCAGTTCCGGCGTCAGGTGCTGGCAGATGAAGGCCGAGGTGCCGGGCGTCGCCTCGGGGGGCAGGTGCAGCAGCTTGAAGCGCGGCCAGACCTCGCCATCCGGATCCTCCAGGATGCGTTTCAGGTCGCGCATCTCGCCGGGGGCGATGCCGGCCCGCCGCAACGCGCTGCCGGCTGCCGCCACGTCGTCGCTGGCGAAGGCAAGGCCGAGCAGGCCCTCGCGGGTCTCCAGGAAGCGGTTCAGGTTGTTGGTGAACTGTTGCGGGTCGACGATGCCGAGCAGTTCGATGTAGTCACCGGGGAACATGATGCAGTAGTTGGCGGTGCCCCAGCCGATGTGGCGGCCGCGGGGCGAGACGGTGAAGCCGAGGCGCTGGTAGGTCTCGCGTGCGGCTTCAAGATCGCGCACCCCGACCAGCACGTGGTCGATGCCGCGGATCGGGCGCGCGGCCTCGACCCCCTTTTCGGTCACCACCAGCTTCATGTCGTCAGCCTCCTCGGCCATCCTGTTCTCCGGCTCGCTCGCGCCCCGTGTCGGTCAATCGCCGAGCAGGCGCCCGGCGACCGCATCGAGGCGATCCGCCAGCGACGGATCGCGCGCCTCCGGATGGGTAATCAGCGCGGCGTCCAGCGCGTGGTGGCAGCCCTTCTCACAGGAACCTTGCCGCCCGGTCAGCTTCGGCACCACCTGCCTGATCAGGGCGCGCGCCTTGTCGGCATTGTCCAGCAGGGTCTTCACCACCTGGTCCACGGTGACATGGGCATGCTCGTCATGCCAGCAGTCATAGTCGGTGACCATCGCCACCGTCGCGTAGCAAATTTCGGCTTCGCGGGCGAGCTTGGCTTCCGGCATGTTGGTCATACCGACGACATCGCAGCCCCAGCTGCGATAGAGCTGTGATTCCGCGCGGGTAGAGAACTGCGGGCCCTCCATCACGACGTAGGTGCCGGCCCGGCGCGCCGGCAGTTCCAGCTCACCGGCGGCAGCCTCAAGCGCATCGCCGAGCCGCGCGCAGACCGGATCGGCAACCGAGACATGAGCCACCATGCCGGGGCCGAAGAAGGACTTCTCGCGCGCGAAGGTGCGGTCGATGAACTGGTCGACGATGACGAAGGTGCCCGGCGGCAGGTCCTCGCGCAGCGAACCCACGGCACTGAGCGAGAGGATTTCGGTCACCCCGGCCCGCTTCAGCGCGTCGATATTGGCGCGAAAGTTGAGGCCGGAGGGCGGCAGCTTGTGGCCGCGGCCGTGGCGCGGCAGGAAGACCAGTTGCTGGCCGTCGAGCGCGCCGCACAGCAGTTCGTCCGACGGGGCGCCGAAAGGCGAATCGACCTTGCGCCAGACGGCGTCTTTCAGCCCTTCGATCTCATAGATACCGCTGCCGCCGATGATTCCGATGACCGGCGGGGTTCCGGGCTCTGCCATGCACTGTCCCCTGCTCCAAATCCTGCTCAGGGACTCCCTTTACTCGACGGCGGCGCCCTTCACAAGGCGGCCTCCGGACCGCAGAACGAAAAAGGCCGCCAGAAGGCGGCCTTTTCCAGTGAAACGCGGCTCCCGGGAAGCGTCCTAGTGGACGTCCTTCCAGACCTTGCGCTTGGCGGCATAGAGCACCCCGGTGAAGACCACCAGGAAGATCAATACCTTGATGCCGGTGTGCTTGCGGTCCTCCAGCTTCGGCTCCGCCGCCCACATGAGGAAGTGGGAAACGTCGCTGGCCATCTGTTCGACAGTGGCCGGCGTGCCGTCGGCATACTCGACGCTGTCCTCGTAGAGAGGCTGCGCCATCGCGATGCCATAGCCCGGGAAATACGCATTGAAGTTCGATGTGTCCGCGAGCCCGAGGTCTTCGATGCTCTCTACCGGCCCAGGGTCCTCCGGCTCGACCGGCTTCCTGGCGCTCGGATCGGTCTTCACTTTCTCCTCGTAGACGTCGAGCTTTTCAAGGTACTCGGCATAGGCGGCCTTGTAGGCTTCCTCACGCTTTTGCGTCTCGTGCTCGAAAATCCACTGCAGGACCGCGTCCGATACCACCCCTTCGTAGCCCGTCAGGATCGCGTAGGTATGGTCCGCACCGCCCGGGCGCGCCTTCGCAATGAGTGACAGATCCGGTGGTGCGGCGCCGCCATTGGCCGCGGCCGCGGCCTTCTCGTTCGGGAAGGGCGAGGGGAAATAGTCGGAGGGCAATCCCTGCCGCTCGAACATGTCGCCCTCGTCGTTGGGACCGTCGGTCACCAGGTACTCGGCCGCGATCGCTTCAAGTTCGTCCTCGTTGTAGCCGAGATCGGCGAGATTGCGGAAGGCGACGTACTTCAGACCGTGGCAGACCGAGCAGACCTCGCGATAGACCTGCAGGCCGCGCTGCAGGGCGTGGCGGTCATAGGTCCCGAAAGGGCCGTCGAAACTCCATTCCAACTGCGGCAGCGGCGGGCCACCTTCAGCCGCCCCGGCGGGCCCGGCCGCCGGCAGGGAAGCGATTGCGGCAAGGGCCGCCAGACCAAAGACCAGTCCCTTGCGCATCAGGCTTTCTCCATCGGCTTGGCAGTGGCTCCACCGCCCATGGGGGCGCCGCCGCCCTTCAGCACCGGCTCGCTGATCGAGGTCGGCAACGGCTTGGGTCGCTCGAAGACGCCGAGCAGCGGCAGGATCACGAGGAAATGCAGGAAGTACCATGCCGTGGCGATGCGGCCGACAATCAGCCAGAGGCCCTCAGGCGGCTTTGCACCGACGATGCCCAGCACAACCGAATCGATGATCAGCAGCACGAAGAAAAGGCGGAAGACCGGACGGAAGCGGCCGCTCTTGACCGGCGAGCGGTCGAGCCAGGGCAGGATGAACAGCACGGCGATGGAGCCGAACATGGCGATCACGCCGAGCAGCTTGTCCGGGATCGAGCGCAGGATGGCGTAGAACGGCAGGAAGTACCACTCCGGCACGATGTGCGCCGGCGTCGCCAGGGGGTCGGCCGGAATATAGTTGTCCGGATGGCCCATGTAGTTCGGAATGAAAAACACCACCCCCGCGAAGAAGATCAGGAAAACGCCCAGTCCAAAGGCGTCCTTCGCCGTGTAATAGGGGTGGAAGGGGATCCTGTCCTGCGGGCCCTTGGGATCGATGCCCAGCGGGTTGTTGGAACCGAACTGGTGCAGCGCCCAGATGTGCAGCACCACCACGGCGACGATGATGAACGGCAGGAGGTAGTGCAGGGCGTAGAAGCGGTTGAGCGTCGGGTTGTCGACGGTGAAGCCGCCCCACAGCCAGGTGACGATGCCCTCGCCGAAGATCGGCACGGCGGAGAACAGGTTGGTGATCACTTTGGCGCCCCAGAAGCTCATCTGGCCCCACGGCAGCACGTAACCCATGAAGGCCGTCGCCATCATCAGCAGCAGGATCACCACGCCCAGCATCCACAGGAGCTCGCGCGGTGCCTTGTAGGACCCGTAGTAGAGGCCGCGGAAAATGTGGATGTAGACGACGATGAAGAAGAACGAGGCGCCGTTCATGTGGATGTAGCGCAGCAGCCAGCCGAAGTTCACGTCGCGCATGATGCGCTCGACGGAATCGAAGGCGTAGTCGACATGCGCCGTGTACTGCATCGCCAGCAGAATGCCGGTGACAATCATGATCACCAGCGTGATGCCGGCCAGAGAGCCGAAGTTCCACATGTAGCTGAGGTTCTTAGGCGCCGGATAGCCGGAGCCAACGGCGTGATCCAGGAAGGAGAACACCGGCATGCGGTGTTCGATCCACTTGATCACCCGGCTGTTGGTCTGAAAGCCGCTCATGCTGATCGTTCCCCCCTCAGCCGATCACGATGGTGCTGTCGCCGGTGAACTCATACGGCGGCACCGGGAGGTTGAGAGGGGCGGGACCCTTGCGGATGCGCCCGGAGGTATCGTAATGCGAGCCGTGGCAGGGGCAGAACCAGCCGCCGAACTCACCGCGGCTCTGGCCCGTCTTCTGGCCCAGCGGCACACAACCCAGGTGGGTGCAGACCCCGATGACCACGAGCCATTCCGGCTGCTCGACACGCTCGGCGTCGGGCTGCGGATCGGGCAGTTCGGCGACATCAACCGCCTCGGCCTCCTGGATTTGCTCCGGCGTGCGGTGGTCGATGAACACCGGATTACCACGCCAAGTGACGGTGATGCGCTGACCCTCGGCGATCGGCCCCAGGTCGACCTCGGTCGATGCCAGAGCCAGAACCTCGGCCGAGGGGTTCATGGTGTCGAGCAGCGGCCAGGCCACGCAACCCACACCGACGGCGCCCATGCCGGCGGCAGCAAGGTACAAGAAGTCGCGCCGCGTTTCGCCGGAGCCAGCCTGCGCGGTTGTGGCGGTATCTGCCATGCGTCTATTTCCCCTACGATCCTCTTTCGGAGTTCTTGGCGGACAAGACCCTGATCGTCCCGTTGCGGACCCTTGCGGCCCGTCAGTGACCCAAACCTTACCGCGCGACAGGGCTCGCAGGATGCGGCATGCTGCCGCCCCCGAGGCCCAGACACCCCTTTGTGGGGCCCGATATAGAGGAAATTTCCGGCGAACGCAAAGCCCGTTAGCAGTCGGGGAAATGATAAGATTCGCCCATGCATTGAACCGATTAACGGCTGCGTTCTACCTGCATCATGCGCATCGCCCTCTATCAGCCCGACATTCCGCAGAACTGCGGTGCCCTGATCCGCCTGGCCGCCTGTCTGGGGGTCGGGCTGGACATCATCGAACCTTGCGGGTTCCTGCTCGACGACCGCCGGCTGCGGCGGGCCGGCCTCGACTATCACGGCCTCGGCGAAGTGTGCCGCCACCGCAGCTGGGAGGCCTTCCGGTCCGCTTTGTGGCCCAATCCCGAGGCAGCCGGCCCCGGGGCCGGCGCGCCGCGCCTGCTGTTGTTGACCACGGGGGGAGATCGGCCGTACACCGACTTCGCCTTCGCGGCGACAGACATTCTGCTGCTGGGGCGCGAATCCGCCGGTGTGCCGCCGGAGGTGCACGCGGTGGCGGACGCCCGCCTGGTCATCCCGCTGCGGCCGGGCCGCCGATCGCTGAACGTGGCCCAGGCCGGCGCCATGGTGCTGGGCGAGGCCCTGCGCCAGACCGGCGGTTTCCGCAGCGGCGACCGGGCCAGCGACGGGGCCAGCGACGGGGCCAGCGACCAGGCAGGCAAAGCGGACGAAGGAGCGGACCGTTGAGTGAAGGCAGCAGCAAGTCGGCGGAAGCCGGGACCACCGAGGACCACAAGGCCCGGGCCCGGGCCTGGTTCGAAGAATTGCGCGACCGGATCTGCGCCGCCTTCGAGGCCCTGGAGGACGAGCTGTCCGGGGCCAACGCCAAACGCTTCGCCGCCGTCCCGCCGGGCCGCTTCCAGCGCAAGGCCTGGGACCGTCCAGAAGGTGGCGGCGGTGTCATGGCGCTGATGCGCGGCCGCGTCTTCGAAAAGGTCGGCGTCAACGTCTCCACCGTGCACGGCAGCTTCTCGCCGGACTTCGCCAAGCAGATCCCCGGCGCCGAGGAAGACCCGCGCTTCTGGGCCAGCGGCATCTCGCTGGTCGCCCATCTGCGCTCGCCGCTGGTCCCGGCGGTGCACATGAACACCCGCCACATCGTCACCACCAAGTCCTGGTTCGGCGGCGGCGGGGATCTCAACCCGATGTATCCGGTTGACCAGGACACCGCCGATTTCCATGCTGCCTTCCAGGCCGCCTGCGACCGCCACGACCCGGCCTACTACCCGAAGTTCAAGAAGTGGTGCGACGAGTACTTCTTCATTCCCCACCGCGGCGAGGCACGCGGCGTCGGCGGCATATTCTACGACTACCTGGACAGCGGCGACTGGGAAGACGACTTCGCCTTTACCCAGGACGTCGGCCGGGCCTTCCTGGAGATCTACCCGGCGCTGGTCCGGCGCCACATGGCAGAGCCCTGGACCGAAGAGCAGCGCCGCCACCAGTTGTTCCGGCGCGGCCGCTATGCCGAGTTCAACCTGCTTTACGACCGCGGCACCAAGTTCGGCCTGCAGACCGGCGGCAATGTCGAGGCCATTCTCATGAGCCTGCCCCCGGAAGCGGCCTGGCCTTAGGCCTCGCGGATCAGGCCCCCGGCGCCTTCGGCAACTGCGGCGAGATTCGCTCGGCCACATCGCGCAGGCGGGCGAGGCAGGCCTCGCGATCCGGCGCGAAGTCCTCGTCGATCCACCATTCCTCCACCGCGCGCAGCAGGCTGCCGACGTCGGGGCCGCTGGCATAGCCGAGCGCCAGCACGTCGGCCCCGGCGAGCGGGAAGCGCGGCCCCTGCCACGCCTCGGCAGCCTCGAGGGCCACTCTGAGCCCGGTCTCCGCCCGCGGGCGACTGGCCGGGTCGGCGGTCACCAGCCGGGCCAGGGCGATGGCCAGCGCAGTGCGGAACCGCGCCGGCCCCGCACGGTAGAGCGCGATCGCCAGGGCATGGCGCACCACGGCGTCATCGCGGCCGCGGGTCAGCACGGCCGCCGCCTCGCCGAGCACCGTCTCCGGCTCGCCCAGCATCTCCAGTTCCGCCGTCTCGGCATTGGACAGGCGCAGACGCTCGGCGACCCGGCGTGCCTCCTCGTTTCCGGGCGCCAGCAGCGCGCCGAGCCGCAGCACCGGATCGGCGGCTTCCGGCAGGTCGAGGCCGAGCAGGCTCGCGAGCACGGCGGTTCCCGCGACCTGCGGCAGAACCGCTTGCAGCACGCCATTGTCCACCATGATCTGCAGCACCGGGACGGGATCGGGCGCCGCCAGCAGGCGCAGCAGTTCGCTGCGGATGCGCTCGCCGGAGAGCCCGTCGAGCCGCGGCGCCAGCTCGCGAGCCACCGCCAAGCTTTCCGGGTCCGGCGGCACCCGGCCGTAGTGCGCCTGGAAGCGGAAGAATCGCAGCAGGCGGAGGTAGTCTTCCTGGATACGCGCACGCGGGTCCCCGACGAAGCGCACCCGCCCTGCCGCAAGGTCGGCACAGCCCCCATAGGGGTCGAACAGGCGGCCGTCGGGGGTGCACGACATCGCATTGAACGTGAAGTCGCGGCGCGCGGCGTCGGCCTGCCAGTCGTCGGTGAAGGCGACCGTCGCACGGCGCCCATCGGTCTCGACGTCGTGGCGCAGGGTGGTGATCTCGAAGGGGCGGTGCCCGGCAACCGCGGTCACCGTGCCATGATCGAGCCCGGTCGGCACTGCTTTGAGGCCGGCGGCCTGCAGCAGTTCCATGACAGTCTCGGGCAGGTCAGGCGTGGCCAGGTCGATATCCTTCACCGACCGGCCGGCCAGCGCGTCGCGTACGCAGCCGCCGACGAAGCGGACTTCTGTCCCGCGCGCGGTGAGCGCCGCGACCACCGCCCGGGTTTCCGGCGCGATCATCCAGGCCTGCGGTTCGAGGCACGCGCTGTGGCTCGCTGCCGTCATCGGGTCTTTTTCTCCGGTTCCTGGGCCTCATGCATGGTCGCGGGCAGCCTGACGCCAGGCCCTGGCGCATGCAAGCCGTGCCCGAACAACCTCCGTCCTCAGGCCATGGTCATTCTACTGGGTGGCTCGGCACGACGACACCGTCGACCAATGCAGGAGGCTCCAGCCTGGTTCCGGCCGGATGGCCCTGCGAGACGTAAAGGTAGAGCAGCCCGGCGACAGCACAGCTGACGCCGATCAGCAGCATCCAGGGCCAGGGCGTCTCGCGCCAGTCGACGGTCAGGACGCCGGAAGCGGCCTTGCCGCGCACCAGCCAGATCCAGCCGAGATAGATCAGAAAGGGTGCCGCCAGGGGCAGCAGGACCGTCAACAGTACACGCAGCATCCCGTCTCCTCAGGTGTCCAGAATTTCCGTCCCGCGCAGGACGTCGCAGAGGTTGGAAAGGATGCCGGCGGTGGCGCCCCAGATATAATAGTCGCCGAAGGGATAGGCGAAGAAGAACCGCTCGGCGCCGCGGAACATGCGGCTGTGCAGCGCGCGGTTGGCGGGATCGCAGAAGAACGTCAGGGGCACTTCGAAGATCTCGTCGACCTCGCCGGCCTCGGCACGCAGATCGAAGGGCGGGTGCAACAGGGCAACCACCGGCACCACGCTGAATCCGGTGCGCACCACATAGGTGTCGAGCCGGCCGAGCAGGGTGACGTGACGCGGCGCGAGTCCGACCTCCTCCTCCGCCTCGCGCAGGGCGGCCGCTTCGGCATCGATATCGCCGGGATCGATGCCGCCGCCGGGAAAACTGATCTGGCCGGGGTGATCGGGCAGGTGCGCGCTGCGCCGCGTGAACAGCACCGTCAGCTCGGCCGGCCGGTCGATGATCGGCACCAGCACAGCAGCGTCGCGCAGCGGGCGTTTGGGATCGTAGATGTCCGGATTCAGATCATGGTCGCCGCGCAGGGTATCCGGGCCTGCCGGCGCGCCGCGGGTGCGCGGCGCCGGCAGGCGCGCCAGCCGCTCGAGCAGATCATCCGCCTTCATGGCGCGACGCCTGCCTGCTGCTCACCGGGCCCGCTGGTCACCCGGCCGCTCCCAGGGGAAAGAACGCTCCATTGCTCCACACGCCAAGACAATCCTCCGGCCAGTCCGCCCCCGCCGGCGGCGCCACCGCCAGCTCCGCCAGTTCATAGTAGACAGGGCGCAGGACGCGGGCCTCCAGTCGGTCCCGCACCACGATATAGGGGCTGATCCGGCCGTTTTCAGTATCTACCGCCACGCGCAGGGGGTGTTGCGAATCGGCCTCCACCCAGTCGTCCAGGTTGGTACGAAAGGCGAGTATCTGCCCGTCCCCTTCACCTTTCACGGAAAGTTCAACCGCGGTAAAGGGCACGTCCTCCACGTCGACACGGCCCCGCTCGACCGGTGTGCGCAGCCAGTAATCTCCGTCATCGTCTCGCCACAATACCGAGGCAAACAGCCTCACCAGGGGCTTTCGTCCGATCGGGGCACCCTCGTGGTACCATGTGCCGTCACGCGCGATTCGGATGTCGTAGGCTCCGGGGGCGCCGGGTGAGGGCGTGGTACTCTGCTCTGGCGACTGGTCAGCGGGCATGAATGGACTTATCTTTATAGTCAAGATCGTGCGGTTGGTTGTGTCCCGCCAGCGGGCGATGGCCCACCGGCCCCTCAAACAGCTGGGAGATGCTGTCCCGTGACAACGCCCACCATTACCACCGATGATGCCGCCGATGCGCAACTCGCCGAACAGATCGAGGAACTGGGCGACAAGCTCACCCGGGTCCGCCAGTCTATCGGCCGGGTCATCTTCGGCCAACAGCAGGTCATCGATCAAACACTGATCACGCTGCTGGCCGGCGGTCACGGCCTGCTGATCGGCGTGCCCGGTCTCGCCAAGACCCGCCTGGTGGAGACCCTGGGCACCGTCTTCGGGATGGAAGACAAGCGCGTCCAGTGCACCCCCGACCTGATGCCGGCGGATATCCTCGGCTCCGAGGTGCTGGAGGAAAGCGACACCGGCCGCCGCAGCTTCCGCTTCATCCCCGGCCCGGTGTTCTGCCAGCTGTTGATGGCCGACGAGATCAACCGCGCCAGCCCGCGCACCCAGTCGGCCCTGCTGCAGGCCATGCAGGAGCGCCGCGTCACGGTGTCCGGTCATTCCCACGACCTGCCGACCCCTTTTCACGTGCTGGCGACGCAGAACCCGCTGGAGCAGGAAGGCACCTACCCGCTGCCCGAAGCGCAGCTCGACCGCTTCCTTATGGAAATCGACGTCGGCTATCCGGACATGTCTTCCGAGCGCCAGATGCTGATCGAGACCACCGGGGTGCAGCAGAGCGAAGCCAGGGCGGTGATGAACCCCGAGGAACTGATGCAGGTCCAGCGCCTGGTGCGCCGCGTGCCGGTCGGCGAGAGCGTGGTGGAAACCATCCTTGCCATCGTCCGCAACGGCCGCCCGGGCACCAGCGAACTCGAAGAAGTGCGCAGCCAGGTGGCCTGGGGCCCCGGCCCACGTGCCAGCCAGGCCCTGATGCTGGCGGTGCGCGCCCGCGCCCTGATGGACGGCCGCCTCGCACCTTCGGTCGACGACGTCATCACCCTGGCGCACCCGGTGCTGAAGCATCGCATGGCCCTCAGCTTCGCGGCGCGCGCCGATGGGGTCACCCTCGACGACATCATCTCCCATCTCACCGCCCCCTATTTGTGACAGCAGCGGAGACTCCGATCACCCGATGACGAAATCCCTTCCGCTGCGGCATCGTGCCGAGCAACTGGCCGCCACGCTGCCGCCGCTGCTGGTCGCCGCGGAGCGCGTCGCGGCTACGGTGGCCCAGGGAGTACACGGCCGCCGCCGGGTGGGACAGGGGGAGACCTTCTGGCAGTACCGCCACTACGACCTCGGCGATCAGCCGCAGTCGATCGATTGGCGCCAGTCTGCCAAGTCCGACATGGTTTTCGTCCGCGAAATGGAGTGGGAAGCCGCCCAGTCGGTATGGCTGTGGCGCGACACCTCGGCCTCCATGGGCTGGACCTCCGACCGCAACCACCAGAGCAAGCGGGAGCGCGCCGACCTCTTGGCATTGGCGCTTTCCGTCCTCCTGATGCGCGGCGGCGAGCATGTCGCCCTGCTCGGCTCCGGCCTGCGTCCCTCGGCGAGTCGCGCCAACCTGACCAAGATCGCCACCCTGGTGCAAAACGGCCAGCCGATCGCTGACAATCTGCCGCCGAGCCTGCCGCTGCCGCGCAGCGCGCAGCTGATATTCATCAGCGATTTCCTCTCGCCGCTGGAGGACATCAACAAGGCCCTGCGCTACTACGGCGAAAGCGGCCAGCGCGGCGTGCTGCTGCAGGTGCTCGATCCGGCCGAGGAGAGCCTGCCCTACGACGGGCGGGTCCGCTTCGACGGCCTGGAGCAGGAACCCTCCTGGCTGGTCTCGCGCGTCGAGGCGGTGCGCGGCGACTACGCCCGCCGCCTGCAGGCGCAGCGTGAGGGCCTGCGCGACATCTGCCGGGCGCTCGGCTGGAGCTGCGATTTCCACCGCAGCGACCAGCCGCCACAGGCGGCGCTGCTGCGGCTCTACACCACCCTGTCCCAGGCGGTGCAGTAATATGCTGAGCCTCGGCCTCTTCGCCTTCGCACAACCCTGGCTGCTGCTCGCCCTGCTCGGCCTGCCGGTGCTGTGGCTGCTGCTGCGCCTCACACCGCCGGCGCCGCGCCGCATGGTGTTTCCCGCGATCCGCCTGCTGGCCGGCCTCAAGGCGCCGGAAGAAACGCCGGCGCGCACGCCCTGGTGGCTGCTGCTGCTGCGGCTGCTGATCGTCACCCTGATCATTCTGGCTCTGGCACAGCCGCTGCTGAATCCGCAGGCACGCCTTGCCGGCAGCGGCCCCCTGGTGCTGGTCGTCGACGACGGCTGGTCGGCCGCCCGCTTCTGGCCGGCCCGCCAGGTTGCCGCGACCAACCTGCTGGCCCAGGCCGAACGCGAGGACCGCCCCGTGGTGGTCCTGACCACGGCCTCCAGCGCGCAGGATTCGCCGCCCGAGGCGAGCGGCCTGCTGTCTGCCGCCGAGGCCCGGCGTCTGCTGCAGGGCCTGCGGCCGAAACCCTGGCCCGCCGACCGCAGCGCCGCCCTGCGCGCCGTCGAGGCGCTCGTTCTGCCCGGCCAGGCCAACGTAGTCTGGCTCGCCGATGGCCTGGCCGGGCCCGACAGCGACGAACTGGCGGCCGCGCTACAGCGGCTCGGCAGCCTGAGGGTGCTGCGCGAAGAAGGGGACGCCCTCGCCCGCCTCGCCCTCGCACCCGCCACCGACGGCGTCGATCTGGTCGCCCGTGCGCTGCGCGCCGATCCCGAGGGCGCCGCGGAGGCCGCCGTTCTGGCCATCGCCGGCGACGGCCGCATCGTCACCAAGGCACCGCTGATATTCGAGCCGGGCGAGCGCGAGGCGCGGGCACTGCTCGACCTGCCGACCGAAATGCGCAACCGCATTGCCCTGCTGACCATAGAAGGCGAGACGACGGCGGGCGCGACCGTGCTGCTGGACGAACGCTGGCGCCGCCGGCCGGTCGGCCTGGTCGTCGAGGGCGGCGAACAGGAAGCACAGCCCCTGTTGAGCGAGAGCTATTACCTGGAAAGCGCGCTGCAGCCCTTCACGGAGTTGCGCAAAGGCACCGTCGAGGAACTGCTGCAGCGTCAGATCGCGGTGTTGGCGGTGCCCGACAGCGTCGTGCTGAGTGAAGATGAGCGGGACCGGGTCGCGGCCTGGGCCAACGACGGCGGGCTGCTGCTGCGCTTCGCCGGTCCGCGCAACGCCGGGCTGGCGCCGGCCGAGCAACGCACCGACGACCTGCTGCCGGTACGCCTGCGCGGCGGCGACCGCGTTCTGGGCGGCGCGCTGACCTGGGATACGCCGGCGCGGCTTGCGCCTTTCGCCAGCGACAGCCCCTTCGCCGAGATCACATTGCCCGACGACGTCATCATTCGGCGCCAGGTCCTCGCGGAGCCTTCGCTCGATCTCGGCGAGAAGACCTGGGCACGGCTTACCGACGGCACGCCGCTGGTAACCGCCGACCGGCGCGGCGACGGCTGGCTGGTGCTGTTCCACACCACTGCGAATACCGACTGGTCGAACCTGCCGATCTCCGGCCTCTTCGTCGAGATGCTGCGCCGGGTGATGGGCGTCAGCCAGGGTATCGGCGGAGGCGGCAGCGGTGCCGCGCTGCCGCCGCTGGAGGTCATGGACGGTTTTGGCAGCCTTGGCAGCCCGCCGGCCACGGTGCTCGCCCTGGAGACCGGTGAGGATGCCGAGAGCGGTATCGGTCCGCGCCATCCGCCCGGCTACTACGGCAACGACAGCCTGCGTCAGGCCCACAACCTCAGCAGCTTCGTCACCCAGCTCGAACCGCTCGGCCGTCCGCCGGTAGGCGCCACGGCAGGGCTCTATCACGAAAGCCCGGAGCAGGATCTCAAACCCTGGCTGCTCGCCGCGGCGCTGTTCCTTGCCCTCGCCGACCTGCTGATCTCCCTCATCCTGCGCGGCCTGCTGCGGCCGAGCGGCGGTCAGGTGACGGGCTCGGCGGCCGCTGCGGCGCTCTGCCTCGGCATCGCGCTGGCCGCCCTGGCCTGGACATCGCCTGCCACGGCACAGGAAAACAACGACGCGCGCACCCTGGAAGCCACCCTGATGACCCGCCTCGCCTACGTGGTGACCGGCGACGATGCGGTCGACGAGATCAGCCGTGCGGGCCTGATGGGCCTGACGCGAGTGCTGGAACGCCGCACCTCGGTGGAAGCCGGTGCGCCCCTCGGCATTCGCCTGGGGCGCGACGACATGGCCTTCTTCCCGCTGGTCTACTGGCCCGTCACCGGCACGCAGCCGCAGCTCAGCCGCGACGCCATCGACCAGATCAACAAGTTCCTGTCGCACGGCGGCACCATCCTCTTCGACCTCCGCGAGGCCAGTGGCGGCGCGCAGATTTTCGGCGGCGGCAGCCGCGGCACCCAGGATCTGCAGCGCCTCACCCGCGGCCTCACCATTCCGCCGCTGGAACCGGTGCCGCCCGATCACGTGCTGCGCAAGTCGTTCTACCTGATGGAGGACTTCCCGGGCCGTTTCATCGGCGGCACGCTGTGGCTCGAAGCCTCGAGCGAGAACGTCAATGACGGCGTCGCCTCGATTCTGGTCGGCAGCAACGACTGGGCCGGCGCCTGGGCGGTGAACGAACTGGGTCGGCCACTGAACGCGGTGGTGCCCGGCGGGCCACGCCAGCGCGAAATGGCCTATCGCTTCGGCGTCAATCTCGTGATGTACGCGCTCACCGGCAACTACAAGGCCGATCAGGTCCACATCCCCTTCATCCTGGAGCGGCTCGGTCAATGACGGCAGGAAGCCCATGAACGCGCTGACGATCCAGTGGGCCCCGCTGCTGCCGCTCTACCTGATCGGCGGCCTTGCCATCATCGCCCTGGTACTGCTGGGCGTCGCCCTGTGGCGCCGCGCGTCCGGCGTGTGGTGGCGCGCCGGCGCCTTCGCTGTGCTGCTGGCGGCGCTGGCCAATCCCTCCATCATCGAGGAGCAGCGCGACCCTCTGAGCGACGTGGTCTTCGTCGTCGCGGACGAGAGCACCAGCCAGGAGATCGAGCAGCGCGGCACCCAGACCGAAGAGGCGGTCGCCCACCTGCTGGCGCAGATCGGCGCGCTGGAGGCCACCGAGGTGCGCCTGATCCGTGCCGGCGACATCAAGGGCGCGCTGGACGTCGAGGGCACGCGGCTCTTCACACCGCTGCGCCAGGCTCTGGCCAAAGTACCGCGCCAGCGCGTCTCCGCCGTCATCGTGGTGAGCGACGGCCAGATTCATGACCTGCCCGACTCGCTGGAGAGCCTGGGCATCGACGCGCCGGTGCATCTGCTGCTGACCGGCCGCCCCGACGAGGGCGACCGCCGCCTGACCATCGTGCAGGCGCCCAGCTTCGGCATCGTCGGCGACCAACTCACCCTGACGCTCCGGGTCGATGACCTGCCGCCGGGGCCCGGCGGCGGCAGCGCCCGCGTGGTGCTGCGCCAGGACGGCATCGCCAAGCAGGGCATCGACGCACGCGTCGGCGTCGACGAGCAGATGACCTTCGAGCTCGATCGCCGCGGCCCCAGCGTGCTGGAGATCGAAGTCGCCCGCGGGCCCGAGGAACTGACCCTGGCCAACAACCGCGCCGCGGTGGTGGTCAACGGTGTGCGCGACCGTCTGCGCGTCCTGCTGGTTTCCGGCGAGCCGCACGCCGGCGAACGCGCCTGGCGCAACATCCTGAAGTCCGATCCTTCTGTCGACCTGGTGCACTTCACCATTCTGCGCCCGCCCGAGAAACAGGACGGCACGCCGATCCGCGAGCTCTCTCTGATCGCCTTTCCGACCCGCGAACTCTTCGAGGTGAAGCTCGAGGAATTCGACCTCATCATCTTTGACCGCTACCGCCGCCGCGGCGTGTTGCCCTCGATCTACCTGGAAAACGTCGCCAACTACGTGGAGCGCGGCGGCGCCCTGCTGGAGGCCAACGGACCGACTTTCGCCACGCCGCTGTCGCTCTACCGCACGCCGCTGGGCCGCGTGCTGCCGGCCGAGCCGACCGGGCAGATTTTCGAGACCGGCTTCCACCCGCAGGTGACCGATCTGGGCAGCCGCCATCCGGTGACCGCCTCGCTGGACGGCAGCGGCGACGACGGCGCCCCGACCTGGGGCCGCTGGTTCCGCCAGATCGAGGGCGAGATCAATCGCGGCAACATCCTGATGCAGGGCGTCGGCCAGAGCCCCCTGCTTGTGCTCGACCGCTTCGGTGAGGGCCGCGTGGCGCAGATCATGAGCGACCACATGTGGCTTTGGTCGCGCGGCTTCGAGGGGGGCGGGCCGCAGGCCGAGCTGCTGCGCCGCATCTCGCACTGGCTGATGAAGGAGCCGGACCTCGAGGAAGAGGACCTGCGCGCCCAGGTACGCGGCGGCCAGTTGCAGATCACCCGCCGCTCGCTCTCGATCGAGCAGCCGGAAGTCACCATCACCCTGCCCTCCGGCGAGACCGGGCAGCTGCGCCTGACGCCGGACGGCCCCGGCCGCGCCACAGCGACGCTGACCGCCGAGGAAAACGGCCTCTACCGCATCAGTGACGGCTCGCTGACCACCCTGGCGGCCGCCGGCCCGCTGAATCCCCTGGAACTGCGCGATCCACGGTCCACCGGCGCCGTGGCGGAACCGCTGGTGGAGGAAAGCGGCGGCACGGTGCGCCGCCTCGCCGGCACCGACCTGCCGGCCCTGCGCAAGGTCGCCGCCGACCGCGACCGCTTCGGGCGCGACTGGATCGGCCTCAAGCGCGGCGAGGGCTACGTGGTGACCGGCGTGCTGCAGATCCCGATGCTGCCGGCCCTTCTGGTGCTTTGCCTCAGCCTCGCTGCTGCGGTATTAGCATGGCAGCGCGAAGGACACTGATCGGGACCCTCCCTGCCCATGCACCGCCAGAGGCCCATGGCTCCGCTGACGAGTCCGATCATGCTGCTCGTCTTCGTCGTCGTCTGCCTGGCGGCCGGGCGCCTCGGTGCGGCGCTGACCGAGCCGGCACTGGAGACCTGGTATCGCGGCCTCGCCAAGCCGATCTGGACGCCCCCCGACGTGGTCTTTCCGGTCGCCTGGTCGCTGCTCTTCCTCGCCATGGGCATCGCCGCCTGGCTGGTCTGGAAAGCCGCCGAGCGCGGCGAGGCGCGCCTGCCGCTCACCCTCTTCTTCGGACAACTGGCGATCAACGTTGCCTGGTCGTTCAGCTTCTTCGGCCAGCGCAACCCTTTCCTGGGGCTGGTCTGCTGGGCGGCGCTCTTTGTCGCCGTGGTGCTCACCACCATTGCCTTCTCGCGCGTTTCCAGGCCGGCGGGCTGGCTGTTCCTGCCCTACCTGCTGTGGCTCGGCTATGCCGGCGCCTTGAACTTCGCGATCTGGCGCCTGAACAGCTGATCGCCCCCACCTGAGGCTACTTGGGCCTGAGTCTATTTCCGCTTAGGCGACGGAGCGGCGAACCCGCCTCCGGCGTGCGGGTTTCGCGCGGGCTTCCTGGCGCACCCGTGCGATGACGCCATGCACCTCCGTGAGTGCGCCGGGTTTCAGGTCGCGCACCTGGAAGCGCTCCGGCTCCACCGGCCCCGGCAGCGAGAGGCCGCGGGCCGGCGCCGATTCGAAGCCGAAGGGGCGATAGTAGTTGGGATCGCCCACCACGACGCAGATGGCGTGCCCGGCCTTGGCCGCGGCTTCCAGGCTGTGGCGCACCAGCGCCTTGCCGATGCCCTGGCCCTGCAGCCCGGGTTCGACCGCCAGCGGCCCCAGCAGGATCGCCGGCGTGCCGGCGATCTCGATCGGCCAGTAGCGGATCGAGGCGAGCAGGCCGCCGTCGCCGGCAACCGCCGAAAAGCACAATTCCGGCAGCGGATCGAGGCCTTCGCGCAGCCGGTAGACGGTCTTGCGCGTGCGGTCGAAGCCGAAGGTCCGGTCAAGCAAGGGGGGAATGAGGGCGGCGTCTTGCGCCCGCTCGGGCACGATGGTGAAGCTCATGGTCTCTGGTCCAGGTAGGCCGCCGGTTCGGATGGCGGCGTGTGACGGCAGGCGAAAGGCCGCGCGGCAGGCGCGCAGGTCAGCTTCGTCGTCGGAGTCGTCCCTGGAACAGCATGGGCTCTCTGTATCAGCCGGATCATTAACCCGGGGTAAATAGCACGCTGTGCCGCGCCGGCCTAGCCTTCATTGCCGCGCGCGTTCCCGCCTCACCCGCCCTTTACCGTGAGCGGGGCGGCGAGGAAGGGCTCCAGGCCGGCATCCCAATAGGGTTCCGGCCCGAAGTGCTCGGCCAGAAAGTCCACAAAGACCCGCACCTTGACCGAGAGGTTGCGGGAATGCGGGTAGACCGCGTGGATGCCGGTCTGCGGGACCGGATAGTCGGGCAGCACCACCTCGAGTGCCCCGCTCTGCAGGTGGCGGCCGACGATGAAGGTCGGCAGCCGGGCGATCCCCATGCCGGCAAGCGCGGCACCGCACAGCAGGTCGCCGTTGTTGGCCAGCAGCGGGCCGTCGACCTTCACCCTCAGCAGGCCGCCCGGGGCGGTCATGTCCCATTCGCGGGGCTGCTGCTGGTTGGCGTAGAGCAGGCAGTCCTGGCCGGTGAGATCCTCCGGCCGCGCGGGCCGGCCGCGGCGCTCCAGGTAATCCGGGCTGGCGCAGATCACCGTCCGGCAGGGCGCGATGCGCCGCGCCACCAGGCTGGAGTCGCTCAGGTTGGCGATGCGGATGGCGACGTCGTAACCCTCCTCCACCAAGTCGACGAAGCGGTCGTTCATCGCCGCTTCGACGGTGATCTGCGGGAAACGGGCGTGGAAGGCCGGGATCGCGCGGCCCAGGTGCAGGAACCCGAAGGACATCGGGGCGTTCAACTTCAAGAGGCCGCGCGGTGCCGCCGAGAGATTGCTGACTGCTCGCTCCGCCGTGTCCGCCTCGTCGACCACGCGCCGGCAGGCCGCATAGAAGTTCTCCCCGGCCTCGGTGAGGGAGAGGCGCCGCGTCGTGCGGTTCAGCAGGCGCACCCCGAGCCGGTCTTCCAGGCGCGAGACCTGCTTGGAGACCGCGGACTTGCTGAGACCGAGCGCGCGGGCTGCAGCCGAGAAGCTCTCGGCGTCGACCACCTCGGCAAAGACCTCCATCTCGTCCAGACGGGCCA
>MRWG01001134.1_pt1 | contig 18945 bp, 16 predicted proteins | sample 1013341 | NCBI WGS metagenome assembly MRWG01 (sample SAMN06117577, study PRJNA244670) | biofilm metagenome | biome: Water; feature: Cathode Biofilm; material: Biofilm; isolation source: microbial consortium enriched at the cathode of a solar microbial fuel cell | place: USA: District of Columbia ... | reverse complement strand
GCGCCGACGACGTTCCAGGGGATCAGCAGCGGCAGCGCCATGAGCACCAGGCAGACCGAGGCCCAGAAACCGGAGCGCGGCATGGTCAGCGCGATGGCGACGCCCAGCGGCAGCTCGATGGCGATGATGATGGCGGTGAAGGAGAACTGGCGCAGCAGCGCGCCGTGGAAGCGCTCGGAGGCCAGCACCTCCTCGAACCAGCGCGTCCCCTCGAAGAAAAAGAGATTGTTCCCGAAGGTGTCCTGGACCGAGTAGTTCACCACGGTCATCAGCGGCACGATGGCGTTCAACGCGACCAGCGCCACCACCGGCAGCACCATGAACCAGGCCTTGTTGTTCAGGGTCTTTTCCATGGCTCAGGCCCCCTCACCCGCTTGCGCCCGCACGAGATGGGAGTCGCGGTAGATATTGATGCGCGCGGGGTCGACCACGGCACTGGCGCTCTCCGGCACCTCGCTGCCCTCGGGCAGCACGGCATCGAAGCTGTGGCCGGCCAGGCTGGCGCGCACGATCTTGAAGCGGCCGATGTCTTCCACCGCGGTGATGCTGATGGGCAGCCCCTGGCCGGCCGGCGCCAAGCGCACGAACTCCGGACGGATGCCGGCCTCGATCTGTCCTTCCAGCTTCGGGTAATGCCGGCTGAGGGCGACCTCGCGGCCGCCGAGGCGCAGCCGGTCGCCGGCCACCTCGCAGGGCAGGACGTTCATGCCGGGCGAGCCGATGAAGTAGCCGACGAAGGTGTGGGCAGGCTCGTCGAAGAGTTCCTCCGGCGTGCCGATCTGCACCACCTCGCCCTCGTACATCACCACCACCCGGTCGGCGAAGGTCAGCGCCTCGGTCTGGTCGTGGGTCACGTAGATCATGGTGTGGCCGAAGCGGCGGTGCAGTTCCTTCAGCTTGGTGCGCAGCTGCCACTTCATGTGCGGATCGATGACGGTCAGCGGCTCGTCGAAAAGGATCGCGTTCACGTCGTAGCGCACCAGGCCGCGGCCCAGTGAGATCTTCTGCTTTTCGTCGGCGGTGAGACCGCGCGCCTTGCGGTCGGCCTTGCCCACCAGGTCGAGCATCTGCAGCGCCTCGCCGACCCGCGTCCTGATCTCGTCCCGCGGCACCTTCCGGTTGGCCAGGGGGAAGGCCAGGTTCTGAGCCACCGTCATGGTGTCGTAGATCACCGGGAACTGGAACACCTGGGCGATGTTGCGCTGCTCCGGCGTCAGGCGGGTAACGTCCTGCTTGTCGAACAGCAGATTGCCGCGCGTCGGGACGAGGAGACCGGAGATGATGTTCAGCAGGGTGGTCTTGCCGCAGCCCGAGGGCCCGAGCAGGGCGTAGGCACCGCCGTCCTCCCAGACGTGGTCGATCTCCTTCAGCGCGAAGTCGGCCTCCGTCTTCGGGTTGGGAAGATAGGAGTGGGCGATCTTGTCGAGGGTGATCTGCGCCATGGCTCAGGCTCCCGCCGCAACTTTGCCCGGCGCCGCCACCAGGCGCTCGGCCGCATCGAAGATGAGGAAGCCGGCAGGGTCGAGATAGACCGGCACGCGGTCGCCGATCTCGACCCTGTGGACGCCGTGGGTCAGCGCGACCCAGCGTGCCCCGCTGTGCTCGACATGCACGAAGCTCTCCGAGCCGGTGATTTCCGTCGTCGAAACCGCGGCCTCGACCATGAGGGCTTCGCCGCGCGGCTGGTGCAGCAGCAGGTGATGCGGGCGGATCGCCACCTTGTAGTCTCCGTCGGGCAGCCCCGCCGCGCCCGCCGGCGCCGTGATCGACTTGCCGTCGTAGACCAGATTGCCGCCGCTCTTGTTCATCTGCACGACGTTCAGCGGCGGATCGGAAAAGGTCTGGGCGGTGATCAGGTCGGTGGGCCGGCTGTAGACATCGATGGTCGGGCCGAACTGCGTCACCCGGCCTTCCTGCAAGGTCGCCGTCTCGCCACCCAGCAGCAGCGCTTCGTGCGGTTCGGTCGTCGCGTAGACGAAGATGGCGCCGCTTGCCCCGAAGAGGCGCGGCAGTTCGACCCGCAGTTCCTCGCGCAACTTGTAGTCAAGGTTGGCCAGAGGTTCGTCGAGCAGCACCAGGTCGGCATCCTTCACCAGCGCCCGCGCGATGGCGGTGCGCTGCTGCTGGCCGCCGGAAAGGTGCAGCGGTGTGCGGTCGAGAAAGGGGGTGAGCCTCAGCAGTTCGGCAGCGGCGCGCACCTTCTTGTCGATTGTGGCCTTGTCGGTCCGCGCCACCCGCATCGGCGAGGCGATGTTCTCGTAAACGCTGAGGGTCGGATAGTTGATGAACTGCTGGTAGACCATGGCGACGCTGCGCTTCTGGACCGGCAGGCCCACGACGCTCTTGCCATCCACCAGCACGTCGCCGGCGCTCGGCCGGTCGAGCCCGGCCATGAGGCGCATGAGCGAGGTCTTGCCGGAGAGGGTCGGCCCCAGCAGAACGTTCAGAGAGCCTTTCTCCAGAGTGAGGCTCACGTCGCGGATATGTTCCTCCACACCGACCCGCTTGCTGACGTTGCGCAGTTCAAGGGTCATCACCCAGTCTCCTTCTGGGTCTCCTGCCGACCGGTGGCGGCAATGCGGCGCGTGAAGGCGTCGTCAAGATTGCGCTTGATCTCGGCGCTGACGTGCAGGCCGAGCTTGGAGCGGCGCCAGAGCACATCCTCCGCCGTCTCGGCCCATTCGGCCTCTATCAGGTAGTCGAGCTCGGCGGCGTAGATGCCGGCGCCGAAGTCCTCGCCGAGGCCGGCGAGATCGGTGGCGCCCTTCACCAGAGTCTCGGCGCGGGTGCCGTAGCTGCGCAGGTAGCGCCGTGCCAATTCGGAGGGCAGCCAGGGGTGCGCCGCCTGGAAGCGCCGCAGGCAGCCCTCGAAGTCTGCATCGGGCATGTCGCCGCCCGGCAGCGACACGCCGGCGGTCCAGGGCTGGCCGAGCGGCCCCAGGGCATCTTCCAGTTTCTCCAGCGCATGCTCGGCGAGGCGGCGGAAGGTGGTGATCTTGCCGCCGAACACGCTGAGCAGCGGCGCGCAGCCGGGCGCGTGGTCGAGCTGCAGGACGTAGTCGCGGGTCGCGGCGGCGGCGCTCTCGGCGGCATCGTCGTAGAGCGGGCGCACACCGGAATAGGTCCAGACCACGTCGCCGGGCGTGATCTTGCGCTTGAAATAGGCGTTCACCGCGTCACAGAGATAGCGCGTTTCCTCTTCCGAAATCGCCACCTCGCCGGGGTTGCCCGTAAAGTCGACGTCGGTGGTGCCGATCAGCGTGAAGTCGTCCTCGTAGGGGATCGCGAAGACGATGCGCCCGTCGGGGTTCTGGAAGATGTAGGGGAAGTCGTGGTCGAAGAGTTTCGGCACCACGATGTGCGAGCCCTTCACCAGGCGCAGCGCCTGCGCGCGGTTGAGGCCGGCGCGCTGTTCGATGAACTCCGCGGTCCAGGGACCGGCGGCATTCACCAGGGCGCGGGCCAGGACCTCGCGCCGCGCATTGTTGCGGCGGTCGCGCAGCACCACACGCCAGTTCGCGCCCTCGCGCCGCGCCGAGAGGCACTCGACCCGGGTCAGCACCTCGGCACCGCGTTCACGCGCGTCCATGGCGTTCAGCACCACCAGGCGCGAATCCTGCACCCAGCAGTCGGAATAGACGAAGGCTTTGCGCAGATCGGCCGCCAGCGGCGCGCCCGCCGGGTGGCTGCGCAGATCGATGGCCTCTGAGGCCGGCAGCAGCTTGCGCCCGCCGAGGTGATCGTAGAGGAAGAGCCCGAGCCGGATCATCCAGGCGGGGCGCAGGCCCTTGTTGTGCGGCAGCACGAAGCGCAGCGGCCAGATGATGTGGGGCGCCGCCCGCAGCAGCACCTCGCGCTCGATCAGCGCCTCGCGGACCAGGCGGAACTCGTAGTACTCGAGGTAGCGCAGGCCGCCATGGATCAGCTTGGTGCTGGCCGAAGAGGTCGCGCTGGCCAGATCGTCCTTTTCGCAAAGCAACACCGAGAGGCCACGCCCGGCCGCGTCGCGGGCGATTCCGGCGCCGTTGATGCCGCCGCCAACCACTACGATGTCGAGAACTTCGGTCATTTCCGAAGGTCCGCCTCCCCAATCGGCGCCCGTTTTCGGGTCGTTTTGGCCATCTGGCCGACCTGGCGGCCGGCCGATTAACCGTAGGCGAAGCATAAGAGAGGTTTTCGGCGGCTGGCAACGGGAAATTTTCATTTCCGAACATTTTCGAGCAAGCCGTTGGAATCTGAAGCCTTTACCCCGCAAAAAATGGCGGAGACCAGCCAGTCCGGAAGCGAACCTGCGGCAGAAAACGAAAATCTATGAGCGCCCCTGCCCGCGGGCCGGGCGGTTCAGGCCGGCGGCGCGACGTGCAGTTCCACCTCGGCGGCGGCGAGGATGTCCATCATCTCCCGGGGCGGCACGCGGTCGGTGAAGATGGCGTCGATCTCGTCGATGTGGCCGAGGCGCACCATGGCATTGCGGCCGAACTTGGTGTGGTCTGTGGCGAGGAAGACCCGGCGCGCGTTCTTGATGATGGCCTGGGCGGCTCGCACCTCGCGGTAGTCGAAGTCCAGCAGGGTGCCGTCGTCGTCGATGCCGGAGATGCCGATGATCCCGAAGTCGACCTTGAACTGCTGGATGGTGTCGATCGAGGCCTCGCCGACGATGCCGCGGTCGCGGCTGCGCACGAGGCCGCCGGTGACGATCACCTCGAAGTCCGGCTTTCCGCCCAAGATATTGGCAACATTGAGGTTATTTGTGATGACGCGGAGGCCCTTGTGGTCCACCAGGGCCTTGGCGACCTCCTCCGTCGTGGTGCCGATGTTGATGAAGAGAGAGGCGTTGTCGGGGATCTCCGCCGCCAGCACGCGGGCGATGCGGGCCTTCTCCTCCTGGTGCAGCACCTGGCGGGTCTGGTAGGCGAGGTTCTCCACGCTGGACGCCAGGCCGGCGCCGCCGTGATAGCGCCGCAGCAAGCCGAGGTCGCAGAGCTGGTTGATGTCGCGGCGGATGGTCTGCGGCGTGACCGCGAAGTGCTCGGCCAGCGCCTCGATGGCGACGAAGCCGCGCTCGCGCACCAGGGCGATGATCTGCTCCTGGCGCTGGTTCAGCTCGCTGCGGGCCGCCGCATCCGGCACCGCCGAGGGTCTCGCCGGCACGTTGATCTCTCGCCTCCCGGGCATCTCGGGCCTCCCGGGCGGCAGTATAGTCCCGGCGCATAATTTTCGGAACCGAAAATTACGAACATCCGCTGCGTGATATCGGGCGCCTGGTGCCACGGTTCTGTCAGCAGGCCGCCGGCCATGCGCTCTGTGCAGTTCTCATCGGCCCCGGCTGTCCTATATACAGTTAGGCCTGACGATGGTGACGCTCCCAGCCCGGCTTTCGGGCAAGCGGGGGCTGCGACCCCGGCAGGGCGCCGTCCCCCACGATCCGCCCCACGATCAACAGGAACCGACCATGGCCGAGGCAGCCCCGCTCGCCCCCAAGCAACCGGAAACCCTCGCGCCCAGCGAGTACAACGTTGCCGTCGAACCCAGCCGCAAGCGGGTGAAGGTGCTGTTCAACGGCCAGGTGGTGGCCGACAGCCGCCGCGCCCTGGTGCTGAAGGAGACCCGACTGCCGCCGGTCTACTACCTGCCGCGCGAGGACGTCGCCCTGGACCTGCTGGTGCCCAGCGACCACCGCACCTACTGCCCCTTCAAGGGCACCGCCACCTACTGGTCGCTCACCGTCGGCGACAAGACCGTCGAGAACGTGGCCTGGAGCTACGAGGACCCGATCGAGGAGGCCCTCGGCATCCGCGGCTACATCGCCTTCTACTGGAACAAGGTGGAGGCCTGGTTCGAGGACAGCCAGGCGGTCGAGATCGACGCCGACGACTCGGCCATCGAGAGCGCCAACCCGCTGGCCGGCTGGCTGCTGCGCGAAGCCTGGGAGGCAACCTCTTCGGCCGAACTGGTCGAGCGCTTTGCGCGCCAACTCGCCGAGGCCGGCTTCGGTATTCTTCGCCTCACCGTCATCATCCCGACCCTGCACCCGCAGCTCGCCAGCAACGCTTTCGTCTGGCGGCGCGGCCAGAGCGTCGCGGATGAGCGCGACCTGCCGCACTACGGCCTGCAGTCCGAGGCCTACCTGAAGAGCCCGGTGATCCGTATCTTCAACGGCGAAGGCGGCATACGCCGCCGCCTGGAAGGGCCGAACCCGCCGCGCGACTTCCCGATCCTGGACGACCTGCTGGAAGAGCAGGCGACCGACTACGTCGCCATGCCGATGCGCTTTTCCAACGGGCGCATCAACGTGCTGACGCTCGCCTGCGACCGCCCCGGCGGCTTCACCACCAAGGAACTCGGCTGGATCCACGAGGCGCTGCCGCTGCTGAGCCGCCTGCTGGAAGTGCAGGCGCTGCACCGCATGTCGCGCTCGCTGCTCGACACCTATCTCGGCGCCTATACCGGCCAGCGCGTGCTCAACGGCCTCATCAAGCGCGGCGACGGCGAGGATATTCCGGCGGTCATCTGGTACTGCGACCTGCGCGGCTCCACGATGCTGGCCGATACCCTGTCGCGCGCCGACTACCTGGACCTGCTGAACCGCTATTTCGAAGCGGTGGCCGGCGCCGTGCTGGAGCGCGGCGGCGAGGTGCTGAAGTTCATCGGCGACGGACTGCTCGCGATCTTCCCGATGGACAAGATGAACCCCTGCGACACGGATGGGGAGATGGTGTACTGCGCCACCAGCAAGGCCGAGGACTGCGCGACCGAGGAGCCGGAACTGTTCTGCGGCAAGTCGGCCTGCGCCCGCGCCATCGAGGCAGCCCGCGACGCCGTGAAGCGCATGGCCGAGGTGAACGAAGAGCTGACGAAGAACGGCCGCGAGGCCCTGCGCTTCGGCCTCGCGCTGCACCTGGGCAACGTCACCTACGGCAACATCGGCGCCGCGAGCCGGCTCGACTTCACCGTCATCGGGCCGGCGACCAACGAGGCCGCGCGCATGGACAGCCTGACCAAGGAACTGGGCGTCGGCGTGCTGATCTCCGAGGAGTTCGAGCGCTTCGTGCCGGGCACCCTGGTTTCGGTCGGCCGCCACAGCTTCCGCGGCGTGGCGGCGGACCGCGAGATCTTCACCCTGCCGGAACTGCTGCAGACCCCGACCGCATAACACGTCCTCGGCGCTTGCCGTCCGCTTGCGGGCGGGGGTAAATGGGCGCGAGCCTTCCTGCGCATCGCCGAGCCCGTGAACCCAGAATCCGATCCCCTGCCGCCGCTGCGGCTGCTCGTCCTCATGCAGGCCGCCGTCGCGGCCGCCAGTCTTGTCGTCGAGATCGTCGCCGGGCGCATGCTGGCGCCCTACCTCGGCATGTCGCTCTACACCTGGACCTCGGTGATCGCCGTGGTCCTGGCAGGCTTCTCGCTGGGCCACTGGGCCGGCGGGCGAATTGCCGAGCGCCCCGCCACTGCCGCCTTGCAGGCCATGGCCTGGTGCCTGGTGGGCGCCGCGGTGACCACGGCCGGCGCCGTCTTCCTGCTGCGCTGGAGCGCCGGTCCAGTCATCACCACCGTCGGCCATCCCCTCGCCGCCATCGTCGGACTGACGGCCCTGGTTTTCTTCCTGCCTTCCTTCTTCGCCGGCATCCCGGCGCCGGTGCTGGCGCGGGTCGCCGTCGCCGCCCAACCGGAGCGTACCGGGCACGCGCTGGGGGCCATGTTCGCCGCCGGGGCTGCCGGCGCCATCGCCGGCACGCTGCTCGCGGGCTTCCTCTTCATCTCCTGGCTCGGCAGCGTCGGGACTCTGGCCGCGGTAACGGCCGTCTATGCCCTGCTGGCGCTGACCGCCTTCGTCGCCGGTCGCGGGGCCGGCCGCGGGGCCGGCCGCGGCGCCGGCGGCGCGCGCCCCGCCCTCGTCCTGGCAGCGGGCGTACTGCTGCCGCTGGGCCTCGCCGGACTCAGCCTGGCGCGGCCCGATCCCTGCACGCGTGAGAGCGACTACTTCTGCATCCGCGTGCTGGATGCCAGCGCCGAAGCGGGTGAGCCGGCCCGCCTCATGGTGCTCGACCATCTCGGCCACGGCATTTCGGTGCAGAACGCGCCGCGCCGCCTGGTGACGCCGCATGCCTCGATCCTCGACACCCTTGCCCGCGGCCGCATGGCCGACCGCCCCTTCACCGCCTTCTTCATCGGCGGCGGCTCCTACTCCATTCCGCGCGCCTGGGCGACCCTGAAAGGCCGCGTCGACGTCACCGTGGCGGAGATCGACCCGGCGGTGACAGAGATCGCGGTCCGCGACTTCTGGTTCGACCCCGCGACGGCGACGATCCGCCACGAAGACGCGCGGCGCGCGCTGCAACGCGACCCGGCGACCTACGACGTCATCATCGGCGACGCCTTCACCGACATCGCGGTCCCGGCGCACCTGATCACGCGTGAGTTCTTTCAACTGGTGGACTCCCGCCTCGCGCCCGGCGGTGTCTACCTGATGAACGTGATCGATTTCGCCGACCGGCTCGATGCCCTCGCCGCCATCGTCCACTCGCTGCGCCAGGTCTTCCCGGTGGTCGAGGTCTGGGCCGAACGCAGCGCGCCCGAACCGGGCCAGCGCCTGGTCTTCATCGTGCTGGCCGGCGACAGCCCGACGGACTTTTCGCAGATGACCAGTGCCGCGCCGGACCTGCTGCCCTCCGGCCGGCTCTCGCCCGCCGCCGTCGATGCCCTGGTGACGCGCCGCCAGCCGCCGGTGCTGACCGACAACTACGCCCCCATCGACCGCCTGCTCGGCCGCTTCGACTGAGGCTCAGTCCCGGTAGCGCTCGTCCTCGGCGTAGTAGGCGTTGAAGCCCACCACATCGCGCAGGGTTGCCCAGTCGAGGAGCTTGTCCGGGTGCCTGCCCGCCCTGAAGTCGGCGAGCGCGTCCTGCATCGCCTTCATCGCCGCCGAGAGCAACGTGAGGGGATAGGCGGCGAGACTGTAGCCGATCTCCTGCAGCACCGCCGGCGGCAGGATCGGCGTCTCGCCCTGCTCCACCATGTTGGCCAGCGCGGGACGGTCGGTCGCCGCGCAGAAGGCGCGCATTTCTTCTTCGGATTTCGGCGCCTCGAGGAAAAGAATATCGGCGCCCGCTTCGGCAAAGGCCTCGATGCGCCGCAGCGCCTCGTCGAGGCCGCTGACGGCCCGCGCGTCGGTGCGCGCGAGGATCAGAATGTCCGCGCCCTCGTCACGCGCGTCACAGGCGGCGCGGATGCGGGCCACGGCCTCGGTCCTGTCCACCACCGCCTTGCCGCGGGTGTGGCCGCAGCGCTTGGGCCAGACCTGGTCCTCGATCATCACCGAAGCGAAGCCGGCCTGGGCGTAGCCCCGCACGGTGCGCTTCACGTTCACTGCGTTGCCGTAGCCGGTATCCCCGTCGCCGATCACCGGAATGGTGGTGGCGGCGCAGATGTTGCGCCCGTTGTCGACGATCTCGCCGTAGGAGATCAGACCGGTATCCGGCAGGCCGAGCCGGGCAGCGGAGACCGCAAAGCCGCTCATGAAAGTGACCGGAAAGCCGGCCTGCTCGATGAGGCGTGCCGAGAGCGCATCGAAGCAGCAGGGCATCACCGCCAGTTCCGGCTCGGCGAGAAGCTTGCGCAGGGCGTCGGCGCGGCTGACGCTCCCCGTGGTCGCTCTGTGGGGCATGGGCGGGGTCCTTTCGGATCGAATCAAAGCTTGAAGGGAATATAAAGCGCGATGTCCGGCAGCCAGTAAATCACGAGGACGCTGGCCAGCATGATGAGAATGAAGGGCCAGACCCCGGCGACCACCTCGCCGATCTCCGCCTTGCCGACGGCCTGGATGACGAAGAGGTTGAGGCCGACCGGCGGCGTGATGAGGGCGCACTCCACCATGATCACGAAGACGATGCCGAACCAGATCGGATCGATGCCGAGCGGCATCAGGGACGGCTGCAGGACCGGCATCATGATCAGCATCATGGAGAGTGCCTCCAGGAAGAAGCCCATGAGCAGCAGCACCGCGCAGACGATGAGCACGAAGACCCAGGGCTCGGCGATGTTGCTGGAGATCAGGAAGGAGATGTCCTGCGGGATGCGGTAGAGGGTGATCGCCTTGCCGAAGATCTTCGCCCCGGCGAGAATCAGGAAGATGGTGACCGTCGTGCGCATGGCGTCGACGGCCGCCTCCTTGAAACCCTGCCAGGTGAGGCTGCGCAGCAGGCCCGCCGTCAGCACGACGGAGAGGGCGAAGCCGATGCCGGCCGCCTCGGTCGGCGTGAAGACGCCCAGGTAGAGGCCGAGAATGATGATGGCGGCCAGTGCGATGGTCGGCAGGGCGCGGCGCGTCGCCGCGACGCGCTCGCGCAGGTCGGCACGCGGCATGGGCTGGTAGGCGCTGCCGAAGCGGGCGTAGAGCACCGAAAACAGGATGAAGGCGCCGGCCAGCATGAGGCCGGGCCCGATGCCGGCGAGGAAGAGATCGATGATCGATTCTTCGGTGATGACGCCGTAGACGATCATCGGGATCGACGGCGGGATGAGAATGCCAAGGGTGCCCCCGGCGGCGAGGAGCCCCAGTACGAAACTGCGGTTGTAGCCGCGCTCGCTCATCTCCGGGATGGCCGCCGTGCCGATGGTCGCCGCCGTCGCCACGGAAGAGCCGGAGATCGCCGCGAAGATGGCGCAGGACACCACGGTCGCCACCGCGAGGCCGCCGGGCCAGTGTCCGACCCAGGACTGCACGGCGGCATAGAGGTCGCGCGCCACGCCGCCCTTCAGCAGCACGTTGGACATCAGCAGGAACAGCGGCACCGCCAGCAGGATGAAGTTGTCGGTGGTACTGTAGAGCCCCTGCGGGACCATGATCGGCGAGAAACCACCGGCGACCAGCAGCACCAGGCCGAGACCGCCAAGGGCAAAGGCGATCGGCAGGCCGGTCGCCAGCAGCACCATGAGGGCGACGAGGATGAGTGCGGCTTCCATGCTCGGCGCTAGAAATCGCCGTGCTCGCCGCCGCGAGCGGGCGGCGGGGACTTGGGGAGCCGAATGAGTTCCGCGAGGGCCTGCAGGGCGAGGAGCGTGAAGCCCAGCGGGATGGCGAGCTCGGTCATCCACTGTGGGACTGCAAGCATGGTCGAGGTGGCGCGTCCCAGGCGGATGGAATCGAACATGATGTCGAGGCCGTACCAGACCGCGACCATGCAGAACAGTAGAATCCAAACCAGCGCGAAGGCCTCCGCGACCCTGCGGCCGCGCGGCCCCAGCCGCTCGACCACCACGGTGATGGCGATGAGCTGGCGGTGGCGCAAGACCGTGGCGGCGGCGATGTAGGTCGCCCAGATCTGCAGAAAGCGCGACATCTCCTCCGCCCAGATGGTCGGCGCCAGGAAGACATAGCGCATGACCACCTCGTAGGTGATCATCGCGCCAACAGCGACGAAAGCCACCGCGGCGATCCAGCCGAAGGCCTCGTTAAGGCGGTCGATGAATTTCAGCATGGGATACCGTGCCGGTGGCGAAGCCCCCTCACCCTGACCCTCTCCCCCAAAACGGGAGAGAGGGCTTTGCAGGCTTGGCGAGATCGAAGACCGCGCCAGGTCGGAGCCGGGTGAGGGAATGAAAGGACTACTGCTGCAGTTTCTCGGCTTCCATCACCAGCTTGGCGCCAAGCTCGCCGGCAGCGGCCTTATACTGCTCGACGACCGGAGCGCTGGCCTCACGCCAGGCCGCCATTTCCTCGGCCGTGGGCACGTAAACACCCATGCCCTCGGCCTTGGCCGCCGCAAAGGCATCGGACTCGATCTTCGCCATCTTGTCGCGCAGGTCGGCTTCGACCTTGCGGGCCGCGGTAGCGATGATTTCCTGCTGCTCAGCGGGAAGCCCCTGCCAGAATTCCTCGTTGATGAGGACCAGGAACTCCACGTCGGCATGATTGGTGACGGTGATGGTATCCATCACCTGCCAGAGCTTGCGCGACTGTACGCCGGAAACACCGGTCATGCCGGCATCGACGGTGCCGCGCTGATAGGCGACATACTGCTCGGAGCCGGAGGTGAGCACCGGGACACCGCCGGTCGCGGTGACGAACTCGCCCAGGGTCTTGCCGAAAACACGTACCTTCTTGTTCTTGATATCGGCCGGCGTCTTCAGCGGCCCGCCCTTGCTCAGCATGATGGCGCCACCATAGGCCTGCCACCACAGCACGCGCGCGCCGGTATCGAGGATCGCGTCGTCGAGCGCCGAACGAATCGGGCTGTCGGGGGCGACCGCCTTGCGCACCATGTCCTCGTTGGTAAACATGAAGGGGACATAGAAGATATCGACCGCCGGGATGGTGCCGGCGAAGCGGGTGATCGAGGCGACACCCATCTCGATGGCACCGGAACTGACCGCCTGGGGCACCTCGCTGTCCTTGTAGAGCTGGGCGGCCGGATAGATCTCGACCTGCAGCTCGCCGTTGCTGGCGGCCTCGACTTCCTGCTCGAAGGCTTCCAGATTCTGTCCCAGGTGGGACTTGATCGGAAGCTGCAGAGTGATCCTGAGGGTGGTCTCGGCGGCGACCGGCTGGGCGATGAGGCCGGCGGCCAGGACAGCGGCAGCCGCAAGGGCTTTCTTCATGGTCTTCCTCCCAAATTGCGAGGCATTGCGGCCCTCGGGGCCGGCCCCGCGATCTATTTCTTGCTTGTGTCACTAACTTTAGCGTCGCCTGAAACAGCTATGCAAGCATCGGGGACAGCGCCTGCCGGCAAGGCTTGGCGGCACGGCCTTGCCGCCCTATCGTGGCGCCACCATGCTGCTCTCCGCCAAGCGCTCCCTCGTCCTGCTGCCCGGCTCTCCGCCGCCCGAAGCGGCGCAAAATCTCGCCCTGCTGCGGGCCGCCGCCGAGCGCCTGGCGGTACCGCTGGTCAGCGCCAACAGCCCGAACTGGGCGGTCGGCCTTGCAACGGGACGCAACCAGCTGATCACCGCCAGTCTGCTGGGCGAACCGGAGGCCAAGCGGCTGCCGCCGGGCACCAAGGTCTTTCTGGTCGTCGACTGCCTCGCCGAGCGCGACCGCCCGCCGGAGAATACCTGGGGCGAAATCTCGGCGACGCCGGTCAGCACGGAGATGGTGGTCTTCGAGTGGCTGGAGCGCGGCGCGACGGATGAATTCCGCGATCTGATCAGGCTGATCAAATAGGCGGGGCGGCCGATGGCGGCGCGCGCCGCGATCTTCTATGCTGAGATGAAACAGAAAGACGAGTGAAAGAGGAGCGCGAGCGATGATCGTCGAGCAGGTCTGGACCGGCAACGCCTACCGCAACTTCAACTACCTGATCGCCTGCCCGGAGAGCGGCGAGGCGCTGGCGATCGATCCGCTGGACCACAAGAAGTGCCTGGCCGCGGCCAAGGCGAAGGGCTGGGAGATCACCCAAATCCTCAACACCCACGAGCACGGCGACCATATCGGCGGCAACAAGGCGATGGTCGCGGCGACCGGCGCCAAGGTGCTGGCGCACAAGAATGCCAAGGGCCGCATCCCGGAGATGGACCGCGGCCTCTCGGCCGGCGACGTGGTGAAAGTCGGTCGCAGGGTGGAACTGGAGGTGCTCGACACGCCGGGCCACACCATGTGCCACGTCTGCCTGCTGTCGCACACGGACCAGCCGGGCCTGTTCTGCGGCGACACCCTGTTCAATGCCGGCGCCGGCAACTGCCACAACGGCGGCCACCCGAACGAGCTGTACCACACCTTTGCCGAGCAGCTCTCGAAGCTGCCCGACAGCACGCTTGTCTATCCGGGCCACGACTACATCGCCAACAACCTGCGATTCACCCTGGACCGCGAGCCCGACAACGCCAAGGCCGAGGCTCTGCTGGGCAAGGTCGACCACCAGGACACCGACCACGCCCTGGTGACGACGCTGGCGCAGGAAAAGGAGATCAATACCTTCTTCCGCCTCACCAGCCCGACGGTCATCGCCCGCCTGCGCGAGGCCTTCCCGGACCTGCCGGATGAGCCCAGCGCCAAGGATGTCTTTCTGAAGCTGCGCGAACTGCGCAACAGCTGGTAGGCGGGCCGGCCGTTTCGCGCCGCCTATTGGGATGTGAAGTCCGAGACGAACTCCAGGGGTTTGCCGCTCGGGCTGGGGGGAATCCTCCCGACCTCGCGCAGCTTCAACCCGGGACCGTCAGCGCCGAACTTCCGGCTCCAGCACTGATGGACCCAATCGTAGAACCCGGCGGGGAGTGGTCCTCCCTCGACGCAGAGCAACAGCTCATAGGAGCCGTCGCGGCGCTGAACGATCTGGTACTCGCGAAACCGGTCGCCGACAGCGACCGGCGATTCGCGGACGGCGACCTTGAGAGCCAGAATTTTTTCCAGCGTATCTTCCGGCAAGCCGGCAAGGCGGCGGTAACGCCCGACCAGCTCGCCGAAAGCAGGCAGACTGCGTCCGCAAGGACAGGGGCCTTCGGCGGCAGCGGCCAAGTCGCCGGTCTCGTAGCGCAGCAGCGGCATGGCGAAGTTGTTCAGGCCGGTGACCACGAGCCGCCCGACGGTTCCCGGCGCACAAGGCGCACCGCTATCGTCGAGCACCTCCACGATGCAGTGCTCGATCTGCACGTGGTAGCGACCGGCAGCACAGCGCAGGGCGACGATGCCGATCTCGTTCAGCCCATAGCTCTCGTTGACGACAACGCCCAGATTCCGTTCGACCCGGGCCCGCATCGTCTCGGTCATCTGCTCCGAGATCGAATGCACGCTTTCGAGGCCGTCCGGCACCGCCTTGCCTTCCGCAAACCAGGCGAGGCGATCGAGGACCGAGGCATTCGCGGTCAGATAGGACGGCGCGGTCTCTTGCAGCCAGGCCAACTGGCGCTCTATCGGGTTGGTGGCGCAGAGCCCGGCCTGCGGGCCGGTCTTGAAGAAGCGTCCGGCATAGCGCCAGAAGTCCTGCCGGCAGGCAGCCCCCGGCGCCTGCCGGCTGCCGTCGGCGCGGGGCGGAAGCAAGCCATAGTTGCGGATCTCTCCGCGCAACCGCATCGGATCCCAGCGGAACCAGCGGAACTGGCGCTGTACCAGAAGGTTGAAGACCAGGTTGCTGCGGTGGGTATGGAGCACCCGCGTGGCGCGCCCTGTGGTGCCTGAGGACTGGAACCAGGCGTAAACCTTCTCGCCCCTCGGCATTTTCCTGGCGCAGAGCGCCGCTTCATTGCCCTGCACGTCGTGCTTGGAGAGCACCGGCAGGCGCCGCAGCACCTCGAAGTCTCCGCCCTGTTGCGGAGAGACCGCGAGCTTTTCGAAAAGGGCTTGGTAGTAGGGAACACTGTCGGCGGCGACCTGCAGCACCCGGCGCAGGCCGGCGGCCTGCAAGGCGGTGAGTTCCGCGGGCTCGCGGAATTCGTTCTCCACCATCGCGTCGAAGTCTCTGATGCCGGCGTGCTGAGGCAGCAGGCGCCAGCGGCGCTGCTCTTCGCGCTCAGTGTCCAGAGAACAGCGTTCCACCATCGATTTTCCCGGGCGTCCGGCGCCGCTCAGGCGGCACTCTCCCGCGCGTATCGGCAGATGGCGCCGGCCAGCTTGCCCATGTCGGCCTGCAGCGCGGTGAAGCCGGCGGTCTTCTGGATGGTCTTTTCGTCCATGTAGAGCTTGCGGTTGATTTCCAGCTGCAGGCTGTGGCGGCCACGGGCCGGATCGGAATAGCGCCGCACCAGCTCGACGCCCTTGTAGGGTTCGTTGATCTTCACGTCGTAGCCCATGTCGCGCAGTTCGCCGGCGACGAAGGCGGTGAAGCCCGCCTCGCAGGTGGTGCCGTCGCGGTCGCCGAGCACGAACTCGGCGCGCGCCACCGGCCCGTCTTCGCTGGCCGCATTGCCCATCGCCGGCATGGAGTGGCAGTTCACATGCCACACCTTGCCGAAGCGACGGTGGGTTTCGTCGATCGCCGTGGCGACGGCGTGGTGATAGGGCTTCCAGCAGCGCTCGATGCGCCCGCGCACTTCGGCGACGCTGAGCAGGCGGTCGTAGAGTTGTGAGTCGGGCGGCATGATGCGCCAGATGAGCCCGACGCCCAGTTCCGTCTTGCGGCTCGGCACCAGCGGATCCGGCCAGGGCCCGTCGAGCATCGCCGGATCGAGGTCGATGAGGTCGCGGTTGGGATCGATGTAGATGCGCGGGAAATTGGCGGCGATCAGCGGCGCACCGTGTCCGGGCGCGGCGGCGAAGAGTTCGTCGACAAAGGCATCCTCGCTGCGCCGGAGCACCGAGACGGGCGCGATGCTGCCGAAATCGTCCGGGTAGTCGGTCCCGCTGTGCGGGCTGTCGAAAACCACCGGCGCAGGCTCGGCCACCGGTTCCAGGATGCGCAAAGAGGCGTTGGGATCGAGCATGGTCATGGGCTATGGATGTACGGCAGTTCATCGCAGGCGTCCAGCATCGGCACGCCGGCGCCCCGCTGCAATTGGCAGATATGCGAAGAAGGCCTGAATTCATGACCGATCAGCGTTTTGCCGGCCGCCGTGCCGTGGTTACCGGTGGTGCCAGGGGCATCGGCCTCGCGGTGGCCCGGCGTCTCGCCGCCGGCGGCGCCAGGGTCGCCCTCTGGGACCTCGACGGGGCCGCCCTTACAGCAGCGACCGGTCAGTTGGAGGGCGCGCCCGGCATCGCCGCCTGCCGGCTGGACCTGACCGACGAAAAGGCGGTGGCGGCGGCCGCCGCCGACACCCACAGCGCCTTCGGCGCGCCGGACATCCTGGTCAACAACGCCGGCATCACCGGGCCCAATCAAAAGACCTGGGAGTACAGCCTGGCCGACTGGGAACGCGTCCTGGCGGTCGACCTGACGGCCGTCTTCCTGTGCTGCCGCGCCCTGCTGCCGGGCATGCTGGATCGCGGCTACGGGCGCGTGGTGAACATCGCCTCGGTCGCCGGCAAGGAAGGCAACCCCAATGCCGCCGCCTACAGCACCGCCAAGGCCGGCGTCATCGGCCTCACCAAGTCGCTCGGCAAGGAAACCGCCGGCAGCGGCGTGGTGGTGAACTGCGTCACACCGGCGGCGGTGGAAACCGACATCTTCAAGCAGATGACCCCGGAATTCATCGACTACATGCTGTCGAAGATCCCCATGGGCCGCTTCGGCCAGGTGGAGGAGGTCGCGGCGCTGGTCGCCTGGCTGGCCTCGGAGGAGTGCTCCTTCAGCACCGGCGCCGTGTTCGACATCTCCGGCGGGCGGGCAACCTATTAAGCGCAAGCTGCCCGCTTTGCGCATGGATCGTCTGCGGAGATGGGGGTGTCACCGGGCGGGCCCGGCGGCTAGCATGGACAGCGGTACCATCCGGTCCCGTCCCCGCCACCGCCCGTGAGCGAAACCGCTTCTGCATGGCCGCCCCGCGCAGCTACACGATCGAGCCGATCATCCACGAGCCGCTGCGCGGCATCCTGCTGATGATTGCCGCCGTCAGCACCTTTTCGCTGCTCGATACCTCCGCCAAGTACCTGGTCCAGACCTATCCGACCGGGCAGGTGGTCTGGGCACGCTATGTCGGCCACGTGGTGCTGGCCGCAGTCATCCTGCTGCCGAGGCACGGCCGCGGCCTGCTGCAGAGCCAGCGCCCGGGCCTGCAGATCCTGCGCTCGCTGTTTCTCTTCGGCGCGACCTGCACGAATTTCGCCGCCCTGCAGTTCCTGCAGCTCGCCGAGACTTCGTCGATCCTCTTTTCGACCCCCTTCATCGTGGCCATGCTGGCGATCCCGCTGCTGGGCGAGCACATCGGGCCGCGCCGCTGGGCCGCCATCGGCATCGGCTTCTTTGGCGTGCTCATCGTGGTCCGGCCCGGGCTGGGCCTGGTGCACTGGGCCGCCAGCCTGTCGCTGCTTTGCGCCCTCTTCGGCGCCTGTTACCAGATCACCACGCGCAAGCTGGCCGGCGTCGACCGCGCGGTCACCACGCAGTTCTACAGCGCCCTCATCGGCGCCATCGCCATCACCCCGCTGGTGCCTCTGTTCTGGCACACGCCGGATCTGAAAGGCGCGCTGCTGATGGTCTGCCTCGGCGCCCTGGGCGGCTTCGGCCACTGGCTGCTGATCCTCGCCCACCGCCTGGCCCCGGCGCCGATCCTGGCGCCCTTCAGCTATGTCCAGCTGCTGCCGATGATCCTGCTCGGCTACATCGTGTTCGGCGACTTCCCGGACCACTGGACCCTGATCGGCGCCGGCGTGGTGCTGTCCAGCGGTCTCTACCTGCTGTACCGCGAGCGTGTGATGAAGCCGGGCAAGCCGCCGTCGGAACTGCCGGGGCGCTAGCAGGCAATCGCCCGCTCACCGTGAAACGGCTCAGGGAGAGGCAGCGAAATGGGATGACGCCGCGGCGCCTTGCCGCCAATATGCGCCGCCCCAGCGAATCCCGAAAGAATCACCCATGCCCTATGCAGCCCTGAAGAAGCGCCTGGACCGCGGCGATATCGTGATCCTGGACGGCGCCACCGGCACCGAGCTGCAGCGCCGCGGCGTCGCCATGGACCCCTCGGCCTGGTGCGGCGTGGCGAGCCTCGACAACCAGGCGCTGCTGACCGAGATCCACGCCGACTACATCACCGCCGGCGCCGAGGTGATCACCGCCAACACCTACGCCTCGGCGCGCGTGGTGCTGCAGCAGGCCGGCTACGGCGACAAGACCGAGGAGATCAACTGCAACGCCGTCGAGGCCGCCCTCCGGGCGCGCGATGCGGCGGGCCGCGACGTGGTGGTCGCCGCCTCGCTCTCCCACCTGGTCGTCTTCACCGGCAAGGAGATGCCGCCGGAACGGATGCCGTCGGAAGAAGAAGCCGCCGAATCCTTCCGGGAACTCGCCCAGATCCTGAAAGCCGCCGGGGCCGAATTGCTGCTGCTGGAAATGATGTACCACCCGACGCGCACGCCGCAGGTGGTGGCAGCCGCGCTGGCAAGCGGCCTGCCGGTCTGGTTCGGCCTGTCGGCGCGGCGCGGCG
>MRWG01001133.1_pt1 | contig 18945 bp, 14 predicted proteins | sample 1013341 | NCBI WGS metagenome assembly MRWG01 (sample SAMN06117577, study PRJNA244670) | biofilm metagenome | biome: Water; feature: Cathode Biofilm; material: Biofilm; isolation source: microbial consortium enriched at the cathode of a solar microbial fuel cell | place: USA: District of Columbia ... | reverse complement strand
GCGGATGCAGGTCTCCATGGCGATACAGCTCTCCGTGGCGAACTTCATCGGCGGCACCACGAAGCAGTTGGAGTTGGAGACGAAGGGGCGCGCCCGCCAGGCCGCCTCGCCGCCGGCAAGCAGCTCCAGGAACTCCAGGCCGCCAGCGACGTGGGTGGGATCGGAAAAGCTGGTGCCCACGTGCTTCGTGGTGCCGGTGCAGCAGGCATAGAGGGTGTTGATGTCCAGCTCGAAGTTGTCGGTGATGTCGCGGCAGACCATCGCGCGCTGGAAGAAATGGACGTTGTCGAGGGCCTGGGTGAGGCGCGCGGCGTCGTAGAGGTCCTGCAGCGTGGAATCCCGGTAGTCGCGCTGTTCCACGTCGACCACGTGGACCGCCGCCCCGGCGGTGCCGAAGTGCACCCGGCTGCCGGAGAGATCCAGGTCGAAGGCCGGATCGCGGCCGTGCAGGGTGATGCTCCGCGCGGCGACCGCCAGCATGTCCTCGATGAGACCACGGGGGAAGCGCAGGCGCCCGTCGTCCCCTTCGATGGCGCCGGCCGCGGTCATGACCTCGACGCCGGAGCGTGGCGCGTCGGCCAGCCCGATGGTCTCCAGGGCATCGAGGGCCGCCGCGTGGATGCGCTGCACGCTTTCCTCGGTCAGCGGCCTGTACTGGCCGCCGGTCAGCCCGGCACGCACCGGGCGCAGGTCCTGCGCCAGGGGCGCGGCGCGCAGCGCCTGGCGCGCCGCCCGCCCGCCGCTCCGGCGGCTTCGTTTCTCCGAAGAATCCTTTTCCGCGGCGGTCACGACTTCAGCCTTTCGTTGCGGGGATCCCACAGCGGGCCCTCGGGCTGGACGACGGCGGGGCGGCGCTCGCCGAATATCTCCACCTCCAGACGCGTCCCGGCCTGGGCCAGATCGCTGCGCAGGACACCCAGGGCCACGGACTTGTCGACGCGGTGGCCCCAGGCGCCGGAGGTGGTCTCACCGACAATGCTGTCGCCCTGCCACAGGGTCGACATGTAGGGCGCATCATAGTCGCCGGCCTCCACGACCAGGGTGACGAAGCGCTTCGTGGGGCCCTTCCCCCGCTCCGCCAGCAGCGCCACCTTGCCGACGAAGTCCGGCTTGTCCCACCGGATGAATCGCTCCAGGCCCGCCTGCAGCATCGTGTAATCCGTGGAGAGGTCGCCTTTCCAGGCACGGTAGCCCTTCTCGATGCGCAGGCTGTCGAGGGCGAACATGCCGAAGGGTTTGAGGCCCAGCGGCGCGCCCGCCTCGCTGATCGCCGCGTGAATGTCCGGCATGTCGTCGACGGCGGCATGGACCTCCCAGCCCAGCTCACCGGCGAAGCAGACGCGGATGAGGTTTACGAACTTGCCGGCGATGTGGGAGGTCTGGTGCGTCAGCCAGGGGCGCGAGAGGTCGCCGTCGCAGATCCCGGCGAGCAGGTCGCGCGACTTCAGGCCGCAGAGGATCAGCGTGGTGTAGTCTTCCGTCTCGTCAGTCAGGTTAAGCCCCGCCGGCAAGCGCCCCTGCAGCAGCTCGTAGTCGTGTCCCTGCGCCGCCGCGGCGGTGATGAGCGTCATCAGGGTTTCGGAGTGCCGCACCACCGACATCTCGGTGACGACGCGCCCGCCCTTGTCGGCGAAGTAAGCAAGGCCGATGCGCCCCGGCGCCGGTACGGCCCCGGTGATCTGGCGCGACAGCCACTCGGCGGCGCCCGCCCCTTCCAGGGTGAAGCGGGAGAAGCCCGGCAGGTCGAGCAGGCCCGCGGCGTCGCGCACGGCGAGGCACTCCTCCTTCACGGCGTCGAACCAGGCGCCCTCGCGCCGGAAGGTCTGGGTGGCTTCCTCGCTGGTGTCGTCGCCGGGCCTGGCGAACCAGTTGGCGCGCTCCCAGCCGTTATAGGCGCCGAACTGGGCGCCCGCGGCCGCCAGGCGGTCGTGCAGCGGCGAGAGCTTCTTGCCGCGCCCGGCCGGCCAGGCGTGGTGCGGGAAGTGGATGGCGTATTCGTGGCCGTAGACCTCCTTGCCCTTGGCAACGCAGTAGTCCCGGTCGCAGAAGGCGGTGAAGCGGCGCGGGTCGCAGGACCACATGTCCCATTCCGTCTCGCCCTCGGTGACCCACTCCGCCAGCACTTTGCCGGCGCCGCCGCCCTGGCAGATGCCGAAGGTGAAGACGCAGGCCTCGAAGGCATTCGGCACGCCGGGCATCGGCCCGATCAGCGGATTTCCGTCGGGGGTGTAGGGGATCGGCCCGTTGATGATCTTGGAAAGGCCCGCCGTGCCCAGGACCGGCACCCGCTCCATGGCGTCGTTCACGTACCACTCCAGCCGGTCGAGGTCGTCGGGGAAAAGCTGGAAGGAGAAGTCCTGCGGCATGGGGTCATCGGGCGCGACCCAGTGGGCCCGGCAGTTGCGCTCGTAAGGACCGAGGTTCATGCCGTCCTTTTCCTGGCGCAGGTAGTAGGAGCTGTCGACGTCGCGAAGGAGAGGGAGTTTGTGCCCGGCCTCGGCCGACCAGGCCGCCAGCTCCGGGATGGTGTCGAACAGCAGGTACTGGTGGCTCATCACCATCATCGGCACATCACGGCCGAACCACTTGCCGACCTCGCGGGCGTAGTAGCCGGCGGCGTTCACGACGATCTCGCAGCGGATCTCGCCCTTGGGCGTCGCCACCACCCAATCGTCCCCGTCGCGGCTGACGCCGGTCGCCGGGCAGAAGCGCGCGATGGTGGCGCCCAGGTCGCGGGCGCCCTTGGCCAAAGCCTGCGTCAGCTGCGCCGGATCGATGTCGCCGTCGTAAGGATCGTAGAGCGCGCCGGTCAACTCGTGGGTCTCGGCGAAGGGGTAGCGGCTGCGGATGTCGTCCGGCGTCAGGATGTCCAGGTCCATGCCCTGGTAGCGCCCCATGCCGACCACGCGCTTGAACTCCTGCAGGCGCTCAGCTGTATGGCCGAGACGAAGCGACCCGGTGACGTGGTAGTTCATCGGATAGTCCACGGCCTCGGCGAGGCCGCGGTAGAGCTCGGCCGAATAGCGCTGCATGTTCATGATCGACCAGGAGGACGAGAAGGTCGGCACGTTGCCCGCCGCGTGCCAGGTCGAGCCGGCGGTCAGCTCGTTCTTCTCCAGCAGCACGCAGTCGCTCCACCCGGCCTTCGCCAGGTGATAGAGCGCGGAGACGCCGACGACGCCGCCGCCGATGATGACCACCCGCGCCTGTCCCGGAACCCCGCCCACTGTCTCGCTCACGTTTCCCCCCTGCATCTGCCCGAACCTGCCGTTTTCGGGAGTATCCGGCGGCTTTGCGGCGGCTTCAATTCGTTCGATGACGGTTTATTGATCGAAAAATTCGATTAGACTGGCCGAAATTTCCCTCAACGGGGGCGGCCATGCAGATCGAGCTTCTCGACACCTTCCTCGACCTTATCGAGACCAACAGCTTCAACCGCACCGCCGAGCGCCTGGGCCTGACCCAGTCGACGGTGTCCAGCCGGGTGAAGTCCCTGGAGGCCGCGCTCGGCAAGCGCCTCTTCACCCGCAGCCGCGCGGGTACGCAGCCGACAGCTGCCGGCCAGCGGCTGGTCGACCACGCCCGCGCCATGCGCCGTGAGTGGAACGAGGCCCGGCGCGCGGTGAAGCGCAGCGGCGACTTCGCCCGGCTGCTGCGCATCGGCATCCAGTTCGACCTTGCCGCCAGCCACATCGGCGACTGGGTCTCGGAGTTTCGCGAGGCGCTGCCGGAGACCTCCTTCTATATCGAGCTCGACTACTCCATCCAGATGAGCGCCGACGTCCTGGCCGGCGAGCTCGACCTGGCGGTCCTCTTCACGCCACGCCACCTGCCCGACCTGCACTACGAAAGCGTCGGCGAGATCGCCTACCGCATGGTCAGCACCCACGCCGCGCGCCTCGCCGAGGTGGATCCGCAGAGCTACATTTTCGCCAACTACTCGCCGGCCTTCGACAGGGCCCACCGGCAGGTGGTGCAGGACTTCCCCGACGCCCCCGTGGCCAGCGGCCAGAGCGCTGCCGTCTGCGGGCTGCTGAGCGCGCTGGGCGGCAGCGCCTTCGTGCTGGAGGAATCGGCACAGGACCTGGTGGCGGCCGGCACCTGCCGCTATGTCGAGGATGTCGCGCCGATCCTCCAGGCGGTCTTCCTGGCCACGCACCTGCGCCATCGCCACACCCACCGAAAGCTGCTGGCCATCGTGCGCGAGTACTTCGGGCGGGCTGAACAGCGGCGGGATTATTCGCCGTAGAGGGCTATTCCGGATAGCCGCCCTGCCAGCCGCTGTGCCCGGCCAGGCCCTGGCGCGCGGCGCTGCGGCCCTCCGCCTGGCCGTCGATCAGCCGGCCGATCTCCTCATAGAACAGGCGCGCCGTCGGGGAGAGATGGCGCCCGACGCGGGTGATCATGGCGTAGGGGCTGACCTCGATACGCTCGGCCAGGTCCAGCAGGGTGACGGCCGGGCTGAGCCCCGGCGTTCCGGCGAGCAGCGCCCCCGCCTCGTCGGAAACCGGCACCACGGCGTCGGAGCGCCGGACCATGCTGAGCGACAGCAGGATCGAGGTGGAGACCAGCGACACGCGCGGCAGCGGCAGGCCGTGGATGGCGAAGCTGTAGTCCATGGCCCGGCGCAGCGGCGTGCCCGGCGGCTGCATGACCCACTCGAAGCCGGTCAGCGCCGCCAGCGTCACCCGGCGCTCGCCGGCCAGGGGATGGTCGTGGCGCACCAGCAGGCGCACCATCTCGCCCTGCACCGGCCGCACGTCGAAGGACGCCAGGTCCATGTGGCCCGGCACGCGGCCGATGACGAAGTCCAGCTGGCCTTCCAGCAGGCGCGGCACCAGGAAGTCGGAGGTGCCGACCTCCACGTTGGCTTCCAGGGTCGGATGCTCCGCCTTCAGGCGCTGCAGCGCGGGCACCACCAGGTCGATGGCCGGCGCCGTCACCGCGCCGATGTAGACCGTGCCGGCCATGCCGGCGCTGATCTCCACCACGTCGCGCCCGGCCTCGGAGAGTTCGGTGAGGATGCGCCGGGCGCGCTCGGCCAGGGCGGCGCCGGTCTCGCTCAGGTGCACGCCCTTGGGGCCGCGCAGGCAGACCGGGGCGCCGAGGATGCGCTCCATCTCGGCCAGCATGCGCGAGGCCGCCGGCTGGGACATGTTCAGCGCCCGCGCCGCGGCGGAGATCTGGCCGGTCTTGGCCAGCGCCAGGGTGAGACGCAGGTGCGGCAGTTTCAGGCGCCGGGCGATACGGTCGGCCGTGTCGGGCAAGGCCTTGTTCCCCCTGTTTTTCGGCCACAGGGCCGTAAAGAATCAATATACCAAAAAAGTTATATCACCGGTTAAAAATATGATTTGATTGGTATGCAATTACCGACCACCCTGCGATTGCGGGGCAGCGCATCATTGCACCCCGTCAAGCCTGCGCTGCTGGCGCGGCAACGAACAAAAAAGTCCGGCGTAAAGCCGGGCCGACAGGGCAAAAGAAGGAATGCTTCATGAAACGGATTACATCACTCTTGGCGTCACTCGCCGTGGCCGCCGGCGCTTTGACGCTGTCGGCGACGACGCCGGTCCTGGCGCAGAGCAAGGGGACCATCGGCATCGCCATGCCGACCAAGTCGTCGGCGCGCTGGATCTCCGACGGCAACTCCATGGTCAAGCAGTTCGAGGCCGCCGGCTACAAGACCGATCTGCAGTATGCCGAGGACGATATCCCGAACCAGCTGGCGCAGATCGAGAACATGATCGTCAAGGGTGTCGATGTGCTGGTCATCGCCGCCATCGACGGCACCACCCTGTCGAACGCGCTGCAGCAGGCCGCCGACAGCGGCATCAAGGTCATTGCCTATGACCGCCTGATCCGCGACAGCGCCAACGTCGACTACTACGCCACCTTCGACAACTTCAAGGTCGGCGTGCAGCAGGCCAGCTCCATCGTCGAGGCGCTCGACATGAGCAAGGCCCCCTACAACATCGAGCTGTTCGGCGGCTCGCCCGACGACAACAACGCCTATTTCTTCTACAACGGCGCCATGAGCGTGCTGCAGCCCCTGATCGACGAGGGCAAGCTGGTGGTGCGTTCCGGCCAGATGGGCATGGACACCGTCGGCACCCTGCGCTGGGACGGCGCGGTGGCGCAGTCACGCATGGACAACCTGCTGTCGGCCTACTACAGCGACGCGCGGATCGACGCCGTGCTCTCGCCCTACGACGGCCTCTCCATCGGCATCCTCTCCTCGCTGAAGGGCGTCGGCTACGGCAGCGCCAGTCAGCCCATGCCGATCGTCTCGGGCCAGGACGCCGAGGTGCCCTCGGTGAAGTCGATCCTCGCCGGTGAGCAGTATTCCACCATCTTCAAGGATACCCGCGAGCTGGCCCGCGTCACCGTCGGCATGGTCGATGCCCTGCTGCAGGGCGGCAAGCCGGAGATCAACGACACCTCGACCTACGACAACGGCGTCAAGGTCGTGCCTTCCTACCTGCTGGAGCCCGTCGCCGTCGACGAGACAAACTGGGAGAAGACCCTGATCGATTCCGGCTACTACACCATCGACCAGATCAAGGGATAGCAATAGAGTTCTTGCGTGCATCGGCCCCGCCCCCTCGACCGTGAGGGGGCGGGGCTGAGCCACGACCCCAGGGGAGGGGCGGAGCGGGTCGCATGGATGCCATTCTGGAAATGCGCGGGATCACCAAGACCTTTCCCGGGGTCAAGGCGCTGGACAACGTCAGCCTGAAGGTGAAGCGCGGCGAGATCCACGCCCTGGTCGGCGAGAACGGCGCCGGCAAATCAACCCTGATGAAGGTGCTGAGCGGCGTCTACCCGCACGGCGCCTACGAAGGCGACATCGTCTATGACGGCGAGGTGCAGAAGTTCCGCGGCATCGCCGACAGCGAGGGCGGCGGCATCATCATCATCCACCAGGAACTGGCCCTGGTGCCGCTGCTCTCCATCGCCGAGAACATCTTCCTGGGCAACGAGATTCACCGCGCCGGCTCGATCGACTGGCCGGCGACCTATGCGCGCGCCGACGAGCTGCTGCGCAAGGTGGGGCTCAATGAGCCCTCCTCCACCCTGATCACCAACATCGGCGTCGGCAAGCAGCAGCTGGTCGAGATCGCCAAGGCGCTGTCCAAGCGCGTGAAGCTGCTGATCCTCGACGAGCCGACCGCCAGCCTGCAGGAGAACGACAGCCAGAAGCTGCTGGACCTGCTGCTGGAGTTCAAGGGCCAGGGCATCACTTCGATCCTGATTTCCCACAAGCTGAACGAGGTCAGCCGCGTCGCCGACTCCATCACGGTGCTGCGCGACGGCGCCGCGGTCTCCACCCTGGACTGCCACGCCGAAGCTATTGACGAGGCGCGCATCATCAAAGACATGGTGGGCCGTGACATGGCGCACCGCTACCCCGAGCGCACGCCGCAGATCGACGGCGTCCTCATGGAAGTCTTCGACTGGACCGCCCACCACCCGCAGCACCCGGACCGCCAGGTGGTCAAGGGCGTGAATATGACCGTGCGCCGCGGCGAGGTGGTCGGCATCGCCGGGCTCATGGGCTCCGGGCGCACCGAGCTGGCCATGAGCCTCTTCGGGCGCAGCTACGGCCAGAACATTTCCGGGCGCGTGAAGATGAACGGCGAAGACGTCGACGTCTCCAGCGTCGGCCGCGTGGTCGCGGCCGGCATCGCCTACGTGACCGAGGACCGCAAGGCCCTGGGCCTGGTGCTGGACGAGACCCTGGCCAAGAACATCAGCCTGTCGAACCTGGAGCAGGTTTCCTCCCACGGCATCATCGACGAGAGCGCCGAGCGTAAGGTGGCGCTGGACTTCCGCGACGCCCTCAACATCCGCACCCCCAACGTCTTCCAGAAGGTCGGCAACCTTTCCGGCGGCAACCAGCAGAAAGTGGTGCTGTCCAAGTGGCTCTTCGCCGGTCCCCAGGTGCTGATCCTCGACGAGCCGACGCGCGGCATCGACGTCGGCGCCAAGTTCGAAATCTACACCATCATCAACCAGCTCGCCTCGGAGGGCAAAGGCGTGGTGATGATCTCCTCCGAAATGCCGGAATTGCTCGGCATGTGCGACCGCATCTACGTGATGAACGAAGGCGATTTCGTCGGTGAGCTGAGCGCGGCGGAGGCCAGTCAGGAAAAGATCATGAGCATGATCGTAAGAGGCAAGCAGCCATGACGACCCTATCTTCGGAAATCGCCGAGACCCAGAAGACCCACGTCTCGGTGGGTGACTACCTGAAGCACCATATCCGCGACTACGGCATGCTGGTCGCCCTGGTGGTCATCATGGCCTTCTTCCAGATCTGGACCGACGGCGTGCTGATGAAGCCGCTGAACCTGACCAACCTGTTCCTGCAGAACAGCTACATCATCATCATGGCGCTGGGCATGCTGCTGGTCATCGTCTGCGGCCACATCGACCTCAGCGTGGGCTCGGTGGTGGGCTTCATCGGCGCGCTGGCCGCGGTGATGATGGTCAGCTACGACCTGCCGGTCATCGTCACCGTGCCGGTCTGCCTGCTGACCGGCGCCCTGATCGGCGCGGCCCAGGGCTACTGGATCGCCTATTGGCGCATCCCCTCCTTCGTCGTCACCCTGGCCGGCATGCTGGTCTTCCGCGGCTTGACCCTGGCGCTGCTGGAGGGCCAGTCCATCGGCCCCTTCCCCAAATCCTTCCAGGCGCTCAGCTCCGGCTTCATCCCCGACCCCTTCGGCCTGGACTTCAAGCTGCTGTCCCTGCTGCTGGGCGTCGCGGTGGGCGCCGGGATGATCGTCTTCGGCCTGCGCGCCAGGGCCAAGCAGGCGCGCTTCTCGCACCTGGACGAGCCCCTGAGCTTCTTCCTGGCCAAGAACGGCATCATCGCCGCGGCGATCATCTACATCACCTACCTGCTGGCCACCTACAACGGCCTGCCCAACGTGCTGATCACCATGGCGGTGCTGATCTCCGCCTACACCTTCTTCACCACCAAGTCGGTGCCGGGCCGGCGCATCTACGCCATCGGCGGCAACGAGAAGGCGGCCAAGCTGTCGGGCATCAAGACCGAGCGCCTGACCTTCCTGACCTTCGCCAACATGGGCATGCTGGCGGCGCTCGCCGGCCTCATCTTCGCCGCCCGCCTCAACACCGCCACGCCCAAGGCCGGCGTCGCCTTCGAGCTGGACGTCATCGCCGCGGTCTTCATCGGCGGCGCCTCCATGTCCGGCGGCGTCGGCAAGATCATCGGCGCGGTGATCGGCGCCTTCATCATGGGCGTCATGAACAACGGCATGTCGATCATGGGCGTCGGCATCGACTGGCAGCAGGTCATCAAGGGCCTGGTGCTGCTCGCCGCCGTGATCTTCGACGTCTACAACAAGACAAAAGGCGAGAATTAGGGGGCGAGAACTGAGGCCCTACCAGCTGACGGTGACGCTCCAGGGGCCGCTGGCGGTGATGGCCACGCTATAGCGCTTCGCGCCGCCCACCTTGATGCGCCCGTTGCCCTGGCCCGTGGTGGCGCCCGCCGCGGCGGTCGTCGCCGTGCCGGACAGCACCGTGGCGCCGCCCTCGCCCGCCGGCGCCTCGACGGCCGTCACTTTCACCGCGAAGCTGCCGGCGGCCGTCCGCCATTCCAGGCTGAAGGGCCCCTCGACGAGGAGCATCCGGTCACCTTCGCCCTCCAGGGTCTGCGGCGTCTCGGAGCGGGCCAGCGTCTCCGGCTCGGCGGCCTGTGCCGGCAAGACCAGCAACACGGCGAGCCCCAGCGACAGGCGCACGGCATGGCGCCGCAAGCGGAAGTCAAAAAGAGCGCGGTCTTTCATGGCACGGTTCCCGGCCAGTTTCCCCCAGGCTACCGTGCCCTCGCTGCTGCTGCCACCCCTGGCTGAGCGTGCACGAGGCACGGGCTCCCCGGAAGGTTAGGGGATGATATTGACCAAGGCATCAAGAATCGCGGCCACCCCGAATGCCAGCAGGGTAATTTCGAGGACCGTCGAAATCTGCGCCACCATTTCCCCGCGAAAAGGAGCGGGGACCACCGGGCGGTGGAAGATGCGCAGCAGCAGAACCCAGAAACCGGCGGCAACAGCCAGGAACACGAGACCCAAGGCAAACTCGGCGTAGTAGGACCCGAACATCAGTCGACCCCTATGAATGGAGGTTCACTTACGAATCCATGATGTGATTGACGCCCTGCTCCGCTTCAAACGAAATTCTCGCGTAGACTCGATGCAAAAAGTCGATGGATCGCGCCCGGTGAGAGAAGCCGGCGCCAGGGCCGTGCGCGGCGCCGAGCAGGCCTGAGCGCGCCACCGGTCTCGAAAACGGCCCGCCGGAGAGCCCCGGATTTCCGCCGCCGCCGGGTCCCGGCTTGCAGCCCCGCCCGCAAGGTGCTTCTTATCCACCCGAAAAAACGAGCCGGCGGGGAGGCGGCGGGTGTCAGGCGCGGAACTCAAAGAAGCCTATGGACGCATGGCGGTGGCCCGCCGGATCGCGGCGTTGCGTGAGGTCGTCGCCGGGTGGAAGCGCGCCGGGGAGCGGGTCGGCGTGGTGCCCACCATGGGCGCCCTGCACGCCGGCCACATGGCCCTGGTCGAGGCGGCGCGGCGCGACTGCGACCGGGTAGTGGCCACCATCTTCGTCAACCCGAAGCAGTTTAACAGGGCCGACGACCTCGCCAGCTACCCGCGCCAGGAAGCCAACGACGCCGCCAAGCTGGCGGAAGCGGGGGTCGATCTGCTCTTCATGCCCCCGGTCGACGAGGTCTACCCCCAGGGCTTCGAAACCAAGGTTTCCGTCCCGGACCTCTCCAACTGTCTCTGCGGCCTGGCACGGCCCGGCCACATGGACGGCGTCGCCACGGTAGTCGCCAAGCTGTTCCTCATGACCGCCGCCGAGCGGGCCTATTTCGGCGAGAAGGACTACCAGCAGCTGCTCGTCGTCCGCCGCATGGCGCGCGACCTGGACATCCCGGCGGAGGTCGTGCCGGTGCCCACGGTGCGCGACGCCGACGGCCTGGCGCTGTCCTCGCGCAACGCCCTGCTGACCCCCGAACAGCGCGCCCAGGCTCCCGTCATCCACCGCACCCTGTCGGCCGCGGCCGGCAAGCTGGCGGCCGGCGAGACGGTCGCCGAGGTCCTGGCCTGGGGCCGCGCCGGGCTGGCGGCAGGCGGCGTCGAGAAACTCGACTACCTGGAACTGCGCGCCGACGACAGCCTCGAGGAGTTGAACGGCCTCGACCGCCCGGCGCGCCTCTTCGTCGCCGGCTGGATGGGCGCGGTGCGCCTGATCGACAATGTCGCAGTGCCCGCAAAGACCTAGACTGGCGACGCCCCGCTGCGCGACCATGGGGCCGTAATCAGCATACGGGTATATTTCTATGGGCCTGGCCCTGAACGCCGCCGGCGGCCTCGGCATCTTCCTGCTGGCCATGGCGATGATGTCGGAAGGCCTGAAGGTCTTCGGCGGCGAGCGCCTGAAACGCTCGCTGGAGCGCTGGACCTCCTCGCCGCTGCGCGGCGTGGCGGCGGGCGCTCTGATCACGGCAATGGTGCAGTCCTCCAGCGCCGTCACCGTGGCCACCATCGGCTTCGTCAACGCCGGGGTGCTGTCGCTGCAGCATTCGCTGGGCCTCATCTTCGGGGCCAACGTCGGCACCACCATGACCGGCTGGCTGGTCAGCCTGGTCGGCTTCGACTTCAAGATCGAGGCCTTCGCCCTGCCGATCATCGCCCTGGGCGTCGCCCTGCGCATCACCCTGCAGGACAGGCGCCTGCGCGGACTGGGTGAGGCCCTGACCGGCTTCGGCCTGTTCTTCCTCGGCCTCTCGATCCTGAAGGACAGCTTCTCGGAGGTCGCCGGGACCTTCGGCACCACGACCCTGACCACCGCCGGCACCGGTGCCGGCGGCATCGCACTTTTCGCCCTGGTCGGCCTGGTCGCCACGGTGCTGACCCAGTCGTCCAGTGCCGCCATCGCCCTGATCATTACCGCCGCCAGCCAGTCGGTGCTGGGCCTGGGCGCGGCCGCCGCCGCCGTCATCGGCGCCAACGTCGGCACCACCTCGACCGCCGCCTTCGCCGTCATCGGCGCCACCCCCAATGCCAAGCGGGTCGCCGCCGGCCACATCCTCTTCAACCTCGGCACCGGCCTCATCGCGCTGGCCATCCTGCCGGCCCTGCTGTGGGGCGTCGAGGCCCTGGGCGAGCTGCTCGGCCTGGCCCGCCAGCCGGCCATCGTGCTGGCCCTGTTCCACACCGTCTTCAACCTGCTGGGCGTGGCGTTGATGCTGCCCTTCATCGGCCGTCTCGGCCGTTTCCTGTCGCACCACTTCACCACCGCCGAGGAGGACATCAGCCGGCCCCGCCACCTGGACCGCACCGTCTCCGCGACGCCGGCCTTCGCCGTGCCGGCCCTGGAGCAGGAACTGCGGCGCATGCAGGACCTGGTCTGCAGCACCGGGCTGGCGGCCATTGCCGGGCAGAAGGACCGAGCCCGCGTCATCGAACGCCGGGCGGAGGCCATCGCCCAACTGGGCCGGGCGGTCTCGGTTTTTGCCGTCGACGTGCGCATGGAGGGCATGTCCCGCACGGTGGCCGAGTACCTGGCGCGCCTGCTGCGCGTCGCCCGCTATCTGGACGAGGCCGCGACCCTGCTGTCGCAGACCCACAGCCTCAGCGTCGAAAGCCACCGCATCACCGATGACGCCACCCAGGCCAGCGTGCTGACCCTGCTGGCCTCGGCCCAGAGCTGCCTCATGGTCTGCGCCGAGACCGGCTATGAAGACGACTGGCGCGAACGTCTCGACGAAGACCAGCTCGACTTCGAGGCCCACTATCAGGAAGCCAAGGCGGTGGTGCTGCGGGCCGCCGCCGTCCACCTGCTGTCCATCGAGCAGGCCGACCACCTGCTGGACGCCATGAGCAGCACAAGGCGCATGGTCGAGCAGCTGGTCAAGGCCTCGCTGATGCTGCTGGACGAGATCGAGGCGAGGGCGCGGGAGGACGGCGTGGCGGAAGAAGCGGCGCCCGCGGAGGAGCTGCAGCAAAGCGGCCGCTGACGCGCCAGGGCAGGCGCCTCAGTGCCGCCCCTTGCGCTTTTCCCTGTGCTTCTCCCTGTGCTTTTCCTTGCCCTCCAGGGTGCGGACCAGCCGCCGCAGGATCACGCCGCGCGCCTTGTCGTCCGCCGCTTTTTCCAGGCGCTCACGCAGATCCAGGGAAAACTCCGCCAGCTCGTTGTGCCAGTCGCGCCCGCGCAGGGATTCGCGCGGCAGGCGGTGCGGCACCGGGCGGAACTGCACCTTCCCGTCGCCCGCCAGCAAATCGACCACGTCGTCGAGCTGCGGCACGATGATGCGCTCCGCCGGAACCCCCTGCTGTTCCAGGCCGCCGCGCAGCGCCTCCAGCGATTCCTCCTCGCCGTGGGTCAGGAAGATCGCCGACTTCACCGGCAGGCGTTCCTTCAACCACTCCAGCAGCTGATCCCCGTCGGCGTGGCCGGAGTAGACGTCGATCTGGCGGATCGTCGCCTTCACCCGCAGGTCCTCGCCCTGGATCTTCACGGCGGAGACGCCGCGCGCCAACAGGGAGCCGAGCGTGCCCGGCGCCTGGTAGCCGACCAGCAGGATGGTGGCGTCACCGCGCCAGAGGTTGTGCTTCAGGTGGTGGCGGATGCGCCCGGCATCGCACATGCCGCTTCCGGCCATGATGATGGCACCGCCGTTGAAGCGGGCGATCATCTTGCTTTGCTCCACCGACTCGGTGAAGCGGATGTTGGGGCGGCGGAAGAGGTTCGGCACCTGGGCGATGTCTTCCAGCGCGTCGGCGTTCTTCTCGAAGGCGCTGGTCGCCTTGATGGCCAGCGGCGAGTCGAGGAAGACCGGCACCTTGGGCAGCTCGCCGCTGTCGAACAGCAGCGTGAGGTCCAGCAGCAGCTCCTGCGTGCGCTCCACGGCGAAGACCGGGATCAGCAGGTTGCCGCCACGCTCCAGCGCCGCCTTGACCTCCCGGGCCAGGATCGCCCGGCGCCGTTCGGGGGTGGCGTCTTCGCGCTTTCGGCCCCCGTAGGTAGATTCGCAGCAGACGTAGTCGAAGTTGTTCGGGGCGTCGGGATCGGGATGGAACAGCTTGTGCTCCGGCCCGATATCGCCGGAAAACAGCAGGCGGCAGACCCGGCGGTCGCGCTGGCCGGTAGCGATCTCCACCTCGATGGAGGCTGCACCGAGAATGTGCCCCGCGTTCCAGAAGCGCACCCGCACCCCCTCGCCGACCTCGCGCCAGGTTTCGTAGGTAACCTTGGAGAAGGCCTTCAAGGCCACGTCGACATCGCCGCGGGTGTACATCGGCTCGACGGCCGCTTTGCCGCGCTGCACGTTGCGGCGGTTGAGGCGCTCGACCTCGCTCTCCTGGATGTAGGCGCTGTCGGGCAGCATGTAGCTCAGCAGGTCGAAGGTGCCCTCGGTGGCGAAGATCGGCCCGTTGAAGCCCTGCTTTACCAGCTTGGGGATCAGTCCCGAGTGGTCGATATGGGCGTGGGTCACGAGCAGGAAGTCGATCTTAGAGGGATCGAAGGGGAAGGCGCCGTAGTTCAGCTCCTTCAGGGTCTTCGAGCCCTGGAACATGCCGCAGTCGACCAGGAACTGGCAGCGGTCGGTCTGCATCCAGTAGCAGGAGCCGGTCACCGTGCCGGCGGCGCCGCAGAATTTCAGCAACATCAGGTGATCCCGTCAGGCAGCAAGTGCGCGTCCCTCTGGCATAGCTCTGCGGCCGGCCGGTGTCAAAAGCAACAAGCCCGGCGCTGGAGGGGGGCGCCGGGCTTGTCTTGGAGGTCCCTGCGGCCTCCACCAAGCAACGGAGATCAGTACTGGCCGAGTTTCGGGTCGATCTGCCAGACCTCGTTCACCAGGTCGCCGCCGCGGTAGGTCAGGACGTAGCGCACGGGAACGGTGTTCTTGCCGACGAACTTCACGTCGGCGGTCACCGTCGCGCCCTTGGGGTTGGCGTTCTCGGTGAGGTTCGAGACCTGCACCTCCAGCGGCCCCTGGGCTTTGGCGAACTTCTGCCACACGGTGGTGATGGCGGCCTTGCCCTGGTAGGTGCCGTCCAGCGGGCCGCCGACCCAATGGAAAACCGAGGCGTCGGTATAGGCCGCGGTGACCGCCTCGACCTGGCCGGCGCCGATGGCGTTGAAATGCGCGGTGGCGCGGTCCGTGCCGCTCTCGGCCATGGCCTGGCCGGCCGCGCAGCCGGTCAACAGCAGCAGGCCGGCGACGGTGGAAAGATGCGCTTTCATCTGTGAGGTACTCCCCTGATTGGAACGAAGCGGCAGGAGAGTTACGACGCTGTTCCGCTGGCTATTCCCGCTACAGCGCCAGTTGGGCGCGCACCAACTGCGCCGCCGGCAGCAGCTCCTTCTCGGAAAAGGCGCCGGCCAGGCCGTAGCCGGTCTCGCCACTGGACCACGTGACGACGCCGGTGTCCCCGGCGCGCTCGTAGCGCAGCCCCGCCGCCTCGTCCGCCGGAAGCTTGTTGCGCACATAGAGCACCAGCCGCCGGCCCTGCTCGTTCTCGTACATCAGAAGCGCCGCCGGCGTAGCATCGGCGACGACAAGGCGACCGCCCACAAGCTCGAAGCCCAGGTCGCCGAGGCGCGGAATGCGGAAGCTCATGTTCATGCGGTTGGACAGCCAGGCCGAGAGGTGGTCGGACTCGCTGGCGGTCACCTCCACGGGATGGCGCTTCTCCGGGGCGTAGACCACATAGGCCGCCGTCGACTTCTCGGCCAGGTCCGCCAGCGCGAGCTGCCCCGGCGAGCCGCCTTGCTGAACGACCCAGGTGAGACCCGCGCCCAGCATGATCCCCGCCACCGCCGCGGCGGCAGGCAGGGCAAGGCGCGGCCGCCGGTCCAGCACGGCGGCGACCTGGGCCGAGGGAATCGGCTCCTCCAGAACACTGTCGAACACGCCCTTCAGGGCCGCGTTGATGCGCTGGACGTCGGCCACCTCGGCGGCCGCGGCCGGGTGGCTGCGCAGATAGGCCTCGACCTCGGCGGCGCGCTGCGGCGTCAGCTTGCCGTCGGCATAGGCGTGCAGGTCGTCGGCGGTAATTGAGGAGGGGGTGATCTCAGTGGGGTTCTTCGTCATGGCCATTCTCACTTAACACGGCGGATGGCGGGGCCGGAGGCCGCCATGCCGAGTTGTTCGCGCAGCTTGGCGCGCCCGCGGTGCAGGCGCGACATCAAGGTGCCCTGGGGAATCCCCAGCACCCGCGCCGCCTCGGCGTAGCTCAGCTCGTTGACGCCGACCAGCAGCACCGCCTCGCGCTGTTCGGCCGGCAGATGGTCGATCTGCTCCAGCACCGCGCGGGCGGTCAGGTGATGCTCCTGGCTGGCGCCCTGGGCCGGCGGCGTGTGCAGGTCGTCGAGCGACAGCGCCGGATTGCGCGCGCTGCGATGGCGCTGGGTATCGATGAAGAGGTTGTGCATGATGGTGAACAGCCAGGGGCGCAGACGCCGGCTGGTCTGCCACAGGTGGAAGCGGCTCAATGCCCGCTCGAGGCAGCCCTGCACCAGGTCGTCGGCGGCGTGGGAGTCGCGCGTCAGGCTGAGCGCGTAACGCCTGAGGTGCGGAATCTCCGCGATCAGCAGGGTCCGGTTCCTGAACATGGCCTCGGGCGTCCTCTCCAGGGGTAGCCGACAGGTAAGGCCGCCGCCGCCGGGCGGAGGCGGACCTCATCTGCATATTCGTGGGAGAGGCCGAAACTATTTCAGGCCGGCGCCGGAAACCCGGAAATCCGCGGATTCCGGGCTATTCGGCGGTGATGAAGTTGGGCTCGGGCAGCTCGACCGCGCCGCCGCCCCGGGCGTCGACGTCATCGACCAGGGCGATCCAGGCCTGCAGGTCGAAGTGGGCCGGCTTGTCGCCGAAGCAGTCCTGCTTTGCCTGGGCGAAGAGGCCTCGGGCCTGGTCCAGGCGCTCCCGGCGGCCGTCCCAGGCGGTATTGCCGTGCAGGAGATCTTCCGTCGCCGCGGAGAGCAGAGCCACCAAAGCCCCGTCGTAGGGGTGCATCAGCGGCATGACGCGCGGCACCGAGACCGGCCAGTCGGCGGGGATGGCCGGGGCGTCGTTCTGCCAGGCCCAGATGGCGCGCAGCAGGCGCCAGTCCTTTTCCGCCGCGGCGTAGTCGCCGGCGCTGTGGCTGAGCCGCGCGCGCATGTAGTGGTAGGGCACCTCCACCAGGCGGTCCAGGGCCGCCAGGTCGATGGCCGAGCCCAGCAGGTGGATGGCGCCGGTCACGCCGTCGCGGTCCTCCGCCGCGGTGGGGCGGCGGCGCAGCAGCTCGCCCGTGGCATCGCGCGGCCGCGAACGGGCAAGGCGGGCCCAGAGATAGCGCTCCAGCGAGACTTCCCAGTTGCGCCGGCCCTGGGTTTCGTAGTGCGTGACCCGCCGCAGGGTCGGGTCGGCCAGGGGGTTCAGCTCGAAGCCCTGCCAGTCCACCTGCCAGCCGACGTAGCTGCTGTGCGGGCTGGGCTGGCGGTCGCCGGTGGTCATCCAGACCTGGTCGCGCCAGGGGCGGCGCTGCGGGTCGGCCAGCACCACGCTGCCGAGCTGGCCGTAGACCTTGCGCGGCACGCGCCCGAAGGCGCGCTCGGCGGCCAGCGGGTCGGACGGATGGGGCATGCGCCGGCGGATCTTCTCCAGGCTGCCGTCGCGGCTGGAGGCCAGCCAGTCGATGGCCCAGCCGACATCGATGCGCTGCTGCCCGGCGTCGGCCTTCAGCGCCGCGGAGACCGAATCGAAGCGCGCGTGGGTCTCCAGCCACTTGCCGAAGGTCGGTGTGAAGTGGTTGTCGTCCCCGTCGAAGACGCGCTCCATCATGTCGTGGTGCACGAAGTGGTTGGTCTGGGCCACCGCCTCGCCCTCGTGCTTGGTGACCCGCACCCGCTCTCCGTTCACCTCGATGCGGCGCACCTTGCCGGTCTTGGCGTCGGAGACGAAGAAGGTCCAGGCGGCGAAGTGGCGGGTGTCCTCGGCGATGGCGACCGCGTCGTCCACGCTGCCCGCCTCGCGCAGCATGCGCTGCTGCACGAAGGGCGCGATGTCGCCGCTGTCGAACAGAAAGCCGCTTTCCACCTCGGTGGTCGACATCTGGTGCAGGGAAACGGCGATGCCGGCATCGTTGAGGCCGCTGATGCCGCCGGGGTAGATCAGTCCGGCGGTGCCGAAGGCCGCATACTTGTGCCAGGCGGCGTTGCCGCCGGTCTCGTCAAGCAGGGAGATCACCGGCGCCTTGTTCCAGTTGTAGAGATCGGCGTCCAGGTTGCGCGCGTGAAGGTGCAGCCCCCCGGCGGCCAGCGGCGCCGGCACGGCAAAGCCGGTGCAGGCGAAGTCGATGCGGTTGTTGGGTCCGCCCAGGACCTGCAGCACCCGGGCCACGTCCTTCTGCTTGGCGGTGTCCTGCTGCGCGGCCTCCAGGTAGTTGCGCGCCTCCGGGTCGTCGAGGCGGGAGAGCACCAGGGCCAGCACGCCCGGCGCCTTGGCGGCGCGCAGGCCGGGAATGGAAAAGGCGTGCAGCACGCCGTCGACGACGTTGCCCACCTCGATGGCGATGAGCGCGTCGCGCACCTCCAGCTCGGAGAACTTCGGGTTGGCGCTGGCGTCCCGGTAGCCGGCGGCCAGGCCGTCCACCGCCGCCTGGAACTCATCGCTGGAGTGGGCCAGCACCCGGTCGCTGTAGGCGCGGTAGAGGGCGGAGGCGACCTGGCTGAAGAGGTCGCTCTCCAGGTTCACGCCGCGGGCGATGGTGGAGACGATCTCCGGAAAGGCGCCGTTCTCGATCTCCTGCGCCAGCAGGCGGCCGTGGTCGTAGGCCATGTCGGCAAAGCGGCCGCGCTGCTTCAGGAAAAAGAACGGCTGCCCGCCGACCTTCAGGCGGCGCAGGCTGCTCTCGGCCC
>MRWG01001132.1_pt1 | contig 18950 bp, 18 predicted proteins | sample 1013341 | NCBI WGS metagenome assembly MRWG01 (sample SAMN06117577, study PRJNA244670) | biofilm metagenome | biome: Water; feature: Cathode Biofilm; material: Biofilm; isolation source: microbial consortium enriched at the cathode of a solar microbial fuel cell | place: USA: District of Columbia ... | reverse complement strand
ACTTTCTTCTTGGCCTTTTTGGCGACCTTTTTCTTGGCTACTTTCTTCTTCGCCTTCTTGGCCACCTTCTTCTTGGCTACTTTCTTTTTCGCCTTCTTGGCCACCTTCTTTTTGGCTACCTTCTTCTTGGCCTTTTTAGCCACTTTCTTCTTGGCTACCTTCTTCTTGGCCTTTTTGGCTGCCTTCTTCTTGGCCTTTTTGGCTGCCTTCTTCTTGGCTACCTTTTTGGGGGCAGCTTTCTTGGCAGCAGCACGGCGCTTCACGGCCTTCTTTTTGGCAGCCTTTTTCTTGGCTACTTTCTTTTTAGCCTTTTTGGCGACCTTCTTCTTGGCTACTTTCTTTTTAGCCTTTTTGGCTACCTTCTTCTTGGCTACTTTCTTTTTCGCCTTCTTGGCCACCTTCTTCTTGGCTACTTTCTTCTTCGCCTTCTTGGCCACCTTCTTCTTGGCTACTTTCTTCTTCGCCTTCTTGGCCACCTTCTTCTTGGCTACTTTCTTTTTCGCCTTCTTGGCAACCTTCTTCTTGGCTACCTTCTTTTTAGCGGTCTTTTTCGCGGCAACCTTCTTCTTGGCTACCTTCTTTTTGGCTACCTTCTTTTTGGCCGCTTTCTTCTTCGCTACCTTTTTCTTGGCAACCTTCTTGGGAGCGGCCTTTTTAGCGGCAGCCCGGCGTTTTACTGCTGATTTCTTCTTGGCCGCCTTTTTCTTGCCTGCTTTTTTCGCTGCCGGCTTCTTGGCAGCTGTTTTCTTCTTCGCTACTTTCTTTTTGGCCTTTTTGGCGCTGGCTTTCTTCTTGGCCGCAGCCTTGCGAGCAGCAGCTTTTGCCTTGGCAGCAGCTTTCTTGGCTGCGGCTTTTTCTTTCTGCGCCGCCTTCTTGGCCGCAATCCGCGCCTTCAGCGCGTCTTTACGGGCCTGCTTGGCAGCCTTGGCGGCATCCGCCTTGGCACGCTTCTTCTTCCAGCGCTTGGTAAAGGCATCAACTGCCTTTTTCAAATCGTCTTCAGCTTTCTTGGCGTCAGCCGCTTTCTTGGCCTTGGCCTTGGCTGCAGCTTCGGCTGCCCTGGCCCTGGCCTTGGCAGTTCTGATCTTGGCATTGGTAGCCGCTACTTTGGCAGCCGCTTTCTTGGCAGCTGACTGAGCGGAAGTGGCTGCTTTCTTGCTGGTAGCAGTTTTAGCCTTGGCTGCTTTCTTCTTCGCAGCGGCAGCTTTTTTACGTGCAGCTTGCGCAGCTTTGGAAGCTGCATTCGCTTCCTTTTCCAACTTTGCTACGGCAGCTTTTGCCTTGGTAAGAGCCGGACTGCTAACTTTTGCTGCAGTCGACTTTTTCTTGGCAGGTGCTTTCTTTTTTGCCTTAACTTTAGCCATACTCATATCTCTCCTAGGTGGTGAATCGTGCCCGCTTAAGACCCTTCATTGTATCCACTGCTCGCCGCGAACATATCACAAAAATTCTCTGGCTGACAGCAAACTGAATACTATCCAATTTAACGAATAAATTCCTTTTATACGCTCATACAAAATACCCACTTATTAGCGGTATCAATCTCATATTTCGCTAGCTAAATAGAAAACTTTAAGAAAAAGATGGGATGTATTTAACAGACTTAAGGAATAAACAATCAATTAATCTCAATAATTCATGCTATGACTGACCCAATTGTTGCGTTTAATCTGTTTCTTTTCGCAACACTTTTTAATCCACAGCGACTCATTTGATCTCTCTGCCAGGCTTTCAGACATAAAAAAGCCCGGATAACCGGGCTTTAATAAACACTGTTGGCAGTTTAAAAAAATTAACTTAACAGTTTCTCAATATCGGCCTTGATAGCATCAACCGGAGCAACGCCGTTGAGTGAAATAACTTTGACGCTGTCACCCTGATCCTGCAGTTTTGTATAGAAATCAACCAATGGTTTGGTTTGTTCGTGATATACAGCCAGGCGTTTGCGCACAGTATCTTCCTGATCGTCTTCTCTCTGCACCAGTTCTTCGCCGGTCACATCGTCTTTGCCTGCCACTTTCGGCGGGTTGTAATCGACGTGATAGACGCGACCGGAATCCGGATGCACTCTTCGTCCTGACATTCGCTTGACGATTTCCTCATCATCCACATCAATTTCCAGAACCACATCAATTTCCACAGCTGCATCTACCAGCGCCTGTGCCTGCACAATGGTGCGGGGAAAGCCGTCAAACAAGAAGCCATTTTGACAATCATCTTCGCTGATTCTTTCTTTAACCAGGGCAATAATAATCTCATCGGTCACCAACCCCCCACTGGCCATGACCTGTTCAACCTGCTTACCCAGTTCAGTGCCGGCCTTGACTGCGGCCCGCAGCATATCGCCCGTGGAAATCTGCGGAATGGCAAATTTCTCCGTAATAAACTGCGCCTGCGTCCCTTTCCCGGCGCCCGGGGCTCCCAGTAAGATGATCCTCATGATTTTTACTCTCCGTTTATCTTCAAATTCCAGTTAATTCTGTTCCTGCTGTTTGGCAGCGTCCCAGAGTGCATCCAATTCATCCAGTGGCGTATCGTCCAGTTTCCGCCCCTGTGATTCAAGCGCTGTTTCGATCCAGCGAAAACGCTCTTCAAAGCGATTATTGGCCTGCCTGAGGGCCAACTCTGGCTCCAGGCCACAATGCCTGGACAAATTCACCGCCGCAAAGAAAATGTCACCCAATTCATGCTGTAAATGCGTCTTGTCGCAGGACTCAAGGGCTTCTTCAAATTCTGCAATTTCTTCTTTCAGTTTTGCCAACACCGGCGGCAGTTCGTTCCAGTCAAAGCCGTGACTGGCTGCTCTTTTTTGTAATTTCTTTGCCCGTTCCATTGCTGGCAAGGCGCGAGGCACATCATCCAGCACACTGTTGGCTTCCTGCCTGACAGCCTCACCACCACGACGAGCCTGCTTTTCTTCCCGTTCCTGTTTTTTGATTGCCTCCCAGTTGCTCACTACCTGATCAGAAGATAATTCTGGTTTACTGCCAAAATTTGTCACATCACCCCCGGGAAAGACATGGGGGTGTCTGCGAATCAACTTTCTGGTAATGGCACGGGCGATATCCGCAAAATTGAAATGCCCCTCTTCACTGGCGATCTGTGCATAGAAGACCACCTGAAACAGCAGATCACCCAACTCGTCTTCCAGATCGACCATGTCCTGCTTTTCGATGGCATCCACGACTTCATACACTTCTTCAAGCGTATAGGGAACCAGCGAGGCTATGGATTGCTCAAGATCCCAGGGGCAACCGGATTCGCCATCGCGCAGCATAGTCATGATGGCAAGCAGTTTTTCTATATCACTTCTGGCTTCAAAATCACTGCCAGGTTCAGCTTGATTATCAGAACTCATCAACTGTTTCGCTCAAATACGGCCATGGATTCAACATGTGTGGTGTGCGGAAACATATCCATTACCCCGGCCGATTTCAAATCATAGCCCTGTTGCAACAAAAGACTGCTGTCTCGGGCCAACGTGATTGGATTACAGGACACATAGACAATGCGCCGGGCGCCGAGGGCCGCAACTTCAGCAATAATTTCCTGCGCACCCGAACGCGGTGGATCCAGCAGAATTTTGTCGTAAGTCAATTGCGCCCATGGATGATCAGCAATGCTCTTGCTCAGATCTGCAGCCGCGAACTCTGTATTCGTCAGCCCATTGAGCCCGGCATTTTCCTGACCTCGCCGCACCATCTCCTCGCTGCCTTCAACACCCACGACCCGCGCTGCCTGTTTCGCCATGGCCAGGGTGAAATTACCCAGCCCGCAGAATAAATCCAGCACCCGATCCTGTTTATCGAGTTGCAGGTAATCCAGCGCCTGGTCCACAATCAACCGATTGATGGAGGCGTTCACCTGGGTGAAATCCATGGGGTGGAACTGCAATTGCAGATCATGGGCGGGCAGGAAATAACTCAAACGCTCCGGGCCTTGCTCTGCATCCGGGACAAGGCGATGCACCGAATCAGTGCCTGCCGGCTGCAGATACAAGTGCAGATTTTCCTGCTGCGCGAATTCCCTGAGTCTGTCCAGATCATTTGCCGGCAGCGGCCGCAAATGCCTGAGCACCAGCGCCACCTGATTGCCGGCATCAACAGCTGGCCCGGTTTCACCCACCGCAACCTCAATCTGCGGAATATCATAACGGGCATCCAGTTCATTAATGAGTTGACGCAGGGGCAGAATCAGTCCTGCCACATCTTCTACCAGCACCTGGCAGTCCTGCATGTCCGTAATGAAGGATGACGCTTTCTCCCGAAAACCAACCAGCACCCCGCCTTTTTTCTGCACCACTCTTACGGCCAGTCGCGCCTTGCGTCGATAATGCAGGGTCTGGGCCTTGAGCTGGCCGATGAGTTCAAACTCATCCCCGCTCAAGCCCGTGGCTTGCTGCAGCTGTTCAAGCAACACCGATTCCTTGAAGCTCAGCTGTTTTTCCGGCTGCAAATGCTGCAGGGAACAACCGCCACAGACCGTGGCATACTCACAGGGCGGCTCACAGCGCTCGGCCGCCGATTCAATCAGTTCCTCCACCTGCAATTCGTCAAACTGACTGCGGCGACTGGTATAGCGTGCCAGCACTGTTTCGCCCGCCAGGGCGCCCGCTACAAAAGCCACCTTGCCATCAATACGGGCCACGCCCCGTCCCTCATGACTGAGTGATTCAATTTGTAATTCCACAGGCTCGGTGGGCAATCTCTGGCGTCTGCTACGGCGACTCATTGGGGGCTCATTCAGGATAATCGGAAATTACTTGGGAAACGGCAGGCCATTAACTGGCTGCAAACACCCCGGTGGATAAATAGCGGTCGCCACGGTCACAAATGATGGCAACGATGGTGGCATTAGTCAGTTGCCTGGACAGTTGCAATGCTGCAAAGACAGAACCTCCGGAAGAAACTCCACAGAATATGCCTTCTTCACGGGCCAGGGCGCGCATGGTTTCTTCGGCGTCTTGCTGTGTGACGTCAATAATCTGATCGACCCGGCTGCTATCAAATATGCGTGGCAGATATTCCTGGGGCCAGCGACGAATTCCCGGAATTTTTGCCCCGTCGGCCGGTTGCAGGCCAATAATCTGCACGTCGGGATTTTGCTCCTTGAGGTAGCGGGAGACGCCCATGATGGTGCCGGTGGTCCCCATGGAGCTGATAAAGTGGGTGACTGTGCCCCGGGTATCCCGCCAGATTTCCGGTCCGGTATGCATATAGTGAGCGTTGGGATTGTCCTGGTTGGCAAACTGGTCCAGCACCTTGCCCTTGCCCTCGGATTGCAGCCGCTTGGCCAGGTCCCGGGCCCCTTCCATACCCTCTGCCTCGCTTACCAGCAGCAGTTCAGCGCCATAGGCACGCATTGAGGCCTTGCGCTCATCGCTGAGGTTATCCGGCATGATCAGGGTCATTTTATAGCCCTTGACCGCTGCCACCATGGCCAGGGCGATGCCGGTGTTGCCGCTGGTGGCTTCAATCAGGCGATCGCCGGCTTTGATATCACCACGCAGTTCCGCCTGGAGAATCATATTGTAGGCCGGGCGGTCTTTTACCGAACCCGCCGGATTATCACCCTCCAGTTTGGCCAGGATGGTATTGCTGGTGTCACCCGGAAGTCTCTGGAGTTTCACCAGGGGCGTATTGCCTATCAATTTGCTGATTGTGGAATAGGACATGGACAGCAGTATGCAGCGAGGGAGCGAGGCATTCTACACGTATTGAAAGGGTCGTTAAAGCGAGGGCTGGGGCCTGGCAGTGAAGAGCTCACGGCTGGCCAGAGGCTTGTCCCCCAAATGCACGTTCAGGGCTTGTCTTAGCAGTCGCTTGGCCGCCTGCGCCGCCTGGGGGTCAGTCAGGTCTAGCTCTCTTAAGGCGATAAGATGCCGCCCCAGAAACACCCGCGAGTTTTCCTCATCTTCACTGACAACCGGGCTGAATCCGATATCGGGCTGGAACAGATATTGACTGTCCGGGGCAATAGGGCGCTGCTCCTGGCAATCCTGTTGCAGGTCCAGGGCATAGCCCAATTCACTGAGCAGGCCCAGCTCAAAACGCCTGAGCAATGCCTCCAGACTGCCTTGTCGCTGGCTACTGTCCTGTAGTCCCAGCAGGGCCTGCTGATAATGACGATAGACTTGCTGATGCTCTTCCTGATTGTGCAACAGACGCACCAGTAATTCATTCAGGTACATACCACTGAACAATTGCAGCCCCTGTAGACGAATCGGATTCAACTGGGGTTCCACCTGCCCCAGGGTTTTGACTTCACCGCGACCACTGAAGGAAATCAACAAGGGGGAAAAGAGTTGCAGCAAGGCACGGGAACGGGATTTTTGCCGGCGAGCGCCCTTGGCAATGGCCCGCAGGCGTCCGTAGTCGAGAGTCAGAAAGTCAATCAGCAGACTGCTGTTCTGGAATGGCCGGCGATGCAATACGTAGGCGGGTTGCAGACTGACACGGCTGTCCAAAATTCACCCCGCCCTAGTCCATGTAGCCCAGACTTTGCAGAGCACGCTCATCGTCGGCCCAGCCACTTTTTACCTTGGCCCAGAGATTCAGCATGACCTTGCATTCAAAGGCTTTCTCCATGTCTTCCCGCGCCGACGTACCAATGCTCTTGAGACGCTCGCCCTTTTTACCCACCAGAATCTTCTTCTGGCCAGGCTTGTCTACCAGGATCAGGCCATGAATATGCAGTATGCCCTGTTCCTGTTTGAACTGTTCGATTTCAACCGTGACTTCATAGGGCAATTCGTCGCCCAACTGCCGCGTTACCTTTTCCCGGATCAACTCCGCCGCCAGAAATCTGGAACTGCGATCGGTGATCTGGTCTTCAGGAAACAGGAAGGGTCCCTCGGGAAGATAGTTCTTGATGAGATCTTCCAGGGTGTCGAGATTGTGGCTCGACAGCGCCGATGCCGGCACTATTTCGGCAAAATCCACCCTTTCGGACAGCTTCTGAATATGGGGCAGCAGATCAGCCTTGTTGTCGATCTGATCGACCTTGTTGATCACCAGTATCACCGGCACTTTGATCTGACTCAGCAACTGAAGGACCTGCTCATCCCCCTCATTGAAAACCAGACGCTCAATGACAAACAGAACCAGATCCACATCCTTGACAGTAGAGGCCACCGTTTCATTCATCAGCTTGTTGAGAGCCTTGCCCTGGGCTGCGTGCAGACCAGGCGTATCCACCAGTACCATCTGATGGCGGTCTGTGGAGTTAATGCCCAGAATCCGGTGCCGGGTCGTTTGTGGCTTGCGTGAGGTGATGCTGATTTTCTGACGCAGCAGGTGGTTCAACAAGGTGGATTTACCGACATTGGGGCGACCAACGATGGCGACAAATCCGCAATATCTGTGTTCCTGTTCGGGGCTGGTCATGATCTTAGCTCAATAGTTCCAGTGCCTGTTTGGCGGCAGCCTGCTCCGCTTTGCGCTTGCTGCTGCCGCTGCCCCGGGTTGCTTCAGCAAGTCCCGGTGCCTGGCACTGTACATGAAAAATCTGTTTGTGGGCTGCCCCTTCCGTTTCGATGACTTCGTAACTGGGCAATGTTTGTCCCCGGGCCTGCAATAATTCCTGCAAGCGGGTCTTGGCGTCCCGGGATTCGCCGCTGGGCTTAACCTTCTCAAGAAGTTCACTGCTGAGGCGATTCACCAGTGCCCGGCAGGGTTCAATGCCGGCATCGAGATAGACAGCGGCTATCAATGCTTCTACGGCATCAGCCAAAATGGAATCCCGCTGCTTGCCACCGCTTCTGGCTTCGCCACTGCCCAGACGCATGAAATCCCCAAGCTGCAGCGATTTACCGATTCTGGCCAGGGCGGATTTGTTGACCATATCCGCTCGCAAGCGACTGAGTTCACCCTCGGATGCATCCGGGTAGCGCCTGAACAGCGCCTCACCGAGCAGAAAGTCCAGCAAGGCGTCGCCCAGGAATTCCAGACGCTCGTTATTGTCTTTACTGGCGCTACGGTGGGTAAGCGCGCGCTGCAGTAATTCGCTGTCGCTGAACTGGTAGGCCAGTCGGCTTTGCAGTTGATCCAATGCCGCTGTCATTTATTGCAGGGTGGTATCGAACTTCGCTACCACATCAAGATTGGCAATTAATTCCACACGGCGTTCGTAAGTAATGGTGATGATTGGATTGCCGCTGTCTATACGCATTCGAATATCGGATAGATCGAAACCGGTGACATTATTGATTCGCAGACTGTTGGCCACCCGCTGTCTTACTTCACCCACTGTCATATTGGCCGCCTCACCATTGTCAATCAACTCCTGGCAGACTCCGCTGATCAGGTTATGATCAACATAGAGCGGTCCGACTTTCAGCCCCAGGGTAAAAAAGGTAGTGATCAGCACCAGCAGCATCAGCAATCCGAATTTGGATACGCCCTGCTGGTGGTTCAATGACTTGCCTGACAATTTTTTCATAGCATCTATCTCTGCAAAAGACCGGTACTGGCAGTGTGCCTCATTTCTGCGCAGCGGCAGAGAATGAAGCCGGAAAACCGCGACAACTGTCACAGTTTTCTATCTGATCAACTGGTTCCTGGCGAAGCTCGGCAGATTCAGGCCTGGTTCTTTATGCATCCAGACTGCGATCGCCTTGCCCACGATATCCTCTTCCGATACCGGACCCCACTCCCGGCTGTCACTGCTGTTATCCCGGTTATCACCCATCATGAAATAATGCCCATTGGGAATCACCCAACTGGTACGGGCCCTTTGCCCGCTGGCCGCATCGATATGCTGGGTCAAATGGCTTATACCGCCAATGGTTTCCTCGTACAACTCACCGTCGAGCTGCCCGATACTGGTGTCGATGGAAATATCCTCAACATACTCTTTATCGATCAATTCGCCATTTATATAGAGGTTTTTATTTTCATAACGAACCGTATCACCCGGCAGGCCAATAACCCGCTTGATGTAATACTTGTTCTCGTGGGGCGGGATGAACACCATCACCTCACCACGCTGGGGATCTTCCACATCCATAATCTTGGTGCCAATTACCGGCAGGCGAACGCCATAGGCGTATTTGTTCACCAGGATAAAATCCCCTACCTCCAGCGTTGGAATCATGGAGCCGGTGGGAATCTGGAATGGCTCTACCAGAAAAGAACGCAGCAGCAATACAATCAGCAAGACCGGGAAAAAGGACTTGGCGTATTCCACTACCACCGGTTCCTGCCCCAGCTCTTGCAGTTGTTCTGCCAGTTTATCTTCGCTCAGATGCTGCCCGGCGCCTTTCTTGAAGTCTTCCATGGCAGCCAGACGGGGCTTCTTCAGCAACAGACTGTCCAGCACCCAGAGCAGGCCACAGAATGCGACCAGCAAAACCAGTACCAGTGAGAAATCTATATCCATCTCAGTTTTCCATTTTCAGAACCGCCAGGAAAGCTTCCTGGGGCACTTCGACACTACCAACCTGTTTCATGCGCTTTTTACCGGCCTTTTGTTTTTCCAGCAGTTTTTTCTTGCGTGTGACGTCACCACCGTAACACTTGGCAGTCACGTTCTTGCGCAGGGCCTTGACGGTGGAACGGGCAATGATCTGGCCTCCGATAGCGGCCTGGATTGCCACATCATACATCTGCCGGGGGATCAGCTCTTTCATCTTCTCGACCAGCAGTCTTCCCTTGCTCTGGGCATGATCGCGATGCACGATCAGCGCCAGCGCGTCGACTCTGTCGCCATTGATCAATACGTCCAGGCGCACCAGGGCGGCCGGCGTAAATCGTTCGAAATGGTAATCCAGTGAGGCATAACCGCGACTGACCGATTTGAGGCGATCGAAGAAATCCAGCACTACTTCATTCATGGGCAATTCATAGCTCAGGGACACCTGTCGCCCGATAAATTGCATGTCTTTCTGTTCGCCCCGCTTCTGCTCACAGAGGGTAATAACGCTGCCCAGATGTTCCTGGGGCACCAGGATGTTGGCCAGCACAATGGGTTCACGCATTTCTTCGATATCGTTAACCGGAGGCAGGCGCGAAGGGCTGTCAACACTGAGCACTTCGCCATTGGTCAATTCAACTTCATAAACTACCGTGGGCGCAGTAGTGATAAGCGACAGGTTGTACTCCCGCTCAAGCCGCTCCTGAATGATCTCCATATGCAGCATGCCGAGAAAACCGCAGCGGAAACCGAAACCCAGGGCATCGGAATTCTCCGGCTCATATTGCAGCGAGGCATCATTCAGGGTGAGTTTTTCAAGCGCGTCACGAAAGTCTTCAAAATCATCCGATGAGACCGGAAAAAGACCCGCATAGACCTGGGGTTTGATACGACGAAAACCAGACAGGGCTTCAACTTCTGGCGTCTTGGCCAGAGTCAGGGTATCTCCCACTGGTGCGCCGTGGATATCCTTGATACCGGCAACCACAAAACCCACCTCACCGGCAGACAGGCTGCTCAGTTCATTGCGCTTGGGAGTGAAAACACCGACGCTGTCTACCACATGGGCCTTGCCGATGGACTTGGCGATAATCTTGTCGCCTTTTTTCAGGGTGCCGGATTTAACCCTTACCAGAGACACCACACCCAGATAGTTGTCGAACCAGGAATCAATGATCAGTGCCTGCAGGTCGCCTTTGCGATCACCGCCGGGTGCTGGCACCCGGGCTACTATCTGCTCGAGAATCTCATCGATACCCACCCCGGTCTTGGCGCTGGCAAGCACTGCCTCGCTGGCATCCAGGCCGATAATTTCCTCAATCTCGGCCTTGACCCGGTCCGGCTCTGCCTGGGGCAGGTCAATCTTGTTCAGCACCGGTATGACTTCCAGATCCTGCTCAATGGCGGTGTAACAGGTTGCCACCGACTGAGCTTCTACGCCCTGCCCCGCATCCACCACCAGCAAAGCCCCTTCACAGGCTGCCAGTGAGCGGGAAACCTCATAGGTAAAATCCACATGCCCGGGCGTATCGATAAAATTGAGCTGATAACGCTCTCCATCCTTGGCATCGTAATAAAGCGTGACGCTCTGGGCCTTGATGGTAATGCCCCGCTCACGCTCGATATCCAGATTGTCGAGAATCTGTTCGGCCATTTCCCGCTGGCTGAGGCCACCGCAGGTCTGGATGAAACGATCGGCAAGCGTGGACTTGCCGTGATCGATGTGGGCGATGATGGAGAAATTGCGTATATGGTCTAAATCTGACACAGGGGCCGGTACTCAATGCTTGACGCAACCCGGAAATCGGGGATGCGGCGCGAAATCAAAGCGCGCAATTCTACAGGATTCACCAGGCAGTGTCAGGAAATTCCAACCCTGCCCGCAACTTATGAGCCGGGCAGGATCAGTAATCAGGGCGAGAGCTCCAGCGCCAGCGTGGTGCCCTGGCCTTCCCGGACAATTCGAATCGGGACAAATCCCGACTCGGGCAAGGCATTGGCGACCCGGGCGAAGTCATCCGCCGACTCGATAGTCTGACGATTGAGGGAAACAATCACATCGCCTTCCAGCAGACCGGCATCGCGACCGGGCCCGGCATTGAGTTCGGCAATGCGGACACCGGACAATCCCGTTACCTGCTGCGTTTCCGGGCTCAGCTCGGAAATACGAAAACCCAGGGGATTGCCCCGCTCCGGCTGAACTTGCGGCGTATTGCTGGCAATGTCATTGGTGGGTGAGCTGCCCAGCGTCACCTCGCGGGTCATCAACTCCCCGCCCCTGAACACCAGCACTTCAGCCACAGTTCCGGGCTGGTACTGCCCAACATAAAATGGCAGATCGGTGAAATATTCAATTTCATGGCCATTGAATTCAAGAATGATGTCTTCATTCAGTAAACCCGCTGCCTCGGCCGGACTATCGGGCTGCACCTCATCCACAAAGGCGCCCCGCGGTCGTTCCATTTCGAAAATTTCAGCCAGGGCAAAATCAACCTCGCGCATGCGCACTCCCAACAAGCCACGATCCACCTTGCCGGATTCCTGCAACTGGCCAATCACATTCATGGCCACATTGCTGGGAATGGAAAAAGAAATGCCATTGGAGCCACCGGTGCTGCTTAAAATCTGGGAGTTGATTCCTATCACCTCGCCATCCAGGTTAAACAGCGGACCACCGGAATTCCCCTGGTTGATCGCCACATCGGTCTGGATAAAGGACATGTAATTATAGGAAGAGCGGCCGGGAATGGAGCGACCCATGGCGCTGACAATGCCAGCTGCGGCGGAAAATTCCAGGCCGAAGGGGGAGCCGATTGCCAGCACCCAGTCGCCAACCCGGGTGGCATCGGAGTCGCCGAACTCCACATGGGGTAAATCTTCGGCGTCGATCTTCAGCAGCGCCAGATCGGAAGGCTCATCGAGACCAACCACTTCTGCCTCAAACACCCGTCGATCATTCAGATGTACCTGGATTTCATCGGCTCCCACCACCACATGGTTATTGGTGATGACATAGCCGTCACTGGACATCAGAAAGCCCGAACCTACTGCGGCGCGTTGTCTTTGTCTGGGGATCTGGTCCAGATCCAGCTCCGGATCCTGGCCTGGATTGAGACGGCGCAGCAACTCTTCCAGTTCCTGGTCAGGAATCGTCGGTCGCGCTTCAACACTGCGCATGGTGGAGATTTCGACGATGGTAGGTGCATTGCGCTCAACCAGATCGGCAAAGCTGGGCAACGATGCTGCCTGCCCATGCAGGGGCAGTAACAGGGCCATCAGGGCCGCTCTGGCGACCCAGCGCAGGGAATTGACAGAATACAGGCTGGAGAAAACGCTCATAAATTCAGGACACTCTCTAAAGTCACTCTTTAATCAAGGCATGCAGGGCTGAGCAGACGAGTACTGGCTGCTTCAGTCCAGATCATGATGATTACTGTAGCATAGTGGGTGGCGCCCCGCGTAGGGTCAGGGGCAGACAGCGGAAAATCGGGATATCGGGATGAGAAAGAGACTGATTGCCGAAGGCAACAGCCCGCAGTCGCCTGCGGACTAGTCCTGGATTTCGTTAACCAGACGGTAAAGCGGTGAATCCTGAATATGCTCGGTTACCACCGGTTCGGAGACATCAATGGCAATACCTTCAAGATAGCTGCGCAGCCGTTCAGCAGCCACCGGATCCACAACAATGGCCTCACTCTCGGCCAGCATGGTGGGGCCAGCATTGGCGATACTGTCATTCTGCTCGGTCTCGTTAACCGCCATCGGTGCCGTGGCTGAGTCATCAAGACTGCTTTGCATGGCCACCACAAACACCACTGCCACCGAGGCGGCGATGGCTGCCCGGGTCAGGCTCTGTTGCCAGCGACCGAATCGACCGGAGCTGCCAGGAACAGGTTCATTGACCAATTGCTCGGCCACTGCGGCGGCAATACCCGCCCCGAGGGGGCTGGCGCGGTCATGAAGAATGTCCTGGGCCAGATGAAAGCGCTGCCAGTGCGCCTTGAGTTGTTCGGCTTTTTCCGGATCCTGGTCCATAGACCTGAGCAGTCGGCGCAATTCCAGTTCATCGGTCTGCGCATCCATCAGTGCTGACAAGGATTCCAGTTCCTGCTCGCTTGGCTGCGACTTGCTGATTAGATCTGTCTGCTTCATTGACGCAATTTTCCTCTACACCTGCTCTGGCGTTGTAAGTTCAGACCGAAGAATTTTCCTAAAGTTCAATTTTCGCCCGAATTTTGTCATGTTTTAGGCAAACTTCTGACTTTCCCGCCGGCCAATCGGCCCGAATTCCCCTATCTGGCCCCGGCGATAACGCCAAGCCATTGATATCAAAGCAATTCCTTGATTTTCTTGTCAATGGCCTCACGAGCCCGGAATATTCGTGACCTGACGGTACCCACCGGGCAATCCATCACCTCGGTAATGTCTTCATAGCTCATTCCGGAAAATTCACGCAGGGTAAAAGCCGTTTTCAGGTCTTCGGGCAATTCCTCGATAGCAGCATTGATGGCCTGTTTCAGTTTGTCCGTCGCCAGGCTGCCCTCCGGATCTTCAATGTCCCGCAGCACCGAGCCGATCTCGATCACTTCGGCATCATTGATATCGACATCACTGGCCGGGGGCCGGCGATTACGGGACACCAGATAATTCTTGGCGGTATTGACCGCAATCCGGTACAGCCAGGTGTAGAAAGCACTGTCGCCCCGGAACAGAGGCAAGGCCCGATAGGCCTTGATGAATGCCTCCTGACTGACATCCTCCACTTCCTGGGCATCCTGAATAAATCGGGAAACCAGACCCGCAACCCGATGCTGGTAACGCAGGACCAGAAGATTGAAGGCGTTTTTGTCGCCATCCAATACCCGGTCAACCAGTTGTTGATCGGTTTCCTCTGTCATTTCCTGCCTCTCCCTTGTCATGCTTTGTGCCAGCTTAAGCCTTGCGATCCTGCCTGGCACTCTCCTGGCAGAGCTTATACGCTGTTGTCCCGTCCAAGCCTTCGCCCTGCATCCTTGCTCAGACCTGCCAAGGGTGCAAAAGTTCTCAGAATCATTAAAAATAAGCTACCTGCCACCCATTGTCGCTACGAGCAGAACCCGAACCGGCAGCCCCGCAAGGAACAACGAGCAACTCCAGCTATGAACCAATCTCTCGCCGAACACGGCAAGGAAACCGATATCCTGATTATTGGCAGCGGTGCTGCCGGACTGACCCTGGCGCTCAGGGCCGCCGATTTTGCCAGAGTTACAGTGCTTAGCAAGGGTGACCTTCGTGAAGGCGCGACTTTCTATGCCCAGGGCGGCATTGCTGCGGTACTGGACGAGGCAGACAGCATCGACTCACATGTTCAGGATACTCTCACCGCTGGAGTCGGCCTCTGCCACCCGGATGTCGTGCAACATATGGTCGAGCGCAGCGCCTCGGTGGTGTCCTGGCTGGTGGATCAGGGTGTGCCATTTACTACCCGGTCGGCGGCAGCGAGTAATGATCAGAGCCGCAGCCACGATCCCCTGGACCTCAGTTCACTGCATCTGACCCAGGAAGGCGGCCACAGCCATCGTCGTATCATCCATGCCACTGACGCCACTGGCAAGGCCGTGTTTGAAGCATTGCAGCGACAGGCTGCCAGGCACCCCAATATTACCTTGCTGGAAGGCTGCACCGCCGTAGACCTGGTGACCCAGGCTTGCCCATCACAAGTGGGGCGCGCTTGTGTGGGGGTTTATGTATTGAACCAGCAAAGTGGCAAAGTTGAAGCCATACGTGCCCGCTTCGTGGCACTGGCAACGGGTGGCGCCAGCAAGGCCTATCTTTATACTACCAATCCCGATGGTGCCAGCGGCGACGGCATCGCCATGGCCTGGCGGGCCGGCTGTCGTGTGGTCAACATGGAATTCAACCAGTTTCACCCCACTTGTCTGTATCATCCCCATGCCAAATCCTTTTTGATCACCGAAGCCTTGCGTGGCGAGGGTGCTCACCTCGAATTGCCGGATGGCAGCCGTTTCATGGGCAAATTTGATCAACGCCTGGAACTGGCGCCACGGGATATCGTGGCCAGGGCCATCGACCATGAAATGAAACGCCTGGGCTGCGATTGTGTCTACCTGAACATCACCCACAAACCGGCGAGCTTTGTCCGGGAGCACTTTCCAACCATTTACCACCGCTGCCTGGATTTCGGCATTGATATCACCACCGACCGTATCCCGGTTGTACCCGCCGCGCACTATACCTGTGGCGGGGTGATGGTAAATACCTGCGGCGAGACCGATATCGCCAACCTCTATGCCATCGGGGAAACCAGTTTCAGTGGCCTGCATGGTGCCAATCGCATGGCCAGCAATTCGCTGCTGGAATGTTTTGTGGTTGCCTTTGGCGCTGCCGACAGTATCAGGGACAAGCTGCAGCAAACAGCCCTGATTGATGACATCGCGCAATGGGATGAAAGCCGGGTGACAGATTCCGATGATGAGGTGCTGGTATCCCATGACTGGGATGAAATCCGCCGCTTTATGTGGGACTTTGTTGGGATTGTCAGAACCACCAAACGCCTGCAACGTGCCGAGAGTCGCATCCGTCTGCTGCGCGAGGAAATCCGCGACTACTACATTCGCCACCGCGTCACCAATGACAATCTGGAACTGCGCAATCTGGCCCTGGTTTCAGAACTGATCATCAGTTCTGCCCTGCAGAGAAAGGAGAGCCGCGGGCTGCACTACACACTGGATTATCCCGAACAACTGGAGGCAGCCGTGGACACCGTGCTGACCCCACAGCGGAAATAGGCCATGCACTCAGTTGCCGGTCAGACACTGCTGATCCTCAAGACAGGCTCGTAAATAGCGCCGCAATTGCCAGTTGTCAGCCGCCGACAGACTGTCCGCCAGGATCAGCAGTTTTCGAGCCCTGGCAGCTGACCGCAAGCCTGCCAACAACTTCACGTCTGTCTGGTCCTGGCCGGGATACGGCTGCAGGGTCAGAATAATCAGCCACTCACCCAGGTAGTCAATTTGTGGCGGGCAGAATTTCCGGCAGCTGTGCCCGCCTGCCAATGTGCAACTCTCCCTACCCGGCCGGAATCGCAACTCCTGCAGACCCAGGTATGGTCTGCAGCTGGCACCGGCGAGTGACAAATAGAGCAGCATCAGAATTGCCAGCGGAGCCGGCAGGCGGGACCAGAACAGGGCCAGCACAGCCAGGCCATAAACCAGGCCGGTCAGTACCAGCAAAATACGGGAAGGTTTCAGTCGCAGCTCACTCATGACCAGGCTTGCACATTGATCAGGGCCGCAGATTTGCGGTCTCTATTGCAAGCTTAGTCGCCGCGACTGTTGTGGGCGAGAATCTGGCTGATTATTGTTTTGAATTCCGGGCGGGAAGGCTCGGCACGCTCCATGAGCCAGCTCCACAAGTCCTGGTCTTCCTCTTCCAGCAACTCGGTATATAACAGTTGGTCTTTGGCCGGTAAGGTTTCATAGACTTCACGGGCGAAGGGCATCAACAGCAAATCCAGCTCCAGCATGCCGCGGCGGCTATGCCAATAAATCTTGTCTTTACTCTGCTGCGGCATACAATGCGCCTCTTTGCTGAATCTGGCAGCCTGACTTTCTGCCCCGGTGGCGGCACTCAAACCCGGGGCAGGCTTGATATTTCCGTAAAGCGCCGCATTATGGCTGAAAAGGCGCCGTGAAGCGAGTTGGTCGCAACCCCATGCCAGCACTTTCCCGCCGCTATTACAGCTTGAATTCATCAGTCTCAATGGAGCATTAATGTTAAGCACTGCAGTGATCGACAAAGAATTTATTCGCCTGAGCGGTCCGGACACCATCAGTTTCCTGCAGGGACAGGTGAGTTGCGACATGGCGGAGCTGAGTGCCAACCACAGCCTGACCGGCGCCCTGTGTAATCTCAAGGGCCGGGTCATCGCCGATTTCCGCCTGCTGCTCGACGGTGATGACTGCCTGTTGCAGACCAGCAAGGGTATGGCCGACAGCATCCTGGCGGTACTGTCCAAATACGCAGTGTTTTCCAAAGTTGAACTGCGCCGGGATGACTCCGTCAACACAGTGATTGGCCTGTGGGGCGAAGACAGCGAGGCAAAGCTGGCATCCCTGGGATTTACCGTACCGGAGCACATCGATGACTGCAGTTCGCAGCAGCAAAACTGGCTGATTCGTCTGCCGGGGAGCACAGCGCGTTTTGAACTCTGGTGCCAGGGCGGGAATCTGCCTGCCGAGCTGCTGGACAGCCGTCAAGCCGACAGCCATCACTGGCTGCGCGAAGAGATACTGCAGGGAATTGTGCATGTCACTCCGGCCAGCAGTGAACAGTACACTCCCCAACTTCTCAATTACGATATTTCCGGCCTTATCAACTTCAAGAAAGGCTGCTACACCGGCCAGGAAGTGGTGGCCCGCATGTATTATCGGAGCAAGGCAAAGAAACGCATGTTCCTGCTATCCAGTGACCGGCCTCTATCCTCCGACAGCAAGCTGGTCACTGGCGATACCGATGCCGGCACCGAAAAGTCTTTTGAAATACTGGCCTTTGCCAATGCGCAGAGAGAAGCGCAGCAAGCCAGCGTGCTGCTGGCCATTCTGGACACGAACTTGCAAGATGAAGCAAGGGAGATCGGGCTGGCGGATGAGCCCGCGGCGGTGCTGAAGATCGAACAGTTGCCCTACCAGCAGTCTGACAAGCCTAGTGGGGCAACTGAGTCTGGCGGCTGATGGATTTCCACAGGCCTTCCATCAGGGCCAGGTTGGCGTTTTCCAGCATCTGAATCAGGTCAATGCGCTGGGCTATTTCATCGTCGTCCAGGTCTTCGCATTCAAGAATCTTTTTGTTTAACCAGATCGCATCCCTGACTCCCATCATGTAGAGAGTCGCTTCCGGCTCAACATTGACCCGCTGTTTGCGCACCCGGCGGATACCGTAGTCTTGCAGTTTCGCCAGACAGGCGTCACGGTCCGCTGCCCCTACCGCGAATTCGACAGGAATCATGCTGTCATTGATCTCTTCCTGGAAATCTTCAAACGGTTGGCTCCGATACTCGTCAAGTCGAACTACGTTTCCCATATGCCTGTCCTTATAAGCGCTGCGTCTGGCCTTGCCTGGATGTTATAGACGAATTTCCGTGAAATGCCTGTTCGCCCTGGCTAATCGTGATTCAAATTTTGCCTAGCTTCCGGCTTGCGGGTCAACATATTGATTTGCATAAGGATTTTTTCAGTAAAATTGCATTTAACAATTACTGATAACTGAAAATTCAAAGGTCGTTTCAGTTTTGAAACGCCCTTGCCGCTGTCACTCTGTTGGGTAGTGTGTAGGAGGAATTGGAGGGTGTGTAGGATTGTTTTTACTTGGGGGGTGGTGGTTTGGAGGGGGGGTGATTGGCGCCCCGGAGAGGATTTGAACCTCTGACCTGCCCCTTAGGAGGGGGCCGCGCTATCCAGCTGTGCCACCGGGGCGTGTTGCGCGGCCGAAGTATAGCACCGTGCCTACTGAAGTTTCATTGCTCCGAAGAGATCGCAAGA
>MRWG01001131.1_pt1 | contig 18951 bp, 15 predicted proteins | sample 1013341 | NCBI WGS metagenome assembly MRWG01 (sample SAMN06117577, study PRJNA244670) | biofilm metagenome | biome: Water; feature: Cathode Biofilm; material: Biofilm; isolation source: microbial consortium enriched at the cathode of a solar microbial fuel cell | place: USA: District of Columbia ... | reverse complement strand
GAGCAGTTCGGTGCCGACGAGGTGGCACAGATCTGGGACGAGCTGCGCCGCCGGGTATCCGAGGCGGCCATGCAGCTTCCGCCGGGGGCGGTGCAGCCAGTGGTGGAGGACGACTTCGGCGACGTGTTCGGCCTCCTCTATGCCGTGTCCGCAACTGGCTATAACGAGGCCGAGCAGCGCGACATGGCGCGGCACCTCTCCACGGAGCTGAATCGTCTGCCCGGGGTCGCCAAGGTCACCACGGCCGGCGTCCCGGAGGAAGCTCTGTACGTGGAACTGGATCATGAGCGGCTGGTGCGTCTCGGTTTGCCGAAGGACGCCGTGTTCCAGGGGATCGGTGCCGAGAACCAGGTCTTTCAGGTCGGCTCGGTGGAATACGGCGAGCGTCGGCTGCGGGTATCGCCGGAGCTGGCGTTCGGCAGCGTGCAGGCGCTGGCGGATCTGCGGATCGGGCGTCCGGGCTCGGTGGAGATGGTGCGGCTCGGTGAGGTCGCCGATATCCACCGCGGTGCGGTTGAGCAGCCGTTGCAGATCATCCGGCATCGCGGCGAGCGGGTCTTCACCGTTGGCGTCTCGGTGATCGAGGGGGCCAACGTGGTGGATGTGGGCCGCGCTGTCGACTCGCGCATGCAGGCGCTGCTCGACGAGTTGCCGGTGGGGGTGGCCGCCGAACCCATCTACGCGCAGCACGTGGTGGTGCAGGAGGCGCTGGACGAGTTCCTGGTCAACCTAGCCATGTCAGTGCTCACGGTGCTCGCGGCGCTGTGGGTCTTTATGGGCTGGCGCGCGGGCACTACCGTCGGCAGCGTTCTGTTACTCACCGTGCTAGGCACGATCATGGTCATGTCGCTGGCCGGTATCGAACTCCATCGCATCTCTCTGGGAGCATTGATGATCGCGATGGGCATGCTGGTGGACAACGCCATCGTGGTGGCGGAGGGCATGACAACCGGCGTGCAGCGTGGCTATCCGGCCCCGGAGGCGGCGGCGCTCGCCGTGCGCCGTACGCAGTTTCCACTGCTCGGTGCCACCGTGATCGGGATCGCCGCATTCGGTCCCATCGGCCTCGCCGACGACAACTCCGGGCACTTTCTGCGCTCGCTATTTCAGGTGGTGGCAATCTCGCTGCTGCTGAGCTGGATCTTGGCCGTGTCCATCGTTCCGCTTCTCGGCAGCTACCTGCTGCGGGAGTCGTCACCTAAGGCAGAGGCAGATGTCTATCGCGGCTGGGGTTATGCACTCTACCGCAAGCTGGTTCATCTGAGCCTGCGGCACGCGTGGCTCGCGACCCTGGTGCTGGTGAGCATCCTGTTCGCCTGCCTCTGGGGCTTCGGCTACGTCAAGCAGGGCTTCTTCCCCACCAACAACGCGCCGCTGTTCTACGTGGACATGCGCCTCCCACAAGGCAGTGACGTACACGCCACGGCGGCGGAAGCTGCCCGCCTGGAACCGCTGATGGTGAGCGACCAAGAGGTGGTAGCCGTCTCCAGCTTCATTGGTCAAGGCGCCACGCGTTTCTCGGCCACCTTTCGTCCCGAACAGCCGAATCCCGCTTATGCTCAGTTCATCGTTCGCGTGCGCGACGTCACCAAAATGAACGCGGCGATGACACGCCTCGGCTCAGCCCTGCAGCAGGCGAGCGTCGACGCCGAGTTCACGGTGCGGCGCAGCGAGTTCTCGCCCGGCGGTACTTCGAAGATCGAGGCGCGCTTCTCCGGGCCCGATGCGGCGGTGCTTCGGGAACTCGCCAACCGGGCGCTGGCCGTCTATCTCGAGCACGATCTGATCGACCGCAAGACGGACTGGCGCCAGCGCGAGATTACGCTGGTGCCGCGCTTCGACGAAGCGGGCGCACGCCAGGCCGGGGTGAGCCGCGGCGACGTGGCGCGGGCTCTCGCCTTCACCAGCGGCGGGGTCCGCATCGGCCTGTTCCGCGACCAGGACAAGGTGATTCCGATCATCGCCCGCGCCCCCAGCGTAGAGCGCCTCGACGTGGAGGGGCTCGACGGCCGGCAGGTGTGGAGCTCCACACAGCAGACCTACGTGCCGCTGTCGGAGGTGATCTCCGCTCTCGACCTGGTGGCCCAGGACAGCCTGATCTACCGGCGGGATCGGCAGCGCACCATTTCCGCCCTCGCCAACCCCCCGGTGGGTCACAACGTCAATCAGGTGTTCGAGCAGATCCGCGGCGAGGTGGAAGCGATCGAGCTGCCGCCCGGGTACAGCCTGGCGTGGGGCGGGGAGTTCGAAGCCAATCTCGAAGCCCGCGGCACGTTCACCAGCAAGATTCCCCTGGCGTTCGGCATCATGCTGCTCGTCACCGTGCTCATGTTCGGCAAGCTGCGTCAGCCGCTGGTCATCTGGCTGACGGTGCCGATGATCGTCTGCGGGGTGGTGATCAGTCTGCTCGTCACCGACCTGCCGTTCACGTTCCCGTCGTTCCTCGGGTTCCTCAGCCTCTCGGGCATGTTGATCAAGAACTCCGTGGTGCTGGTGGACGAGATCGACAAACGCCTCGCCGAAGGCGAGCGCTCTCTGGATACCGTTGTGGAAGCGTGCATCAGTCGGCTGCGTCCCGTGATGCTGGCGGCAGGGACGACGATCGCCGGAATGTCACCCCTGTTGCGCGACGCCTTCTTCCAGGAGATGGCGGTGTGCATCATGGGCGGCCTCGCCTTCGCCACGCTGCTGACCCTGATCGCGGTCCCGGTGTTCTACGTGCTGCTGATGCGGACCGGCTCGTTCGCCAGGTCCCAAGGCATAATGATTGGTACGGAGATAGCTGCTTCACGGCCATCCTCGTAACCCAGGAGGCAGGTCGCGAGCCGCCGGTCGTATCTGTGCCGCAACTGGTTGTTCTCCAACTCCGTCCGCGGCGTCACCGCCGGCGCCAACCTCTACAGCTTGATCGAGACCGCGAACGGCCACGGCATCGAACCGATGCTGTATCTCGAGTCGGTGTTCCAGCGACTGCCGGCGGCCGCCACCGTCCAGGACTTCGAAGCACTCCTACCCGAGCACTTCAACCACGCGGTTTGCTAGGCGCTTACGGCCGATGCTTCTATTAGCGGGGCTGGTGCCGTTCAGAAACGCTTATTCTCATCCGTCGGCATTTGGGTCGTTGGCGGAACAGCTGCGGCCATGAACCGCACAGTACGGTACCCGCAATGTGATCGCGTTTGAAAGCGCACCACTCCCGGCAGGCCGGACCTGAGGACGCATCCAGTGACACTTCAGCAAGCTATTGATGAAGGCTGCCGCCTGGCCGTAGGCGTTATGCGCGACCACGAACGACTGGCCGCGGAGGTATACATCGTCGACGACGGCGTGGTGTTCCTCGATGTCGGATGGAGCGAGCCGCTGCCGTCAATGCCGCGGGCCCACCATATGCCCGGAGAGGTCACCGGCTCTGGACCTTGGACGGTGGGTAACTGGACAATCCGCGAGATCGACCCCGAAACGGATCTGGAGTACGTCGACGAGTGGGATCGCTGGATCCACTATCGCTCAGAGACCAACGGTACCAGGGAGGTCGGGGCGACATTCGCCTCAGAGTTTCTCAATCTGGACGTTCGGGCGTAGCGATTGGCGTCTGCGGTCGATTCGATCATCCCCATCGGATCGGACGGGGGCTAGATTGGCAGCCAACACCAACCCGCCAAGCGTCCGCCGATCTGCCCGTTGCGACAGCCGTCCAGCACTGCGCCTGAAATCTCACCCGGCGGGATGGCTTGACTTGGACGAGACCGGATCGTATTCCTAACCGGTCACTCTCGAGTGCCTGCGCTGTATGACCCCGGAGGATCTGGTTCAGAAGAAGCTCGGATTACATCGGGCGACGGTCGAGAAGCTCAGGCGCCATCCGGGACTGCTCTCGGCAGTGCGGCGCAACATCGAATCGATCTGCCGTGCGAACCCGTCTTTGCAGGAAAAGCTGAGAGAGTGGGAGATGCTCCTCGATCAGGGCCCGGAGAAGCTGTTCACTGCGATGCTCGATGAGTCGGAGCGCGGTCAGGAGTTCCGCAAGAGTTCGCCCATCGCCGGTGTGCTGACAAACGAGGAGCGATGGCGGTACTTTCGTTCCTTCAAGGCCGAGCTAGATCGTCGTGAGCCCAATGCCTGAACCCGCTTGGATGCAGCTAGCGCAAGGCCTCAGTTAAGGGAGATCGGGAGATGTCGGATGAGCTTTCCATCGATACTGTTTCGCTGTCGGAACTCAGAGCAAACGCAACCCGCGTCGTACAGCGCGCCGCCCAGACTGGGCGCGTGAGACTGACTCGCAGGGGGAAGCCCATCGCTGTACTTCAGTCTCTCTCCGAATACGAATCTACTCAGGAAGAGGCCAGTTTCATGAAGGCGGTTGTCGCCGGAGTGGTGGACCTCGAGGCCGGCCTCGCTGTCTCGCTGGACGAGGTCAAGCGGCGCCTCCTTGTGGGCAAGCATCTACGGTGATGATGCGAGCTACTTGCGGAACGGCGCCCAACTGCGTAGCAGCAGGAGCCCTTACGCCGCACATACCGGGGAATGGTAATTCGCGGTTAGCAGCAGACCGCCGAACGAGAGCACTATGATCGAGTTCAGTCGATATGGTTGGGGAATCTGCCCGCACCGGTTTTAGAACTTATCAGGTAGATCAGAGATAGGCCTGGTATCGATCGAGCGCACTGAGAACATCTGATTCGCCTCGAGCCGGGAGGCGAAGAATGATGCGACTAACCTCCAGTTCACCCGCTGTGTCCACGACGCTTCTGGGCTGAAGCTCGTCCGCGAGAAAAAATAGCGACACGTCCAAGGACTTCGGGTCCCTCCCGTGTTCCCTCATTCTTCGCTTTACGTCTTTGATGCTTTGCGCGATTCGTTGCACGCTGAATGTTAACGGGAGCCAACCATCGGCATGTCGGGCGACTACTTCTCGGCCGAAGGGGGTATCCAATGTCCCGAAGAGCACCGGAGGCCCTGATGGCTGCAGGGGTTTGGGATACATCCAGGAATCGGCGAAACTTACGTACTCGCCGTCGAACCTAGCTACTTCTTGCGTCCACAGCTTGCGCACCGCTGCCAGCCGCTCAAGCAACTGCTTCCAACGAGCCTCGAATGAAATGCCGTGATGCCCCATTTCCGCCTTGTTCCAACCAGCGCCGATTCCTAAAGTCACCCGACCACCGCTGAGTTGATCCAATGTTGCGACTTGCTTTGCCAGATTAATGACGTGGTGCTGGTTGATCAGGCAGATGCACGTTCCCAATCGGATCCGACTGGTTACCGCGGCCGCCGCCGATAGGCTGGCAATGGGGCAGGACATGTGCCGGTACTCCTCACTCAGGAAATCGCCAGTCACTGTGGCCGGCATGCCGGTCTCAGGATGAGCAGGCTCTACGGGTGCTGGCACGGGAATGTGAGTGTGCTCAGGCACCCACAGCGACTCAAAGCCTCGTCCTTCCACCTCAGCCGCGAGTTTCGCAATCGGGAGGCCGTAGTCGGTATTGAAGGAAAAGATGCCGATTTCCATAAAGGGACCCAGGAGTTTCGGACGGATGGGGTTAGCCCCGCATGCGCGTATCCTATGTATGGAATGGCGTTTCGATGACCCCTCTCATTGGAGGGTGTACAGCCGTCGGCTTCTCAGGATCCGATTGGTCCCAATAGCCCAAGCTGTGCTGCGAGCGCTACGGCGTGAACGCGGTTCGCGGCGCCGAGTTTGTCGACGGCATGATCGAGATGATAGCGGACCGTTGTGGAGGAGATGTTCTGCAGGCGGCCGATTTCGGCCTGCGTGTGGCCTTGCGCGGCCATTCTGATGCAGTCCCATTCTCGAGGGGTGAGGCACATGAAGTCCTCGCGAGTCCATTGCCGTTTGCGGCCATTGCCTCTTAGCGCTACATAGTAGTGTGCGACGGCCAGTAGCTCGGGCTCGGCTGCCGCCAACAAATCATTGACTTCAGCCACACTGAGCGGACCCGCCCAAGTGAGCATGCTGATTCTGCCCTTAGGGAGGTGCACGGGAATCGTCAACAGGCTGCGATGGCCGAGCTTGCGATTGATTTCCGCGGCCAGACGTTCCACTTTCGAAGGCTGTTGCACAGGGTGAACGCGAGTTGGCTGGTTAGGTCTGTCGATGGCCGTGACAAAGGGTAGGTGCTCGTAGCGGCACCGGATGTAGAAAGGCATCTTCACCGTAGCGTGCTCCTGCCACCAGGCGCGCAGGATCGATTCGGGCCAGCCCTGCTGGCGGCAGAACTCATCCATATCCGCGTTGTAATAAGGGTCCGAACAGTCTGGTACCCAAGTCAGCATGGGCATATTGATCGTTTGGGCGATCTCGTTCAGAACCACATTGGCGTTTGAAATTTCTGCTTCGGCGCGAAGCTTGTGGACGAGTCGGCGCAGTTGCGGTAGTGGCAAGCAGAACGGCTGTGAAGGGCCATCGCGTGAGTCGAATTGGGTTTCATCTGTACCGACCATGTCTCCCTCTCCCCGAGATTGGTGATTCAGGCTGATTCTACTCCGCAACCTCCCGCGCGGACCGCATGGTGGCCTACGGCAATATTGGGAGACGTCTAGAACCCCTCAATTTTGACGGTAACTTCCCGGAGTAGAAACACCGAGAATGCAATAGTAGGTAATCGGAGCGACAGGGATAGATGGTAGATCAAGTTGACAAAATTCTCTCTGAGCTCGAATTCGACTTTGACGCATTGCGGCAACGATATGATGCGGAGCGAAGAAGACGGGTGCGGGAGGACGGAGAGAATCAGTACATAGAAGTGGTCGGCGATTTCGCTGCCTTTGATCCCAGCCTTAAGGAGGACCCCGTCGTCGAGCGTAGTCCGTTTGAAGAAGACTGCGATGTGCTGGTGATCGGTGGCGGATTTGCTGGTATGCAGACAGCCGTACGTCTGCTGGAGGAGGGTATCGAAAACTTCAGGCTGGTGGATACCGCCGGGGACTTCGGCGGCACTTGGTACTGGAACCGCTACCCCGGCGCCCAATGTGATATCGAGTCTTATTGTTATCTTCCTTTGCTGGAGGAGACAGGCTTCATTCCGAAGGAGAAGTATTCCTACGCGCCGGAGATTTTTGAACACTGTCAGCGCATCGCTGTACATTTCCAGCTGTATGAGAAGGCGTTGTTCAACACCCGGGTTACCGACGTTTACTGGGACGAGCGGTCCACGCGGTGGGTTGTCACCACACAGGTCGGAGACGTGCTGAAGCCGCGGTTTCTAGTCCAGGCGTCGGGTCCTGTGAACCGACCTAAGCTCCCTGCCATACCCGGAATCCGTGAATTCAAGGGACACATGTTTCACACGAGTCGGTGGGACTACTCGTATACTGGTGGCGACCACACTGGCAACCTCAGTGGCCTCCGAGACAAGCGTGTAGCTGTGATCGGCACGGGTGCAACGGCCATTCAGGCGGTTCCTTACCTCGCCGCCGATGCGGAGCGTCTATACGTATTCCAGCGCACACCATCTTCGGTCGATCTACGGCGCAACGCACCCACAGATCCCGATTGGGCGCGCTCGCTGAAGCCTGGCTGGCAGCGCGCTCGGCGTGAGAACTTCAATGACGTGGTTACCGGCAAACCCTTCGAGGTGGATCTGGTGGCCGACGGCTGGACGGACATCTTTCGCAATCTCAAGTCTACGTTGCCACTGGGCGTCAAGCGCGACGGTGATCCGGAGGTCGAGGAACTGCTGGCCGAGGTCGCCGACTTCCGGAAGATGAACGAGATTCGCGGTCGGGTGGACTCAACGGTCAAGGATCCAGAGACGGCAGAAAAGCTCAAGCCTTGGTATCGGCAGTTCTGCAAGCGCCCGTGCTTCAACGACGAATATCTGGAGGCCTTCAATCGCGAAAACGTGACCTTGATCGACGTGAGCGAGACCAAGGGCGTCGAGCGAATCACGGAAGAAGGGATCTTCACCGGCGGCAAGCTGTACCCGGTCGATTGCATCATCTTTGCCACCGGTTTCGAGATCAGCACGGCGCCCAAACGTCGGGTGAGCTTCGACATCCGTGGTCGAGGGGGCCGGTCGCTGTTCGAGCATTGGAACGATGGGCTGCGTACCCTGCACGGCTATTCCGCGCATGGCTTCCCCAACTGGTTCTTCATCGGCATCTCGCAGAACGGCTTCTCGGTGAACATGACATCCATCCTGGACGATCAGGGTCGTCATGTGGTCTATGTCATCAGCGAGACGCTGCGCCGGGGAGCAACCTGCGTAGAAGTCAGCAAAGAGGCCGAAGATGCTTGGGTGGAGGAAATCCGTGCGGGTGCCGCGGCCAACAAAGCGTTTTTCGAGTCCTGCACCCCGGGCTACTTCAACAACGAAGGCCTGGGAGACTCGGCACCGAGCAACCTGATTGGTGAGGGCTATCCTGGAGGTGCGAACGCCTTTCACGATTTGCTGGTGGCGTGGCGGGAAGAAGGCAGCATGAGTGGACTCGAGTTGAGCAGTCCGGGGGCAGAGAACGATGTCTGAGCCTGCGCGGATTGTGAATGCCAGTACCCGCACGTATACCTCGAACGCCTGTGGTGTGGACTTCCGGCTGTACGTTCAGCCCCCCATGATGGAAGGGCCGTGCCCGGTGATAGTGTCCCTGGATGCCGATCTGATGTTCGGGGCCATCGCGGAGTCCATCAACATGCTGGTGGCTGGTGCTGAGATACCGCCGGTGCTGCACGTTGGTATCGGCTACGCGGCCAGCGCCGACCCGACGTTCGTCTACTCCCGTCGTACCCTGGACTTCTCGCCGATCGAGGACACCTGGCACCAGGATCAGCTTGTGGCCAGCGGGATGTCGATCTACGGCAGAATCGAAGGTGGCGGAGCACCCGATCTGCTGTCGTTCATCGAGTCGGAGCTGCTTCCCTGGATCTCGTCGAACTACGAGACGACAGACGATCGCACGTTGGTTGGCCATTCCATGGGAGGGCTGTTCGCCAACTACGTCTTGCTCGAGAGGAGCGCGCTGTTCAACCGCTACGTGATCGGTAGTCCTTGGCTGAACTGGGCGTTCCCCGACATGTTCGACCGGGAGGTGGCTGCGGCGGAGCGTAGCGACCAGCCATCCGGGCGGGTTTTGTTCGTCTGCGGCGAGCGCGAAGCGGAGCTGAACCCGGTGCTGCCCGACAGCATGAGAGAGCTGTTCGGCAAGGCGAACATCCTGGAACTCGCCAAACGTATGCATCGGCAGCTCAGTGCGAGGCAATATCCGGGACTCGAGACCCAGATGGTGGTCATGCCGCTGCAGACGCATTTCACGGGCATGCTGGCGGGAATACCGCTGGGTCTGAAGACTGTCTTCTCTTTGGCGGAGACTCACCCTCAAAAGTGAGGGTTTGCACGTGCCATGGGCGCGCTGAAGATGAACCGTTCGCCATATAAGCCTATGTTGGGCGGGCGCATGCTTGAGGGGAAACTCATGATCAGAACTATTGCGCTGGCTCTTAGCTGCGCGGTCGCGGCTGTGTTGCCATCGGATCGCATCCAGGCGGAGGAGCGGGTGATTGAGGAAATCGTCGTTACCGCCCGATTCCGCGAAGAGTCGTTGCAGGACGTGCCGCTCGCCATCAATGCCTTTTCATCTGAAGAACTGGCACGCGAGCAGATCAAGACGACCTTCGACCTGCAGTATCAGACCCCGGGCATGTTCGCCACCCGGGACGTCTCCGGACCGACAGGGGCTTCGCTGGCGATTCGTGGCCAGAGCGCTTCTGACTCACTCCTGACGACCGACTCTTCGGTGGGTGTTTACGTGGATGGAGTCTCTATTCCCCGGTTCTTCGGGCTCAACACCAGCCTCTTCGATGTCGAGCGGGTGGAGATCCTCAAGGGGCCACAGGGCACCCTGTTCGGACGGAACACCACCGGTGGCGCAATCCAGTTCGTAACCCAGAAGGCCGATTACGATGCCTTGGAGGGTTACCTCGAGGCCGAGGCCGGCCGCTTCGACACCATGAACGTAGGTGGCGCCATCAACCTGCCGCTGTCCGACTGGGCCGCCGTTCGACTGTCCGGCAAGCACTTCGGTAGTGATGGCTGGGGCACGTCCTCGGAGGACGGCCAGAAGATCAACGACAACGACGAGCAGATCGTGCGCGGTAGCTTCGTTGCCGATCCCACCGACCAGCTGAACGTCGTGCTGACCAGCGAGTATCAGCGCGTCGACAATGAAGCGGCACCGTACATCAGCATCACCCACGGTACGGGCCTCGTGGGAATGAATGCGCAGATCGAGGGATACGCTGACCCGGATGAATATTCCCTTGCCGGTGGTGCGGACATCGATGACTTCTCGACGGCGTTCCCTGGCGGTACGACTCAGCCCAGGGTCGTGAGCTTCGACGAATACGAGCGGCGTGCCGTTTCCGCTGCGCTCACGCTGGATCTGGCGAGCGTGACCCTGAAGTCCATCACGGGCTGGCACGACTTCGAGGCAGGTCGGTCATTGGATCTGGATGGCGGGCCGTCGTCCGGCTTTCAGGCCACCCTTTTCACGGAGGCGGATTTCTTCTCCCAGGAATTTCAGGTGCTAGGGACAGCGATAGAGGAACGACTGGAGTGGGTAGTGGGTGCCTACTACAGCAGCGAAGACGGAACCGACCTCAGTGAATCGTTCCTAGCCGATGCGTTGGGCGCCGTGCTCTCACCGGTCGGAATCCCGGTGCCCGTGTTCGAAGGAGACGTGCAGAACGATAGCTGGGCTGCGTTTGCCCAGGGCAACTATCAGCTCACCGAGAAGCTTCGCGTGACGCTGGGATACCGGTACACGGAGGAGGACAAATCTCTGGTGTCCTTCAATCGCCAGACCATCGGCGGGATCGACGGCACGGTGATCGACTGCAGCGTGCCGGGCGGGGTGATTGGCGATTGCCGGTACAAGGTCAACGACAGCTTCGATGGCGACGCCTGGCTGGTGAGCCTGGACTATCACGTAACCGACGATGTGATGGTCTACCTGCGCAGCGCGGAAAGCTTCAAAGGTGGCGGACAGAACCTGCGCGGCACGCCGGTAGTCCTCACCTTCGCTCCCATCGAGTCGGAGACCGCCAGGGATATCGAGCTGGGGTTCAAGGGACAGTTCGCTGACGGTCGCGTAGAGGTGAATGCGGCGGCGTATCGCACTAAGTATGAAGACATCCAGCGCAGCCGCAATGAAGAGATCGACGGCCAGTTCCTGACGCTCATCAAGAATGCGGCGGAAGCGACGCTCCAGGGCGTCGAGCTCTCGGCCACCTGGCTGGCGACGGAGCGACTCTCCCTCGAGCTGCACGCGAATTACTTCGACGGCGAATACGACGACTGGCCCGATCAACTCCTGACTTCGTCGGGAGAGGTGACTCCGGTGGATCGCTCCATCACGCCTTTCCCGGACCCGGAGTATACCTACACGGCTTCGGCATCCTGGGATCAGCCGGTGAGCTTCGGGTACGTCAGCGCCACCGTGGATTACATCTGGCAGGACGACGCCCTGCTGTTTCCCGATCGTGTGTATGCTCTGCCGCCGACGGATCCGGAGTGGCAGAATCCGAGCCTGGTCACTCAGGAAAGCTTCTCACTCGTCAACGCCCGGATGGTGGTGGAAGTGACGGATATGGGCCTCGAGGTAGCGTTCTTCGGGCGGAACCTGACGGGCGAAGAGTATCTGACCGGCGTGGGAGACAACTCACGCACCGCGCTTGGGTCTATCGTTGGCCTCGCTGGTGAGCCGAGAACCTGGGGTCTCAGTGTCAAGAAATACTGGTGATCGGCAGCGCGGAGCTGTCGCATGGATCCTGCTGCTCGGGCTCGCCCTACTGGGAGACGCGTCCTGGGCAGAGCACCCCGGCGATCGGTTCTCGGCGATGTACGAGGATCATTGCGCCGTCTGCCATGGCGGCGACCTGCTCGGCTCCGTTCAGGGTCCGCCGCTGGTCGGGGCAGAGTTGGTGCACGGCGATTCTCTGGCGGCACTGGAGCAGGTGATCGCCCGGGGCGTGCCCGAGAAGGGCATGCCCGGCTGGTCCACGGCGCTGTCGCCGAGCGACATCCGCGATCTCGCCATCCTCATCAGCGAGCAGCGAGCTGGTTTCAGCTATTCCGATTTTCGCTTTGCAGATGAGCTGGAGATTCCTGCCGGACCGGTCGAGACCGAGTGTGGTCCGGTGGAATTCGAGACGGTCATCGCTGGGCTCGACCCCCATCCCTATGCCATAGCGCCACTGCCCAACGGCGACGTTCTGCTGACCGAAAAGTTTGGGTTCCTCACCATCGTTTCCGAGGGGAAGCAATCCGCGCCCGTAGAGGGGGCACCGGTCGGCCACCAGGATGCGACGGAGGCCAACGCGCTGGGTATTCGGGTGGGCGTTGGTTGGCTACTGGACGTCGCCGTGCATCCTGATTACGAGCGCAACGGCTGGATCTACCTTTCCTATGGCGACCGGTGCAAGGCGTGCAATTCCCTCAGCCGAAAGTCCGGGGAACCGGTGTCGATGCTGAAGGTGGTCCGTGGGCGGCTCGCGGGCGGCAGGTGGGTCGACGGGCAGGTGATCTGGCAGGCCGATGTGGAGACGTACACCTCCATGACTGACGGCACCGCCGCTGGGCGGCTGGCAGTCAGCCGGGATGGCTACGCCTATTTCACCGTCGGCATGAAGGGCATGGCCAACTATGTCGGCATCCAGAATCTCGGCCTGCCGTACGGAAAGACCTTCCGTTTGCACGATGACGGGCGGATTCCCGCCGACAATCCATTCGTGGGTCGGGACGATGCCCTGCCCGGTATCTGGACGTATGGCCACCGCGTTCACCAGGGGCTCGAGGTGCGTGAGGCGAAGCACCAGGTCTGGAGCACCGAGATGGGTCCCCGGGGTGGAGACGAGGTCAATCTGCTGTTGCCGGGCAGAAACTACGGCTGGCCGCTGCAGTCTCTGGGCATGAACTACGACGGCACGCCGGTGGCTTATGGCAAGCAGCTCGGCATCGACGTCGACCCGTCTTCGATCGAGCAGACGCGGATAGATCTAACCCCGTCCCCGGCGATCTCTAACTTCGTCTTCTATCAGGGTGAGGCCTTTCCCGGATGGTCGGGCGACCTGATTGCGGGTTCTTTGAAGGCAAGGGAGCTCTTCCGCTACGAGCTCGACGATGACGACCAGATCGTTCATGTGGAGTCGCTTATCGAGAGCCTGGGTCGAATTCGGGACGTGGCGGTGGAGCGATCCGGTACCGTTCTACTGTTGCTCGAGCACGCCTCCGGCGGACGCATCGTTCGCATGAAGCCTGTGGTGGGATCATGAGCCGTGTTTCCCGAATCGACTACCGATCGCTGCCCGAGCCCCTGCGGGCCGTCGCCGAGTCGCTGCCCGACCTCAACTTCGTCCGGGTGATGTTTCATGCGCGCGCGAGCGCGGGGTGCCTTTTCGAGTTGCTGGCCTCGGTCCATGCGCATCAACGGCTCGATCAGCGGCTGCGGGAGTTGGCGATCCTCCGGGTAGCAACCTTGAGTGGGGCGGATTACATCTGGGAGCAGCACCTCGACATCGCTCGCCAAGCTGGCGTTTCCGAGGAGGAAGTTCGACTCGTCGCATCCGGAGCGACCTATGGCGCCTTAGGCGATCTGGAAGCGGCGGTGCTCGACTACACCGATGAGGTCACGTGCGAGGTGCGCGCCAGCGGTAAATCGTTTGCCGGCCTGAGGGCCAGGCTGACCGAGCGAGAGATCGTCGAGCTCACTTTGACGATCGCCCTGTACGGGATGATCGCCCGGCTCATGCGGTCCCTAGACGTACCACTTGAAACAACCAGGAAGTAGCGTATGGACTTCGACCTGCCCGAGGATCTGCGTCAACTCTTGACGGACCTCGACGACTTCATCGAGACGAAAATCAAGCCTTTGGAGGCGCAGGACGATAACGTCAGATTCTTCGATCACCGTCGTGAGTACGCTAGGACGGACTGGGAGCGGGGCGGGTTGCCGCGCGAGGACTGGGAAGCCCTGCTGCACCGGGTGACCCGCATGGCCGACGAGGCGGGGTTCTATCGCTATCCGTTTCCGAGAGAGTACGGCGGCATGGATGGCAGCAACTTGGGATTGGCCGTTATCCGTGAGCATCTCGCGGCCAAGGGCCTGGGTCTGCACAACGATCTGCAGAACGAGCATTCAATCGTTGGTAACAACATTCAGCTTGCCCTGATGCTTGCGTACGGCAATGAGGAGCAAATAGCGGAGTGGGTCGACGATCTGGCCGAAGGCCGCCGCAGCTTCGCGGTAGGAATCACCGAACCTGCCCATGGATCGGACGCCACGTACATGGAGACCGCGGCGGTTCGCCAGGGCGATGAGTGGATCATCAACGGCGGGAAGACCTGGAACACCGGCGTGCATACCGCGCACAGCGATCTCGTGATGGCGAGAACTAGCGGCAAGCCGGGTGATGGAGAGGGCATTACGGCATTCCTAGTGCCGATGGCGTCACCCGGAGTCCGGATCGAGCAGTTTCTCTGGACGTTCAACATGCCCAGCGACCACGCGCACGTGTCCTTTACCGACGTGCGCGTGCCGAACGCTTCGATCTTCGGTGACGAGGGTCGAGGGCTGCACATCGTGCAGCACTTCTTCAACGAAAACCGGATTCGCCAGGCCGCCTCGAGCCTCGGGGCTGCGCAATATTGCGTCAGCGAAGCCGTTCAGTACGCCCGCGAGCGCAAGCCATTCGGCAAAGCACTGGCGACGAACCAGGGAATACAGTTCCCGCTGGTGGAGCTGCAAACGCAATGCGAGATGCTGCGCGCTCTCATCCACAAGACGACCTGGCTGATGGACCGAGACGGCGCCTTCTCCGTGTCGGATAAGGTGTCGATGTGCAACTATTGGGCGAACAGACTCTGCTGCGAAGCGGCGGACCGCGCGATGCAGGTCCACGGCGGCTTGGGCTACTCGCGGCACAAGCCCTTCGAGCACATCTACCGGCATCACCGTCGATACCGGATCACCGAAGGCGCAGAGGAAATTCAGATGCGCCGAGTGGCCGGGTACATGTTCGGCTTCATGTCCCAGCGTGAGCCGAAGGGCGTGCGTTTGAAGAACTAGATCAGCCGGCGAGCAATCGCTCCATGTTGCCTCGCATGATTTTCTTCACCGTCGGGTCCGGAAGGCCGCCCAGATAATTGGCGTAGCTCAAAGGCTCCTTGAGCCCTTCCGGATGCGGGTAGTCAGAACCGAACAGCACTCGGTCTTCACCAATGAGGCTGATCAGATCGGGAATATCGTCCTCGAAGTACGGCGACACCCAGACATGCTTTGCGAACGTCTCACTCGGGAGTTCGCGGGGCTGACCTCCCAGCCACTTGCCGTTGGCACTGAACTTCACAGCCTTGTCCACTGTATTCAGCAGCGGGCGTATCCAGGAGGAGCCCAGCTCGATTGTTACTACCTGCAGTTCAGGGAAGCGGCCAAAAAGATTGTGCAGCAGCAGAGCAGCCATTGTGTCCGATACTGGCCGTTCAAGAATCGAAAAATATGTTTGTAGCGCAGAGTATTCATAGACGGTTCGATCAGGGTCTTCGCTCCAGTGCTTGGCGTACAGCTCGTTGAAATCCGAGAAATCGATATGAAAGATGACTTTTAGGCCGTGTTCGACCACGGTTCCCCAGAAGGGATCGAAGTAAGGATCGGCCGGAGATCGGCCGCTCACTGGTCCTGTGCGAAGGTAGACGAACTTGGCGCCAAGACCAGCCACGCGTTTGGTTTCCGCCACTGCGAAATCGCGGTCGAGCAGGCTGATCATGGGAACCCCATAGATCTTTTCATCGTTCCCATAGCCCCAATCCTCTTCGACCCATCGGTTGAACGACCGGAAATTCGCTGCCAAGGCCGCGGCGTCATTCCCAAAATCGTGCTCGACGCCGAGGCCGACGGTTGGAAGCATAATGACGGACTCAACGCCCTGCTCGTCCATTAGCCTTAGTCGGCTACCCTTGTCCCAGGTGCTAGGTATTTCTTTCGGGCTGTATAGGTTCTCTTCTGACTCTTGCACAGTAGCCTTGCCAGCGAACAGTTCTTCGAAGGCGCCAGGCTTGGGCGATCGGTCCGAGGCATTGTTCGGCAGGCCGCCCAACACTTTGCCGGCTAATGCCCACATGCTGATGCCTTTTTCTTTGGAAGGGATGGTGTGGATTACGCGCTCCCTAAACTTGCCTTCAATGTGCCGAGAAAAGCAGTCGTCCGGCTCGTAGTAGTGCTGATCGGCATCCATGGGGATGAAATTCAGATTCTGCATGGGGTACGGTCCTCGAATCCAAGGGGCGCAGCTAGCATATAGTCTGTTTAGGCGCGGGGCGCACCCTCTGATTTGAGGGGCTAGGAGCAGTAGTCAGCGGGAGAAAGCGCCTCCAGTGGCGTTGCCGATGTGCCAGAGGTACTCGGCCGACGCCCGAGAAATCAGCCAGATACTTTCGCAGAGTCGAAACTCCCAGCGATAGCGGCCGCCGCACACGTAGTTTTTGCCTGGCCGCCTGGCATGAGGCGTGGCGGCAAAGACGAAGTTCGCTTGGCCTTTCGCCCTCTCGGTCCCGCTTCTCTCAAAGCCTTGGTTAACGATGATGTGCTGCATCTTCTCGAAGGCATCGTGCATGTCCGCTTTACACTGGTCGTGGATCGCCTCTCTGCCGCGCATCACGCCGAAGGAACTTGGGATCTCGTAGATCGCGTCCTCTGTGAAACACGCGGCCCAGGCCGTCCAATCATGCCTGTCGGCCGCCTGCTGGTAGCGGAGTATCAGGTCTTCCAGCGCAAACCTGAACTCGATGGCTTCTACCCGTTCGTTGAGTTCCATAGTTTCAGGGCTCCGGCAACAGAACATGTGTTAGGTCGGCCCCGTGGACGCAGGGGCAAAGGCAATGACGCCGCATGGCGTCGGCGGTTGCCACCCTCAGTATCGAGAGTGGCGAGGTGTCGTATCGCGATCCACACTTCATCCACCTGGCTAAAGCCGCTGCAGTGTCGGTTGAAGGAGAGCTGAGATGGGCGAAGTCGGAGCGTTTCGAGCCGCCGTAGTGGGCGCGGGTGCATCTGGAATTCTCGCGGCCATCAAGCTACGGGAACTCGGCGTCGACGATGTCGTCGTGTACGAGAAGTCACATTCGCTGGGCGGAACGTGGCGAGACAATACCTATCCGGGCTTAAGATGCGATGTGCCGTCGCATCTCTATCGGTACTCCTTCGAGCCGAATCCAGACTGGAGCCAATTCTACTCACCGGGCAGCGAGATCCTCGCCTACTTCGTCGGAGTGGCTAGAAAACACAACGTAGATCGTCTCGTACGCTTCAACAGCGAAGTCGTCCAATGCGAGTTCGTCGAGGATGGCTGGGAGGTATCAACCGCCGCGGGTGAATGTGAGTGGTTCAATGTGGTCATCACGGCGACCGGCGTCCTCCACCACATTGTATACCCAGACGTACCGGGAATGGACCGCTTCGAAGGCGCCAGCTTCCACACGGCCCGGTGGGACCACAACGTGGATCTCAAGGACCGGTCAGTGGCAATCGTGGGCACCGGTTCCAGCGCAGTTCAAGTTCTATCTGCGATTGTGGATTGCGTGGGTTCCGTAACTCTATACCAGCGCACACCACAATGGATCATGGATGTCCCAAACGGACATATCCCGGAGACGAAGAGAGCGCTTTTTCGCGAGAATCCCGGGGCGCTTCAGGATTTCTACGACCACTTGGCCCAGCAGTTCAACCACCAATACGCCGCAGCACTCGTTGGAGAAAACGAGGAAGCGCTGTCGAGTATTCAGAGCATGTGCGAGGAGAATCTAAGAAAGAACGTTCATGACGCGAGTTTGAGGAAGCGCCTCACACCCGACTACCCAGCGGGATGTAAGCGCCTCGTGGTTTCCTCCGACTTCTATGCTGCGCTCCAGAAGGAGAACGCTGAGCTCGTTGATTCTCCAATTCACCACGTGGAAGCTGACGGAATTCAAACAGAGGATGGAACGCTCCATCAGCATCACGTGATCGTCTACGCGACGGGGTTCGACGCACACCGAATTATGCGCCCGATGGAAGTGATCGGTCCCGACTGCAAGCTCAGCGAAGCCTGGGCACACGAGAATCGGGCTTACGCTACCGTGAGCATTCCGAGATTCCCCAACCTGTTCATGCTTGGGGGTCCGAACAGTCCTATCGGCAATTTTTCATTTCTTATGACTGTTGAGACTCAGATGGGGTTCATCAGTCAGCTAATTCGTCGCTTGCTAAAGGATGGTATTCGACGGATAGCGGCTCGTGAAGAAGCGACGGATCGGTTCCTTCATGACCTGAAGGAAGCGATGTCAGGGACGGTGTGGGTGGCAGGTTGTCAGAGCTGGTTCATGGACAAGAATGGTAACGTCGCATCATGGCCGTGGTCGTTTGAGCGGTTTCAGGCACTCCTTAGTTCGCCGGAGATCGGTGACTTTGATGTTTGGTAGTTTCGAAACCCTGGCAGGGCTGAGACTGACCGTTCGCCGGGTGGTTACTGAAAGATGCGTTCTAAGGAGTTGACTCCACTGTTATCCGCAGGGTCCTGGGGCGTTCTCTCTCTCCCCTTAGTCCCGGGATCCTGCGGAACCTATCAGAGCATCGCACCTTTCTACCGATAGTTGGTAAGCGTCCGGCGACTACCGTCTTGCCTCCGGATGGATTGATCTCATCGATGGGCTCCTCGTCCTCGATGGCCTTTTGGACGGCCTGGTCCAATCGAGTCATGAGATCGACGAATGACTCTCCGTCGTGCCGCAGGAGCATGGCCCAGGTGGTGTGATCGTCGTTGGCGACGGCGGCGTCGATGAACTGGGAGATGCGGCCAATGGTGATCTGGCCGCCGTCGTCGATCAGTTCCTGTAGGTTCGGCCAGCGATCCGAAGCCTCTTGCTCTACGCGGCCCGACTGGCGGGATGAGGAAGGTCGGCGGCGACG
>MRWG01001130.1_pt1 | contig 18957 bp, 20 predicted proteins | sample 1013341 | NCBI WGS metagenome assembly MRWG01 (sample SAMN06117577, study PRJNA244670) | biofilm metagenome | biome: Water; feature: Cathode Biofilm; material: Biofilm; isolation source: microbial consortium enriched at the cathode of a solar microbial fuel cell | place: USA: District of Columbia ... | reverse complement strand
CTGATCCTTTGGAGGGACCAAACCATGATGAACTTTTTCAAGAACTTCTCGAAAGACGAAGACGGCGCAGTGACGGTTGACTGGGTCGTTCTGACCGCAGCGGTCGTGGGCCTCGGCATCGCCGGCGTCGCCACCATCCAGGGTGGCATCGACTCCGCCGCGACCACGATCTCGACCGACATCGGCAACAACATCGACAACACGGCAACCGCCGAGCAGTAATCTCCCCGCGCGCCCCCTTGCACCCACCGGGCGGCAAGGGGGCGCGTTTGCCGACCTCGCAGGGCCGTGTCCGGCGCGGACACGGCCCTGCGTATACGTTGTAACGAGTATTTGAGCCGGGTCGCGCCCCCGGCACCCGGGGCCATGTGCAGCACCGGGACAGCATCACGAGGTATGCAGATGCGCAAAACGATCACCACATTCCTGCTCCAGGAAGACAGCGGCGCCGTCACCGTGGACTGGGTCGTGATCACGGCGATCGTTACCGCGCTCGATGCCTTGGTGACGGTCCTGGTCGTCAAGGGCGACAATGCCGCCACCAAGGCCATCGCCGACCGGCTGTCACGCGTATCAAACGAGTGACCGTAGGCGCGCCGCGCAACCTCCTATGTTTTGCCACATTCAACCTGTATTTCGCGGGGATGATCCTCGGCTGAAAGTCGTGAATCGGCCGTGTGCCATACGAATTGGAAAGGAAGACGCAATGCGCTTGATCTTCGGACTGGTCCTGCTGGTCGGTATCGGCCTTGCAGGCTTTGCCACCTACATGGCGAAGAATTACATCGAGCAATACCAGCAACAGCTCGCCCAGGAGCGCAAGCAGCGCGCCCCGGAGATCGAGACCGTTGATGTCCTGGTGGCCGCGCGCGACCTGAAATACGGTGAAAAGTTGGAAAAGGACGCGGTGAAAAGCGTGAAATACCCCAAGTCGTCGCTGCCCGAGGGTATCTTTACCGAAGCCACAGCCCTCTTTCCCGAGGAGGCGCGCGATCCGCGCGAGGTGCTGCGCAGCATGGTCGAGGGCGAGGTGATCCTCGCTGGCAAGGTGACCGACCCGGGTGAGCCCGCGGGCATCGGATCGCGGCTCGCGTCCGGGATGCGCGCCTTCGCCATCGAGGTGGACGCCAAGAGCGGCGTTTCGGGCTTCCTGCGTCCCGGCGACCGGGTCGATGTCTACTGGACCGGCTCTGTCGGCAAGGGTAACATGCGCACCGAAGGCAATTCCACCGGTAGCGTGACCAAGCTCATCGAGTCCCGGATGCCGCTTGTCGCCGTCGACCAGAGCGCTGACATGGACCGTGACGAGGCCCGCATCGCGCGCACCGTGACGGTCGAGGCAACCCCGCAGCAGGTCGCTTCGCTCGCGCAGGCACAATCCACCGGGCGGCTGTCACTGTCGCTCGTCGGCGCGCTCGACCAGACCACGTCGGAGGTGATCGAGGTCGATCAGTATCGCCTGCTCGGCATCGAGGCCGCCGAAGCCCCCAAACCGCCGCAAATGGAAGAAGAGCGCTGCACCATACGCACGCGCCGCGGCTCCGAAGTCGTGATGACCCCCATCCCCTGCACCAACTGAGGCGGCGCACCCGCCCACCATCGGGGCCGCCTTCGGGCGGCCCCGGGTATTCCGGGCGGGCAGAAACGGCACAGCGAGGATCAAAGACGGCGCGAATCTCATTGATTCCTTGCAAAATTCGCAATTCTCGCGCAGAGTGACGCCAAACGCGGGCGCAAGACCCGGACAAGAGGCGTGATCGGAGAGGCAGGTCACATGAGCATCAGGACCATTCTACACTCGGCCCTCGCGGTCGCGCTAATCGGCGCAGGTGTGAGCGCGCTGCCTGCCCATGCCGAAAGCGTGCGCGTCGTGCGCGGCGATGCGACCAGCAATATCAACGTCGCGATGAACCGCGCGGTCGTGGTGGAAAGCGACGTCTCTTTCGCCGAACTGAGCATCGCCAACCCCGCCATCGCCGATTTCTCAACCCTGTCGGACCGCACCATTTACGTTCTCGGCAAGGCGCCGGGGCGCACCACGCTGACGCTGTTTGACGGCACCGGGCGGCTCATCACCAATATCGACGTTCATGTCAGCACCGATATCGCCGAGTTCAAGGAACGCCTCCGCCAGATCCTGCCGGGTGAAAAGATCGAGGTGCGCACCGCCAATGACGGCATCGTGCTGTCGGGCACGGTGTCGAGCCCGACGCGGCTGCAACGCGCGCTCGATCTCGCCGAGCGCTACGCGCCTGAGCGCGTGTCGAACCTCATGTCGGTCTCGGGCAAGCAGCAGGTTATGCTCAAGGTCCGCTTCGCCGAAATGCAACGCACGGTGTCCAAGGCGCTGTCGACCTCGCTTTCCGTCGATGGCCTGTCGTCACTCACCGGCGAGGGGGTGGGGGTCGCGGGCGCGCGGCTCGGCACCGGCACCGTCACCGGGCTCAACCCCGGAACCATCAACAACCAGACCGCCGCAGGCACCGCCTTCATCGGCTTCGATATCGGCTCGGTCGAGCTTGGCATCCTGCTCGAGGCGCTAGAGACCAAGGGCGTCGTGCGCACCCTGGCAGAGCCCAATCTCACCGCCCTCTCCGGCCAGGAGGCGAGCTTTCTCGCCGGGGGCGAATTCCCCATCCCCGTGGCGCAGGAAGAGGGCACCATCACCGTCGACTACAAGAAATTCGGGGTCGAACTGAAATTCATCCCGCGCGTGCTCGACGATGGCGTGATCAACCTCGAAATGGCGGCGGCGGTGTCGTCGATCGACGACAGCCAGCAGGTCAATGCCGGCACGATCACGCTCCCCGCCTTCCGTCGGCGCGACACCGCGACCACAGTCTCGATCCGCGACGGCGAGAGCTTTGCCATCGCCGGGCTTCTGCAGGACGATTTCCGCGACAACAATGCCCAGGTGCCCTGGCTCGGCGACGTGCCGGTGCTGGGCGCGCTGTTTCGCAGCGCCGATTACCTGCGTGCACAGAGCGAACTCGTCATCATCATCTCGGCACATCTCGTCTCGCCCACGCGCGGCGAGGCGCTGGCGCTGCCCACCGACCGGGTGCGCCTGCCGTCCGAGGGCGATCTGTTTCTGGGCGGGCGCGTGATGCGTGACGCACCGAAATCCGGTGCCGCGGGCGAGGTCGCCCGGCAGGATTTCACCGGGTCCTACGGCTACGTGATGGAATGACAGGGGGCAGGGCGATGAAACGGTATCTGGCGATCTCCGGTCTTTTCGTCACGGTGGCCTGCGCGTCACCTGATGGCGATGTCGTCCGCTCCTATTTCGGCGAAGCGGGATCGCTCGTCGATAATGGTGCCTTCGGCGAGGCGTCGATGAACAACCACCTCGTGATGACCGGCGAGCGGAGCTATGTCTTCGACCTTGCCAACCGCTTCGCCAGCGAGGTCGACAGCACGGTGAACTTCTCCTTCGATTCGGACGTGCTCGACGCCGGCGCGCGCGACACCCTGCGCGAACAGGCGCACTGGATCCGCCAGTTCCCCGAGGTGCGCTTCCGCGTCTACGGCCATACCGACGCTGTCGGCCCGGAGGCTTATAACAAGTCGCTCGGGCTGCGCCGCGCACAGGCGGTGGTACGCTACCTCGCCAGCCAGGGGGTCGGCCGCGACCGGCTCGAGGCGGTCGCCTCCTTCGGCGAAACCCAGCCCCTGATCGTCACGCAAGGCCGCGAGAGGCGCAACCGCCGCACCGTGACCGAGGTCTCTGGCTTCGTCGGCTCGCATCCGATCGTGATGGACGGCAAGTATGCCGAAGTGGTCTATCGCGAATATGTCGAGAGTGCGACCTGGGAATCCACTGTCACGCTCGATGCCGAGACAGCGGGCGGCGGCGGCGGCGAGCAATAGCCCCGCCCCGTCAGATCGGCCCTGCCCGAGACCCGCCGCACCAGGCGGGTCTTTTTGTCTTCGGGCTTCCTACAATTACGATCTTTTGGCCAAAATGTCGCCCACATTAACGGCCATGTTTCCATTATCGAGCAATGCCCCGCGCCGTCTGACGCGACCGATCCGCGCCCCGCCCCCTTTGCGGTGTGCGATCCGACGTGCCGGACGGAGAGGGCCCCGACCGACAATAGTGGTGAGTTTCAAAATGACCCAGACCGACACAACGCCGATCCGCGCCTGCACCATCAGCAGGGATGTGCAGAACTTCGACCTGCTCATCGAGGACATGGAGGCCACCCTCGGCGAGGCCTGGGGCGATCTGGGCTTTTCCGAGGCGCTGGCCTTCCTCAACCAGCCCGAGGCCGAGACCCTCGAATTCGTCGCGCTGGCAATGGACGAACACGACGAAGACGACCTGCCGCTGATGAACCAGATCATCCTCGTAGCCGCCCAGCGCGGAATCAAGAGCATCCTCATCGCCGAGGATGTCAGCCCCGCCGCGCTCCACCAGCTTCTGCGCAACGGGGCCGACGAATTCGTGCCCTATCCCCTGCCAGAACGCGAGTTGCAGGCCGCCATCGAGCGGCTGCGCACGCCCCCCGCCCCTTCCGCTGCAACCACCACCAAGGCCGAGCGTCTGCCCGAGGCCAGCGCCGAAGGCGGCGTGATTCTCGCCGTGCAGGGGCTCGCCGGGGGCACCGGGGCAACCACGCTCGCGGTCAACCTCGCCTGGGAACTGGCCAATATCAACAAGGCAAAGCCGCCGCAGGTCTGCATTCTGGACTTCAGCCTGCAATTCGGCTCGGTCGCCACCTTCCTCGACCTTCCGCGCCGCGACGTGGTGTTCGAGATGTGGTCTGATACCGAGCGACTCGACGAGGACGTGTTCCGCCAGGCGCTCGTCACCTTCGAGGACAAGCTGCGCGTGCTGACCGCGCCCACAGATATCCTGCCGCTCGACATAATCGGCTCCGACGACGTGACCCGCGTGCTCGACCTCGCGCGCCGCCATTTCGACTACGTCATCGTCGACATGCCCACCACGCTGGTGCAATGGACCGAGACGGTGCTCAACCAATGCCAGATCTATTTCGCCACGCTCGAGCTCGACATGCGCTCGGCGCAGAACACCCTGCGCATCAAGCGCGCGCTCCAGGCCGAGGACCTGCCGCTCGAGAAGCTGCGCTACTGCCTCAACCGGGCGCCGAAATTCACCGATATCGGGGCGCGGTCCCGCGTCAGGCGGTTGGCCGAAAGCCTCGAGATCGGGCTCGAGCTTCAGCTTCCCGATGGCGGGCGCGCGGTGTCGCAAAGCGCCGATCACGGGCTGCCGCTCGCCTCGACCGCCGCCAAGAACCCGCTGCGCCGCGAGATCGCCAAGCTCGCCCAATCGCTGCACGAGCTCGGCCGCGACGAGGCCGAGGCCGCCTGAGGAAAGGACGCCACAGATGTTTTCGCGCTACAAGAAGTCAGGCGGCACCGCCCCTGCGCCAAAGGCGCCCGCCGCGACGGCCACCAAGCCCGAGCCCGCCCCCAAGGTCACCAGCCTGCGCAGGCCGCCGCAGAAATCGGCGGCGGCGCCTGCGCCCGAGGACAAGGAACGCAAGCGCAAGGAGCGGCTTGGCGAGATCAAGATCGAGCTTCACCGCGCGCTGCTCGACAATCTCAACCTCTCCGCGCTAGACACCGCGACCGAGGCCGACCTGCGCGCCGAGATCACCGCCATTTCCTCGGAAATCCTCCAGGAAAAGGGGATCGTGCTCAACCGCGAGGACCGCGCCCGCCTGACGCAAGAGCTCTACGACGAGGTCAAGGGCCTCGGCCCCCTCGAGACGCTGCTCAAGGACGACACGATCAGCGACATCCTCGTGAACGGCCCGCACCAGATATTCATCGAGCGCGAAGGCCGACTCGTGGTGAGTGACGTCACCTTCAAGGACGAAAAGCACCTCCTGCGCATCATCGACAAGATCGTGAGCGCAGTCGGCCGCCGGGTGGACGAATCGAACCCTTACGTCGACGCCCGCCTCGCCGACGGCTCGCGATTCAACGCGATGGTGCCACCCATCGCGGTGGATGGCAGCCTCGTGTCGATCCGCAAGTTCAAGAAGGACAAGCTCGGCATCGACGATCTCGTGCGCTTCGGCGCTTTTTCCGAGGAAATGGCCGCCTATCTCCAGGCCGCCGTCGCCTGCCGGCTCAACATCGTCGTCTCGGGCGGCACCGGTTCGGGCAAGACCACCACCCTCAACGCGCTCAGCTCGTTCATCGACAATGCCGAGCGCATCCTCACCGTCGAGGACACCGCCGAATTGCAGCTTCAGCAGGCCCATGTCGGCCGCATGGAGACGCGCCCCCCCAACGTCGAGGGCAAGGGCGAGGTGACCGCGCGCGACTGTATCAAGAACGCGCTCCGGATGCGCCCCGACCGGATCATCGTCGGCGAGACGCGCGGCGAAGAGGTGATCGACATGCTTCAGGCCATGAATACCGGCCATGACGGCTCGATGACCACGATCCACGCCAACAACGCGCGCGACGCGTTCAGTCGTCTGGAAAACATGGTCGCGATGGCCGGGATCGAGATGCCGCTCAAGGCGGTGCGCAACCAGATCGCCAGCGCCGTCAACGTCATCGTGCAGGCCAACCGCCTGCAGGACGGCTCGCGCCGGATGACCTCGATCACCGAGGTGACCGGGATGGAGGGCGAGGTGATCTCGATGCAGGAGGTGTTCCGCTTCCAGCGGGTCGGAATCTCGTCCGAAAACAAGATCCTGGGCCATTTCACCGGCACCGGCGTGCGCTCGCACTTCACCGAGCGCTTCCGCCTGTGGGGCTACGACCTGCCGCCCTCCATCTACGAACCCATCGCGGCGGAGTAAGACAATGAGCATAGGTGCCGAACCGATCATCTACGGCCTCATCTTCGTCGGCGTTCTGGTGCTTGTCGAGGGGCTCTACCTCACCGTGTTCGGCCGCTCCATCAGCCTCGACAAGCGGGTGAACCGACGGCTCGAACTGCTCGAAAAGCACGGCAACCGCGAGCAGGTGATGGAAACCCTCCGCAAGGAGATGGAGCAGCACCTCAAGGCGCGGCGCGTACCGCTCTACGCGATCCTGTCGGTCAAGGCACAGAAGGCGGCCATCGCCTTCACGCCCAAGCAGATCGTGATGATCATGGCCGCCACCGGCGTCCTTGCCTTTCTCGGGCTGACCATCGGCACCGCCACGCCGCTGCCGGTGCGGATTCTGGTCTCGGCGGCCATGGGCGTTGGCGGCGTCTACATGTGGATTTCCCTGAAGGCATCCAAGCGCATGGGCATGCTCGAGGAACAGCTCCCCGACGCGATCGAGCTGATGGTGCGCAGCCTGCGGGTGGGCCACCCGTTTTCCTCGGCCATCGGGATTGTCGCCAACGAGGTGTCCGACCCGCTCGCCACCGAGTTCGGCGTGATCGCGGACGAGGCCACCTATGGCCGCGATATCGGCGAGGCGCTCAAGGACATGGCCGAGCGGCTCGACATGCAGGACCTGCGCTTTCTCGCGGTGGCGGTGACCATCCAGCAGCAGGCCGGCGGCAACCTGGCCGAAATCCTCTCGGGGCTGGCCAAGGTCATCCGCGCGCGCTTTCGCCTGTTTCGCCGCGTTAAGGCGATCACCGCCGAGGCGCAATGGTCGGGCAAGTTCCTGTCGGGCTTTCCGCTATTCGCCATCTTCGGCATCCAGATGATCAAGCCCGACTATTACGACGAGGCGATGGACCACCCCTGGTTCATCCCGGCGGTGCTGATCGTCGGCGTATTCCTCGTGCTCAACGTCATCGTCATGCGCGCCCTTGTGAACATCAAGGTCTGAAAGGTCTTTCATGCCCCTGCCCCCCGCCATCATCCCGCTGCTGATCGACAGCCTCGGCCCGTTCGGTCCGGTGATCGCGCTGGGCGGCTTCGGTGTCCTTCTGATGTTGGTCACGCTGGGGTTCATGCTCCAGCAAAAGCCCGACCCGCTCGACAAGCTCAAGCAGTATCAGCCCGGCGCCCAGGCCGCCGCGGGCCCACGCAAGGACACGCTGCGCGCCAAGCGCCAAAACAAGAAGCTCGACAAATACGCCACCTTCCTCGAGCCGCAGGACTCGAAGCAACTGAGCGAGATGCGTCTCAAGCTGATGCAGGCGGGTTACCGGCATCGCGACGCGGTGCGCTATTTCCACGCCGCGCAACTGGGGCTGGCGCTGGGGTTTCTGGCGCTGGGGATCCTCTACTTCCTGCTGTTCAAGGCCGGCGGCGAGACCGATATCAAGACCTCCATCGCCTATATCCTCGGCCCCGGCCTGGTGGGCTACATGATGCCGAAATACTGGGTCACAAAGCGCCAGCAAAAACGCCAGGAAGAAATCCAGGACGGCTTTCCCGACAGTCTCGACATGATGCTCGTCTGCGTAGAGGCCGGGCAGTCGATGGACCAGGCAATCATCCGCGTGGCCAAGGAAATCCGCTCCTCCTACCCCGCCCTGTCCGAGGAATACGAAATCGTCGCGCTCCAGATGAAGGCCGGCCGCGACAAGCCCTCGGTGCTGAGCGAGATGGGTGACCGCTGCGGCGTGCAGGACATCTCCAGCTTCGTCACCACCCTCATCCAGTCGCAGACCTTCGGCACCCCGGTGGGCGACGCACTTCGCGTCTATGCCGGCGAGATGCGTGACAAACGGGTCATGCGCGCCGAGGAAAAGGCCAACAAGCTGCCCACCCAGATGACACTGGTCACGATGACGCTTACAGTGCCGCCATTGCTGATCATTCTCGTCGGACCTTCGATGCTCGACATCATGAAGCTGTTCACGATGGGCAAGTGAAGAAAGGGGCACGATGGCGGGACGGTTGGCGGCGGCTCTGGCGTTCGCGCTGATGCTCGCGTCCTGCACCCCGGCCCCACCCGAGGGGCCCTTCCCGCCCGGTGCCGCCCCGGGCAAACCGGTGGCGGTCGATCCGCTCCTGGTCGGGCACCGGCTGATGGACGCCGGCGAATTCGAGCTCGCGCATCGCGCCTATACGCGCGCCGGCGCCGATCAGGGCCTCACCGCCGACGTGCTCGCGGGGCTGGGCACCGCCAATCTCGCGATGGGTCGGCTCGGCACCGCCGAACGGCTCCTGCGCCGCGCCATCGAGAGCGACGCGGCGACGCCGGAAATGTGGAACAATCTCGGCGTCGTGCTGGTGGAAAAGGGCGATTTCCTTGAGGCCGAGCAGATGCTGCGCCGCGCCTATGCGCTCGACAATGGCACCAGCGACGCGATTCGCGACAACCTGCGTTTGGCTCTCGCAAAATCGCGGGATTCCAGCTATGATGACAATGTCGAACAAGAATACAAAGTGGTGCGGCGCGGCGGAGGCAAATACCTCCTGCGCAAGATACCATGACGAGGCCGAGGCAGTAAAAGGACGCAAGAATGCGCCATTCCATCCGGATCATCCTGTGCGCGACGGGGGCCGTCGCGCTGTCCGCCTGTGCGCCGACCCCGGGCGAAGAGGTCGATCGCGCCCTGCGCGACATCAACGTCATCGACGAAAGCAACCTCAACGAGGTGATGCTGCAATCGTCCGATCCCGCCGAGGCGGTCGCCTATTTCCAGCGCGCCACGGCCAATGATCCCGACCGGATCGACCTGATGCGGGGCCTGGGTAAATCGCTCGTGCGCGCCGGGCGCGCAACCGAGGCGGTCACCGCCTGGGAAAAGGTCACCGACCACCCCGACGCCGCCGACACCGACAGCGTGGCGCTGGCCGATGCGCTCATCCGCAACAACGAGTGGGACCGCGCAGCCAAAGTGCTCGACACGATCCCGCCGACCGTCGAGACCTATAACCGCTACCGGCTCGAGGCGATGATCGCCGACAGCGAGAATGACTGGGACAAGGCCGACAGCTTCTACGAGACCGCCGTCGGGCTCACCACGAAACCGGGCCCGGTGCTGAACAACTGGGGCTATTCCAAGCTCAGCCGTGGCGACGCCGCCGGGGCCGAGCGCCTGTTTGCCGACGCGGTACGCCAGGATCCGGGGCTCTTCACTGCCAAGAACAACCTCGTTCTCGCGCGCGGCACACAGGGCAATTACGCCATGCCGGTCCTGCCGGCCACGCAGGAGGAACGCGCGCAGCTTCTCTACACGCTGGGCCTCGCGGCAGTGAAACAGGGCGATGTCGCCATCGGCCGCGGCCTGCTGCAAGAGGCGGTCGAAACCCATCCGCAACATTTCGACGCCGCCGTGCGCAGCCTGCGCGCGCTCGAAAGCGGCACGGGCTGAGGCCGCCTCATGGGCTTTGACACACAGGCCACGGCGGCGCTCTGGTTCCTGATCTTCGCCACGCCGATCTGCCTGTGGGTGGCGTGGAGCGACCTGCGGTCGATGAAAATCCCCAACAAGGCGGTGATCGCGCTGGTCTGCGTCTATCTCGCGGTGGGGATCGCGGTGCTGCCGCTCCCCGACTACCTGTGGCGGCTGAGCCACCTCGCCGCGCTGCTGCTCGTGGGGATCGGGGCCAATGCCGCCGGGCTGATGGGCGCGGGCGATGCCAAGTTCATCGCCGCCGCCGGGCCTTTCGTGGCCTTGGGCGACGCATCCGCGGTCATGCTGCTCCTCGCGGGCGTGCTTCTGGCGGCCTTTGCCACCCACCGCCTCGCACGGATGAGCCCGCTGCGCCGCCTCGCCCCCGACTGGGCAAGCTGGCATTCCGGCCGCCGCTTCCCGATGGGGCTCGCGCTCGGGCCGGCGCTCGCGCTCTACCTCGCGCTCGCCGCATTCCACGGGGCCTGACCGCGCCGCCGCAGGACTGCCCGGCGCCAGCCACATTTTGCACAAACTCGGCCCTCATGATGTGCCCGTTAAACGGGTATCGAGGGCAGATCAGCGCCATGAACATGCAAGCCACGACCGGGGTGCAGCCCCCGCCGCCGCCCAACCGCCTCGAGGAAATGCGGCTGCCGGTGGTGATGATGCGCGACATCCTGCTCAAGACGATGTTTCGCAAGAACCTCGACCTCGTCAGCGAAATCGCCGACGCCATCTGCCTGCCACGCGCCGTCACGCAAGAACTTGTCGATCTCTCGCGCACCCAGCGGCTCGTGGAGGCCACCGGCACGCTGCACGCCAATTCGGGCGGCGAGATGGGATTTCAGCTCACCGACGCGGGCAAGACCCGCGCGCTCGACGCACTCAGCCAGTCGGAATATTTCGGCGCCATGCCAGTGCCGCTCGACGTCTATGCCGACCAGGTCAAGCGCCAGTCGATCCGCAACATCCAGATCACCCGTGACCAGCTTACCTCGGCGATGGGCCACCTCGTGCTGCCGCCCGCCCTGCTCGACCATCTCGGCCCGGCGGTGAGCGCCGGCCGCTCCATCCTGATGTACGGGCCCCCGGGCAACGGCAAATCCTCGATTTCCAACGGCATCCGCGACGCGATGGGCGACAAGATCTACGTGCCCCGCGCCATCGAATACGCGGGCCAGGTCATCACTGTCTACGACCCGATCGTGCATTCCGCCGCCGAGACCGAGACCGACGACCCCAGCAGCTTGCGCCGCCGCCGCACGTTTGACACCCGCTACGTGCGCTGCGAGCGCCCGACCGTCGTCACCGGCGGCGAGTTGAGCCTGTCGATGCTCGACCTGGTCTACAACCCCGTGGCGCGCACCTACCAGGCGCCGCTGCAGCTCAAGTCCACCGGCGGCATCTTCATCGTCGATGACCTCGGCCGTCAGAAAGAGCCGCCGCAATCGCTCATCAACCGCTGGATCGTGCCGCTGGAGGAATCCAAGGACATCCTCGCCCTGCAATCGGGCGAGAAATTCGAGGTGCCGTTCGACACGCTGGTGATCTTCTCCACCAACTTCCACCCCAACGAGATCTTCGACAAGGCGGCGCTGCGGCGGATCTTCTTCAAGATCAAGATCGACGGGCCGACCCAGGCCGATTTCCTCAAGATCTTCGCGATGGTCGCCAAGAAGAAGGGCATGCCGCTCGACGAGGCCGCGCTCATCCACCTCGTCAAGGAAAAATACCCCACGATCAACAGCATCTACGCCAATTACCAGCCGGTCTTCCTGATCGACCAGATGATCGCGATCTGCGAGTTCGAGGGCATCCCCTACCAGATGACCCCCGACCTGATCGACCGCGCATGGGCCAACATGTTCGTGCGCGAGGAGGAAATCCAGCACTGACGACGGCGGTCGGTTGCGGCATTGAGCGGTCGTTGCCGCCTGGCCCCGGCGCGGATTCAAGGCCGAAGGCCGCCGCGCCATCGCATGTCCGCCCCCCGGACAGGCGATTTGGCTAAGCTAGCGCGCCAATTGCATGTTCTTCGGGAAAGTAGAAATAAAGTGCCCTGAAGAACCGTTAGATCGCCTGCCCGCGGACATACGATGACACGGCTCACTGCAACGACCGCTCAAGGCCATGTTCGCCCTGCCGCCGGATGGCAAAAGGCCCCGGGGGTGCCCCGGGGCCTTTGCTTGTCCTGTCAGCCAGGGATCAGTGCGCCGGCTGCTTGTCCCAGTCCTCGCGCTTGGGGAGCGTTTCGAACGTATGCTCCGGCGGTGGCGAGGGCAGGGTCCATTCCAGCGTGTCGGCGTATTCGTTCCACGGGTTCGCCTCGGTCACGCGGGCGCCGCGGAAGAGCGAGTAGAACACCACGCCGAAGAAGAACACGAAGCTGGCAAACGAGATGAACGCGCCCACCGAGGACCACCAGTTCCAGACCGCGAAGGCCTCGGGGTAGTCGATGTAGCGGCGCGGCATGCCCTGACGACCCAGGAAGTGCTGCGGGAAGAAGGTCAGGTTGGAGCCGATGAACATCGCGGTGAAGTGCAGCTTGCCCATCCATTCGGGGATCATGCGGCCGGTCATCTTGGGGAAGTAGAAGTAGATGCCGGCGAAGATCGCGAACACCGCGCCGAGGCTCATCACGTAGTGAAAATGCGCCACCACGTAATAGGTGTCGTGATAGGCGCGGTCCACCGCCGCCTGGCTCAGCACGACGCCGGTGACGCCACCCACAGTGAACAAGAAGATGAACCCGAAGGCCCAGAGCATCGGTGTCTTGAACTCCACCGAGCCGCCCCACATGGTGGCGATCCAGCTAAACACCTTTACCCCTGTTGGCACCGCGATGACCATCGTGGCGAGCATGAAGTAGCTCTGCTGCGTCAGCGACATGCCCACGGTGTACATGTGGTGCGCCCAGACGATGAAGCCGAGGAAGCCAATCGCGATCAGCGCCCAGACCATCGGCAGGTAGCCGAACACCGGCTTGCGCGCGAACGTGGCGACCACATGGCTGATGATGCCGAAACCCGGGAGGACCACGATGTAGACCTCGGGGTGCCCGAAGAACCACAGAATGTGCTGATAGAGGATCGGGTCGCCGCCGCCCGCCGGGTCGAAGAAGGTGGTGCCGAAATTGCGATCCGTGAGCAGCATGGTGATGGCGCCCGCCAGGACCGGCAGCGACAAGAGGATCAGCCACGCGGTGACGAAGATCGACCAGCTAAACAGCGGCACCTTGAACAGCGTCATGCCGGGGGCGCGCATGTTGAGGAAGGTGGTGATCATGTTGATCGCGCCGAGGATCGAGGATGCCCCCGAGACGTGGACCGCGAAGATCGCGAGGTCCATCGACATGCCCGACTCGTTGGTCGAGAGCGGCGGGTAGAGCACCCAGCCCACGCCCGAGCCGAGCTGACCGTTGCCGCCCGGCGCCAGCAGCGAGGCGACGCCCAGCGAGGTGCCCGCGACGTAGAGCCAGAAACTGAGGTTGTTCATCCGCGGGAACGCCATGTCAGGCGCGCCGATCTGCAGCGGCATGAAGTAGTTGCCGAAGCCGCCGAACAGCGCCGGGATCACCACGAAGAACATCATCAGCACGCCGTGATAGGTGATCATCACGTTCCACAGGTGGCCGTTGGGCGTGCAGCTCGCGGTATCGGAGGCGATGAAGCGCGCGCCTTCGAGGCACATGTACTGAACGCCCGGTTCCATCAGTTCCATCCGCATGTAGACGGTGAACAGAACCGAGATCAGCCCGACCACCGCCGAGGTGACCAGGTAGAGGATGCCGATATCCTTGTGGTTGGTGGACATGAACCAGCGGGTGAAGAATCCGCGCTGATCCTCGTGCTCGTGGCCGTGAATGGCTGCGTCTGCCATTGGGTGCCTCCTGTTGACAATACCGCAGGGGACGCGGACCCTCGCCTCACGTCTCCGTTATTGTCTTGGTTCTAGAGCCTCGGGCGCGGGCGGGCAATGTGCGAATTTGATGCAGATCAAAGAATCTTGTCGCACCCCCCCGGGGGATGACGGGTCAGCCGAAGAGCTGTGAGAGGTGCGCGGTCTCTTCCGCCAGGCCATAGGGCGGGTTGACCACGAAGAGGCCCGAGCCGGTCATGCGGTGGCCCTCGCGGACCGGGGGGAAGCGGATTTCGTGGCGCAGGCCACCCGGAAAGGCGGCGGTGAGCGCGGTGAGCATCGGGCCATGCGCGGCGCTGGCGAGAATCGGATACCACAGCACCAGGATGCCCACGTTCCAGGCCCGCGCGATCCGGGCGAAGTGGCGGGGAATGCTGTCGTAATCGGCCTTTACCTCGTAGCTCGGATCGCACAGCAGCAGCCCCCGCCTTGGCGTCGGCGGGCAGAGCGCGTGGGCCATCGCGAAGCCGTCCTCGCGGCGGATGCGGGCGCTGTGGGGGGCAAGTGCGGCGCTGAGGCGGGAGTGCTCGCCGGGATGCAGTTCGGCGAGGTGCAGGGCGTCGTCGGGGCGCAGTGATAGAGCAGCGAGAAGCGGCGAGCCGGGATAGGCAGAGGCGCCGTGCAGCGCCCGCGTCTCGTGCAGGCGCAGGCGGTATGGGTGATCGGCGGGCAGCGCGGATTCGAGCCGCCCGATGCCCTGCGCCGCCTCGCCGGTGCGTTGCGCCGCCGGGTCGGCGAGGTCGTAGAGACCGCGCCCGGCATGGGTCTCGATATAGGTGAGCGGCTTGTCCTTGCGGGTGAGGTAGGCAAGCATCCACGCGAGTGCGGCGTGCTTGTGGACATCCGCCGGATTGCCCGCGTGGTAATGGTGCTGGTAGCTGAGCATGAGGGCAGGTAGCAGGTGGCGCGCGGTTGGGGAAGGGCCCGCGGGTGCACGTGACTGAGCTGTTGGCGTTCAGCTGCCATTCCCCTCCTGCCCCGCGCGGAACAAGGCGTGCTTGCACGCCGCCGCGCGAGCGCCAGCCCGCCCCCCGGGCTGGCGATGGGGTGACGCTGGCGCAAAGCTTTCATCTCTCTCGGGAACTCAGGAATAAAGCACGATAGACCAGCCGTTGCATCGCCATCCCGCGGGCTGGCGCTCGCGCGGCTCGTCACCGGATGATTCAACGACCGCACCAAGCCAGAATCTCGCGCCGCGCCGGCCGGCCCCGAGACGCCCGGAATCGTGATGTGTGGGGATATCCCCGGGTCAAGCCGAGGCGGACGGAGGGTGCCGGGCGCGTCCGGGGATGACGGGCGAAGCGGGCGGATGTGAAAAGGCCGCGCGGGGGCCGCGCGGCCTGTCGTGTCCGGGCCGGTGGCCCATGCTTACTCCGAGAAGGTGGCGAGGTAGGCGGCCACGTCCTCGCCGCCCTTGCGCAGCTTGAACGTCATCTTGGAGCGGTCGCCGAGGAATTCGTTGGGATCCTTGACGAATTCGGCAAGGTTTTCCTCGGTCCAGACCTCGCCCGCCTCGGCCTTGGCCTGAAGCCCGTCGGAATAGCGGTAATCCTCGACGCTGCCCATCACCCGGCCGATCACGCCGTGGAGGTTAGGACCGACGCGGCCGCCGCGGACGATGGTTTCGTCGCCGTCGGCGATCATGTGACAGGCCTTGCACTTGTTGAATTCCTTCTCGCCCTTGGCAGCGTCGCCTTCGGCGAAAGCGGGCAGGGCGAGGATGGCGAGCGCGGCGGATGCGGTGAGAACGGATTTCATGGCTACCTCTCGGTTGGGTTGCGTTTGCGACCCCGACCATAGCCGCGCCGGGTGGTCATGCAACCGTCAAATCGCCGCGGCGGGCAGCCCTGCGCCGGTCGCGCAGGCGGGTTGTCAGAAGAGCGAAGTTATGCTCCGTTTCAAACAAACGGGGGTCTTCGGGGGACAGGAGATGGGGAAGGCGACGCGGGAGGCGTCGGTGCTGCGGCTGGCAGTGTCGGCGGTGATGGCGGTGCTGGTGTTGGTTGTTGCCACGCCGCGTGGAGCAGTGGCGGGGGATAGCGCGACGGTTGATCTGTGGCTGGCCTATCATGCGCGCGACGAGGTCAACTACGGCACGCGGGACGATGACATCCTGCGGCTGGGCGTAGCCTTTGTGCTGCCGCCCGCGCGCGCGGGCGATCTGCATCGTTATGCCCTGTTTGGCGGGCTGCGCGATATCGGCACCAATCTTGGCAAGAGCAGCGGGCACGCCGCGATGGACGAGGGCGAGATCGGGGTCGAGGCGCTGTGGCTGCGCGGCACGCGCGCGGCGCGGGGCGGAATCGGCGTGCGGGTGATCCATGCCAGCGTGGCCGAGACCGGGCTCGAGATCGGCTATGTGCACGAGCGCCGGGCGGGGCGCGCGGACCTGCGGTTCCTAGGCGGGGTGCAGGCGGTTTCGGGCGACGTGGCGGGGCGCGAGGATGCGGGCGTCTTCGGGCTGGCCGAGGCCGGCTATTGGACCAGTGAGCGGCTGGTGCTGCGCGCGAGCCTCACGGCGGACAGCGATGGCGCGATCGGCGGGATCGGGGCGGAGCTGGCCGTGGGACGGCGGGGCGCGAGCCTCTATTTCGACTGGGGGCAAAGTATCGGCAGCTATCGCGGCGTGGGGGCCTATGACAGCCTGTCGGCCGGGCTGCGCCTGCCGCTGGGCCGGGTGGCGCGCGGCGGCGGGCAGGGCCTGCGCGATCATCAGTACGCTCGGGCGCGGCGCAGCCTGTTCCGCCCGGTGGGATTGCAATAGCGCGGGCCGCTGTCAGTCCGGGGGAAAAGCGGTCTCGAAGCTGCGTTCCAGGGCCGCGTCGAGGTCGCCCATCGTTACCGGCAGGCCGAGATCGACGAGGCTGGTGACACCGTGCTCGGAAATGCCGCAGGGAACGATGCCGGAGAAATGCGCGAGGTCCGGCTCGACGTTGATCGAGATGCCGTGAAAGCTCACCCATTTGCGCAGGCGGATGCCGATGGCGGCGATCTTGTCCTCCGGCGGCGTGCCCGCGGCGGTGAGCGGCTTGTCGTGGCGCGTGACCCAGACGCCGACGCGGCCCTCGCGGATTTCGCCGGTCACGTTGAACTCCGCGAGCGTGGCGATCACCCAGGATTCGAGCTGGGCGACGAAGCGGCGGACATCGCGCCCGCGGCGGCCCACGTCGAGCATCACGTAGGCCACGCGCTGACCGGGGCCGTGATAGGTATACTGCCCGCCGCGGCGGGCCTCGAAGACGGGGAAGCGGTCGGGGTCTACCAGGTCGGCGGGGCGCGCGGAGGTGCCGGCGGTGTAGAGGGGGGGGTGTTCGAGCAGCCAGATTGCCTCGTCCGCCGCGCCGCGCGCAATGGCGTCTGCGCGCGCCTCCATCCGGGCCAGGGCCTCGGGATAGGGGACGGGACGGTCGGACCTGATCCACTCTACCATGTGCCTACCTGGGCAGAAGCCCGGCCTCCTTCACCGCCGCCACGCGCGACCGGCTTACGGGAATGTCCTGTCCCGTGCTCATCGTCAAGACCGCGCGCGGGCCTTCGCGCCGGGCGGCGCGCACCTGATCGGTGGCGATCCAGTGCGAGCGGTGCACCTGGAGACCGGGGGAGGGTGCGGTCTCGGCGATGGCGTCGGACAGGCGCATGAGCAAGAGGTCACGGCCGCGCGTGGTCGTGACCTCGACATAGTGATCCTGCACCGTGAGCGCGACCAGCGGCCCGCGCCGGTCGAGCGGCAGCCGCGCGAGGATCGGTGGCGGGGCGTCCGCGCCGGGCGCGGCGGGCGGGTCGCCGCCGCGTGCGAGCATCAGCGCGAGGGTGATCACCAGCGCGATGGCGATGCCGTTGAGCGCCAGCGTGGCGAGGTCGGCAGGTGAGGGCGGCGGGAAGACGGCGAGGTTGACCAGCGAGACAAGCGCCGCGATCACCAGCCCCGCGGGCACCGCTGCCGCCAGCGCCGCCGCCAGCCGGGGCCAGCCGCGCGCCGTCAGCCGCGCCAGGAAGAGGTTCACCAGCACCGCGCCGGTCACGTAGGTCAGCGCGCAGACCGCCAGCCAGTAGGCCAGGCGGGGCAGGAGCGGCAGGATATCCACCGTGCCGAACGGCCCGGCGAGCCCCGCCACCGTGCCCGCCGCGAGGATCGCGACCAGCGTCGGGCGGCTGGCGAGGATCGCGTGCAATTCACGCTTCGCGGATTGCAGCAGCCTTTTGTTCACGCATGTCCCCCCCGGTTTCGCGTATCGGCCCTCGCCCCGGCGCGGCCCGTCGTGCCAGCCCCGTGCCAACGCGACACACGCAACATCCATGAGGTTTGACATGACAAGTTTCGATCCGCTTTTCAACGCGCCGCTGGCGATACAGGTGCACGTGGCGGGGGCCGTTGTCGCGGTTCTTCTGACGCCGGTTGCGCTGTGGCGGCGGCGCCGCGACCGGCTGCACAAGGTCACGGGTTACGGCTGGGTGCTTGGCATGGCGGTGGCCGCGCTCAGTTCCTTTGCGATCACCGAGTTCGGCATGGTCGGCCCGTTTAGCCCGATCCACGCGCTGTCGGTGGCCACGCTGGCGGGGCTCGTCGTCGGGGTGCGTGCGGCGGTCCGGGGGGATACGCGCAGGCATCGCGCGTCGATGACGCAACTGAGCCTGGCGCTGGTGGTGGCGGGGATGTTCACCCTTACGCCGGGGCGCATCGCGCACCGGATGGTGATGGGCGAGACCGGTTGGGCGGGGTTTGCGGCGGTGGCTGTCGCGGCGGCGCTGGCGGTGCTGTGGCTGCGGCGGCATCGGCGCCACCGGGGGGGCGCGGCGCGGGCCTGATT
>MRWG01003892.1_pt1 | contig 18979 bp, 19 predicted proteins | sample 1013341 | NCBI WGS metagenome assembly MRWG01 (sample SAMN06117577, study PRJNA244670) | biofilm metagenome | biome: Water; feature: Cathode Biofilm; material: Biofilm; isolation source: microbial consortium enriched at the cathode of a solar microbial fuel cell | place: USA: District of Columbia ... | reverse complement strand
GGCCTTCAGCCGCCGGAATCCACCTGCCTGTTTCCGGCGGCATTCTCCTTGAATTTCCTCTCCCCCTCGCAGGGCGGGTATGCTAATGGATGCCCCGCGCGCGTCGGCGCGAAAACAAGCTGTTAAATCGATTTAAGAGGATTGTTCATGGCGCTAGAAGCAGCATTTCAGGCTCTCAACCGGCAGGCGGAACAATTGAAGGGTACCTCCCTGCGGCAACTGTTTGCGGCCGCCCCCGACCGGTTCGACACATTCTCCGCCAGGACAGACGACCTGTTGCTCGATTATTCCAAGTCGCGGATCGACGACAAGGCGTTCAACCTGCTGCTCGACCTTGCCCGCGCTGCGGACGTGGAAGGCAAACGTGCGGCCATGTTTGCCGGCGAGAAGATCAACGGCACCGAAAAGCGCGCCGTCCTGCACACTGCGCTTCGCAACCAGTCGGACCAGCCGGTTCTGGTCGACGGTGCGGATGTGATGCCCGATGTACGTGCGGTCCTGGATGCGATGGCGGATTTTGCCGAAGCCGTTCGCTCCGGCGAACTGACATCTTCCACCGGCGACGCCTTTACCGACGTGGTCAACATCGGCATCGGCGGCTCGGACCTCGGGCCGGTCATGACGACAATCGCGCTCAGCCCCTATCATGATGGTCCGGAGCTGCACTATGTTTCGAACGTGGATGGCGCTCACATTGCCGATACGCTGGAAAAACTCGACCCTGCCACGACGCTGATCATCGTCGCTTCGAAAACATTCACCACCATCGAGACCATGACCAACGCGCAGACCGCGCGCAAATGGATTGCCGGCACTCTTGGCGAAGAGGCTGTCGGCGACCACTTCGCAGCCGTTTCCACCGCCCTCGACAAGGTAGCCGCCTTCGGCATCGACGAAAGCCGCGTCTTCGGTTTCTGGGACTGGGTCGGCGGCCGGTATTCCGTCTGGTCGGCCATCGGCCTGCCCCTCATGATCGCCATCGGACCGGACGCCTTCAGTGACTTTCTGTCCGGCGCCCATGCGATGGACACCCATTTCGCTGAAGCACCGCTTGAAAAAAACCTGCCGGTTCTGATGGCGTTGATCGGCGTCTGGAACCGGGACGCGCTTGGCCTTTCCGCCCGCGCCGTCCTGCCCTACGACCAGCGCCTGTCTCGCCTGCCCGCGTACCTGCAGCAGCTCGACATGGAATCAAATGGCAAGCGCGTGAAGCTGGACGGCAGTCCCGTGACCGAGGAAACCGGTCCACTGGTCTGGGGTGAACCAGGCACGAATGGTCAGCACGCGTTCTATCAGCTCCTGCACCAGGGCACGACTGTCATCCCGTGTGAATTCCTGATCGCCGCCAACGGCCATGAAGAAGACCTGAAACATCATCACGACCTTCTGGTCGCGAACTGCCTGGCCCAGTCCGAAGCCCTGATGCTCGGCCGGACGCTTGACGAGGCAAAGGCACTCCTCAGCGCTTCGGGCATGGCTGCGGACGAAGTCGATCGTCTGGCACCCCACAAGGTGTTCCCGGGCGACAGGCCATCCATGACCCTTGTCTATGACCAGCTGACACCTTTCGCACTCGGCCGTCTGATCGCCCTTTACGAGCACAGGGTTTTTGTCGAAGGCGTGATTTGGGGAATCAACTCCTTCGACCAGTGGGGCGTGGAACTGGGCAAGGAACTGGCCACTGCCCTGCTGCCAATGGTCAAGGGTGAAGTCTCTTCAGATTCGAAGGACGCCTCGACAAAAGGTTTGCTTGCCGCACTGAAAAGTTGACGCGGGAACCACACCTTTGTTTACGCGTTAATACGTGAGGCGATCTCGTCATAATTTTGCCCAACCGGCCCTATCTGGTTCACATCGTTGAAGAACTCTTATTGGTATTCACGATGAACACGAGCCGGCTGCGGCAAACAGAGATTGCCCCAACGTGCAAAGCAGCTTAGGCTTGGAATGATTTTATACATTCGACCCGCCGAGGTTGCGGTCCGACAGGGAGACTGATTTCATGAAAAAACTAGTTCTGCTCGCAGCAGTAGGCCTTGCCCTGGCGGGCTGCCAGTCCGATAGCCAGCGCGACCGCGCCCTCGTAGGCGGTGGTCTTGGCGCGGCAACCGGTGCAGCAATCGGCGCTGCGGCAACCGGCGATGTCGGCGGCGCCCTGGTTGGTGGTGCAATTGGTGCGGCCGGTGGTGCTATTGTCGGCAGCGCAACGACTCCGAAGAACTGCGTCGCCTATGACCGCTACGGCAATCCTTACCGGGTCGCTTGCCCGTAATCGGGGGTGATCCTTTTTCGTTTCGGTAATAGACCGTTGGGAAGAAAACTATGAAGAAACTCCTTCTGATTGCCGCTTCGGCCGCATTTCTGGCAGGTTGCCAGTCTGACAGTCAAAGGGATCGCGCGCTTGTTGGCGGCGGTCTTGGTGCGGCAACCGGTGCCGTGATCGGTGCCGCCGCCGGTAACGGCGTAGGCCCGGCCCTCGCCGGTGCGGCAATCGGTGCAGCAGGCGGTGCCATCATCGGCTCTGCAACGACACCCAAGAACTGTGTCGCCTACGACCGGTATGGCAACCCGTACCGCGTCGCCTGCCCCTGATCTCAACTGACCTGAGTCAATCGGGTCTTCACAGGTTTACGAAATGAAAAAGATCCTGCTGGTGGCCCTTGCGGCCATCGCCCTCGCCGGCTGTCAGTCAAGCAGCCAGAGAGACCGCGCGCTTGTCGGCGGTGGCCTTGGTGCCGCGACCGGCGCCATTGTCGGTGCCGCCGCCGGTGCCGGTGCAGCTCCGGTTCTCGCCGGTGCCGCTATCGGTGCTGCGGGTGGCGCTGTTATCGGCGCTGCGACCACGCCGAAAAACTGCGTGGCGCATGACCGGTATGGCAACCCTTACCGAGTCGCCTGCCCGTAAGGCCAGGCTCTCTGTCGTCCTGACCACCGTCAGAGCGGACGAATTTAGCGACAATACCGGGCATGCCCATGGATTCATGGGCATGCCCGTTCTGCTTTCAGGATCTGCCTTGGATAAATCCGCCTTGGTAAGAAACTGTTAACCATAGATCTCCACCCTTGGCAGACACATGTTTTTCGCCAAGGGGTTCTGGATGAGATCCGTCCTTGCAGCCGCAAGTCTCGCCATTGTGCTGACAGGCTGCGCCAACACCGAAAGTCAACGGGACAGGATGCTGATCGGGGCAGGTCTCAGGCAGCAGCGCTTTCCTTGGCCTGCTCAAGAGCAACCTTCGGATCGACGTAGGCATAGCCGAGAGCGGTTGCGACCGCCTCACAGGTCACCTGACCGCCGATCACGTTAAGGCCCGGCAGGAAGTGCGGATCATCGAGCAGCGCCTTCTTGGCACCCTTGTCTGCCAGTGCGAGAGCAAACGGCAGGGTGGCGTTGTTCAGCGCGTAGGTGGACGTCTTCGGCACGGCGCCCGGCATGTTGGCGACGCAGTAGTGAACGACTTCATCGATGATGTAGGTCGGCTCGGAATGCGTCGTTGCCTTGGAGGTTTCGAAGCAGCCGCCCTGGTCGATGGCGACATCAACGAGAACCGATCCCGGCTTCATGCGGCTGACCAGCTCGCGCGAAACCAGCTTTGGTGCCGCCGCACCGGCAACCAGCACCGCACCGACGACCATGTCGGCTTCCAGCACATGCTTCTCCAGGGCAGCCTTGGTCGAATAGACGGTTTTCAGTGCCGGACCGAACGTCTGTGAGAGATTGCCCAGAACGGCGGTAGACCGATCGAGAACGGTGACATCGGCTCCGAGGCCAAGCGCCATGGTAATGGCATGCGAGCCGACCACACCGCCACCGATGACAACGACCTTGGCCGGTTCGACGCCGGGAACACCGCCCACGAGCGTACCGGAGCCACCCTGGGCCTTTTCCAGCGCCTTGGCGCCGGCAATCACCGACAGGCGGCCGGCAACCTGGGACATCGGCACCAGAAGCGGCAGACCGCCGCGAGCATCGACAACGGTTTCATAGGCAATGCAGGTCGCACCGGACTTTACCAGGTCCGCGGTCTGCTCCGCGTCTGGCGCCAGGTGCAGATAGGTGAAGAGAATGTGGTCGGGGCGCAGCATGGCGCGTTCGACGGCCTGCGGTTCCTTGACCTTCACGATCATGTTCGCGGCATCGAAGACTTCCTTGGCTGTTGCCAGGATCTTCGCGCCTGCTGCTTCGTAGTCGGCATCGCTGGCGCCGATGCCGACACCGGCATTGGTTTCAACGACAACTTCGTGGCCATGAGCCACCATTTCAAGAACACTGTTCGGGGTCAGACCAACCCGGTACTCGTGGTTTTTGATTTCTTTCGGCACACCAATGCGCATAACTCGACTCCTCTGGAAGCATTATTGATTGCCGACGATTTTACGCCTGTTTTCGTCGAATGTGCTTGCGTTCCCGGGGGCCTCCATTCAAATACGCGCAATTTTATTGTGTCGAATTGATATTTCTTCAAATTATCTGCTATGTATTATCTTGAACTCGGCATTATGTGCGGTGCAGCAAAAATGAAACTCGATCGCCTCGACCAGAAGATCCTGAACGTTCTGCAAAGCGACGGCCGCATCGCCAACGCGGACCTGGCGGAAAAGGTGGGGCTTTCCCCTTCCGCCTGTTTGCGGCGCATGCGCGCGCTGGAAGAAGCCGGCATCATCGAAAAATACGTCGCGCTTCTGGACCAGAAGAAACTCGGCCGACACATGGACGTTTTCGTGGAAATCTCGCTGACCGGCCAGTCCAAGGAAACGCTTGAGAATTTCGAACGCGCCGTGGCCCGGTCCGGCGAAATCATGGAGTGTTTCCTGATGGCGGGTGATGCCGATTACATTCTGCGCCTCTCGGCCCGGGACCCGATCGACTTCGAACGCATCCACCGCGACCACCTTGCCCAGCTTCCAGGCGTTCTCAGAATGAAATCGTCCTTCGCAATCCGGCCGATCGTCAGACGCACAGCGATTCCCCTGAACGGCGAAACATGAGTTCCTTTCAGGGCCGGTCCACAACCAAACCGCCTGCAATTCCGCCACTAAATCCAGCGTCTCGACGCAGCCAGCACTGGCAGGTATAGTCCGCATCCATTCAACTGCCCGGCTTTTCAAGGAACCCGCTCCGGTGACCCATACGATCACCCGTTTCATCGACACGACTTACCAGCTTGCAGAATGTCCGACCTGGGACGACAGATTGAACCGCTTGCTCTGGGCCGACATCCAGGGCCGCTCCATCCAGTCCATGGATTGGGCCAGCCGCGAGATCACCACATGGCAATTCGACAATGAGGTCGGTTCCTTCGGCCTGACGGATGACGATCGCCTGATTGTCAGCGTGTGGGACAAGATCGTTCTGTTCGATCCCGAAAGCGGTGCCAACGAGGTTCTGGCGGAAGTTCAGACCGGTGCACTTGGCTCCAAGATGCTTTACGCCCAGCAGACCAACGACACCGGACGGCCGGATGGCGCAGCGGTCGACACCGAAGGCAATTACTGGAGCGCAGGGGTTTCAGCTGGCGTTCTCAACTGCTTTGCTCCGGACGGCAACCTGCTTGCCGCCATCAAGCTTCCGGTCGACAAGCCCACCATGCCCTGCTTCTGTGGCCCGGATCTGGACCATTTGATCGTCACCAGCATCAAGCAGCCCGCCGACCCGACTGCGGTCGAACCCGACACATTGTCAGGCGGCCTGTTCCTGGTGGAAGGTCACGGCAAGACCGGTTTGAAGACCTACCGGTTCAGGACAGCAAAAAGCTGATCAAAAGCAACGCATTGCACCATCAAAGGAAAAACATTCCTGAGATCTGGACGGAGCGGCAGCAGGCGCAGGGCGACGTTGCGCAGGTTGCTCCCTGACAGCAATTTGCGGACAGACCATCCCGTTCTCGGATTTCAAGGCCTGCAGAAGCTTGAGGTCTGCTCCTAAGGAATTCACCTGGAGGTGGGTATAGTTCTTGTAGCGCCTCAACGCAGTGCGGCTGTTGTTGCCCCACACCCCGTCTGGTGTACCGGCATTGCACCCGACCCTGTTCAGCTCGGTCTGCACGGCCTTCGCCATCACTGGGTCTTTGATGTCGTCAGCAACATCGTTATTCAATCCATTATTCAAAACAACCAGACCGGTCAAAAGATCTTCCGTCCAGGGGAGCTGGTCGCCGTTGGTTGACGCCTTAACTTCTTCCCGCACTCTCCTGATAATCAGACCGAAGTCCAATCCCGGAGATCCGATGTGCTTCAAAAGAGCTTCGGTGAACGGACTGTGCTCACCAGCACCGTCAAGGGCAACATTGCCGGGCTGTGTAGAGTAAGCGATCAGCGATCCCGACCCCATTTCCACTGCAGACAGGCCTTCCATCGACTGCAACGAACGTACGGCACCGTTTTCTGCAACCTGCCATTCGAAAGGATTGTTGCGGCAAGCATCCAACAGAACCAAATTGATCCGGCTCTTGTCCTGCATTGAAGTTAGAAGCTTTTGAACCGCAATCGAGTTTTCTTCAAGCGTGTTGCTATTTTCCAGCTGGACGTCGATTGGAACAAGGTAGTTCCTCTTGTTCACTTGGACTGCATGCCCGGCATAGAAGAAAACTGCGATGTCAGCTCCCTCAATCTTGCGCAAGAACTGCTCGATACCCTCATTGAACCCTTGATAGTCGGCATCAAGTGTTTCAATGACATCGAACTCGAGCCAGCGCAGTTTCTTCGCCATTTCACGAGCATCATTTCCCGAGTTGTAGAGTTCTGCACTTCCTGGGTAGCCGGCGTTACCGACAACCAAGGCAACTCGTTTTCCAAGTTCAGTCTGACCTGTTTGCGCGACCGCCGAAAAATTCAACGCAAGCAACAAAAGCAGTGGCAGAAAAAATCGCATCAACATTCCTCCTATCCTTTGTTGCGTTGCGCGGATATTACCTCGTCGTAACGTCGATATAGGACTTCGAATGGGTCAGTCTCAGATTGACCACCGGAGCTGCAAATACACCGAACGTTTTCCAGACGGTTGGCTTGGATTTGCCTTTGAACTGGTACTTGTCGAAGCATCTCATCGTATAAAAGAAATCTCCGTAACTATAGGAATACGTACCTCTACAAAGCACCTTAAGGCTCGAAGTCACGAGGGAGACCTTGACTCGACGCTCACCTTTCTGAAAATGGCCAAAATCAGGGAGAAACATACCCTGAATCTTGTTCTTGCTACCGTTCACACCATCATACATCTCTATTGAGACAGGCATCGCAAGTCGTGACGTTAGAAGTTTCCTTCCATTTGAAACAACGAAATTTCCATCGACATCAATAAGATAGCATGGGTGACCACCAAAACCTCTTTTTGATCTGGCATTGCACCTGCTAAGCGCTTCTGCTTTTGCGAATTCGACTGAGTTTGCATGAACAAAGGTAGCCCAAGCACCGCTGGCAGAGATTGCAGCTGCCTTGTGGTTTGCTTCACGCAGGTATTGCTTGAAAGCGTGCGGATAGCCTTTGGTGCTTTCGGCGCAACTGTCTCCAGCAAATCCGCAAAAAATCACCACCATGAAAAAAAACAAAAACAAATTATTCGAAGAATTCATCCAACTGCCTTCATAATACTTTATATAGAAACACCATCTCAATCCAAACACCGTAAAGGTATAATAAATAACCTAAAATTAAAAGCACACCACTTCATCATAGTCTGAAATAGGTAAACCTACTAACTTAATGCCTATTTCTTTTCGCATGACTTCAGAGCCTCGATGACCGACTGGTTTTCGGGAATGAGCACGGCCATGGAACCGTCCTCCATGCTGAGCAGGATGGAAGACGCAATCAATGTGCAAATCATGTTTCAGCCCCACAACTGGTCAGGTAACCGGCTTTCAGCCTGCCCCGGAAAACGGACAGAGAACCGATCTTGGCCCAGTCACCTAGTAGCGGCAACCCCGCACCTTTACGGGCTTCCAGACTGTCTGGGCGGGTTGAACCAGCACCTGGCGGCTGACCGTCTGGTAAACCGCGGGCTTTTGCACCCGGTAGCTCGTGGCAGGCTGAACCAGCACCTTTTCCTTCACGGAGCTGTAAATGGCAGGCTGGCGCACTGCGACACGGGAGGCCGACTGCACGAGAACCTTCTGGCTGACAGTTCGATAGACGGCGGGGTTCTGCACCTTGCACAGGATGTTGCGACCGTTGATGACCCGGTATTCCCAGCCGACGCTGGCGGGTTGAACCAGAACCCGGCTCTGCCGTGTCTGGTAGACGGCAGGCGATGTGCGATAGCTGACCCGCTCCGGCTGCACCAGAACACGCCGGGCCTGATAACTGTAGACGGCCGGCTTCTGCACCACGTAGCTGGATGCCGGCTGGACGAGCACGCGCTCATTCACAGTTTTGTAGACGGCGGGCACGGTGGCCTGTTCATAGCAGGACAGTGCCTTGCCCCCGGCCAGCACGGACGTGCTGACCAACGGACTGACGATCAGCGCGGCAAGCGCGCTCCAGAAGCTGTGACGCATGTACTTTCCCCCAGTCTGGCGCAGGAGATCTCCCGCAACCCTGACTTTAGGGAAGTTCCACAAGGCATTAAAGCGAAAAAGTTAATATCCGTTAAGAAACGGCCCTGACGATCTGCTGTTCGCCCTCTTCGTCATCAGCTTCAGCGCGAGCACTCTTCTCGTAGTCGGTGTCCTCGTTGATGATGTGACGGGCCTCTTCGGGGATCCATTCTCCCCAGCGCGGCTGCAGCTGATGGTCGACGGACACCCGGTCGTCGAAGACGAAACATTCGCCCTTCCAGAGGCTGTCGGCTTCCGGCACCTTCTCCAGATAGTTCAGGATACCGCCTTCCAGGTGATAGACTTCCTCGAAGCCGTTTTTCAGCATCCAGGCCGTCGCCTTTTCACAGCGGATGCCACCGGTGCAGAACATGGCGACCTTCGGCTTTTTCTGAAGCTCGTCTTCGCGGTCCACCCATGCCGGGAATTCCCGGAACGACTGGGTTTTCGGATTGAGCGCCCGCTCGAACGTGCCGAAGGCGAATTCGTAGTCGTTGCGCGTGTCGATGACGACGACATCCGGATCGGAGATCAGCGCATTCCAGTCTTCTGGCTTGACGTATTCGCCGACGATCTCGTTCGGGTCGATACCGTCAACCGCAAGCCGCACAATCTCCTGCTTCAGCCTCACCTTCATGCGCTTGAAGACATGTCGGTGGGTCCAGGCTTCCTTGTGGTTCAGCCCGGCAAGCCGCGGATCCGACCGCAGATGCGCAAGAACCTCTCGCACACCGGCTTCCGGCCCGCATATCGTGCCGTTGATACCCTCTCCTGCAAGCAGCAGGCTCCCGCGCACATCCCGTTCCTCGCAATAGGCCTTGAGCGGACTGCGAATGGCCTCGAAGTCGTCGAGCGGCGTAAACATATAAAGGGCGGCAACGAGAAATTCGTTCATGGGGCTTGTTCTGTTTCTTGAAAGACGCCGGGCCCAAGGGGCAAAAGCACCACCCGGCTATTGGCGCCCTCTATACAGCCTAAGCCCCCCTTCTGAAAAGTCCGCAGTTTCTCGGACCCGGTTCTCTGCAGTCGAGGCCGCCCTGCAGGTTTTGCTTGAGCACAACCGAACATGCGCCAGGGGCCATGCAACGCGGAACTTGCCGATTGAAGTTCCTCGAAAGGAACATCGCCCAAACCCTTCGGAAGAATCGAAGAATAGCGTCAGAGCAACAGAAAGATCGGCAACAATTCGCCTCAACAAAACTCTCTAAAGAGAAAGATGACATCGTCAGAAATACGAATGAATTCATATAGTTAAAAATCAAACCTCATCCGCTTTCATTTAAGGATCATTAAGCACGCAACCGTACCCTAACCCTGAATTGCCAACATGAGCGGGCGCACCAAGGATGACCCAGTACAAGGTCACCCCGACGGGGGTGGAACGGTTCTTTTCCGAACGGGACCTGATCGTCTCGAAAACAGACACGCGCGGGCGCATCACTTACGCCAACAACATCTTTCGGGATATTGCGGGTTTCGATGGCAAGGCTCTGGAGAATGCGCCGCACAGCCTCATCCGTCACCCGGACATGCCACGCTGTGTCTTCAAGCTGCTGTGGGACACGATAGAGGCCGGCGGAGAGATCTTCGCCTATGTGGTCAACATGTCCGCGAACGGCGATCACTACTGGGTGCTGGCCCATGTCACGCCGTCCTATGGCGAGAGCGGCAAGATCATCGGCTACCATTCCAATCGCCGGGTGCCCAACCGCCGCATCGTCGACGACATCATCACCCCGCTTTACGCCCAGTTGCGACAGACAGAACAGCAGGCGGACAACCGCAAGACCGGCATGCAGGCCGGTCACGATCAGCTGGTATCGATCCTTCAATCGAAAGGCGTGAGCTATGATAAGCTCATTCACACTCTTTAACGCCACGATCGCGTCGGGTGTCGCACTGGTGGGCGGCGCGGCGACGGTGGTCTGTGCCCTGCTGGGCCTGACCATGGCTACGGTCTTCTGTGGCGCCATCGTCATGCTGGCCATGCTGTTCGCGCTGACCGCGGTACATCGGACCCGGCGGGGGCTTGGTGCTGCGACGGAGGTCTGCAGCCAGATCGGGTGGGGCAACTTCGAGGTGAGAGCCAAGGATTACACCGAAGCCGGTGAAGTCCGTGAGCTGATGACCTCCATGAACCACATGATCGACCGGACGGACGCCTTCCTGCGTGAAGCTGCGGCCTCGATGACCGCGATCGAGAACAACCGCTACTACCGCCGCATCCAGCCAGGTGGCCTCAATGGCAGCTATCTGCAGAATGCGGAAATCATGAACATGGCCATCGAGACCATCAAGGGCCGGGTCGGCGCTTTCCGCCAGTCGACGGACTCCTTTGAAAGCCAGATCAGCCAGATTGCCCAGAGCCTGATGGCTTCCGCCGAGCAGATGACCGGAACGGCCGAGGAAATGGAAACCTCTGCCGTTTCCAATTCGGAAGTCGTGACCGCCATCGCCGACGCAGCCGACCTGACAGCGGAAAATGTGAATGCGGCGGCATCCGCGGCCGATCACCTGTCCTCGACGGCCAGCGAGATCAGCGGCCAGATCGAACGCTCCATCGAAATCGCCCGTGCTGCCGTCACCCAGGTCACGCAAGGCCAGGACAAGGCAAACAGCCTTCGGACTTCCGCCGAAGCTATCGGCGAGATCATCGACCTGATTTCCTCCATTGCCGACCAGACAAACCTGCTGGCACTCAATGCCACCATCGAGGCGGCCCGCGCCGGTGAAATGGGCAAGGGCTTTGCGGTGGTTGCAGCCGAGGTCAAGGAACTGGCAACGCAGACAGCCAAGGCGACACAGGAGATCACCCAGTCTTTGGAAGAAGTCGACGCGGCCAGCCGCGATACGGCTCAGTCCTTCGACACGATTTCCAAAACCATTACGGAAATCGAATCCATTACCACGATGATTTCCAACGCCTCGGTAAAGCAGGCGGAAGCGACACAGGCCATACAGGAGAACGTGACCAACACCGTGGCCTGCACCAACAAGGTGACCGGAATTGTGGATGGTGTCGCCCAGAATGCGGCAACCACTCACGCGGCCTCCAAGACCGTGCTGAGCTCCGCGGAAAGCATGTCCTCCAACGCCGGGCAGCTAACCGAAGCAGTGGCGGCCTTCTTCAAATCACTGAAGAAAGGCCCGCTCGAGCAGCAGAACAGCGAAGCCGCCTAGGCACACTGGCTGTTAGGCAATCCAACCCGGGCGTTCGTGCCCGGATTGCCTCTTTTGGGGAATTGGGTCAAAGCCTCACACCTCTTATCTTCAGGACAGAGCCCACCCCTCACTGGACGTTCTGGAGGCCCACATGACCATTCTCGGCGACCTGCTGTCGACCATCTTCGAGCGCCGCTATCGCACAGCGGCGCCGGACCGGCGCGACAATCGGCCGATGGAGGATCTGGTCAGCGCACTTGTCGGCACAGCTGGCGACGTGACGGGCCTTGCCGCGGCCAGCACGCTCCTGCAACGGTTTCAGGAAATGGAGGACAGCGACAAGCTGCAGTTCTTCCGCCACCTTGCCCACGACATGAACATCGATCCAGCCGGCGTGCGCACTGCCCTTGATGCCTATGAGGCGAGCCCGAACCGGAAGACATACACGGCCTTCATGGCGGCTGTGGAGCCCAAGCGCCAGGAATTGATCCGGCGGCTGAACCAGATTCCCGGTGCCACCGAACAACTGGTGCGCATGCGCGCCGACCTCCTGCGCCTCGGCGGCGCCGACCCGGAATTGCAGGCGCTCGACCAGGATTTCCGACACCTGTTCATTTCCTGGTTCAACCGGGGCTTTCTGGTGCTGCGGCCGATCAGCTGGGAAAGTCCGGCGCATATCCTTGAAAAGATCATCGCCTATGAGGCCGTGCACGAAATCACCAGCTGGGAAGACCTGCGCAGCCGCCTGGCCCCTGGCGACCGCAGATGCTTCGCCTTTTTCCACCCGTCCATGCCCGACGAACCGCTGATCTTCGTGGAAGTCGCGCTCACCGCAGACATCCCGGGTTCCATCCAGGACCTTCTGGCAGGTGACAGGGAACCCATCACAGCGGCCACGGCCCGTACCGCCGTGTTTTATTCGATTTCCAATTGTCAGGAAGGCCTGGCCCGCATTTCCTTCGGCAATTCGCTGATCAAGCAGGTGGCGGCCGATCTTTCGGCAGAATTGCCGGGATTGAAAACCTTCGTCACCCTGTCGCCGATCCCTGGCCTGACGAAATGGCTGTCGGCGGAAGGCATTGCTTTCCAGGACGCGGACCCGAAACTGCTGCGAACCCTCGCCGCGCATTATCTTCTGTCAGCCCGCCGGGGAAATCGCCGCCTCTTCGGACATCAGGTCTCTGGACACGGCCGCAAAGAAACTGGATTTGCGCGAAGCGGAAGCTGCACAACAGGCCTGAAGGCGCACGGGTCGGGAGCCAATCGCAGCTCATGCTGCCGGTGCCCTGCCTGCCGAGCCGGCGCCATTCGTCCACCCTGGCGCGCTAACTGTCCTGATCAGAACGACAGCTGGAACCGGGCTTGGCGCATCACGGGTCAAAGCGATTCCCGCCGCTCCTCTCTAACCGGTGGCTATCGGTCCCGGCGTTTTCCTGACGCTGCCGGAAAGGCGGATTCCGGCTGTCTTGGCCTTGTCTTCGGCTTGAAAACCGTCAACTTGCAGGTGACGTGACAGTGCCCGGGCGACTACTTCTTCGCTTCTTGGGTAACACCTAAGGAAAGTTGAAGAAGAAATCTCGCGTGCAGCAAAATTCTTTGCTAATCTGCGATTGGCGAAACGGGATCCATACCAATCTCGGATTGAAGCGGCCTCTGCACATCAGGGGACGTCTGGAAGATGTACCGGCGCGAAAAGCCGGCCGCTTTCCAGGCGAGCAGACCGTTCAATGGGTTTCTCGACGCCGGAAATTGTCTGAAAGGCAAAACAAAAAATGACATGTAAAGACAAGGCGGCAGGGATGAGCGAAGATCAATACACCAAAGAGCAGCTCGAATTCCTGGAAATATTTGAAATTGCAGCAAGATATGACTGTCTGTTCCTGCTCGATTTCCATTGCTTCGATCTGTTCGACCACGACCAGACCAGCCTGCTGAGCGACGGCGAACGTGCCCAGTTGGCGGCAGCGGCAAGATATGACATCTATGCCGAAGCCATGCAGAAGGGGTTTCTTCCGAAATCCAGTCCCTTTGGAGGCGTCCATGAGCATCAACACTTTTGTTGAGCCGCTACCCTTCTCGCTGATCGAAAACGGATTGGCGGGAGACAAGACGCAGTTTCTGTTCAAGACCTGGCGCGAAAACGAAGGCATCATCGTGCAGGACAGCCGCATGACGCAGCTGAGCCCGTATCTGCTGATGACCTTGCCGACCGCCGAGCCGGGCGATGTGCCTCCGCTGACCTTTGTGGGCAAGCACAGCACCTTCCGCCGGTTCTTTCCACAGGCTCTTGACCCGGAAACACCACGTCCGCCGACCAGCTTCCTGCCCTCAGTCTACCGCCAGGGCGTTGCTGATGCCTACCAGATCGCCATGGAAGGCGAGCCCTGGTTCGATATCCAGCGCACAGGCAACAAGCTGGGCGAAGGTGTGCCGGACATGACGCTGCAGCGTCTCCTCGTGAAATTCCGCACCAGTGCCGGGTTCACGCGGATTTTCTGCCTCATGACTTTGCTTGAAGTCCATTCGCGATCCTATCAATCAGATCGCACACATCGTCAGCTGTGTTCGCAACAAAAATCAGATTGGCATCCAGCGTACCAGGCAGCGGCTCAACCCAGTTCAGTGCATGAAAGTGTGCACGGGTAAAGCCGCAGTCGCGCCAGAAACCGTCCATGAAGTTGAAACCCTGCACCCAGCCGTAATAGAAGCCGGCGCCCCACTCATCCAATGCCTCGATCTGGGCCATCTGGTTGAGCAGGCCGCCGAGCTTCGAACCGCGCCACTCCTTGGCAACTTCCGTTCCGCCCAGATAAACAACGTCGCCGGTAATGCGCCGGCCAACGCGCGGCTGCTTGTCACTCAGCACAACCTTGCCGCCCTCCGCATCCGGGTAGCAGCGGTGAAAATACTTGCGCCAGAAATCGGTCAGCGTCATCGGATAGGCCATTCTGTCGAAACGGGCGCACACCCGCCCGACCATCCGGTCTTCCTCATCCACCAGCGCCAGCCAGAACGCCTGTGAAGGCGTATAGGTGTTGAGACTGGGGGTGAAATGCCCCTCCAGCCGCTTCAGGCCGCTGGCCGCCGCCATGGCCTCGACAACATCGAAATCCGACCCGCGGCGCAGCATCAGCCCCAGGCGTTGAAACTCCCTGTCTATAACGCCCCAGGCACGTTTCAGCTGTGCCTTGTCCAACTCGAAATCCAGTTTATGCATGGATGTCCCGTCTGATGTTGCCCTTCATCCGCATCCTGCAAAGAGCGGCCGCGTCAAACGCGGCAATCGCCTTGTTTGCCAATAGATTAAATAGGCACCGATTTTCCCTGCTTGGCAGCACGTTAAGTTGTCTGCCAAGGCGGTCAAACAAGAAAAAATATCAAGGTTAAAACTTGCGGGTACCGGTTTGAAAGAACGGGAGTTTTCAACCGGAGATTCACTGCCCGCAAGGCAAGCCGGTTTTCCACCGCCGTGCGAATGAAACTCCACGCGGTCGGATTTCCCCTTCACGAAGGGGTCATCCTCCCTCCTGGATTCGCACGGCCAAACACATCCTTTGATCAAGTTGTCACCGTCACCGGTCACAACTACAGTTCAGACGTTACTGTGCAAGGACTTGTTGATTGATATTGAACTTGATTGGAGAACACGATGATGAAGCAACTTTTCTTGCTTGCTGCAATGTGTGCAATTTCAACTGGCTCAATCGCCAAGGATCTTCCGGCATCAGCCAAGCCGATGACAGAAGCCGAACGGATCGAGATCTTGTCCGGCAACAAGATCGAAGGAATTTTCTACGGAAAAAACTGCAAGAAAGCCGGTGACTGGATTGTCGAGTGGAACGACAACGGCAGCAAGATCGCCGTGGTGACCGTGACGGGCAAAAAGCCCGCGAAGAAAACACTGAAATGGGAAGTGAAGGACGGCCAGTTTTGTGAACAGGGCTTCCGGGACGAGACAATGGTCTGCGGCCACGAGAACACCTACTTCAAGGACGGCAACACCTGTTTCACCACCTTGAAGGATTCGAAATTCATCACGAACGAGTTCCCCTGCTGATCGCAGCAACCACGCACTGAATCTCGTGGCCGTCGACCGGCGGCCACGGATCTCGACAAAATGCACAATAAGAAGCACGGCGCGAACTCGCGGCGCCTTGGCATTTGCATAATTTCCAGGAGAAGAAAATGGTGGGTGAGTGGGGGCTCGAACCCCAGACCCGCTGATTAAGAGTCAGCTGCTCTACCAACTGAGCTACACACCCAAAGAGACAGGGCCGCGAGAACCGCGCGGCACGTCGGATGGCGGGTGTATATAGTGCGATCCGATTTGGCGCAACGGTTTTTATGACAATTTTTTATCATGGCCGGTCTGCGGGGAACGCAACCCTGAGAAAATCCGCAGCCGCCGGAAGGAAAGCTCGTTAACGCCGCCCAAAAGGCAACTTTCAGAAACATCTTCGATCTTTTGCGCAATTTTCGAAATTAAGGCTTGACCGGTTTTATCCGCCTGACTAGGGTGCGGCGCATCAAGACCGGGGCAGACGTGACGGGCTTGGGCCAGCTTGTTGAAGTCGCTGTCATATCGGCTTGCCTCAGGTTGGCGGGACAAACCCGGTTTCGGGAGTTCCACAAAGACGTCGAACCGGGCCAGACGGCCTGCAGCATCAAAGGACCGGGACGACATGGCAATGTCGCTCATTCTAGTAGTAGTAGGAAAGCGCGCCTCCGCGGCGGGATAACCCCGTACGGACAGGATGGCGCGCGACCAAGGCTCCCAAAGGGGCCTTTTTTTGTACCCGCCTCCTGACCACGCATTTTCCACCACTGCCCGGATCTTTGACGCCGCATGCGTCAGGCCAGACAGACAGTGTTGTATCAGTCCGCGCCCGATCGGGCAGGATTGACAGAAGAACAAACAGTTATGTGAGCCAAAGCCTGATCCACAGGCGAGAATGCAAGGACGAAACGAATGACACGGGAAATGACCGGCGCCGAAATGGTCATCCAGGCGCTGAAAGACCAGGGAGTTGACACGATCTTCGGCTACCCGGGCGGTGCTGTGCTTCCCATTTACGACGAGATCATTCAGCAGGAAGGTCTGGAGCATATTCTCGTACGGCACGAACAGGGCGCAGGCCATGCCGCCGAAGGCTATGCCCGCTCCACCGGCAAACCGGGTGTTGCCCTGGTCACCTCCGGTCCCGGCGCCACCAACATGGTGACTGCCCTGACCGACGCCATGCTGGATTCCATTCCGCTTGTCTGCATTTCCGGCCAGGTACCCACCCATCTGATCGGCAACGATGCATTTCAGGAGTGCGATACGGTCGGCATCACCCGCCCCTGCACAAAGCACAACTGGCTGGTTCGCGATGTCGACGACCTGCCGCGCATCCTGCATGAAGCCTTCTATGTCGCCACTTCCGGCCGTCCGGGCCCGGTTGTCGTCGACATTCCGAAGGACGTTCAGTTCGCGACCGGCACCTACCAGGGCCCGACGCCGAACCCGGCTGCCGCGCACAAGAGCTACCGTCCGCAGCTGAAGGGCGATGCCTCCAGCATCCGCATGGCCGCCGAATTGATGGCGAACGCCAAGAAGCCGGTTCTCTATACCGGCGGCGGTGTGATCAACTCCGGCCCACAGGCCTGCCAGTTGCTGCGCGAACTGGTCTCGCTGACCGGCTTCCCGATCACCTCCACCCTGATGGGCCTCGGCGCCTATCCGGCGTCCGGCGACAACTGGCTCGGCATGCTGGGCATGCATGGCACCTACGAAGCCAACATGACCATGCACGACTGCGATGTGATGATCTGCATCGGGGCCCGCTTCGACGACCGCATCACCGGCCGGACCGATGCCTTCTCGCCGAACTCCAAGAAGATTCATATCGACATCGATCCGTCCTCCATCAACAAGACGATCAATGTCGACCTGCCGATCATCGGCGATGTCGCCCACGTTCTGGAAGACCTGGTGCGGATCTGGCGGTCCTCTTCGCTGAAATCCGATGCCAAGGCCATGAAGGACTGGTGGACGCAGATCGATCAATGGCGGGCACGCAACTCGCTGGCCTACAAGCCGAACAGCGACGTCATCATGCCGCAATATGCGATCCAGCGGCTCTATGAACTGACCAAGCACCGCAAGACCTTCATTTCCACCGAAGTCGGCCAGCACCAGATGTGGGCGGCCCAGTTCTACGGCTTCGAGGAGCCGAACCACTGGCTCACCTCCGGCGGCCTCGGCACCATGGGCTACGGCCTGCCGGCTGCCATCGGTGCGCAGGTGGCCCACCGCGACGCGCTGTGCGTGGACATTGCCGGCGATGCATCGATCCTGATGAACATCCAGGAAATGTCGACTGCCGTTCAGTTCGGCCTGCCGGTCAAGGTGTTCATCCTCAACAACCAGTACATGGGCATGGTGCGCCAGTGGCAGCAGCTGCTGCACGGCAACCGTCTGTCCCATTCCTACACCGACAGCCTGCCGGACTTCGTCAAGCTGGCCGAGGCCTATGGCGGGGTTGGGTTCCGCGTCGAAAAACCGGGTGATCTGGACGGGGCAATCGAGGAAATGATTGCCGTCGACAAGCCTGTCCTGTTCGACTGCCGCGTTGCCAATCTGACCAACTGTTTCCCGATGATCCCCTCGGGCAAGGCTCACAACGAAATGCTGCTGCCGGACGAAGCCAACGACGAAGCGGTTGCCAACGCCATCAGCGCCGAAGGCAAGTCGCTCGTTTAAGGTGAAATAGGCAAAAGGACTTTAAGAAAATGAACGCACAGAATGTTGATGCGCCTTCCGCCTATTTCCTGGCCGAAGTCAGCAACGAAATCGAAACCCACACCCTATCGCTCCTCGTCGACAACGAGCCGGGTGTCCTCGCCCGCGTGATCGGCCTGTTCTCCGGCCGTGGCTACAACATCGACAGCCTGACCGTGTCGGAAACTGAACACGAGAAACACCTGTCCCGCATCACCATCGTGACCACCGGTACACCGATGATCATCGAGCAGATCCGCCACCAGCTCGACCGGCTGGTGCCGGTGCACCGGGTGACCGACCTGACCGTTCGCGCCAAACGCACCAACCAGGACAAGCCGCTGGAACGTGAGCTCGCCCTGGTGAAGGTGGCAGGCACCGGTGAAAAGCGCCTGGAGGCCCTGCGCCTTGCAGATGCCTTTCGCACCACTGTGATCGACGCGACGACGGAACATTTCGTCTTCGAGATCACCGGCCGGACCTCCAAGATCGAGCAGTTCATCTCCATCATGAAACCGCT
>MRWG01001128.1_pt1 | contig 18996 bp, 16 predicted proteins | sample 1013341 | NCBI WGS metagenome assembly MRWG01 (sample SAMN06117577, study PRJNA244670) | biofilm metagenome | biome: Water; feature: Cathode Biofilm; material: Biofilm; isolation source: microbial consortium enriched at the cathode of a solar microbial fuel cell | place: USA: District of Columbia ... | reverse complement strand
CCCCGACCCGCCGAAGATGACCACCTGATCCCCAAAGGTCATCAAACTCTGATGCTCACGAGCCGCAGGGCCATCGGTTGCCCATTCAATTCGTTCGGACCAACTGGGCGCGTCGCTGGATGGTTCAGCGCCGACATTCGTGGTAAACATCGCGCCGACGGCAATCGCAGCGGCCGCAACCGCAGCCCGACACTCGCGCGTTGATTCAATCATTTGATAGTCCTTCGTAAAGTGACGGGGCCGCATGGAATCCCACTGTGGCAATGGAGAGTGTTGACGTGACAGAGGGGACGGCGTCGCTCGGCCTCAGCTTGTAGCGCAAGGCGCGGCCGTCGGGCCCCTCAAACAAAAACTCGAACGATTCATCCTCACCGTGTCGCCACCACGCGAGTTCGAACGGTCCGTATCGGTCGCGGAGCGCCGCCTGATAGGTGGCCATCCAGCGGTAGATTCCGCGAGATTCGTCGTCGATCTCATCTTCGGCCTCCCCACGAATCACCAGACCGGCGTCATACAGTTGGTCCGCATTTGCAACTGCGCATTGCTGAAAAAACGACCTCGCGCTGTCCGTCAGAGGGTGGTCGGGCCAATCCGTTGGACGGCGCAATGCGCGCCAGCCGTCTTTCTCGCGGTTCCGCGTTTGGCGCGGCGACATCTCAGATTTCGCTCGCAACGCCGCTGCGATCGCATTATGCGCCGCGACCACTTCGCTGGGCGAGGGGCCGACAACATTGTTCAGCACGATGACCGCCGATGGCGGATCGAGCGACACGGACCACACGTTCGCAAATCCGGGGACCAGGCCCGCGATGCGAATCGTCTGATCGGCGTCGCCGCCAAACTCATTGACAAGAAGCGCCACGGATTCCGCGCTCAAGAGTTGTTCCTGAAGCAACGCGCGGCTCAACGCGACCAGATCGTCCACCGTGCTGACGAACCCGCCGGCCGTGTATCGCGGCGCGATCGGAAACGGCTCAACGGCGCTCACGGATCCATCAGCCGCCCGGTGATGACCAGTCGCAACGTTCGATTGATCCTCGCCGACATCGTCGCCAAGCGTTGTGCGGCGCATGCCGATGGGCGAAAAGATCAGTTCATCGAAGGCCTGCTCGACCGATTCGCCGGTCACCGATTCGATCACACCCCCGAGGTGGAAGTAACCCAGGTTGCTGTAGAGCACGCGCGTCCCAGGCGCCACGGTCGGCCCGTCTTCAATCAGCGTGTCGAGGAATGGCAGCGCTCGCCCGCGTTCATCAAACGTCACGCCAGCGTCAATGGGATCAGCGGCGCCGGAACGTTCGCGCGGGAGCCCGCTTCGGAATGTGAGCAACTGCCGGATCGTGATGTCGTCCGCCCACGCCGCATTCAGCCCGGGCCGATGCATGGCGAGCGTGTCGTCGAGTGACAATCGCCCCGCTTCAACCAGTTTGAGAATGGCGATGCGCGTCAGCATTTTGGTGAGCGACGCCAGTCGAAAGCGCGTCGAGCCATCTACTTCAACGCCATTCAATGTTGCCGTGGCTCCTGCGAAGACGGTCCGCGGCTCGCACTCGCGCAGCGCCAGACCGACGCCCCCGTGGAGCGCTCCGGAGGACAGCTGCATCTCCGCGATCGCCTCAGCGCGCTGGATGGCGTCTTTCGGCGGTCCCTCAGTGGCGTCCGCCAGATGCGCGACAAGCCCGCTCACCCCGATCGCGCCAAGGCACGACAGAACAATCCAGATTTGCTTCATGATTGCACGTCCATTGGCGCCGCGCGGCTGGCGCCGGGTGAAACGATCGTCGTCGTATGAATCAGGCGGGTCCCGGGGCGGCGTTCGCACGACATCAGAAAATCGCGCAGCTCATCGAGCTTGCGGTTGTAGGTCGCAAGTTCATCATCAGTGAGCCAACCACTCTTGGTGACCATCAACGTGTCGCGCAAAGGGCCGCGCGTGACCGGGTTGGATGTGGCGGCGCGCGCAAACGATCGAGCCGCATTGCGCGCCGCGCTCGCGACGAGGTTGTTGATGGCCTCGGTGACGTCAGGGTTCTTCGCGTCGTAGACGAAGCGCAGATCCTTGTCCGCCTCGTAGAGCCGCGCATCCCGGCGCGCGGTCTCAACCGTCCCCGCGCGAGAGATGAGGCCGAGACTCTCCAGCACATCGAAATGACGGTAGAGCGATCCCGGGCGGCGGCCGATGCGCTCCGCGACATCCCGGATGGTCCTCGCACCGCCCCAGGCGATCGCGCTCAGGATCGCGAACCGGGTCGGGTCCGCGAGGGCGTTGATCGTCGCCGCGTCTGTGATCTCAGCCCCTGATGGAGCTGGTTGATGTTGCTGGGTTTTAATCTGCTCAGATGCCATTATGCAGATTATTGGGAGAACGCGGCCGACGGTTGCAGGCCACGAGGCCGCCTTTCCCCGAAATCCACGTCAGCGAGGCGAAATTTCGCATGGCAAGCCGCTGAGCATCCCGGTCACGGACACGGCAGCGGGCCGGACGTATATTTTGATGGATGCTGCGGGGGCGAGTTGCGCTCCAGCGAGCGGCGTCTCGCGGGTGTAGTTCAGTGGTAGAACGTCAGCTTCCCAAGCTGAATGTCGAGGGTTCGACTCCCTTCACCCGCTTTCGCGATTATCTCATCTTGCATTTCATGTGAGAAGACCCCCATGCCGACCACCACGCCAGAGCACGATGAGCGAATCGCGAAGATGACGTTTGCGTCGGTCTACCCGCACTACGTGACCAAAGTCGAAAAGAAAGGCCGCACCAAGGCCGAGCTGCACCAGGTCATTCACTGGCTGACCGGCTTTAACGACAAGAAGCTTCAGAAGCAGATCGACGACAATGTCACGTTTGAAGAGTTCTTCAAGCGCGCCAAGCTCAACCCCAATGCGCACCTCATCAAAGGCGTCATCTGCGGCTACCGCATTGAAGACATTGAGACCCCGCTCACGCGGCAGACGCGCTATCTCGACAAACTGGTCGATGAACTCGCTAAGGGAAAGAAGATGGAGAAGATTCTCCGCACCGAATAGCGCTGACGGCTCCTTGCCATCGCCCTCGTGATGCCGGTTACTTCGATTCTTCAAGCCACAACGCTGCGACCGTCAAGTCATCAGCAAGCGCCGCTGACGCATGCGTTCGAACGCCGCCAATAATCGCATTGACCAATCCGTTCGCGTCACCGCTGGAGGCCAGCGCGCTCAGCACGCCTTCGACGCCGAATTGAACGCCGGCCGGATCGGGCTGCTCGACTGCGCCGTCTGAGAACACGACGAGCGTCGTGCCGAAATCCATGCGCACCTCGACGGATTCGTAGTCCGTGCTTTCAACGACGCCTAATGGGAATCCTGTGATCGCTTCGACGCGCTCATGCGCGCCATCCGCCGCAGCTCGCACACACAGGCCGTGCCCCGCATCGACAATGTGCGCCGTTCGTTTCGACGCATCGATCACGCCGCCAATGAGCGTGACGAATTTCGATGCTTCCGTCCGCGGGTAGAGGTCTGCGTTCACCGCAGCCATCGCGGTGGCGATATCCGCGCCGGACAACAATTGCGATCGCAATTGCGACTGACACGCCGCCATGAAGATCGCGGCGCCGACACCCTTGCCGGACACATCCCCAAGGAAGAACGCCGTGCGCGACGCATCCAGCGCAAACACATCAAAGAGGTCGCCCGCGACAATGCGCCCGGGCATGGACTCGAACTGGTACCGCACGGCGCCGCGAAGGCCTTCTTTCGGCGGTGAGAGCACTTCCTGCGCCCGGCGCGCTGCGTCGAGATCCTCCTGAAGTTGACGATTGCGCTCAGCCATCGATGCGGCGTCGATGCGTTCAAACGCCAGGCCGGTCAGTCTCGCGACAGACTGGCAAAACGCCGCGGCGTCCTTGGGGACAACTCCCTCGGCGTCGCGCGTATCGATCATCATGAACGCGCTGGGTGAATGATCCACGAGGATCGGCGCACAAATCGCAGACCGGATGCCCAGATCCATGATGGATTGCGCCTGATCCGCCTGGCCGCCATCGACCATGAGCTCGACCATCCCGTGCTGCGATGCTTTGTCGATCAGCGTTCGCGACACCAGGGGCGCATCGTCGGTCGTCGATGCGATCACCATCAATTCCGTTTCGGACTCCGGCTCCACGATCACAACGCGGCGGCACCCGGTCGCATCGCGCACCGCGTCAACGACAGCGCGACCGACGCGTTCACGCGTATCGGCGCTATCAAGCTGCGCGGTGAGCTCCATCAACACATCAAGGCCTCGCTGAGCCACGCCGCCCAGACGTTGCGCCGGAATCGCGCTCACACTCGCAGGACTGTGCGCGGGCGAGATGGAAGTCGAAACGCCGGGACGGTCTGAGCCGATGGCGCAGCGACAACGCCAGAATCCGAACGTGATGACATCACTGTTTCGTAGTGGAACGGGTAAATTCGGCTCAAGCCGGCGATCGTTCACGAACGTCCCATGCGTCGAAGCGAGATCCGTCACAAACCAGTCATCACCCTTCCGCATGATGGATGCATGCCGGCGGGACATGGACGGTTCGGGGATCGGCCAGTCGGCTTCCGACGATCGCCCGATCAGCGTGGGCCCCTCGGGCGAGACCGTAATCGACCGGACAGGCTCGCCCGATTCAATCGTCGTGATCGGCCGCAACTTGAGATCGAAAGATCCACGCTCCATACCCGATGGTACATTCAATCTCAGTCGATTCATCACGCGGCGTGGCGGCGCCACACTATCTTGTCACCATGATTGACCGGATCGGCCCCTTTGAAATCATGAAAGAACTCGGTCGCGGCGGGATGGGCATTGTCTACCTCGCGCGCGACACACGGCTCGATCGGCAAGTGGCCATCAAGGCGCTGCCGGATCATCTCGCCTCGGACCCCGTCCGACTCGAGCGATTTGAGCGCGAAGCCAAGACACTCGCCGGACTGAGCCATGTCAATGTCGCCGGCATCTACGGCGTCGAGGATCAGGATGGCGCACGGTATCTCGTACTCGAATTCGTCGAGGGCGAGACATTGGCGGACATCATCGATCGCGGTCCGATTCAGCTGGACGACGCGATCGAATTCGCTGCGCAGATCGCCGCGGGGCTCGAGGCGGCCCACGAAGCAGGCGTCATCCACCGCGATCTCAAGCCGGCCAATATCAAGATCACGCCCGATGGCGTCGCCAAGGTGCTGGACTTCGGCCTCGCCCGAACGGATGAAGCCACTTCATCATCCGGCGCGCTGGACAACCCGACGCTGACAACGCCCCAGCCGCAGCACTCCCCCACCATCGAAGGCGCGATTCTCGGCACGGCGGCGTACATGAGCCCGGAGCAGGCGCGCGGACGCAAGGTGGACAAGCGCACCGACATCTGGTCCTTCGGCGTCGTGCTCTACGAAATGCTCGTCGGCGCCAGCCCATTCCACGGCGAAACGGCGACGGACTCCATCGGCGCTGTCCTGCACAAGGATCTGGAACTGGATCGACTGCCTGCCGGCACGCCGCGCGATGTGCGGCGGCTCATCAGCCGATGCCTGCACCGCGATCGAAACGCCCGATTGCAGTCCATTGGCGATGCGCGAATTGAACTTCAGGAGGCGGCCGATCCCTCGAATCGGGACGAGCCGCTGGCGGCGACGTCATCAAGCAGCGCGCGAATCTGGCAGGTGGTCGCAGGCGCACTCCTTCTGGCGCTCGTTGCCGGCGGCGTCTGGGCGCTGCGGAGCGCGCCTGATGTCGAACCGCCACTTCGCCCTGACATTGCATCCGTCGCCATGGTGCTCGATTCGATGGAGATCACCAGCGAGCCGAGCATTTCGCCCGATGGCCGCACGGTCGTGTTCAGCGCGAGGGACGGAACAGACGATGACATCTTCTCCATCCGCGTCGGCGGATCGAACCCGATCAATCTCACACCCGATTCCAATGGCGATGAGAAGTTTCCTGCGGTGAGCCCCGATGGCGAATACATCGCCTATTCATCAAGCAAGGATCCGGGTGGAATTTTCATCATGGGAGCGACGGGCGAAGATTCGCGGCGAATTACGGACTCAGGTTTTGACCCTGACTGGTCGCCCGACGGATCAAAACTCGTATTCACGAGCGAAGAGGTGCTCAGTCCGTATGGCCGCATGACCGTTGCTTCGCTGTTCGTGGTCGATGTGGATTCTCGCGAGGTGACACGACTTTCAATGTCCGATTCAGACAGCCCGTCGCAGGACGCCCATGACGCCGTTGATCCGAGTTGGTCGCCTGATGGGCGTTGGATCGCCTATTGGGGTGTGGAACAAGGCACTCGAAATCTCTTTGTTGTTCCTGCTGAGGGCGGGCAGCACATCAGCGTCACCGAGGATTTGTGGACGGAGTGGAATCCAATTTGGAGACCAGATTCAGATCGACTGTATTTCGTGTCTGACCGGCTTGGCACGCGGGATGTCTGGGTCGTCAGAATCGACCCCGAAAGCGGACACCCCGTTGGCGAGCCTGAATATGTTCTCGCCGGGCCGACACGCGTGTATTCGATGGATTTCTCCGCCAGCGGCGATCGCCTGCTGCTGTACACGTCTGCCCCCTACACCAAACTCGAACGCGCGGAGTTTGATCCTGACACGATCAAGATTCTCAGCGCACCGAAGAAGATTTACGATGCGCACGAAGAAATCATTCAGCTAAACGTGTCGTCGAATGGCGAATGGCTTGCTTATCGATCTGATTCTCCGAAAGAAGAGATCATCGTAATGCGCACTGATGGGTCGGAGCGCAGGCAGATCACCAATGATGACTTTCGCGATCGCGGTCCGGAATGGTCCCTTCGCGACGACAGTCTCTACTTCTATTCGAATCGCGGCGGCCCTTATGAGGTCTGGCGCATGAATCGCGATGGCGCCAACCTTCAGAAAGTGATTTCCGGGCTTGAAGCAAACATCGGATTGACCGAGCCAAACATTGATCCAACAGGCGCCATCCTTGTGGTGTCGTCACGAGATGGAGGGGACAATCACTCGCTCATGTTCGATATCGCGCCCAATGGCGAGCTCGTTCGGCGAGACACGGTCATTGAAGGATTCTTCAGCAGCGCCTGGTCGCCGGGTGGCGACTGGATCGCCGGCGCCACGTTTGACAGCGATTTCGACGTGACAGGCTCGGTGTACAACGTCGCATCAGCGGACATACTCCCGATCGCATTCGCAGACACCGGTATTCCCGTCGGAGACTTCGACGAGCTCACCTGGCTGGATGACCACCGGTTCATGTTCTGGAGCGACGAGCGGGCAGCGCTGGTCGTGGCCGACGCTCGCACGCAGGAAGCTCAGGTCTATGACGGCATCGATACCGGTGAGATGCATGTGTTTCCAATCGGCAGCTGGCCGGATGCGATCATCTTGACCCGTGAGTACGACTCCGCCATGTGGCTGCTGGAGCTTGAGCCGACACCTGACGAGTGATCGCGCACCCGGCGCTGACGCTGGTCGCCGACCTGCAGCGTTCAGGCGGAGCCGCGACCGGCGATGAGGAGCGCAACCAGTCGTTGAAGGATGCCTGCCCCGTTCATCGTTTCATCGCCCCGTGTATCGGTTGCGTAACCAAACTGGCGTATGAGCGCGCCAATCTCGTCGCTCTCATCACCTCGAATAAGCTTCATCGCAAATCGAGAAAACTCCCGCTCGGCGATCCCGCGCTCCTCAAGGAGTTCGACGTCATGATGTCGCGCATCGTTCTCGATGGTCTTGAAGAGCGAACGCACCGTCTCTCGATCACCTTCCAGAATCTGCAGAAAATTTGACTTCCCGCACCACAAACATCCAGTGATGTCAAGGCGACGATTCTTCTCCATGGCCGGAAGCACAATGCCGTCAACAACCTGATCATCCGACAATGATCGGGACCGAGTGCTGCGGTAGGCAAGCCGGTGCATGACCAGATGGTATGCGTTCCGGCGTCTGCACCATGAGATTTCAGATTGATTTGAGATCGAAGGCGATTCTGGACGCCTGACAGGCATTTCGACCACATCACAAATTCGAAAGGTCTGAAACCACCGATGACCATTCGATTGACGATCGCTTTGGCGCCGACGAATCAAAGCGACGTGGCGCTCTTCCATGAAGCAGTAGAAATGCAGATCACACACATTCTTTTCAGTTCGGCAAACGCGCCACTGCATACGCGACGCCCCGCTCGTCCCGAATACTCAGCGCTACTTGCATCTTGTGCGCCGAGCGGTTCCAATCTCCCCCGCGTTCTTGATAGCGTTCCCGGGCACGGAAGCCAGTCACCTGAGCCGCGATTGATCGGAGCCAATGGTGTCGAGGCAAACCGACGAACAACGGTACGAAGGACTGAGCCCCTTCGAACTCAAGAACAAGCTTATTTCAATGGCCAGTTCGCCCGGCGAGCAAATGATGCTAAACGCCGGGCGCGGCAACCCGAACTGGGTGGCGATCGCGCCGCGTCAGGCCTTTCTGACGCTTGGCCAGTTTGCCATGACTGAGACAGAGCGCACCTTGATCCGCGATGGCTTTGGCGGCCCTCCGGAGAAAGCCGGCGCCGGCGACCGGTTGGACGCGTTTCTCTCCAAAGCGGGATCTGATCCAGGCGCCGCCGCGCTGCACACGTGCATCGCGCATGCCCGTGAGACGCTCGGGCTCGAATACGATGAGCTCGTCTATGAGTTCGTCGATGGCATGCTGGGCGATCACTACCCGACTCCCGACCGAATGCTGGTGAATTGCGAGCGCATCGTGAGCGCGTACCTCGCCCGCGAAATGTGCGGCGGATCATGGCCCAGCGGTTCATTCGATTTATTTGCAACCGAAGGCGGCACGGCGGCGATGGCGTACGTCTTTGCAAGCCTCATGGAAAACAAGCTGCTCCACAAGGGCGACTCCATCGCCATCGGCACGCCCGTGTTCACGCCCTACCTTGAGATCCCTGAACTCAACGACTTCAACTTCGTCGAAGTTGACATCTGCCAGGATGAGTCCGCGGGCTGGGACTATCCCGCGTCAGAGATCGAGAAGCTGGCCGACCCACAGATTAAAGCGTTCTTCATCGTGCATCCTTCAAATCCGACGTCGCGAGCCCTGCGACCGGAAACGCTGAATGCGCTCAAAGACCTGGTCACGACCAAACGTCAGGATCTCATCATCCTGACCGATGACGTGTACGGAACGTTTGTGAATGACTTTCGATCGGTCGCTTCGGTCCTGCCGCACAACACGATTCTGGTGTACTCGTTCTCGAAGTATTTCGGCGCGACCGGATGGCGTCTTGGCGTCATCGGCTTGCACGAAGACAACGCGCTGGACCGCGCGATCGCCAACCTGCCCGAGCAGGACCGCTCGGCCCTTCGCGAGCGATACCACGAAGTGTTCCTCGACCCGGAGTCAACGAAGTTAATCGACCGCATGGTGGCTGACAGCCGCACGGTGGCGCTGCATCACACCGCGGGGCTCTCCACGCCGCAACAGGTGTTCATGGCGCTGCTGTCGCTTTCAAGCCTCGCGGACAGCGGCGGGACATACAAAGCGGCAGCACAATCCATTGTGCGAGATCGATCGAGGCTGTTGTATGACGCGATCGGCCTGACGCCGCCCGATGAACCAAACGACGCGCACTATTACACAACGATCGATATCCCTCGCCTGGCGAAACAACGGTACGACGAAGCGTTCGCGAATCACCTCGCACACGACTTTGAGCCGATTGACTTCGTCTGGCGCCTGGCAAGCGAGAAATCAGTCGTGCTGATGGACGGCGGCGGCTTTGATGCGCCGCGCATGTCCGTCCGCGTCTCGCTCGCCAATCTCGACGATGCGGCGTACACCACGATCGGACGGGCCATCAGCGACTTGCTCGATGAATACCACGCGCAATGGAGCGCGGGCACGTAACACCAAAGCGGGAATTCCATGCTCGAACACATCGACTCGCTCTTCGATCGCGTTCCTGAGCTTGCGCTGTTCATCACGATTGCGCTGGGCTACACCTTCGGGAAGCTCAAGATCGGCAACTTCGTTCTCGGCGGCATTGCCGGAACGCTGATTCTCGCCGTGCTCATCGGGCAGCTCGGCATCAAGCTCGATCCCGGCGTGAAGTCGATCTTCTTCGCGCTCTTTATCTACGCTGTTGGGTTTCAAGGCGGGCCACAATTCTTTCGGTCGTTGAATCTACAGTCGTTGCGGCAGTTGATCTCAGCGTTCGTGATGTGCCTTGTTGGATTGGGTTGCGTGCTCGCGGCTGCCTACATCTTTGGACTCGATCGAGGCACGGCGGCCGGGCTCGCGGCCGGCGGGCTGACGCAGTCGGCGATCATCGGCACGGCTGGCGAAGCGATTCAGCGCCTGAACATTTCAGATGATGTGAAGCAGACGCTCGAAGCGAATGTCGCCGTCGGCTACGCCATTTGCTACATCTTCGGAAGTCTCGGCCCCATCATTGTGGCGACGTGGTTCCTGCCGACGGTGATGCGATGGGACATTCGCGCTGAGGCGAAGAAGCTCGCCGCATCCATGTCAGGCGGAAAGCCGACACCCGGCCCGGGGCAGGCCGAAGTGATTCGTTCGATTGATACACGCGTATTTGAAATCTCGGACGCCGCGGTTGGCAAGGACGTCCACGCCATCAATGCCACGCTTCAGGACGCCGCGGTTGAAGCGGTGATTCGGGACGGCCAGTCAACGGAGGTCACGCCGGACATCACGATCCAGGATGGCGATCTCCTGGTCATCACCGGTGTGATTGAAACGCTCGCGGCGGGAAGTCCGATGCTGGGAAGCAACGTCCCGGCGCCGCGCGGCGCATCGCTCATCGAGGAGCATCGCGAAATCATCGTGACCAACAAGGATCTGATTGATCGCACACTGAAGGACCTGCATGAACATCTGGACGATGACACCCGCCGCGGCGTGTTCCTGACATCGATCAAAAGGCTTGGGCGCGATCTGCCGCTCCTGCCTGATGTACAATTGCATCGGGGCGATGAGATTCATGTGACGGGGCGACCGAAGGACCTGGACCGCGTTCAACCGAAGATTGGTTACAAGATCACGGCGGCGCCGGTGACGGATTTCATTTTCTTCGGCATTGGGATGACTGTCGGCATTCTCGTTGGCATGATCACGGTGCGCCTCGGCGGCGTGCCGATCTCACTCGGCGCCGGCGGCGGCTGCCTGCTCTCCGGCCTGGTCTTTGGCTGGCTTCGCGCCGTGCACCCACGGTTTGCAGCGCTGCCCACCGGCGCATCAAACTTCCTGCGTGACTTCGGGCTGGCGGTGTTTGTCGCGGCCGTAGGGCTCACGGCGGGACCCAAAGCATGGGAGAGCATCAAAGAGCATGGGCTGCTTCTGCTCGGGCTTGGCGTGGCCGTCACGATTGTCCCACAGATCGTGGTGTTCTACTTCTCGTATTACGTACTGCGCATTCGGAACCCGATTGAAGCGCTGGCGTGTGTGGTCGGCGGGCGCAGCGCAAACCCCGGATTCGCCGCGCTCCTGAATAAGGCGGGAAATGCCACGCCGGTGGTGACCTTCACCATTACGTACGCCGTGGCGAATGTGTTTCTCACGCTGTGGGGCCCGGTGATCATCGGACTCGTCACCAAGAATCCATCGACCCCCTAGTGCGCATTGCTGATTTGATCTCACCAAATTGACGCGGTCGCGGGTTGCTAGCTCGCGATCATGCGCGCCATCGCCGCGTCGAGCCCCATCGCGCGTCGCCATGCCGCCACCTGCCCAAGATGAAGCGCTTCGTGCGTGCACACGAACATCACCAGATCCACATGCCGCGGCAGCAGGTGGCCAAGCTTCCACGAACACGGATGATTGAGCACATCGTCTGAAGCATCGCGCACGGCGCGATCGAGCTCATCATGCTGACGGCGCAATTCTGACAACAGCTCCTCGACGTGCGGCGCATCGGGCATCGCTTCGGGGAGCCGCCGGTCCTGCGGGCCCTTGCGGCCAAACTGCTCGAGAAATACATCAGGCACATCGACATTGGCGTCGCGATCGCCACCCGGATCCTGAATGCCGCGACGAGTCATCGCGCAGCCCACACACAAGTGGCCGATCGTGAATCGCGGCGTGTTTTCGAGCCCGGGTCCCGGCGAGGCATCGAGCTGGGCCTCGGAGAGATCGCGTATCAACTCGCCGGCATACGCCTCATGCATGCGAAGCGTTGGCAGCGCCAATGCCATCGTTGACTGCCCAAGTGTCATCGCAACTCCTTGTCGATGCGCGACCATGTCGGCAACGATTGACAGCGCGCTACCGAGATACCGGGACCGTCAGCACGGGTGTTTGCGAATGCCCTTGCGCGGCGTCTGCAACCCGGGCCGTGACAACAGCTTCAAGCAAACAGAACATCATCTTGCTCTTCAGATCCGTCGCGTCGATCCAAAACCACCAGCCGTGGTGTTGCACCGCCACCAACGCGTTCGCCGGTCGCCGCTCAGCGCACCGGATAGTGAATCCGATGTCATCAGGGATCATGAATCGCGGCGCGAGGCTCACCTCAAGGTGCTCCTCCGGAACATCAATCGCCGCCGCGGCCAGCTTGAAAATTCCATACATCGATCGTGTGCGTATTGCGATCACTTCTTCATCGGTCTGTGCGCCAACACCCATCACGATTCGATGCTGCGCCTCATCGACCAACTCATCCAGGGGCGCAAACCCGAGGAGCTCACGAAGCCTGGCGTAATCTTCTGCATCAGAATCGCGCTGTGCGCGAAAGTAGAGCGCATATGAATGTGGCTTGCCGTCCACATTAACCCACGTCAGCGCGCCGTCTTGACTTAACGATGAGAGCAACTGCGCCAACTGCTCAAATCGCGCATCCTGCGCGGAGGACTGATTGTTATACGGCGTTCGATGGCGCACGCCGTTGATCTCTTCAAGAAGCAACGCGACGACATGCGGCTCGTACCACACCGACTGGAGCACCAGGATCGTCATATCCAGCGGCGTGGGCGAAAGCATCTGACGCAGATAATCGTCACCTTGCACAGGCACATAGGAAATCGTCGGATTTTCCTCAACGAGCGCGCTGGCGCTGAAAGGAACAAGATTTCCGGCAAAGTTCTGATCCGGACCAATGCCCGCCTGCCCGCCGACTGACGCTTGCCATCGCACGTTGGCGGTCACACTCGCGACCGCAAGCATGCCGAAGGGCTCCTGATACCGCATGCGAACGATCATCGAGAGCATTTGCTCATTGTTGGTGGCCACGATCGCATCATTGTAGACCTGACGACCGCCGCGAATCACATTCGGACCGGCGACGTTGCAGCCGACAGCCGCACATGAGGTCAAGATCACCAGGAAGCCAAGCAATGATCGCGGCATACTTCGGGCCCTCTTCTCGAAGCCAATGCACAGTCTAGAAAAGAGCGGCCTTGAGTGCTGTTCAACGCGCGTGCGGCGCGGCGCATGCCGGCTGAGACCTTCAATCAGGGCGTGCGCACCGCAATAATGTGCACGGCGATTCGTCGCGCGATGCGCGCGGGCGCGCCGACATCGCCATCGTTTGATTGCTCAATCGCGCGAGCGGTCACGATGGCGCCGGAGAGCAACAGGTTGAACTCGTCCGCCGCGCACTCCGGTTCGCGCAGGCCTGCACTCGAGGCGAGCGTACGGAGGTAGTCCACGAATGCGCGCTTCTGATCCGACACGAGCTTCCGAATGGCGCAATCAGGATCGGAGAACTCCGACGTTGCGTTCAGCAGTGTGCACCCGGCAAAGTCGCGCTCCCGGAACCAGTGCTCATGGAAGTCAAAGACCGCGAGAATGCGCCCGGCCGGGTCGCCGCCCGATTTCTCCACAAATTGCATGATGCGCTCACGGAGATACGCCTCGCGGCGTCGCAGAGCGGCCAGGATCAGCTCTTCCTTTGACTTGAAATGGTTGTAGAGCGTCATGCGGCTAACGCCGGCTTCCTGGAGCACCTTCTCGATGCCGCTGGCGTGAAACCCCTCCCGGCCGAAGACACGGATCGCGGCGTTCACCAATTCGTCTTTCTTACTGACTGCCATACGGCGGCTCCTATACCAAACAGTATATGCATGATCTCGGCACCTGAGTTGGATTGACTCTTGAAATCGGCTTCTCAGTCGTAAAAACTGCGATAAAACAAGCTATTCAACCCAAAACAGCGAAAATTCTCCTGGAGCCTGAAATAAATAGACTGATCGGTATGTCTAAGTAAGCGTTCGACCGAATCACTGCATCAAAACCTTCAACCACGAGGAGATCGTCATGCCACGAATCAACCCCGTCACCCCGGAAGCCACGCCCGCCAAGTCCACGCCGCTGCTGGAGGGCGTCCAGAAAGCGCTCGGCGTCACCCCGAACATGATGAAGACGATGGCGCATTCGCCGGCCGTCCTTGGCGCGTATCTGGGCTTCGGCCAGGCGCTGGGCGGCAGCTCACTCAGCGGTACGCTGCGGGAGCAAATCGCGCTCGCCGTCGCCGGCGCCAACACGTGCGACTACTGCGCCAGCGCTCACACCGCGCTCGGCAAGGGGCTTGGCGTCTCCGAGGATGAACTGACGCGCAATCTGGAAGGGCGCTCTGACGACGCCCGGACTGACGCCGCGCTGAAGTTCGCAACCGCCGTTGTCGCCAAGCGCGGCTTCGTCTCCGACGACGACCTCAGCGCCGTGCGCCAGGCCGGCTACGGCGACGCCGAGCTCACGGAGCTCATTGCCACCGTGGTGCTCAACATCTTCACCAATTACTTCAATCACATCGCGCAAACGGATATCGACTTCCCCCTCGTGAACACGCAGGAGACCGTCGCGGCCTGAGTTCACCGCTCGCAATGCGAGACTCGTGAAGCAGCCGCCACTCGTCGCCACATCCACCGCGCGAGTGCATCGAAAGGAACCCACTATGTCATCCAAACAAACCAAACAATTCGACCAGACCTCGTTCCATGAAACCATCGCCAACGCGGATCGTCCGGTCCTTGTTGACTTCTACGCCGACTGGTGCCCGCCCTGCAAAGCGCTGGCGCCCATCATCGACGATGTCGCGCAGACCGTCGGCGACGACGCCATCGTCGGGACACTGAACGTCGATGCGCATGGCGATATCGCGGCTGCTTACGAGATTCGCTCCATTCCGACTGTCATCATCTTCGTCAATGGCGACGTCGCGGCCCGGTTCACCGGCGTCGTGCCGAAGGACACCATCGAGAGCGCTTTGAAGAACGCGCTCGCTCTGATCTCCTCCTAGCCCCTCGCCGCGTATGCGCGACAGCGTGTGCGCGGCGCTTGAATGCTCGACGGCTTCATGGCGCCCGCCACATCTGCTTCATTGCGTCGAACGTCGAGCGCACGTGCCGCGAAGACACTCCTGTGCGGCTTGCGATTAGTCCTTCGAATCCACTCGATCGACAAATGCGCTGATCGCCGCGTCCAGCGCTTCTGGGTCATCATCCATGATGGAATGCAGGGAGTCCTCAACGAAGACGATGTCGCCAAGGGGCGCTGCGGACATTTGGCGGGTCCACAACGCGCGAAGTCCATCGCGGTCCATCCCGAGACTTACGAATGCATCGTTGATCGCCGCGATCGCGAGCGCCGGCGACTTAATCTCGCCCATAAACGTCGTCGCGTCGCTGGCGTAATACTCGAGCAGGTATCTCGTAATCACGTCGCGACCGCTCGACATCGCCATGTCAACGATTTCCTCGGTGCGTTCGGGATCGTTGGATGTCGCCCGCATATTTGAACGTGTCTGCGCTTCCCATTCCTCATCGGTCGCGGCGTTCAGCTGGGACGCGATGACGTTGTTCACCATGACGCGTCGCTGATCAATGCTCATGCCTGGCGGCCCGAGCGGGATGGCTGGCAGTCCATCGACCGTCACCACGCCGGACATGAGGCCCGGATGCTCGTGCGCCAGTCGGAACGCCAGGAATCCACCCAGCGAATGACCGATGACAATCGGCGCATTCAGATCTTCTTCATCGATGACCTGCACAATTGACTGGACAGCGTTGTCGAGCCATGGCGTCGGTCCGGCGCCTTCTTCAGGCGCGGGCGGCGGGTTGGTCCCCGCCATGCCCGGAAGCGTGACCGCGCACATGGTGTAGTCGTCGGCATGACGCTCCATGAACGTGCGCCACACGGTCCAGTCGCACCCGAGGCCGGGAATCAGCACGATGTCCACTGGGCCCTCGCCCATACGTTCGACGTGCGCGGCGGGCGCCGCACCCAGCGAAACACCAACCATCACGACGTTCAACACCATCGCCAGCTGCGCCGTTCTCATTCGCATGGAGCCTCTCCAAATAAGAATCATGGCCGAGTCTTGATCTTACCCAGTCCCTCCCCCGCCTTTCACCGGTATCGGACCGACGGCCAGACGACCAACCACCCGGTTTCCTCAGGAATTTCGGCTGTTACACTCACGATTCGACCCTCGGGAGACGTGGTGGATGCCGATCTTTCATTTGTTGCCAGAGTATGACCCGGACAGCGTTGTCACGCTGCGCGATCGACCCGTCGCGATTGGGCGGCACCCGGACAACGACATCGTCATTCGAGACGATCTGGCCAGCCGCTTTCACTGCGTCATCGAACCTGCCGGCGAAGGCTTCCAGGTGCGCGATCTCGGCTCGCGCAACGGCACCAAGCTCAATGATCAGACGGTGCAGCTTTCACCCCTGAACCCCGGCGATGTCATCCGCATTGGCGCCAAGACGTTTCGCCTGGTGGCGAAAAGCGCTGCCAATGGCAAACGAGGCAAATCGAAGCGGCCTCGCGCCGTCCGGTCTGATCCAAACCCCAGCGCGACGGCCGCCGGTGAACCTGCCGACGGTCTCCCGAAAGGCGCGCTGCCGCCGTGGGCGAAAGATCTCATTGAACTCATCAAGAACATGCCGCCGAAGGATCAGCGCAATGAGACCATCACGCTGATCGACGCCGGCGGCGGTGAGACCGATGCGCTTGGCGGCGAGGGGCTTGGCTCGCTCTCCGTGAAGCTGCTTTTGCTCGCCGCGTCCAAAGCGCACACGACGGACATGCACCTTGAGCCGCGTCAGGAATCGATGAAGGTTCGATTCCGTATGGACGGGCAGATGATCAACGTGACGGAACTGCCGCAGAAAGTCGGCGAGCGCACGCTTGGTCTGATTCGCACGGTGTGCCAACTCAAGACCGCCGCCCGCGATGCAGTGCAGGATGGTCACTTCTCCGCTCGGTTCGAATCGCGGCGTGTGGATTACCGCGCCAGCTTTACGCCGAGCGTGCATGGTCACAAGCTTGTGATGCGTGTGCTTGACCTGCGCGATGCGCCGACCAGCCTGACCGAGATCGGCATGGCGCGATACATGGTCGATCGAGTCCGCAAGACAGTGCATCAGAACCAGGGCATGATGCTCGTCTGCGGCCCGACCGGCTCGGGCAAGACGACGACGCTTTACCAGGCGATGCGCGAGATTGATCGCGAACGCCGCAATGTGATCACGATCGAAGACCCGGTCGAGTACCACCTCGAGGGCGTCACGCAGATCCCGGCTGATATGGACAGGGGCAACACGTTTGGCTCTTTGCTCCGCTCCGTGCTGCGGCAAGACCCGGACGTGATCTTCGTCGGTGAGATTCGCGATGAGGAAACGGCCCGCGTCGCGCTGCAAGCCGCGATGACCGGCCACCTTGTGTTCAGCACGCTGCACACCAAGGACACGATCGGCGCCGTGTTCCGCCTGCTCGACCTCGGCGCCGAGCGCCACATGGTGGCCAATGCATGCGATCTGGTGCTCGCGCAGCGCCTCGTGCGAACACTGTGCGAGAACTGCAAGCGCCCGCACCGGATGACGCCATCGCAGGGGTCGCGCCTTGGACGATTTGCGCACGGCGTTGACAATCTGTACGCCGCGACCGGCTGTGCGCAGTGCCTTCGCACGGGCTACCTCGGGCGGCAGGCGATCTTCGAGCTGCTGTCATTCAATGATGAACTGCGCGACGTCGTCCTGAACAACCCCCAGATCTCAACGATGAAGAAGGTCATTGAACAGGGCGTCTTCACGACGCTGCTGCAAAGCGGCTACCAGCTCGTCGCCAAGGGTGTGACGAGCATGGATGAGGTGCAGCGCGTTGTTGGGGATGGTGGGGAGTGAATCAGCGCTGGAACTTCGACGATTCCCTCGATACTTCAGCGGACGCCCGCAGGCGACAGTGGCACGTCTGGTCGCGGAATGAACGTTGAATCGTGGCACTGACGCCTTCGGCGTCCGTACCACGGCACCCTGCAAATGCATTCGACTGACTAGTGCCTTCCGCGCTTGCGATGTTCCTGCGGCTTGCCGGCTTCGGGGTTGCGGCGTGTGGATGGGCCGCCCTGGGCGGGGTTGGCGTCCACCTGGTGTCCGGGGTTTCGTTTGGGCGCGGCTTTGGTGGGGTCGTTTTCGTTGGCGGGTTGCGCCGCGTTGTCTTCGCCGGGGCGCAGGCCTTCGGCGCTTGTGGTGTGTTTTTTGTTGTTGGTGTTGGTCATGGGTGCGTCCTTGTGATGAGCGGCGCCGCGCGTTGGCGCGGGCGATTGCATGAATTCATCTTCCGGGGCGCAGATGACCTGAGGATGAAATGTTGGTGAGTGGACTCCCTTCTCCCCACGGGAGAAGGTGTCAATGCGGAGCATTGACGGATGAGGGGCGTTCGTCGAACTTCAACACGGGTGCGCCGTTTCAACGCTTCAAGAGCCGGCGAACACCAACGCCCCTCACCCCGGCCCTCTCCCGGTGGGAGAGAGGGAAGATCGAGCCGTCACCAGTCATGACTCTCTCCCAGAGGGAGAGGAGTAAACCGCTCACTCCAAAAACACCATCGCCCGATCCGGTGAGATCGGGCGTAGTGTGGACTCCTCCATGGTGTGGCAGTTTGCCGGGGCGTTCCCACCCCTGAATGAGCCTCGTCAGTTTCACCCGACGCGGCCCGTCGATCGTGACTCCCGGTGCGACGACCCTGTGCCAACGCCGCACACCGATAGCC
>MRWG01001127.1_pt1 | contig 19002 bp, 17 predicted proteins | sample 1013341 | NCBI WGS metagenome assembly MRWG01 (sample SAMN06117577, study PRJNA244670) | biofilm metagenome | biome: Water; feature: Cathode Biofilm; material: Biofilm; isolation source: microbial consortium enriched at the cathode of a solar microbial fuel cell | place: USA: District of Columbia ... | reverse complement strand
ACACCGCCGTATCCGCGAGCGCCCGGTGTTCGCTGCGCTGGTAGCGCGAATAGCGATTCGCGACCCACGACCAGGCATCCTGCACGGCCTGCCAGCGGGAAACGCCGGCACTTTCGAGCTCGTTCCATTCCCCGGGGGTGGTATCCACAAGCGTCCAGCGCCCGTCGACATACGCTTCAACCCAGCTGTGCGCGTGGCGCGCGCGGGCGACGAACGCGTTCTCGAGCGTCGAGTATTCGTACACCATGTAACCGACGGCATAGCGGCTCGGAATACCGGCATGACGCAGCAACAGCGCCGTCGCCGTCGCAAAATACTCGCAATGGCCCTTGCGTTCATTCAGCAGGAAATGCGCCAGCGGTGTGCGTCCGGGATAGAAACCTTTCTGAATCAGCGAATAGCGGAAATGCTCGTTGAAGAAACCGCGCACCTGCCGCAGCGCGGCCGCGGGGTCGTCGCGCGCGAGGTCAATTTCCCCGGCCACCTGCGCGATGACGCCGTGATAGTTTGCCGGGATTGCGAGGTCATCGTCCGTTGGTGGCGCGATATTCGTCGGCTCGTCGTGCCAGGCAACGTAGTACTCGAGCTGACCCGGCAGCGCTTCGACGAGTGTCGTGCGGTAACGGTTCTGCTGGATTTCGATCAGCTCGCTGCCGTGCAGACCGTAGCTGCCGTAGGGTAGCGGCGCGACCCCGACATCTTCGCGATGATCGACGACGATCGCTGCCCGCCGGCCGTCGCCGACCCCGGGGGCAGGGTCCAGCTGCCACGTCGTCGTTTCCGGAAGCGGATCGAGCGCCGCGAATGCCTTCGCGCCGGCGGTCGACCACGTGCCGAGATTGAACGTTGAATAACTTGCTTCACGTAATGCGAGCGGCAGCGGTATCGACCGGGGAGCCGCAACGCGTACGTGTATGCGATCGGAAAGTTTCAGGCGTCCGATCGAGCCGATCGACGTCAACTCGCGTTGCGGATCGGTTTGCAACCAGGTGAACTGGTTCACCCAGTAGGAGAACGAATCTTCGAGTCGTGATTGCGTTGCCCGCACGCCGCCGTGCAGGGCCAGCGCGGTGATGCCAACCGCGACAATGCTCGCACACCAGACCCGGGTGGCGTAGCGTCGCGAGCGCTGGACGTACAGGAAGCCCGCGATCAAAACGAGGACGCCGGCGAAGTAGGCGACACCGGGGCGTTGCGTCGCACTCGCGGCAAGCGCGACGACAACAACGTAGGGGGCTGCGATGCCGACGAAGCGTTCCGCCTCGAAACCGCCGCGTACGCGTCGCCGCAGCGACAGGAACAGCGCACTCAGCGGCAGCGCGCCATCGGTACTGTAGCGCTCCGCGATGAGCAGCGGAAAGACGCACACGGGCAACAGCGCAAGGATCCGGTAGATCGCATAGATCGAATACTCATTGAATTGATAGACCGCGACGACGGCGAACAGGGCGCTCGTCGCATCTGCGATACGGTAGAAATGAGCGCTCGAGAGTTCCCATTTCACCGGCGAGATGGTCGCGAATTCCGCGATTACCGCCATCAGGAGCGCGAGCACGATCTGGTCCGTCATCACGCCCCAGAAGACGAGCGCGAGCCCGACCATAAGCGGCGGTATGGACAAGGAACGCAGGCTCACAGCGGCGCCAGCGGCTGCGCGAGCGCCGCGAGGTCCAGGGCCGGTGCGCTCGGACGGATCCGGCACGTGCCCGGCCGCGACGCCGGGTTCGCGCCGGCAATGTCGGCCGGCCCGCCGTTCGCTTCGGCGATCTGGATGACGAGACAATTCACCTGGTTGTGGCGTAATTCGGCGACAAACGCCGCGCGTGCCGGATCCCACGCCGTGCACACGAGCATAACGCTCGCGAGCCGATCGACGTAACGCCGTGCGTAGTTCGCGAGGCGGGCGAACTCGTCGACGGGATTCGGGTTCAGCTCGGCGAGCTGGATCAGGAGCTGGCGGTTGTTCGACAGCCCGCGGCCGGTCGTCATACGCCAGACCTCGTGGTCGATGAACACGAGATCGAGGATGGAATCACTGGGTCGTTCACAATGGATCAGCGACGCGGCGACGGCGATGGCGGTTTCGAATTCCGCGCTCGTGGCGGTGCCCGCAAACGTATCGATCAGCAAGGCATGACGGTCGAAATATTCGTCCTGGAATTCCTTGACGACGGGTTCACCGAGACGCGCAAAGCTGCGCCAGTGGATGTGACGCAGGGGATCGCCGGGCCGGTACTCACGCAGGCCCATGAATTCCTCCGAATCACCGACCGTCGCGGCGAGGGTCAGGCCACCGGGATGAAAATGTCGCTCGGATCGCCATTGCAGACGCGGTACCGGGAAACGTTGCGGCAGGGCAATGAGTTCGCCATAAAGCGTGAATCGCGCGAGCGCGAAGAACACATGCAGCGGATCCGCGCGTTTGATCAGGACGCTGTCGAACACGAGTTTCCCGCGTCGCAGTGGTACCAACGGCACATCGATCCGGATCGTCTCTCCCGGCCTGATGGGCGGCAAGGACTGTGCGGCGAGGCGGGCGCCGCGGCCTCGGCGAAGCAATTCGAGCCAGCGCGGGAATCCGACTCGCCGGTCGAACCAGTTCAGGCCGGCCTCGCGCTCGCCGGCGACAGGCTCGCTGAATTCCCTGACCCCTGGATAACGGGTGCGCAATTCATCGAGGATGACGAGGCCGGCCTCGATGCGTCGCCCGTGGTTCGTCACCGCGAGCCGGTAATACGCGGGCACACCGAGCGTCACCGTATCCGGCAGCATGCGCGCGACTTCGAGGTGCGGGCGCCAGCGTACCGCGTACGCTGCGGCGACTGCGAGTATCGCAACGAGCAGTGCGGCGAGCTGTATGGCCTCGGTGCGGCGTGGATCGAGGCCGAAAATAGTCGCCCCGATCGCGCCGCCGAGGACGACCCGGCCGGTGTCGGTAAAACGTGTTTCGAACCACCGGGATATCCGTGACAGGCGCCTGAACAGGCGCAGAACGCGCTGCTGTATCCAGCCCGCCATCATCGTTACCGCGGCACGGCCACCTCGCCGAGCACGCGCTCGAGCACGAGTTCCGCGGTCGTTCCGCTGAAGCGGGCATTCGCGTCGAGCACGAGTCGGTGCGCGACGATGGCAAAGACGAGTTCCTGGATGTGGTCCGGCGTGACATACCCGACGCCATCGAACAACGCGAGTGCCTGGGCGCATTTGATCAGGCTGATCGAAGCACGCGGGCTCGCGCCGAGGCTGAGCTCCGGCTGCAGTCGCGTGGCGGCGACGACATCGACGGCATAGCGGCGCAACTCGGCGGATGTTTCGACGAGGCGCGCGGCGCGCTCGAACGCGATCACATCATCGCGCGAAACACAGGCCGTGACCGTCTCGATCGGTGGCCGGTCGATTTCGGCCGAGACAATGGCGACTTCCTCTTCGGCGGAGACATACCCGAGTGACAGGCGCATCGCGAAGCGGTCCATTTGCGCCTCCGGCAAAGGGTAAGTGCCGTGGAATTCAACCGGGTTCTGGGTTGCGATGACGAAAAACGTCTCGGGTAACGGAAACAGCGTGCCGTCGAGACTCACCTGGCGTTCGGCCATGGCCTGCAGCAGCGCGGACTGGGTGCGCGGCGACGCGCGGTTGATTTCGTCGGCGAGCAGGATCTCGGCGAAGATCGGCCCGCGATGGATCACGAATTCACTACTTTGCGGGTTGAACACGGAGACCCCGAGAATATCCGTCGGCAGCAGATCGGGGGTGAACTGAACGCGCTGGAACGCCGCCCCGACGGACATCGCGAGCGCCTTCGCGAGGGTTGTCTTGCCGGTGCCCGGATAATCCTCGAGCAACACATGCCCGCCGGTCAGAAAAGCCGCAAGCAGGTGGCGAACGACCTGATGCTGACCTTTGATCACCTGGCCAAGATTCGCTTCCAGACGTTCGAAGGTGGCGTGCTGTCGCGTGATGTCGAGTTTGCTGCTCATGGTGCTGTGCTATCGTGCGCGGCCCAAGCATAGCGCAACTGTCCAGACCCGAAACCCTGCCGCCCGTTTTTTGCCGCTCCGGCCCATAATCACAGCAAACTGCCTCACCCGGTCATGTCCGCAACCGAATCGAACCGCACGAGATTGAGCGACCCCGGCGCGCATCGGCGGCTGTGGCGGATCGCCGCGCCGATGATGTTGTCGAACGTATCGATTGCCGTGCTCGGTCTCGTCGATACCGCGGTGATCGGACATCTGTCCGATCCGAGCTACCTCGCGGGTATCGCACTGGCGACGGTGTTGTTCGACTTTCTTTACTGGGGCGTGACGTTCCTGCGGATGGGAACGACCGGCGTCACCGCCCAGGTTCATGGCGGCGGCGACAAGGTCGGATTACGGACGACCCTGCGTGACGCCCTGAGCGTGGCGCTCGCGCTCGCGCTCGCAATGCTCGTGTGGCGTGATGAGATTAGCGCGTTCGGTCTGTCGCTGCTGGGTGGCGGTGAAGAGTCCTCGGCGCACGCGGCGCGGTACTACGCCATCAAGATCTGGGGTGCACCCGGCGTGCTGGCGACGATGGTATTCATCGGGTGGTTGATCGGGGTGCAGAACGCACGCGCCGCGATGACGCTTGCTGCCGTGCCCTGTCTGCTCCATGCGGGACTCGACATTGTGCTCGTCGTTGGTCTCGAACTCGGTATCGAAGGTGCCGCCTGTGCGGCGCTGACCACGGCGTATTGTTCGGCGCTGCTCGGCGGTGTGCTCGTGTGGCGGGAACTCCGTCGTCGCGGCGCGCTGCACGGGCAGTTGCCGTGGCGGTTCAGGGATCTGCGCAAACTGCTCCGGCTGAACGGCAACATCGCGTTGCGAACGCTGTGCCTGATTGCGACATTTGCCTACTTCACGAAGCAGGGCGCGAGCCAGGGCGATACGGTGCTCGCGGCGAACGCAATCCTGCTGAACTTTCAGATGTTGACCGCGCTCGCGCTCGACGGTTTCGCGAACGCGCTCGAGGCACTCGTCGGCGACGCGATCGGCGCGCGCGATCGGCGCGCTTTCATCGAATCGATCGTCGTTGGCAGCGCCTGGTCCGGCGTGTTCGCGATTATGTTCACGCTGGCCTATGCCGTCATGGGACAGGGGTTGATCCACGCCCTGACCGATCTTGCCGGGGTGCGCGCCGCAGCCGGCAACTACCTCGTGTGGGCCGCCGTCTCGCCGCTGATATCCGTGTGGTGTTTCGTCTTCGATGGCATCTTCATCGGCGCGACACGCGGCGCGGAAATGCGCAATTCGATGCTCGTTGCGAGCGTCGGTGTTTTCGTACCGTCCTGGCACGTGCTGCAGTCGTTTGGTAACCACGGCTTGTGGGGCGCATTCATGCTGTTCTTTGCCGCCCGCGGGATTTCCATGGGATGGTATTTCTTCCGCATCGACCGGCGCGGCGGATTCGTGCCCGTACCGCAGCGCTAGAACTGACGTTTCAGACGATCGCGCGCCTGGCGCTCCCGGCGCGTCGGTTTGCGCGCGGGGCCGTTGCCCTGGCCTGCGGCGGCGGACAGGGTGGCAGCCAGGGCGGTGCGTTTCGCGATGCTGGCTTCGTGCTCGACATAGAGTTCGCTGACGAGTGCCGCACCGACACGTTGCTGACGCAACCCCGCCACGATAAGGTCATGCTCGAAGGGCGGTTTGCGCACCATGACGGCATCGCCGGGGCGCACCGTGCGCGCCGGTTTCGCGCGCACGCCGTTCACCGTCACGCGACCCGTTTTGACCGCGTCACTTGCCAGCCCGCGCGTCTTGAACAGGCGCGCGCACCACAACCACTTGTCGATCCGTTGTTCTTCCATCCCGCTCATACAGCGCCCGAATACGACGCCGGCACGCGTTCGTGCTATTGGCCGTCATCGAGTTAAGTTAAAATGCTTTTCCCGGGTCGCGAGCGACCCGACCATGGCGTGAGCGCATCTTATGACGAAAGAACGGGATTTTCTCCCTCTGGGTATTGCCGTGCTGACGGCAACGGATAGCCGTACCGAGGCCGAGGACAAATCCGGCAAACTGCTGGTCGACAGACTCGAAGCGGCGGGCCACCGCTGCATCGAAAAGCGCCTCGTGCCGGATGATATCTACCAGATACGCGCGGTCGTCTCCGGCTGGATCGCCAACGAAGCGATCTCGGGTGTGCTGACGACCGGCGGTACCGGGGTGACGGGGCGGGACGGTACACCGGAAGCCGTATCGCCACTGCTCGACAAGCACATCGACGGATTCGGCGAGATGTTTCGGGTGTTGTCCTATGACGACATCAAAACGTCGACGCTGCAGTCGCGCGCGATTGCGGGGGTTGCGAACGGCACGTACATTTTCTGCCTGCCGGGTTCTTCCGGGGCCTGCGCGCTCGCCTGGGATGCCTTGATCTCCCACCAACTCGATTTCCGGACGCGGCCGTGCAACCTTGTCGAACTGATGCCACGGCTGCGCGAGGTTTGACCCGCGGCGCCTGCGGCCAACGACAGCGCGTGTTCAGGTTCCTCATGCAGACGCCGCCATAGGCAGCGAGCGGGGTAAACGCGCCCGGACGACGCCGCAACCGAGAATCTGCAATGGAATGTGCGACGACGATAAACACAAGCCGGTGCTACTGCAAAGTACTCCCGATATTTTTCGCGACCGCAACCGTCGCGAGGTGCCCCGATGCGACTCAGTGACTTATTAACCGCTTTTGCGGGCTTGTTCGGCGCGTGCGCCGTCGCGCTGGGCGCGGTCGGGTCGCATGCGCTGCGCGAGCGCCTGCCGGCGCTCGACTACGAGATGTTCGCGCTGGCAACACTGTACATGCTCGTGCATGCGAGCGTCCTGTTCGGCTGTGGTATCGCGTCACGACGTGCGGAGCGACCGTGGCCGTTCATCGTCGCCGGGATCCTGATTATCGTCGGAATTCTTTTGTTTTGCGGCGGTCTCATCGGACGTGCCGCGTTTGGTATGCCGGCGCTTGGGCGTTTCGCGCCGGTTGGCGGCTCGGCATTCATCCTGGCATGGCTCGCAGTCGCCGTTGCCGGGTTCCTGAACTATTGGCGATCACGATGACGAAAAACGATGTAAAAAACTCCCGTGCCCCGCTCGGCTCGATCGCCGCGTTGCTGTTTTGCCTGACAACAACGGACAGCAGCGCGCGCTCGTATGACGTGAACGGTGATCTGATCGGCGAACTCGAGATCGCCTCGACCCAGCGCGCGGACACGTTGTCTGATCTCGCCCGCGCGTATGACCAGGGTTATCTCGAGATGCGTCATGCAAACCCCGGTGTCGATCCCTGGTTACCCGGTGAAGAGACGGAAATAATCATCCCGAGCCTGTACGTGCTGCCCGACGCGCCGCGGGAGGATATTGTTGTTAACGTTCCCGAAATGCGTCTCTACTACTACCCGAAAGTGCGCTCGGGAGCGCAACGCGAAGTCACGACGCACCCGGTCAGTATCGGGCGACAGCAATGGACAACTCCGCACGGGGTTACGTCGATAGTGCAGAAGATCAAGGATCCCGCCTGGTACCCGCCGGAATCCATCCGTGAAGAGCATGCGGCGGAGGGCAATCCGCTGCCGAAAGTCGTGCCTGCGGGTCCGGATAATCCGCTCGGCGCGTACAAGATGCGGCTCGGCTTGCCCGGGTATCTGATCCACGGCACGAATCGGCCGTACGGAATCGGGATGCGGGTAACCCATGGCTGCATGCGCATGTATCCGAAGGACGTCGAGCAAATGTTCGAATCCGTCGCCGTCGGAACCCAGGTCCGGATCGTGAATCAGCCGTACAAGATCGGGGTCGCCCACGAAAAGGTGTACCTCGAAGTTCATCCGCACCTGGCCGAAGACGAGGACAAGTTTCGTGACCAGTTCTCGCACGTGGTCGAACTGATCGCGGCCCGCACCGCGGGGCTCGAGGTGCAGCTGAATTGGCGGCAGCTGCAAACTGCGATCGAGACGAAAAGCGGGATCCCGAGCGTGGTGGGCACTGTCCGCGCGGTGCCGGTTGACGCGCCGACGGCGCGCGTCAGCCTGTCCGCTACCGGCACACCGCGCGCAAACTGAGCGCGCGGGGCCGCTACGGCCGGCTCGCGGACGGTGTGCTGAAACCGCGGACAAAAAAAAACCCCGCGTTGCCGCGGGGTTTTCGTTCTCAGAATCGGTCGAGAACTATTTCTTCATGGTCTGCTCGAACATCCGCTCGATGCGGTCCTTGTTCTCGCTGCAGCACGACATCGCTGCATCAGCCGCGCTCTGCGCGCTCGCGGCAGCTGCTGAGGCCTTGGTCGCCGCATCCATCGCAGCCTTCGCTGCGCTCGACGCCGAACGCGCTTCCGACATGGCGCTGCTGGCTTTTGCTTCGACCGCCGCCAGTTGTTCCGGCTTGACGGTGGCGCAGGCTGTCAGCGCGCCGAAAGCAACCGCGACGACCGCGGTTTTCAGCGTCACGGTAAGTGTGTTGTGCATATTCAATTCTCCTATCGAATTTATTGTCTATCCCTGTTCAGGGAATCCCTTACAGCAATCAAAATAATGACGGATTTTTCAAAAATTAGCAATTTACTTTTTGGGTTTCGAGAGCTAATCGAGCGGGTTTTCGCGCCGTTTTCGGGCGTCTCAGGGCGATTCGGGATCCGCCGATGGCGCAGGCTGTCCGGTGCGCCCCCAGCCGCGTTCATGACCCGGGGGTACCCGCTGGCGGGCGTCGAAACCGGCATCGACCAACTGCTGCACGGCGCGATCGAAGCTGTCCATCTGATGCTCGCCGCAGTAGTCGGTCAACCAACCGAGGGCCTCGTCGAGTGGCCGGCTGCCGGTGACATTGTAGGTGTCGTCACTGAGTGTGTTCACCGCGGTGAGATAGCCCATGAGGAATACCTTGTAGCGATCGTCGATCGTTGCATTATCCGATTTCAGGTATTGATGGCACGACGCTCGGCCAACCCCCCAGATCGCGTAGTTGCCGGCGGCGTCCGCGGCCAGCGTATTCAGTGACGGGACGAGCAGCAGTGCGAGTGCAGTGACGGTACGGCTAAGGCGTTCTGACATAAGTGTGTCGGCGATGTGGTTGATGATTGGAGGAGTTGCCGGCACCGCGAACACTGTTCGCGGCAATCCGTTAAGTCGCCGGCAGATCCATGAGTCGGTGTTTGCTGTTGAACTGCGAACGCAGGAAGTCCATCTGGTCGGCCAGAATCTTGCGGTTCGACAGGGCGAGAAACTCGGCCCAGTTCGGCACATAGGGTACGGCCAGCAGCGGCATCGAGGCACCTTCCGGGGTGCGCGATCCCTTGCGCGTGTTGCACGAGCGGCACGCGGAAACGACGTTCGACCACACGTCGCGCCCGCCCCTGGAGATCGGGATGATATGGTCGCGGGTCAGATCGCCGTCGGCGTGCGCGGTGCCACAGTACATGCACATATACCCGTCGCGGCGGAACAATTCGTGGTTGTTGAGCGGGGGGATATCACGTTGAATGTGACGGCCGCGGGCGGATCGTTTGATGGCAATAATCGAATGGATCGTGACGGAGGAACGCTCCCCCGAATCGCGACACGTTCCACCAAAGAACGTAAATTGGTTGTCGCCGGCGGTCCAGCCGACGAGGCCACGGCTATAGAGGCAGACTGCGTCCTGCCACGGAATCCAGCGTAGCGGTGTTCCCGAGATATCTAATCTCAATATCAATGGTGAACGCTTCATGTTGCCTCCCCCCTGCGGCAGTCTATCGATACCATCGCTTAAACGCTAATCTAAAATGTGCATGCCAAATTCTGAAACGATCGGGCTGCCAACTGCAATCATGGCTTACGCCGCCGGGATGTCGCTGCCTCTCGATTTGCAGGTCGGGACGTTGCGTTGCCACCCGGTGTCACCTGATTGCCTGCTTGGGTTCAGCATAACGATCCGCACGTACGGATCTCATTATTACCATCCGCGCCTGCCATAATCGGCCTGGTTCAAATCCGCCGACGCAATACTGATGACAAAACACGATCCTTCATCGACCCGCCTGCGCGAGTTGCTCGACGTGATGAGCCGGTTACGCGATCCGGTCGCCGGGTGCCCGTGGGATTTAGAGCAGACGTTCGCCTCGATTGTTCCGCACACGATCGAGGAAGCCTACGAGGTGGCCGATTGCATAGAGCGAGGCGATCTCGCACAACTGCCGGGAGAACTCGGTGATCTGCTGTTCCAGGTCGTGTTCTATGCGCAAATCGCGAGCGAGCAGGAGCGGTTTTGTTTCGATGACATCGTTGAAGCGATTACCGCGAAGCTCCTTGCGCGGCATCCGCATGTCTTTGGCGACGCGGACATCGCCGATGCGGCGGAGCAGACTCGCCGTTGGGAAGCACACAAAGCGACGGAACGACGCTTGCGCGACGCATCAGCCGGCACGCTCGACGATGTGCCGCTGGGGCTGCCGGCACTGACGCGCGCCCGAAAACTGCAGCAGCGCGCGTCGCGGGTCGGTTTCGACTGGCCTGACATTGACGGCGTCGTCGACAAGGTGAACGAAGAGTTCGCGGAAGTCGAACAAGCTATCGCCGGCGGCGATCCGGGACAGATCACCGAAGAGCTCGGCGACCTGTTGTTTGCCTGTGTCAATTGGGCCCGCCATCTTGGGGTCGATCCGGAATCCGCGTTGCGCGTCGCATCGGGAAAATTCGAGCGTCGCTTTGCGCACATCGAGCGCACCCTCGCGGCGCAGGGAGTCGAGATTGAGCAGGCCTCGCTCGGGCAGATGGACGAGCTGTGGGAGGACGCGAAACGCGCGGAACGAGCGGAGGGGCCCGCGACCGGAAAAAAAAACGGGCGCAGTAAGCGCCCGTAAAATGGACCAAGGGAGGAGCGCAATGGCCAGTCGGGCCGCTTGCGTACCCGGAACGGTGCAAATGCTATGCCAGGATTGAATATCAATAAAAATCAATGGGTTGATATATTTCTCGCCGGGGCGGATGGCGGCAAGCTGCCGCGGGCGGCAGGGAACTGACAATTCTCGTCAGCTGCCGCAAGGGGACGCCCGCGACTCAGGGAAGTGGCGTGTGGCGAGCGATTCCTCGCGCGTCGGCGATTGTACAGGCGACCGGCGACGGCGCGTGCTCGCGCGCGGTATTACGTGTTTCGAATCCGCGCTTGAGCCGCTCGGGCGGGCGCCGCCCGGGGCGGTCAGCGGTCGCGGTTGACGATATAGGCCGCGAGCTGACGCAGCGTGTCCGCCGGCGCGCCGAGCGGGGCGAGATTCGCGATCGCTTCATCACACAAAGCCCGGGCCGTCTCCTTGGCCTTGCTCATGCCGAGGATATTCGGATAGGTCGGTTTGTTCTGATCGCTGTCGGATCCCTGGGGCTTGCCGATCACCGAGGTGTCACCCTCGACATCGAGAATGTCGTCGTGAACCTGAAACGCGAGTCCGACACAGTGTGCGTAGCGGTCGAGCCGCGCGGAGATCGCGTCATCGTGTACGTCGCTCGCGAGATAACCCAGGCGCACACTCGCGCGAATCAACGCGCCGGTCTTGTGCAGGTGCATTTTTTCGAGGTCGTCGAGGGACAGTGCGGTTCCGACCGCGCCGAGATCCATCGCCTGCCCGCCGGCCATACCCTCGGACCCGCTCGCACGCGCGAGTTCCTGCAGCATCGCAATACGACGCCGGTCATCGATCGCGGTTGCGGAATCCGCGATCACCCCGAATGCGAGCGCCTGCAATGCATCGCCGGCCAGGATCGCGGTCGCCTCGTCGTACTCGCGATGGCATGTCGGGCGGCCACGGCGCAGGTCATCGTTATCCATCGCCGGAAGGTCGTCATGAATGAGCGAGTAGGCGTGGATCAGTTCGACCGCGACGGCGCACGGATCGAGGGTTTCGAGCGGTGTTCCGAACGCCTGCCCGGTGGCGTAGACGAGTACCGGGCGGACCCGTTTGCCGGGGCCGAGTACCGCGTAGCGCATGGCGCTGTGCAGGCGGCTCGGGTCGCGATCGCCGGCCGGTAATCCGCGGTCGAGCGCACGGTTTACCTGCGCCTGGAACAGCTGCAGTGTTTTTTCAAGGGACATCGGCGTCGTCAATCGCTGTCAACCGGTTCGAACGGCTCGAGCGTGTCATCGCCGGAACCGTTCTTCGTGAGTTGTTGTACTTTCTGTTCCGCTTCGCGCAGTGCCGCCTGACAGGCCCGCGCGAGCGACACACCTTTTTCGAATTGCTGCAGCGACTCTTCCAGCGTGAACTCGCCGCCTTCCATTTTTTCGACGAGTTCCTCCAGCGCCGTGATCGACGACTCGAAATCAAATTTTTGCGCCTTGCGGGCCATGCGGCTTGATGCTCCAGCTAAACGGAAAACCTAACATCTGGACGGTCCGAACGTGGCGCGTGCCCAGCGGGGCCGAAACTCTACTGACCGCACCCTTAACGGTCAACCGTCCGCCGGTCGTTGCCAGCCGCTGCCGGTCGCGGTGACCCTTGACTTCCGTTCGGCGGCAGATTTAGACTGCGTCCAGTTTTAGAATAAGTCTAAATCTAAACCAAAAACGCATCGGGACCCTGTCGGGTCCAAATCGGAGGAGCACGTAATGGCCGCATTAAAAGGCACGAAAACCGAAGAAAATCTGAAAGCCGCATTTGCCGGGGAATCCCAGGCAAATCGACGCTACCTGTATTTCGCACAAAAAGCCGACGTCGAAGGTTTCAACGACGTATCGGCCGTTTTCCGTTCAACGGCGGAAGGCGAAACGGGCCACGCGCACGGACACCTCGAATACCTCGAAGCCGTCGGCGATCCGGCGACGGGTGAACCGATTGGCAGCACCGACCTGAACCTGAAGGCCGCGATTGCCGGTGAAACCCATGAATACACGGACATGTACCCGGGTATGGCCAAGTCGGCCCGCGAAGAGGGCTTCGACGAAATCGCCGACTGGTTCGAAACGCTGGCGAAAGCCGAGCGTTCGCATGCGAACCGTTTCCAGAAAGCGCTCGACGGCCTGAACGGCTAAACCCGTTTGCGGCATCAAGATGACGAAGCCGGGTATCTGCCCGGCTTTGTTCATCGCATGAGCATGAATCAGCCGGCGACGCGCCGCAGCGTCCGTCGCCCTCACCGCGAGAAGAACTATGTCACGCGAAGGTAGCCTCGAAGCGCCAACACGACACCCGCTGGGCTGGAAAGAAGCGTCGTTTTACGACGAGGACGCTTTGTTCTCGGAACTCGAGCGCGTTTTCGATATCTGCCACGGATGCCGTCGCTGCGTCAGCCTGTGCAACTCGTTCCCGCGGTTGTTCGATCTCGTCGACGAATCGAGCACGATGGAAGTGGACGGGGTCGACAAGCAGGACTACTGGTCGGTCGTCGAGCAGTGCTACCTGTGCGATTTGTGCTATCTGACGAAATGCCCTTATGTTCCGCCGCACGAATGGAACGTCGACTACCCGCACCTGATGCTGCGGGCTAAAGCGGTGGCGCACAAACAGGGCAAGACGCCGCTGCGCGACAAGATACTCACCTCGACCGATCAGGTCGGCTCGTTCGCCTCGATACCCATCGTCGCGGAGATCGTGAATACGACGAACGAATTCAAACCGGCACGCCAACTGCTCGAAAAAACGCTCGGTGTACATGCGCAAGCGCCGCTGCCGAAATTCTCCAGCAACACGGCACGCAAGCGACTTTCGAAGCTCGATACCGGCAGCGTCAACGTAACCCCGACCGACAATACGACGGGACGCCTCGCGATATTCCTCACGTGTTACGGCAACCGCAATGCGCCGCAGATGGTCGAGGATATGGCCCTGCTGTTTCGCCACAACGGCATCGATGTAACGCTGACGGAGTCGGAAAAGTGTTGCGGGATGCCGAAGCTCGAGCTCGGCGATCTCGATGCGGTCGAGAAACTGAAGGAACACAACATCCCGCAACTGATGAACCTGGTACGGCGCGGCTACGACCTGACGGCGCCAATCCCGAGTTGCGTGCTCATGTACAAGCAGGAACTGCCCCTCATGTTCCCCGATGACGAGGATGTGCAGACCGTGGCCGCGGCATTTTTCGACCCGTTCGAGTATCTGATGGCGCGACACCGCGAACAGCAACTGAACCTGAAATTCACGCAATCGCTGGGGAAGGTCGCCTACCACGTGCCGTGCCACCAGCGCGTGCAGAAAATCGGGCCGAAAACGAAGGACGTACTCGAACTCGTCCCCGATACGGAAGTGACCATGATCGAGCGCTGCTCGGGACATGACGGTACGTACGCGGTGAAAAAGGAAAATTACGCGCACGCGCAGAAAATTTGCCGTCCGGTGGTGACCCGGGTGGAACAGGCGGAAGCCGATTATGTGATCAGTGATTGCCCGATGGCCGGTGATCTGATCGAACATGGCATGACGTCCGGACACACGACATCGGCGTTCGAACTGTTGCGCCGCGCTTACGGGATCTGACAACACATGACGCATTTGAAACGGGAGGACCTGATCCCGCTCGAGACCTATCACGAGCAACGGGCTGATTTTCGACGCGAGGTGATGGCGCACAAGGCGAATCGCCAGATTGCGGTCGGTCCGCATGCGACGCTGTACTTCGAAGATCGGCTGACGATTCAGTATCAGATCCAGGAGATGCTGCGGGTCGAGCGGATTTTCGAAGCCGAGGCGATCAACGAGGAACTCGGCGCTTACAACCCGCTGATCCCGGACGGTGACAACTGGAAAGCCACATTCATGATCGAATACGAGGACGCGGCGGAACGCCAGGTCGCGCTGACGCAACTTGTCGGTATCGAAGATCGGGTCTGGATGCAGGTCGCGGGCGGCGAACGCGTGTGGGCGATCGCCGACGAAGACCTCGAGCGCTCGCGAGAGGAGAAGACCTCGGCCGTCCATTTCCTGCGGTTCCAGCTCGACAGTCAATCCGTCGCGGCGGCAAAGGCGGGCGCGGCGATCAGCATCGGCATCGATCATCCGGCCTATACACACAGCGTCGATCCGCTCCCCGCAGCCGCACGCGATGCACTGAGTGCCGATCTGGGCTGACCGGCGGCGCGCCCGCAGGCGCTGCGGCGGGCGCCGCGCGGAGTCCACTGCGGATCATGATCAAGGGCCTTGACCGGCCGCACTCCTGTAACGACAATCGCGGGCTTATTAGCGGCTTGTACCGCTAATTTAATTTGATCTATACGCCCGATCGGGCGCTGGGGCAGGGGTTTGGTCGCAAAATACGACGCTGCAGATATCGAGGTGCTCACGGGCCTCGATCCGGTGCGCAAACGTCCGGGTATGTACACGGACACGACCCGGCCAAACCACCTCGTGCAGGAAGTCGTCGACAACAGCGTCGACGAAGCAATTGCCGGACACTGTTCGCTGATCGAGGTCTGTCTCTACGCCGACGGTTCGATAGAAGTCGGCGACGACGGCCGCGGTATGCCGGTCGACAAGCATCCCGAAGAGAAAATCCCCGGTGTGGAACTTGTCCTCACCCGACTCCATGCGGGTGGCAAGTTTTCCAACAAGAACTACAAGTATTCCGGCGGCCTGCACGGCGTCGGGGTCTCCGTCGTCAACGCGTTGTCGAAAAAGTTGACCGTCGCGGTGAAACGCGGCGGTAATGTGCACGAAATGACGTTCGCCAACGGCGATCGCAAAACACCGCTGAAAGTCACCGGCAAGGTCGGCAAACAGAACAGCGGCACGCAGATCCGGTTCTGGCCCGATGCGAAATATTTCGACACGGTCAAACTGTCGCTGTCGAAACTGCGCCACGTGTTGCGCGCGAAAGCCGTGTTGTGTCCGGGCCTGCGGGTGCGGCTACACGATGAAGCCGCGAAGACGAAGGAAGAATGGCATTACGAAGACGGACTGAAGAGCTATCTGTGTGAAGCAATGCCGGACGCGGAGCTGCTGCCGGCGGCGCCGTTCATGGGCGATATGGCGGGCAACGACGAAGCCGTTACCTGGGCACTGCAATGGCGCGCCGATGAAGGCGACCTCGTCACCGAGAGTTACGTGAACCTCGTGCCGACCCTGCAGGGCGGAACGCACGTGACCGGACTGCGTCAGGGCCTGCTCGAGGCGATGCGCGAGTTCTGTGAATTTCGCAGCCTGTTGCCGCGCGGGGTGAAACTCACGGCCGAAGACGTGATCGATCGTTGCGCCTACGTGCTGTCCGTGAAGCTCACGGATCCGCAATTCTCGGGGCAAACGAAGGAGCGCCTGTCGTCGCGCTCGTCGGCGACGTTCGTCTCCGGGGTCGTGCGCGATGCGTTTGCGCTGTGGCTGCATCAGCATGCCGAGACCGGTGAACGGATCGCGGAGATCGCCGTGTCCCGCGCACAGAGCCGGCTGAAAGCTTCGAAGAACGTCGTGCGCAAAAAGCTCGGCGGCCTCGGACCGGCATTGCCCGGCAAGCTCGCGGATTGCACTTCGCAGGATCTCGGCGAAACGGAACTGTTTCTCGTCGAAGGGGATTCCGCCGGCGGTTCGGCGAAGCAGGCGCGCGACAAAAACTTTCAGGCGATCCTGCCGTTGCGCGGCAAGATCCTGAATACCTGGGAAGTTGAATCGACCCAGGTTCTCGCCTCGCAGGAAGTGCACGACATCTCCGTCGCGCTCGGGGTCGACCCGGGCTCGTCGAACATCTCGCGCCTGCGCTACGGCAAGTTGTGCATCCTCGCTGATGCGGACTCCGACGGTGCGCATATCGCGACCCTGATTTGCGCACTGTTCGTGCGTCATTTTCGTCCCGTCGTCGAGGCCGGGCATGTCTATGTGGCAATGCCGCCGCTGTATCGTATCGACGTTGGTCAGTCGGTTTTCTATGCGCTCGATGAGGACGAAAAGAACGGCGTGATCGATCGCATCGCGGCGGAGAAGATCCGCGGCAAGGTGAATGTGCAGCGATTCAAGGGCCTCGGCGAGATGAACCCGCTGCAGTTGCGCGAAACATCGATGGCGCCGGCGACGCGGCGGCTCGTGCAATTGACGCTGGACGACGACGGGCAAACCGAAAAAACGATGGACATGCTGCTCGCGAAGAAGCGCGCGTCGGACCGTCGAAGCTGGCTTGAAACCAAGGGCAATCTCGTCTCCATCGTATGAACCCGACCGCAACGGCACGTCCCGCATGAACGACGACCTCGACATAGAACGCCGCACGCTCGGGGATTTCACCGAGAAGGCCTACCTCGATTATTCGATGTACGTGATCCTCGATCGCGCGCTGCCGCACGTTGGTGACGGACTCAAGCCGGTCCAGCGGCGGATCGTCTATGCAATGTCGGAACTCGGGCTGAACGCGACGGCGAAGTTCAAGAAATCCGCACGCACCGTCGGTGACGTGCTCGGCAAGTTTCATCCCCACGGCGATTCCGCGTGCTACGAAGCCATGGTGTTGATGGCGCAGCCGTTCTCGTACCGCTATCCGCTCATCGAAGGCCAGGGGAACTGGGGATCGAGCGACGATCCGAAATCTTTCGCGGCGATGCGGTATACGGAAGCAAAGCTCGCGCCGTATGCCGATTTACTGCTCGCGGAACTCGATCAGGGGACGACCGACTGGAAGCCGAACTTCGATGGCACGCTCGATGAACCCGAGTTACTGCCGGCGCGGCTGCCGAACCTGCTGCTCAACGGCACCACCGGGATTGCCGTGGGCATGGCAACGGATATCCCGCCGCATAACCTGAGCGAAGTGGCGGCGGCCTGCATCCACTTGATCGAGAACCCGAAAGCAACGGTCGCGGATCTGTGCACGCACATCAGCGGCCCGGATTTTCCGACCGAGGCGGAAATCATCACGCCGCCGGAGGAGATCCGGCAGGCTTACGAAACCGGGCATGGTTCGGTAAAAATGCGTGCCCGCTACGAGGTCGAGAAAGAAGCGATCGCGATTACCGCGTTGCCCTACCAGACCTCCGGCAACAAGATCATCGAGCAGATTGCGCAGCAGATGCAGGCGAAAAAACTGCCCATGCTCGACGATATCCGCGACGAATCCGACCACGAGACCCCGACCCGGATCGTACTCGTACCGCGTTCAAACCGGGTCAATGCTGAACAACTGATGCAGCATCTGTTCGCGACGACGGACCTCGAACGGAATTACCGCATCAACTTCAACGTGATCGGTAACGACGGATTGCCGGCGGTGAAGAACCTGCTCGTACTGCTCGGCGAGTGGCTCGAATTCCGCATCGAGACCGTGCGCAAGCGCCTGCAGTATCGCCTCGACAAGGTGATCGACCGGCTGCACATCCTCGACGGTTATTTGATTGCATTCCTGAACATCGACGAAGTGATTCGGATCATTCGCACGGAAGACAAGCCAAAACCGGTGTTGATGAAGCGCTTCAAGCTGACCGGGACGCAGGCTGACGCGATTCTCGATCTGCGCTTGCGCCACCTCGCGCGCCTCGAGGAGGAGAAAATCCGCGGTGAACAACAGGACCTGTCGGCGGAGCGCAAGGCGCTCGAGCAGGTGCTGAATTCGCGGCGCCGACTGCGCACGCGGGTCCGTGACGAAATCAAGGCCGACATGAAGAAGTTTGGTGACGCGCGGCGTTCGCCGCTCGTATTGCGCGAGGCGGCGCAGGCGATCGCCGAAGCGGATTTGATCCCGTCCGAACCGATCACGGTCGTGCTGTCGGAGAAAGGCTGGGTGCGTGCCGCGAAAGGGCACGACATCATCGCCCGCGAACTCGCGTTTCGCAGTGGCGACGGCTTCCAGGCAGCGGCCCACGGCCGGACGAACCAGACGGCGGTCTTTCTCGACGCCGGCGGGCGCTGCTACTCCCTGCCGGCGCACTCGTTTCCGTCTGCGCGCAGCATGGGCGAACCGCTGGCCGGGCGCCTGAGTCCGCCGGACGGAACGGATTTTGTCGGGGTCATTGCCGGCGCGCCGGAAACGAACGTGTTGCTCGCATCGGACGCCGGTTACGGCTTTATCGGTCCGATTGGCGAACTGTATTCGAAGAACAAGGCGGGTAAAGCCGTGTTGTCCGTGCG
>MRWG01001126.1_pt1 | contig 19015 bp, 20 predicted proteins | sample 1013341 | NCBI WGS metagenome assembly MRWG01 (sample SAMN06117577, study PRJNA244670) | biofilm metagenome | biome: Water; feature: Cathode Biofilm; material: Biofilm; isolation source: microbial consortium enriched at the cathode of a solar microbial fuel cell | place: USA: District of Columbia ... | reverse complement strand
ATCCAGGTAATAGGCATCGCTAATGACGAGGTTCAGGAATCCCTTGATCACATTGAAACCGGTGATTTCATCGACTTCCTCCTCTAACGCGGCCCCAATCGCCCTCCCAATGTGTACCGGATTGCCCTTGATCCACCGGAGCATCGGGAAAATCACCACGGTAAGGTCGCCCTCAAAATCTTTCCGGGTTGGCTGAAACTCCACCGAGGGAAGCGCAACGCCGTACTGCGCCTGGACCACGGCTTCCACTTTATTCTTTACGAGTTCCTGCAGGTTTCTCATAACGGGTATTTGAAGGTGCAAAACTACGGATTTTTTGGGCTTTCAGGGCAAATGGACACCGGTTTCATGATACGCGATGTTTTGGTTACCTTTAAGGGAATTATTTAAAGACCCGCAAAGGCCTATGCTCGTAAATGTGTCCTACAACAACCCTGAAATTACCAACAAGGTGGACAAAGCCGTTGGAAAACCCTTCAAACTCAAAGAACGTTGGGCCATGGGCGGGATTGGCTCCCCCAAGCTATTCATCACGGAGGCGAGTATGGAAATAAGGAACCTGCTGATCCTTGACAACAACCTGGATAGCTGCAATGTGGAACTTCGCCCCAAGGGCATCATCGTCCGGTTCCGTTCCCTGCTGGAGACCTTTGCCCTGGTGATCCCCTATCACAAATTGAGTATTTACAAAGGGCAGGCCGCTGTCCACTCCCTGTACACAGCACATCATTTTATCAAGGTGCGCACCGATACCGAGGCAATCCGGAAGTTTTTCAGGAAAATGATGGATTATAAAGCAGACAACGCCCCAACTTCTATAGAAGACCTATGAAAATCCTCCTTACCGGAGCCAATGGATATATTGGGATGCGCCTCCTGCCCCAATTGCTCGAACAGGGGCACGAGCTGGTGTGCGCCGTCCGCGACGAAAATCGCCTGTCGGTTGATGACGAAACAAGGGGACAACTGCAAATCGTGGAAATAGACTTTCTGCAGGAACCCCAGCCTGGCCGGTTACCCAAAGACATAGCGGTAGCCTATTACCTGATCCATTCCATGAGTTCGTCTACCACTGACTTTGATGAAAAAGAAGCCCGGTCCGCGCGTAATTTCAATGCCTATATGGCCGACACCAACGTGGAGCAGGTAATATACCTCAGTGGCATCGTAAACGAAGAAAAACTCTCCAAGCACCTGCGTTCCAGGAAAAATGTGGAAGACATCCTCTATGAAGGCCCCTATAGCCTTACGGTACTCCGCGCCGGGATTATCGTGGGCTCGGGCAGTTCCTCCTTTGAGATTATTCGCGACCTGTGCGAAAAGCTCCCGATAATGGTTACCCCCAAATGGGTGCTTACCAAAACCCAGCCCATTGCCATACGGGATGTGATCGCGTTCCTGACCGGGGTCATCGGGAAAAAAGAAACCTATGGCCAGTCTTTTGACATCGGGGGCCCCGATGTGCTGACCTACAAGGAGATGCTCCAAAAATACGCCAGGGTGCGCGGGTTTAAAAACTGGATCATCACGGTACCCGTAATGACCCCCAAACTATCATCTTATTGGCTGTATTTTGTGACCTCCACATCCTTTAAGCTGGCCATAAACCTGGTAGACAGCATGAAAATGGAGGTAGTGGCCCGTGACAACCGCCTGCAGCAACTCCTGGGGATACAGACGCATACCTATGAGGAAGCCATCGATATGGCGTTCAAAAAAATTGAACAGAACCTGGTGGTCAGCAGCTGGAAGGACAGCATGGTGAGCGGGCGCATGCAAAAAGACCTGGAGAAGTATATCCAGGTACCCAAATACGGGGTACTGACCGACAAGAAGATGATGAAGGTAGCCAACCATGAGGCGGTGCTCCGCAATATCTGGAGCATTGGAGGGGAAAGGGGGTGGTATTACGGCAACTGGCTGTGGAGGATCCGTGGGTTCATCGACAAGTTAAGCGGGGGGGTTGGCCTTCGCAGGGGGCGTACGCATCCCGATAAGATCTACCCGGGCGACTCCCTGGATTTCTGGAGGGTTTTGTTGGCCGACCAGGAACGGAAACGCCTGCTCCTTTTTGCGGAAATGCGCTTGCCCGGGGAGGCCTGGCTGGAATTTAAACTGGATGAGGACAACATCCTCTGCCAGACGGCCACCTTCAGGCCCAAAGGGTTGCGGGGTCGCCTTTACTGGTATTGCATGCTCCCCTTCCATTACTTTATTTTCGGTGGTATGATCCGCCGTATTGCCACCTCAATCCCGAAGGCCAGCCAAAATGCGTAAACAACTGCGTGAAAACACCTTGCTCTCCGTCTCCGCAGGGATCATCCTGCTCTTGTCCCTTTGCGTTTTTTTCGCCACGGATACCAGCTACCTGGCCATTGAAGCGACGTCACTCTGGGTGCGAAACCACTTTGGGTATTTCTACCTCTACCTGGGGCTTGGGTGCGTACTCCTGCTATTGGTACTGGCATTCTCGCCCCTGGGCAGCATCCGCCTGGGAAGCGGTTTGCGACCCGAACATTCGCTCTGGTCATGGACGGCCATGCTCTACAGTGCGGGTATGGGTGCCGGCATATTGTTGCGCGCGGTACAGGAACCCGTTTTCATGCAGCAACACCCCCCTTATCCCAGCCCACTGGAACCCGAGGTGCTGGCATTGGAGTTTACTTTCTATCAGTGGGGGTTCACCGCCTGGGCCTTTTACGGGCTTTTCGCCATGGTGATCGGATATGCCCTTTTTGTCGGTAAGAGAAAAGTGCGGGTCAGCGCAGCCATAGAAAACAGCATCCCCAATAAGCTGGCGCGCAACGGGATAGATATCATGACCATCATTACCACCGTCTTCGGGCTTATTGCGGCCATAGGCCTGGGCACCGCGCAGATCCATGGCGGGATCAACCACCTCAGTGGTTCTACCCAGGGGTTGTGGCTCTCCCTGCTCCTGGCCTGCTGTATTTCGGGGGTGGCCTTCTACTCTGTCTGGAAGGGTGTCAACCGGGGGATAAAGGTCCTTTCCCGCTATAATATCCTCCTGACCCTTTTCCTGCTGGCCTATATCTTTATTTGGGGGGATATGGGGTTGATTTTCCGGAATTTCGCCTCAGCACTGTTCCAGTACCTGGTTGATTTCATCCCCCTGAGCCTTGCCCATGGCGCCTATGACCCGGGGATTGACTTCCTTACCGACTGGACTTTTTACTACTGGGCGTTCTGGCTTGCCTGGGCCCCTTTTACCGGGATTTTCATTGCACGTATCTCGAAAGGCAGGACCCTCCGGCAATTATTGCTGGGCGTGTTGATCATCCCATCCCTGGGCACATTTTTCTGGTTTTCCGTGTTTGGGAGCACCGCTTTTGACCTCATCGAGGCCTGGGGTGGCTACCAGGGCGAATTTGACAATGTCTTTACCTCCCTCTTCCTGTTTTTAGAGCAATTCCCCCTGGCCGGGCTGTTGAGTGGCCTGAGCCTGCTGCTGCTGATTGGCTTCCTGGTGACCTCGGTAGATTCTGCGGTGTACGTCCTTAGCATGTTCACAGACGGGGGAAAGAAAAACCCCGGCAAAAGGCACCGGCTGATGTGGTCGGTCTTTATATTACTGGCCACCCTGGCCCTTCTCGTATTGGGCAATGCAAAACCTGAGATGGATGTGCTGGTAGCCGCCCAAAAGTTGCTGATCGTTACTTCCCTTCCCTTTTCCTTCTTTATGGTGGTGATGACCCTGATCTTCCTGAAAGACAGCATCAGGAGGCTGCTCAGGGAAAAAGGGAAATAATACAAACAGGCCTTGGCCCGGATGTTACGACTTCTTGGGAAGGAATATTTCAGCCATCATGCATCGGGCACTGCCCCCGCCACAGGTTTCTATGGTCTCCAGGGAACTATGCACAATCTCACTGTGTTTTTCAATGGCTTTAATCTGCTCGGGGCGGAGACTGTTAAAGGCCGATGAACTCATCACCATGAGGCGTTTGCCACCTATTCCCGCTACCTGCAGCATATTCCCCGCGAATTGGTGTAATTGCGGTTCGGTAATGGCAATGATCTCTTTCCCGCTGCGCTTAAGATGGTCCACGACGTTCTTGCGCTCCTTTTTGTCATCTATCGCATCCAGGCAAATCACCGCCTGTGTTTCGCCCAGGCACATCACGACATTGGTATGGTAGATGGGTTTGCGTTCCCCGTCTACAGACTGGTAGGCCGTAAAGATCACCGGGGTGAATTCAAAGTCTTCACAAAATTCAATAAACAGGCCCTCATCCGCCCGGTCAGACAGGGAGCAATACGCGATCTTGTTAACCCGGTCCATCAGGATGCTCCCGGTGCCTTCGAGGAACAACCCGTCTGCCTCGGCCGCGGTGTAGTCCATCACGGTCGAAATTTCAAAGCCTTCGGCTTCCAGGGTCTCCAGGATATCTTCCCGTCTTTCCTTACGCCGGTTTTCCGCAAACATGGGGTAAAGGGCCACGGTCCCATCGGCATGAAAAGAATTCCAGTTGTTGGGGAATATAGAATCCGGGGTGTCCTGTTCCAGGGAATCCTCCACCACGATCACCTGTACCCCATGGCTGCGCAGCACGGCTACAAATGTGTCAAACTCCTGTTGCGCCCTTTGGTTGATACTGTTTTCCCTGAGGTCCAGATCTTCCTGAAAATAGTTGTTTACGGCGGTTTGCTCGTTCATACGGAAACTTACCGGCCGTACCATTAAAATGGTATTCGTAATCTGCTTCATGCTCATCTGATTTGCTGCAAAAAATTGGCCCTCAAAGGTAGTGTTTTTGGGGGGTGGTACAGAACGGTTTCCCTAAAAAAATGCGGTGGCCAGACCCTAACGGTGCCCTTAACCCCTGATGAGGGGAAGGGTACTGCACCGCAACAATCCCTCTTGCTTGGCAATCTCGGCATAGGGCACTTCCTCTACGGTAAAACCCTGGTCGCGGAGCCATTGGTTAAGCCTGGTAAAATGCTTTTCGGAGACCACTACCCGGGGTGAAATGGAAAAAACGTTGCTGTACATCATGTACATCTCCTCTTTGGTAATCTCAAAGATGTTCTCCTTCCCAAAATAATCTACCAGCCACTGGTATTCTTCCGCTACCAGGAATCCGTTTTTATGCAGGATGGCCTTGTCTCTCCCGACCGGCTGAAAACAACAATCGAGGTGCAGGGCATTCTCTTTGGCATCCGTATTGGATTTGCGCAATTCAAAGGCTTTTACCTTGCGTTCCGGGAATTGCTTTTGCAGGTATTCTACGGCCGCCTTGTTGGTACGGGCCGTTATATAGTCTGGGTAATCAGCAGCGGTATAGGTCCCCACGAAAATATAATCGTTCCAGGGCATTACATCGCCCCCTTCCACGTGTACTTCGGGGGGGGGGGTAAGGATGTTCCCGGGAGGGATGGCGTCGAGAACGTGCAGGATGGCCTCCACTTCTTTCTCCCGGTCGGGCAGGATGTTGGCCTTTATAAGCTTGTCGCCGATGACAAAGGCGATATCCCTCGAAAAAATCTGGTTGCAATCCTCCAGGACCTCGGGGCGGTACACCTTCACCCCGTGCTTTCTCAAGACCTTTTCAAAGGCATCCATTTCCTGCACCATATCAGCTTCCTTCGGATAGGTACCCGCCAGGATATGTTCCAGGGATTTGGGGTCATAGGCCTGTTCCGGTTTTGGCACAGGCCCACAGCTTTCGGCCGTACCCAGTAACACCGCCTTCAGAGGGGAGGTCTCATCTTGGATATTCAAATGCAGCATGGGGGCAGGGTCAGAGGGTTATCCGCGATTTTCCAGGGGAACAAAAGGCCGTTGGTTCTCACCGATATAGATTTGTCTTGGTCGCCCTATTGGTTCGCCCCTGAGGCGCATTTCCCTCCATTGGGCGATCCAACCGGGCAACCGGCCCAGGGCGAACATCACGGTAAACATTTCCGTGGGGATGCCCAGTGCCCGGTAGATGATCCCGGAATAGAAATCCACGTTGGGGTATAATTTTCGGTCTACGAAATAAGGGTCTTCCAGGGCCTCTTTTTCCAGGCCTTTGGCGACTTCCAGGATAGGGTCTTCTATCCCCAGGTCACCCAGCACCTCGTCCGCGGCTTTTTTAATGATCCTGGCACGCGGGTCGAAATTCTTGTACACCCGGTGTCCGAATCCCATCAGGCGGAAAGGATCGTCCTTATCTTTGGCCTTCGCCATATATTTGGCCGTATCGCCCCCATCCGCATCAATGGCTTCGAGCATTTCAAGCACGGCCTGGTTGGCCCCTCCGTGGAGTGGTCCCCACAGGGCCGATATCCCGGCAGAGAGGGAAGCGAACAAACCGGCATGCGAAGAACCCACGATCCGCACCGTAGAAGTAGAGCAGTTTTGCTCATGGTCTGCGTGCAGGATAAGCAACTTGTCCAGGGCTTCTATACGCACCGGGTTTCTTTTGTATTCTTCATTGGGCCTTTTGAACATCATTTTATGGATGTTCTCCACATAGCCCAGGGCATTGTCCCCATAATCAAGCGGAAGGCCTTTCTTCTTCCGCAGGGTCCAGGCTACCAGGACGGGGAACTTTGCCAGGATACGCACAATGGCGTGGTACATGTCTTTTTCTGAAGTGACATTGACCGAGGACGGGTTGAAGGCGATCAGGGCGCTGGTCAGTGACGAAAGCACCCCCATCGGATGGGCCGATTTGGGGAAACCATCCAGGATCTTCTTCATCTCTTCGTCTACATGGCTTTCCGCCTTGATATCCATATGGAATTTTGCAAGCTTCTCCTTGTTGGGAAGTTCCCCGAAGATCAACAGGTAGGCAACCTCCAGGAAATCGGCCTTTTCGGCCAATTCTTCAATGGTATACCCCCGGTACCGCAGGATCCCCTTTTCCCCATCCAGGAAGGTGATGGCACTTTCACAAGAACCCGTATTCTTGAAACCCGGATCCAGGGTGACCATGCCGGTAGATGCCCGCAACGTTTTTATGTCGATGCCCAGTTCATTTTCCGTTCCTTTTACGACAGGGAATTCATATTTCTTTCCTTGATATTCCAGAGTAGCTTTGTCAGACATATACGTATTTTAGATATTTTTTTAAGAATCCCTAAATTTAAGAAAAAACGGTGCATCTTAACAATCCCGGATTCCATTTAAGGGATTATTAACATAGGCTTTCAGGAGCCGGCAATGGCATAGAGTTTGGTATAATATTCGTCTACAGACTTTTGCCAGGTAAAGCGCAATGCCCGGGCATTGGACTGGATTTTCTTCCAGGCTTTTTGGTCATTGAAATACAGGTCCAGGGCTTCCTGGAATACCGATAGCATTTGGCTGATTTTCTCGTCATAGCTGTCCCCGCCAAAGGTAAAACCAGTGACTTTGTGGGTTACGGTGTCCCTGAGGCCCCCGGTGTGGTGTACCAGGCAGGGCGTCCCGTTTCGCATGGCCAGCATCTGGCTGATCCCGCAAGGCTCAAACAGGCTGGGCATGAAATAGAGGTCGGTCTCCAGGTAAAGGGAGTCTATGACCTCTTCCGACTGCCCGTTGGTAAAGACGAAGTTGGGGTGGTCAAAACTGATCTCACGGAAAAGTTGTTCGTAATCCGGCGCACCGGTACCCAGCAAGATAAAGATGCCATTGACCTTCTCAAGGCGCTTCAGGATTTCAATAAAGGCGTCGGGGCTGCGTTTAAAGAAATAAAACTTTTGCTCGGTTAACCGGGCTACGCTCGAACAAATGATCTCCGGTGGGTGGTGTAACCACTTCACTACCTTTTCCCCGGTATGCGCCAAAAATTCGGCTTTGTATTTTTTGGATTCCTCCTGCAACCATTTGAAGATGGCGCCCAGGGTATCTATAAACAAGGTGTCACCGCTTGCCTGGCGGATGTTTTCATAATTGGCCCCGTTCAATATCCCAAACAAACGCCCTTCGTGATAGGCCTGCTGAAGGTCTGTCTCCAAAGACTCTCCCCCTATGAATTCGGGCGGAGCGCTCGGCCGCATGATATCTTCCATATAGGAAGGGGATACCGTATGCACGGCATCGGAGAGCCGTATCCCCACCGCCATCAGGTTAACACAGTCCTCATAGCGGTAATCCAAAAGCCGGAATCTTTTGTAGGGCACATTGGGAAACCAGTTGCTGAGGGAAGAATAGTTATTCTCGAACGGGCGGATTCCCTGTATGGCAAGGTTGTGGATGGTATACACCATCCGAAGTTTTTTGAGGGTGCGGTAGCCGGGGTGGAATTCCCTCAGGAAAAGCAGCATACTGCTGTGCCAGTCGTGGAGGTGGACGATATCCAACCCCCCGAAGGCGCCTTTTTTTATCGCTTCGGCCACCGCGGTGCAAAAGATGAAAAACTTGATAGCATCCGTATAAAAAGGCTCCGTCGGATCGTTGTGGTAGATATGGGCGATATCGCCCTGCCGGATTTCCGGGTGGTGTATCACGTAATGTGCGAGGTGGGGAAAATTCTTCTTGGGAGGTACCTCAAAGAGCTCCGCCATATACGTGGTTCCCCGCAACTGGAAATGCAGGGTACTGATCATGGAACCCTTTTGATGGAGGCGTGCGTAGGAAGGGGTGACCACATGTACTTTGTCTCCCCGGGCCACAATTTGCCGGGGTACGTCCCGGACGACATCGCCCATTCCGCCGGCCTTGCATTCCGGGATGCCGTCGTTTTCTGCAGCCACAAAAAGAAAGGTCTTCATTCTAGGGACGCTTTAAATTACCATGAGGGAGTTACAAGAAAGGTAAAGCGAATTTTTCATTGGGCCAACGGTTATCGCCATTTTCACAGGCTCCATCCCCGGGATTCCAATCTTGTGGAGACCGCCGGAAAATAAAAAACCCCCGGCATCGGCCAGGGGTTTGTGCTATGGGGTCATGCCTTTACTTTAAAGGCCTTTTCCCGGGGGTAATACGCGGTGCTGCCCAGTTCCTCTTCAATCCGCAGCAACTGGTTGTATTTTGCCATCCTGTCACTACGGGAAGCGGATCCCGTCTTGATCTGTCCGGTGTTCAAAGCCACCGCCAGGTCTGCAATGGTATTGTCCTCGGTTTCCCCCGAGCGGTGGGACATTACAGAAGTATAGCCCGCATTCTTGGCCATGTTCACAGCCGCTATGGTCTCGGTCAGGGTCCCTATCTGGTTCACTTTGATAAGGATGGAATTCGCGATGCCGTTTTTAATACCCCTAGATAGGCGCTCCACATTGGTCACGAAGAGGTCGTCTCCTACCAACTGTACCTTGTCGCCGATTTTATCGGTCAGGGACTTCCAGCCGTCCCAGTCGTTCTCGTCCATACCGTCCTCTATAGAGATGATGGGGTACTTGGCACAGAGGTCGGCCAGGTACTGGGCCTGCTCCTCCGAGGTCCTCACGGCCCCTTTATCCCCTTCGAACTTGGTATAGTCGTATTTTCCGTTCACATAGAATTCTGCCGCGGCGCAATCCAGGGCAATCATGACATTGTCGCCCAGTTGGTAGCCGGCATTGGAAACGGCCTTGCCAATGGTATCAAGGGCATCTTCGGTGCCATCCAGGGTAGGCGCAAAACCTCCTTCATCGCCCACCGCAGTACTCAGGCCCCGATCGTGCAACACCTTCTTGAGGTGGTGGAAGATTTCGGTCCCCATTTGCATGGCGTGGGAGAAGCTTTCTGCCTTTACGGGCATCACCATGAATTCCTGGAAGGCGATAGGTGCATCGGAATGCGATCCGCCGTTGATGATATTCATCATAGGAACAGGCAGGGTATTGGCGCTCACCCCACCCACGTAGCGGTAGAGCGACATGCCCAGCTCATTGGCCGCAGCTTTGGCCGCCGCCAGGGAAACCCCCAGTATGGCGTTGGCTCCCAGTTTGGATTTGTTGGGGGTACCGTCGAGCTCGATCATTTTCTGATCGATCTTATCGTGGTCGAATACCATCATGCCGCGTATTTCGTCGGCCAGGATGGTATTAACGTTTTTTACAGCTTCACGCACGCCCTTGCCCATAAAAGCCTTCCCCCCATCGCGAAGTTCTACGGCCTCATGCTCGCCGGTAGAGGCCCCGGAAGGTACGGCTGCCCTGCCCAGGACACCGCTTTCGGTGATAACATCCACTTCTACGGTCGGGTTACCTCGGGAATCCAAAATTTGTCGTGCGTGTACGTCTATAATGATACTCATTTGTGTTTGTGTTTATTGGGTTGTTAGATCAGCACAAATATACAAAAGCAGGGCGTTAGCACCGTATCAATCCCTCCTTATTAGGGGCTAAAATAACAATTCTTTAAAGTGGTGTTGCATAAAGCGGGGAGCCGTCATGTCGGTCGCTTGCCGCTCATGGGCCATTGCCCATGCATTCCAAAAGGACAGGGCGGTTGGACGAAAGGGGGAGGAGCCAAGGCAGCCTGCTGTCTTTCCCGGGTGAAGTGGCCCAACAACACCCTGGCAGGGCTTCTTTTTAAACCCGGGGTTCCAAACCCCACCCCGGGTTTTAAATTAACCGTATGGCCTGCAAAAAAAAATCAGGGAAGGAGAAAGTCACAGGGGGTTGGCCACGGGTGGTAAAGCCCTGTCCGCGACTTGATGTTCAGGGCAAACGGCCGGAACACCGTAAAACCGCCATGTACTGCAAGTTTTTTGCATGGCACGATGCTACCTTTGCCTTGGGGCGGGGCCAGGCACCCCGCCAAGTACCATGTGTTGAAAATTTAAGGATGTTTTTAGACCGGTGCAACCCTCATTGGGGGGGGCTCATCAACACCCGTAAAAAGGATGCTCCACCCGGCTCGGAAGGTGCCCTGGGGCGGCATGGGCCCTCCGATTCCCCGGACTAGACCGATACGTTCTTTTTCATGCCTACCCGGATCATTTCAAAGAATTCATCAAAGAGGTAGTTGGCGTCGTGTGGCCCGGGGCTGGCTTCGGGGTGGTACTGTACGGAAAACACAGGTTTCCCCTTCATCCGCATGCCCGCTACCGTATGGTCATTCAGGTGCACATGGGTGATTTCCAGGTCCGGATGGGCCTCTGTTTCTTCCCTGTTCACGGCAAAACCATGGTTTTGGGACGTTATTTCCCCTTTACCCGTCAGCAGGTTCTTGACCGGGTGGTTGATCCCCCGGTGCCCGTGGTGCATTTTATAGGTAGAAACCCCATTGGCCAGCGCGATCACCTGGTGGCCCAGGCAGATCCCAAAAAGGGGTTTGTCTTTGGCGATGATCTTCCCGGCCAGGGCAATGGCAGCGCTAAGGGGTTCCGGATCCCCGGGGCCATTGGAAATAAAATACCCGTGGGGCTCCCAGGCACTGACTTCTTCAAAAGTCGCGTCATAGGGAAATACCTTGATATACGCATCCCTTTGGGCCAGGTTCCTCAGGATGTTCTTTTTGATCCCAATATCCAGGGCGGCAATTCTATAGGTGGCCTTCGGGTCCCCCGCAAAGTAGGGCTGCCTGGTAGAAACGCTGGAGGCAAGTTCAAGGCCTTTCATGTCAGGCACCTCCTTAAGGGCCTGCTTCAGTTCGTCTACCTTGTCAACCTTGGTAGAAATGACCGCGTTCATAGCACCATGATCCCGGATATAGGCTACCAAAGCCCTGGTATCCACATCCGAAATGGCAAACAGCTTATTGTCGTCCAAAAATTCCTTCAGGCTGTGATCGGCATTCGGCCGCGAATATTCATAACTGAAATTCTTGCAGATCAGGACGGCAATCTTGACCCCGTCCGATTCCACTTCCTCCACATTGGTGCCGTAGTTCCCAATGTGGGCGTTGGTGGCTACCATCAGCTGCCCAAAATACGAAGGGTCCGTAAAGATCTCCTGGTACCCGGTCATCCCGGTGTTGAAACACACTTCTCCAAAAGCGGTACCCTCCTTGTCCCCTACGGCCTTCCCGTAAAAAATTGTGCCGTCGGCAAGGAGCAACAACGCCTTTTTCTTGCTTTGATACTTCATTTTTTCACTGTCATTTTATGGTTTTACAAAGAAACATAAAAAAAGGATAAGCTTTTAGGCTTATCCTTTTCCAATTGTAATTATGTATGAACAATTTATTCTTCCGAATCATCGGGCTTTGCTTCTTTCTTTGATTCAGGTTTTGTCTCGGCCTTGGCATCTGCTTTGGGTTCCGCCTTGGCTTCTGCTTTAGGCTCGGCTTTGGCTTCGGCCTTTGGCTCTGCTTTAGGCTCTGCTTTAGGCTCGGCTTTGGCTTCGGTTTTCTCGGTGGCAGCAGGGGCCGGGGTGGTCTCCGATTTTTTGGCTCCCCCCCTACGGGTCGACTTCTTCTTCTTGGGTTTGCCGGCATTGTACAACTCGTTGAAATCTACGAGCTCTATCATGGCCATATCGGCATTGTCCCCTAAACGGCTACCCAGTTTAATAATACGGGTATAGCCGCCCGGACGGTCGCCTACCTTTTCCGCGACAGTCCCGAACAATTCGCTCACCGCGCCTTTGTCACGCAGGTTCCTGAAAACGATTCGCCTGTTGTGGGTCCCTTTTTCAGCCGAAACATTGTTCTCGGCCTTGGACTTGGTAATCAGAGGCTCAATGAATTGCTTAAGCGCTTTGGCCTTGGCTACTGTGGTATTGATGCGTTTGTGCTCAATCAGGGAACAGGCCATGTTGGCCAGCATAGACCTCCTGTGTGCGGCCTTTCTTCCTAAATGATTTACTTTCTTTCCGTGTCTCATCGTTCTTACTGTATATGCCCTCCTACGGCCTCACGGCCCGGGGGTCTATATTAATCCTTATCCAATTTGTATTTAGAGAGGTCCATCCCAAAGTTCAGGCCTTTGTTGATGACCAGTTCCTCGAGTTCCGTCAGGGACTTTTTACCAAAATTCCGGAACTTCATCAGGTCGTTTTTGTTAAAGGAAACCAGGTCCCCCAATGTATCAACCTCTGCAGCTTTCAGGCAATTCAGCGCCCTTACAGACAGGTCCATGTCAACCAGTTTGGTTTTGAGCAACTGCCGCATATGCAGGGATTCCTCATCATAGGTCTCTGTTTGCGCGATCTCATCGGCCTCCAGGGTAATGCGCTCGTCTGAAAAGAGCATAAAATGGTGGATCAGCACCTTGGCAGCCTCGGTCAATGCATCCTTGGGGTGGATAGAACCATCGGTAACGATCTCAAAAACCAGCTTTTCATAGTCGGTCTTTTGCTCTACCCTAAAATTCTCGATGCTGTATTTCACATTCTTGACCGGGGTAAAGATAGAATCTACAGAAATGCTGCCCAGGGGCGCGTTGGATTTTTTGTTTTCCTCGGCGGGTACATAGCCACGGCCCTTTTCAATGATAAGCTCCATGTTGATGCTCACCTTGGGGTCCATATTGCAGATGACCAGCTCCGGGTTAAGGATTTGGTAACCGGAAATAAATTTCTGGAAATCACCGGCAGTGAGCTGCTCTTTGCCACTCACGGAAATGGATACGGTTTCCTCGTTTACGTCGTCAATCTGACGCTTAAAGCGTACCTGCTTCAGGTTGAGGATCATTTCGGTTACATCTTCCACAACACCCTCTATTACCGAAAACTCGTGCTCCACCTTATCGATTCGCACCGAAGTGATCGCAAATCCTTCCAGGGAGGAAAGCAGCACCCTTCTCAGGGCGTTCCCGACAGTGAGCCCATAACCAGGTTCCAAAGGACGAAACTCAAATTTCCCTTCGAAATCTGAGGAATCTATCATTATAACTTTATCGGGTTTCTGAAAATTAAATAATGCCATATTCGGATCTGTGTTGTTTATTTTGAGTATAACTCGACAATTAGTTGTTCCTTGATGTTCTCCGGAATCTGGATACGCTCCGGTACGGAAATAAAGGAACCTTCCATTTTTTCAGAATTCCAATTAAGCCACTCGTATACACTGCTATTGGCAGAGAGGGAATCTTTTATGGTCTGTAATGACTTGGACTTTTCGCGAACCCCAACAACATCGCCGGCATTCAGGGTATAGGAAGGGATGTTCACCACTTCCCCGTTTACGGTAATGTGCCTGTGTGACACCAATTGGCGGGCTCCCCTCCTGGACGTGGAGATACCAAGGCGGTACACCACATTGTCCAGTCTAGCCTCGCAAAGCTGGAGCAGCACCTCGCCGGTTACACCCTTGCTCCTGTTGGCACGGGTAAAGATATTCCGGAACTGCCGCTCAAGGATCCCGTAGGTATACTTGGCTTTCTGCTTTTCCATCAGCTGGATCGCATATTCCGATTTCTTTCCACGCCGGCGGTTGTTTCCGTGTTGGCCGGGCGGATAATTCTTTTTCTCGAAAGACTTGTCGTCTCCGAATATCGCCTCGCCGAATTTACGGGCGATCTTTGATTTTGGTCCTGTGTATCTTGCCATCTTCTTAAAGTTTGGGAATGAGATTATGAATTAAGGCTTGTCCTTCGATAATCGCAATTCATCCCCGGTGAAAATACCTGTTTCAGGTAGTTATGAATGATTGAATGATTTTACTTAAACGCGACGTCGCTTGGGCGGCCTGCATCCATTGTGCGGCAGTGGGGTAACGTCAATGATCTCCGTCACCTCGATCCCGGCATTGTGGATAGAGCGGATCGCCGATTCGCGGCCATTTCCAGGCCCCTTAACGTACACCTTTACCTTGCGCAACCCAGCTTCATGGGCTGTTTTGGAACATTCTTCCGCAGCTACCTGGGCAGCATAAGGGGTGTTCTTCTTAGACCCCCTGAAACCCATTTTCCCGGCAGAAGCCCAGGAAATAACATCCCCCTTTTTGTTGGTAAGGGAAATGATGATATTGTTGAAGGATGCCGCGATATGCGCCTCCCCTGTAGACTCAACAATAACTTTGCGCTTCTTGGCGGTCTTGGTGGATTTTGCCGACTTGGTATTTGTCTTTGCCATACCTGTTTGTATTCTGTATTAATGATGCGTAGTGCCCGCTTTTCTCAGGAAGCCAGCCCAAATAGGCCGCATCCCGTGAACACCGTACTACAATTGTTACTTGGTCGCCTTCTTCTTGTTGGCAACAGTTTTCCTTTTTCCCTTCCTGGTCCTCGAATTGTTCTTGGTACGCTGACCACGCAACGGAAGGCCGGATCGGTGACGGATACCCCTGTAGCAACCAATATCCATCAAACGCTTGATGTTCAGTTGGGTCTCCGAACGCAATTCCCCTTCAATCTTGTACGAAGAAACCACGTCACGGATCCGCCCGATTTCGTCATCGGACCAATCAGAGACCTTGGCATCTTCATTTACTTCAGCTTTAGCCAGGATTTCCTGTGCCCTGCTCCTGCCGATACCGAAAATATAGGTAAGGGCGACAGCGCCACGTTTTTGTTTAGGTATATCAACACCTGCTATTCTTGCCATAATTACCCTTGTCTTTGTTTAAATCTAGGATTCTTCTTGTTAATCACGTATAGCCTGCCCTTCCTGCGAACAATCTTGCAATCGGCACTTCTTTTCTTAATGGATGCTCTTACTTTCATCTATCTAATTTCTTAATATCTATATGTAATTCTCGCCTTGCTTAAATCATATGGGCTCATTTCGAGCTTTACTTTATCCCCGGGCAACAATTTGATATAATGCATGCGCATCTTGCCGGAGATATGCGCGGTGACCACATGACCATTTTCCAGTTCAACCCGGAACATGGCATTGGACAATGCCTCTATGATGGTCCCGTCCTGTTCTATGGGTGCTTGTTTGGCCATATATTATGCTACTTTTCTGTTTTTACCGGTTTTCATCAGGCCGTCATAATGCCTGTTGAGCAAATAGGAATTCACCTGTTGCACCGTGTCTATGGCCACCCCAACCATGATCAGCAGCGATGTACCCCCATAAAAAAGGGCCCATCCCGGCTGCAGGTCCATCAACTTCACCACCACTGCGGGCAGGACCGCCAGGACCGCCAGGAATACAGATCCCGGCAAGGTGATCAAAGACATGATCTTATCCAGGAAATCGGCCGTTTCTTTGCCCGGGCGTATTCCCGGGATAAAACCGCCACTGCGTTTCAGGTCGTCGGCCATCTTGTTGGTGGGTACCGTAATCGCCGTATAGAAATAGGTGAATATGATAATCAACAAGGCAAACAAGATGTTGTACGCCAGGCCAAAAATATCCTGGAACTGTACTTCCATCCATTGCCCAACTGCAGTGCTGTTAAACGTCCTCCCCAATAAACCGGGGGCGAACATGATCGCCTGGGCGAAGATAATGGGCATGACCCCGGAAGCATTCAGCTTCAACGGGATATACTGTCGCGAGCCCATCACATTTTTTTCGTAGCCGCCAGAAGCCGTCCTTCGCGCATACTGCACGGGGATCCTCCGGGTGGCCATCACCAGCAATACGCTGGCAAGGATGACCAGGAACCACAAGATCACTTCTATCAGCATAAACATCAGGCCGCCGGTATTGTTTGTGGTCCTGGAGATAAACTCCTGCACGAACGACTGGGGCAGGGTAGCGATGATCCCGATCATAATGAGCAGGGAGATCCCATTGCCGATCCCTTTATCCGTGATCTTCTCTCCAAGCCACATAGCAAAAACACAGCCTGTTACCAGGATGATCACCGATGGTACAATAAAATTAAGTCCTTTCCCCAGGAGGAAAGCACTGTCCGGAACACCAAGCGCCCCCAGGCTGTAAAGATAGGCAGGAGCCTGAACGATACAGATCCCTATGGTCAGCCAGCGGGTAATCTGGTTTTTGGTTTTCCTGCCGCTTTCCCCTTCCTTGTCCAGTTTCTGGAGGTAGGGCACGGCAATCCCCATCAGTTGCACCACGATGGAGGCCGAAATGTAAGGCATGATGCCCAGGGCAAATACAGAGGCGTTGGCAAAGGCCCCGCCGGTAAATGCGTTTAATATTCCCAGGATACCCTGTTCGGTATTGGTAGACAATTCTGCCAGCTGGGAGGTATCAATACCGGGAAGAACCACCTGGCACCCAAAACGGTATACCAACAGCAGCCCAAGGGTCACAATAATGCGGCCCCTCAGTTCATCAATCTTCCAGATATTTGATATGATCTCAAAAAATTTCTTCATAGTTGCGGTCGTTCCTTACAAACTTATTGCCTCACCGCCTGCCGCTTCAATGGCTGCTTTGGCACTGGCCGTAAATTTATGAGCAGATACTTTAAGGGCAGCCTTCAGCTCTCCCCCTCCCAATATTTTTACCAGGTCGCTCTTGCGGGCTATTTTTTGGGCCACGAGCTCTTCCGGGCCCACGGTTTTCTTAATCCCGCCCTTGTCCACGAGTGCCTGAAGGTCTTTCAGGTTGATCTCGCGATATTCGATCCGGTTGATATTGGTGAAGCCAAACTTGGGCACCCGGCGCTGTAAAGGCATCTGCCCTCCTTCGAAGCCGATCTTTTTGGAATAACCAGACCTCGATTTGGCACCTTTATGGCCACGGGTGGCCGTTCCGCCTTTTCCGGAACCTTCGCCCCTGCCGATAATCTTACCGCTTTTATGTACGGATCCCTTTGCGGGTTTTAAGCTACTTAAATCCATGACACTGCTTTATTTAAGCTTCCTCTGTGGAAACCAAGTGTTTTACTTTATCGATCATACCAAGAATATTGGGCGTAGTTTCATGCTCCACCACCTGACCGATCCTTCGCAATCCCAGCGCCTCCAAAGTGCGCTTCTGGTTTTGCGGCCTTTTGATGCCGCTTTTTACCTGCTTTACCTTAATCTTTGCCATTGTATTCCTGATTATCCTTTAAAAACTTTCTCCAGGGAGATACCCCGCTGGCTGGCTACCGTCCTGGCATCCCTTAATTGCAAGAGGGCATCAAAAGTCGCCTTCACCACGTTGTGCGGGTTGGATGACCCTAGTGACTTAGACAACACATCGTGCACACCCACAGCTTCCAGTACCGCCCTTACCGCACCACCGGCGATAACCCCGGTACCGTGAGAGGCAGGCTGTATATAGACACGGGCACCACCATACTTGCCTTTTTGCTCGTGGGGCAGTGTTCCTTTGTTGAGCGGGATACGTACCAGGTTCTTCTTGGCATCCTCAATAGCCTTGGCGATGGCGGTGGCAACTTCCTTGGATTTACCCAATCCGTGGCCTACTACCCCGTTTTCATCGCCCACCACGACGATGGCCGAAAATCCAAAGGCCCTACCACCCTTGGTTACCTTGGTTACCCGTTGCACCCCAACAAGGCGGTCTTTTAATTCCAGACCTCCGGGTTTCACTAATTCTACATTTTTGTATTTCCCGTACATACGCTTAATTAAAATTTTAGTCCTGCTTCCCTTGCACCTTCCGCCAGGGCTTTGACCCTACCGTGGTACAAGTTGCCCCCGCGGTCAAAGGCGACTTTCTCAATACCGGCCTTTATGGCTTTCTCTGCAATGACCTTCCCAACCTGGGCGGCGATTTCACTCTTGGTGCCTTTGGCTTTGCTCATTTCCTTGTCCCTGGAAGAAGCGGATGCCAGGGTAACGCCCTTGTTGTCGTCAATCAATTGCGCATAAATTTCCTTGTTGCTTCTGAAAACAGACATCCTTGGCCGCTCAGCGGTACCAAAAGATACCTTTCTGATCCTGCGGTGGATGCGCTCCCTTCTCTCAGTCTTTGATAATCCCATACTACCGTTATTAAGCTGATTTACCTGCTTTTCTTCTTAATTGTTCACCTACAAACTTGATCCCTTTGCCTTTGTAAGGTTCCGGCTTGCGGAAAGACCGTATTTTGGCTGCGATCTGCCCCACCAACTGCTTGTCGTGAGAGGTGAGTTTAATAGTGGGGTTCTTCCCCTTTTCTGAAGTGGTCTCCACCTTTACTTCGGGTGCCAATTCAAATATAATATTGTGAGAGAATCCCAATGCAAGGTCAAGTTTCTGCCCCTGGTTGCTGGCCCTGTAGCCCACGCCAACCAGTTCCAGCTCCTTGGTCCACCCTTTAGACACCCCCTTGACCATGTTGTTGATCAACGCACGGTACAAACCGTGTTTCGCTTTGTGATCCTTGGATTCTGAAGGCCTTTCAACGATCACCTCCC
>MRWG01001124.1_pt1 | contig 19035 bp, 22 predicted proteins | sample 1013341 | NCBI WGS metagenome assembly MRWG01 (sample SAMN06117577, study PRJNA244670) | biofilm metagenome | biome: Water; feature: Cathode Biofilm; material: Biofilm; isolation source: microbial consortium enriched at the cathode of a solar microbial fuel cell | place: USA: District of Columbia ... | reverse complement strand
AGAGTAACCGACGGTTTTGGACAGCGCAGCAACATATGATAAGCGGCGGCCGTCTCAGCGACGGATTTCCGCGATTTTGCCCTGCAGGGCCTGTGTCATTACTGAGCGGGGGTGCCGGCCGGAAGAAAGGCGGCCGCGCGAAGGCGGGAGGGTTCCCCGGCCGCCGGCGCAGCGGGGCGACGGCCGGGGAGACAGGGGGTCGAGGCGCTCGCCTACATCGAGCCGCGGCGGCCGCGGACCAGGTGCATGATGAGCGATACCACCAGCAGAACCAGGAAGATGAAAAACAGGATCTGTGCGATGCCGGCCGAGGCCGAGGCGATGCCGCCGAAACCGAAAACGGCGGCGATGATGGCGACGATGAAGAACACGAGGGCCCAGTAAAGCATGACGATCTCCTAGTCGGTGTTTCGCGGCGCCGCGGACAACCTGCCCGCAGAGGAATCCCGGCGGATTCCTGCGTTTGGAGGCTTCCGCGCGTTCTGGCGCGGCGCCTCCGATGCCAATTCCCCCAGTCAACGCCGGCTGGCTTTGGAGGTTCCGGGAGGGGCGGAGATTCGACGCTTTGCGGGGGGTCAGCGCAGCGGCATCTGCAGGGTCAGGTGGAATCCCGCGTCGCTTGTGATATCCACCTTGCCGCCGAGCTGCTTGGCGAAAGCGTGGATCAGGCGGCCCCCCAGGCTCTCCGGCGAGGCCGTTTCCGTGGTGCTGCCATTGTCGGTGATGGTCATGACCACCGTGTCGTCGTTCTGTCGCTTCAGGCGGATTTCGAGCAGGCCCTCGCTGCCGTCCGGCCACCCCTGCTTCAGCGCGTTGGTGACCACCTCGGTAACGAGCAGGGCCAGGGGGACCGCCCGTTCCGGATCGTTGCGCAGCGGGTCGATGTCGTACTCGATGCGGACATTTTCGGCTGACTCGCCCTGCGCCTGGCGCAGGTATTCGCAGAGTTGGGGAACGAACTCCTGCAACTTCACCTGATGCAGTTCAGGCGTGTCGTAGAGATTGCTGTGCACCATGGAGAGGGCATGGATGCGGTCCTGCGTGGTGCGCAGGGCGGCGCGCTCGTGTTCGTTCTTGGCGCGCGAGACCTGGAGATTGACCAGGCTCGAGACGACCTGGAGGTTGTTCTTGACCCGATGATAAACCTCGCGGAGCAGAGCTTTCTGTTCCTGCAGCGATTTGCGCAGCTCGCTTTCATGCAGGCTGATCACATCGGCCATCTTGTGCATTGTCGTTCCGAGTTCGCGGATCTCGTTCGGCGCACCTTCAATTCCCGGGGTGCGGACTTCGAAATGACCCTCGGCATAGGCATTGGCTGTCTTTCGCAGGCGCAGGATCTGGCGCAGCACCAGACGGTCGACGGCAAACCACGCGACCACTATGGCGATTGCCCACATCAGGATGGGGTAGGTGAGGCCGGCAATGAGCTGCAGACCGGGGTTCGCCAGCAGATGGCCGGAGACGCCGCCCAGCACGATATAGACCTGCTGCTCATAGAGCGGCGCCAAGGCGTAGATACGCTCGATGCCGTCGCGACCCTCGGTCTGGAACACCTGCGCCTGGCCGCTGAGGCGCGCCCCGACGACGAAGGCCGCCGGCATCCAGTCGCCCGGCGGCTCGCCTGTGGCCGCTTCCGCCATGACGCTGCCACGGCGGTCGAGCAGCGCGGCGCTGGTATTGACCAGGGACTGACCGTCTCCGTGCAGCACGATGTCGTTGAGCCAGGCATGGCGCAGCGCGGCTGCAATCACGCCAATGATCTTCCCGGCGCCGTCTAACAGCGGCAGGCTTGCGATCAGGTTGGGACTCTCATCACTCGGCAGGATGACGTTGCCGGTAACGGTGAAGGCCCTGTTTATCAGGGTGCGGGTGAACCACTCGGAGTCGGCGAAATTCGGCGGGTCTTCCACTGTGACGGAACAGGCCACCGCGCCGTCGGGGCGCAAGACCATCAGGTGGTCGAAGCGATTGTACTCCCGATGCAGCTTCACCAGCGTCTGACCGCAGCCGCCCGGCGTAAAAGCCATGATCTCCGGCTTTCCCGCCAGTCCCTCGAGGGCTTTCTGCGCATCGAGAATCTCGTTCTTTTCCTGGCTGGCGAAGATCGCGGTGGACTGCAGCAGGTTGCGCTCGGTCAGCGCTTTGACCTGCTTGTAGTTCGCTACCGCCTGGATGACCGCCAGGGTGCTGGCCGGCAGCAGAGCCAGCGCCAGCAGGACGATCAGCCTGGAGCGGAGGGAATGAATCATGGCAGGCGCCTGGGCGACAGTCGATTCAGCAGCCTGCCGGCAAAGCTTGAGTGCCTTCCAACAAACTGTTTACCGTCTTGTCACCGGTGAGGTCGCTGCTCGGATCGATTTGCAGCATTTCGGCCAGCCGGTTTCGCCCCCGGTTCACACGGCTCTTCATGGTGCCGATGGCGCATTCGCAGATACGCGCCGCGTCCTCATAGGAGAAGCCGGAGGCGCCGATCAGGACGAGTGCTTCGCGCTGCTCGGCCGGAAGCTGAGCCAGGGCCTTGCGGAAATCCTTGAGTTCCAGCGCGGCGATCTGGTTCGGCTGGGTGGAGAGCATGGCCGCGTAGCCGCCGTCGGCGTCCTCTACCTCGCGTCGCCGTTTGCGCAGTTCGGAATAATATAGGTTGCGCAGAATCGTAAACATCCAGGCACGCAGATTGGTGCCGGCCTCGAACTTGTCGAGGTTCGCCAGGGCGCGCGTAAGCGCCCCCTGCACCAGGTCATCCGCCTGTGAGGGGTTGCTTGCCAGGGACCTCGCAAAGGCGCGCAGATTGGGAATAACCTCGACGATCTGGTCGTGAAGGTCGCTCCGCATGGCATCGCTGTTCAAGATCCGCGCTCCTTCTTGTCGATCTCCTTCAGGAGATCCAGGAACCGATCCGGAACGGGCTCGCTGAGAGCCTCGTCATAGACTTTGCGCAAATGAGCCCCGATCCAATCTTCCTTGCCGGCCGGAGATTTCTTGGGCGCCTTCGCCGCCACAGGCTCCGCCGTGGACTTCTCGTTATCTTGTTTTGACATCATATCCCTAAGCTTGGGGTGAATTTGTTCCTAATGGCGGTCTTCATTCTCCGCTGTCGCCGACTCCCCGTCGCAAGAAACTCATGAAAACGTTTGGTTTTGCCGTTGGCAAACGCGGCGACCCCAAAAAAGTTCCCGCCCTGAAGGAACTTTTCGCTCTGGGGGATATTTCCCCTCTATCGGGCGGAAAGCCCCTAGGATCGGCCTGGTCGCAGTGACATCAAGGGAGTTCAATTCATCTATGTCCATTTCCCAAGCAATCGGCCCGCATTTACCCCTCTTGCGACGCTATGCCCGGGCGCTGACCGGCACCCAGGAGAGCGGCGATCGCTATGTGGCTGCGTCTCTTGAGGCAATTCTCGAGGCCCCGGGAGAGTTCCCAAAAGATGTCGAGCCGCGGGTCGGGCTCTACCAGATCTTCCAGAAGATCTGGTCCGCCGCCCAGACTCCCTACGATGGCCCGGAGGAATTGGAGGACCACCGGGAGGTGATCACCCAGCGCCGGCTGCAGGCGCTGACACCGCGTTCCCGCCAGGCCCTGCTGCTGACGGCCATGGAGGGCTTCACCCGCGAGGAAGCCGGCCAGATTCTGGATGCGGACAACGACGAGATCGTCGGCCTGCTGGCCAGCGCCATCGACGAGATCGACCGCCAGACGACGACCGAAGTGCTGATCATCGAAGACGAGCCCATCATCGCCATGGACCTGGAGGGCATCGTCCAGGGGCTGGGCCACAAGGTTGCCGCGATCGCCGATACGCGTACTTCGGCGGTGGAGGCGGCGCGGGCGCACAGCCCCGGTCTGGTGCTGGCGGATATTCAGCTTGCGGACGGATCGTCGGGCATCGACGCCGTTACCGATATCCTCAACGACTTCGAGGTTCCGGTGATCTTCATCACCGCCTACCCCGATCGGCTGCTCACCGGCGAGCGGCCGGAACCGACATTCCTCATCACCAAGCCCTTCCAGGAGGCGACGGTGAAGGCGGCGATCAGCCAGGCCCTGTTCTTCGAGAGCAGCGCGCGGCTCAACTGAGTCCAGTTCTCACTCTGCCTGGCCGGTCCTTCCGGCCCTTCATATAAGCGAACAGCGGCGCGCCGGCGGATAGCCACGGCGCGCCGTTTGTGTTTTTCGGCCCGTCACTCGCCGCGCCCTCTGTGTCATTCGATGGCATCAACTTCGGAACCTTCCAGCGTCACAGACATTGCCTAGGCGGAATGCAAAAGCGCCACGGTTGATTTGTCGAAACGCTTCACGGCGCCGGTTACCCGAGATTGGGGGAGTCCCGATTGCCCGCAGCCGCGGGTGGGCATCACTGATCGTTTTCTCCGGTAGACCGCGTCCGACGAACTGCTGGCGTCAAGCCAACAATCGAAAGGAGACAGATATGCTTCGGAAATTTCTGCTCGGCGGCGTCGCGTCGTCATTTGTGGTGCTCGCCGCCGGCAGCGCCAACGCCGTCATCTTCTACGGCGACGAGATGGACCGCGCACGCGAGATGACCACCAACGGGTCGGGCTTCGATGGTTACCTCGCACGCGAGTACCGCGACTTCTTCCTCTTCGAGGCCGATCAGATGTACGACTGGATCGATGCCGACTACTTCGCCGAGAAGGCGTTGGCGGCGCAGGCTGGTTCGGACGTGCAGCCCGAGAATCCCGCCGAGTGGGATATCGACGAGGCGCATATGCCCGCCTTGACCGAAGGCCGCCAGGAGCTGATGCAGGCTTTCGCCATGGGCGGCAAGGAAAAGGCTCCGGAGGCCGCGGCCATCGCCCAGGCCAAGTACGACTGCTGGGTCGAACAGCAGGAGGAAGGCCATCAGCCGACACACATCGCCGCCTGCCGTCAGGAGTTCATCACCGCCCTGGCCGCCCTGCAGGGCGCGATGCAGACCGCGGAGGTCGTTCCCGAGCCGGAACCGGCGCCTGAGCCGGAGACGCGCATGGTGGTCGGCGAGGAACTCGCCCGCACCATCCTCTACTTCGATTTCGACAAGTCGCAGATTACCGACGCTTCTGCCGGCAAGATCGACAACTTCGTCGAGCAGATGAAGGGCCTGCAGGATGTCGTCGTCTTCGTCGAGGGCCATGCCGACCGCGCCGGCCCGAACGGCTACAACGCCAAACTGTCCGAGCGCCGCGCCGAGCAGGTGCGTCAGGAGCTCATCAAGGAGGGCATCACCGTCGGTGACCTCGAGGAGCTGAAGACCGCTGCCAAGGGCGAAGAGGAGCCTGCCGTGCAGACGCCGGACGGCGTGCCGGAGCAGGCCAACCGCCGCGTCGAGATCGTCGCGCGCGGGGTGTTCGTCGAGCAGGTCTCTTCGACCGGCCAGTAAGACGACTGAAGCACAAGGCATCTGCCTGGTGTGACATGCCGGCCCTTCGGGGACGGCTCGGGAACGGGCTCCGCCGCGCGCGGGGCCCGTTCTCCTTTTCCCGGTGGCCGCGGGCGGGAACCGGCGGCACTCCGGTGCGTTGGTTGGGCAGGCTGTCGCGCCTTTCCGGCGGCGGGCCCTCTCAATCGGGATCAGCGAGGAAAAGATGAACATCTACGACCGCATCAAGCAGGACCACGACGAGGCACGGCGCTTGATGTCCGAGATCAAGGAAACCACGGATCGCGCGGAGAAGACGCGCAAACGCCTCTTCGACGCTTTCAAGCGCGATCTTTGGGCGCACCACAAGCTGGAAGAGGCGGTATTCTATACGACGCTCGCCAGGCAGCGCGCGACCCGTGACGAGGCCTTTGAGGCCATCAACGAGCACCACGTCGCCAATGGCCTGCTGGAAGAGCTCGACTCTGTCCCTGTCGACAGCCCTGAGTGGGCGTCCAAGTTCGGCGTGCTCTGCGAGCTGGTCGAGCACCACATGGACGAGGAAGAAGAAGAGACCTTTGCCGAGGCGCGTGAGATCCTCAGCAAGGAGGACGCGGACACCATGGGCGAGAAGTTCGATTCTCGGAAGAAGGTAGTGCTGGCGGCGATGGAGCCGCTCGACCTCGCCTCCTGACCGGCGGGGAGTGATCTATCGCATTCCCCCGGCTGGGCGGGAATGCGTCAACGGGAGCCGCCGGCCGGCGGCTCCCCAGCAGCGTCAAAGACGCGGGAGAGAAGACATGGGTATCGAAGTCGGTGGCATTCTTGGCCTCATCATTCTGGCCCTGGACATCTGGGCAATCGTGAACATCCTCGGCTCGGGCGCCTCGACCGGCGCCAAGGTGCTGTGGATCCTGCTGGTCCTGATCCTGCCCCTGGTCGGCCTGATCATCTGGCTCCTCGCCGGGCCTCGCGGGCGGGCCTCTAAGGTCTAGCGGCGCCCCAGCGGCCCGAGACCTGTCGACTGCAACGTCCGGCGCGGCACAAAGGCGCAGGGCGTTGCAGCGGCCGCCGCTTCCCGGCACATTAGCCGGGCAAAGCGGCGGAGCTGCCATGAAGGCTCCGCGCGGATCGGAGAATTCATAAGGTAGCGAAGGGGTTAAAACAGTATGGCCGCCTCCAGTGACAATCTGCATGCGCCGCGCGAGCGGTTGAGCAAGGAAACCATCCATCTTCACCACGCCATCGTCTCCCTCATGGAAGAGCTCGAGGCGGTCGACTGGTATCGCCAGCGCGCCGACGACTGCGAGGACAAGCAGTTGAAGGAGATCCTGCTGCACAACATGCGCGAGGAGATGGAGCACGCGGCCATGGTGCTCGAGTGGATTCGCCGCAACAACCCCGACTTCGAGAAGCACCTGAAGGATTTTCTCTTCACCGACGGCGAAATCTCGGACCACTAGAAAAGCCGGCCCGACCCGCTCCGCGCACCGCTAGTCGCGCTGCTCTTCGCGCTCCCAGAAGGGGCCGGAGTTGCGCGCGTCGCGGTGCGCCGAGTCGTAGGTCGGCGGCCGGCAGGACATCAGCAGCGCGGCGAGAACGGCCAGCAGGACCAGGCGGGGGACGGCGCGCATGGGGATCAGCACTCCCAGTCAAGGGACGCCGCTCGATCGCGCCCCGATCACAGGTCGCGCGACTCTATCGCTTGCCTCAGCGCTTTGTCGATTGCACGTAAGGTCGGCTTGGCGACGCCGTCGCGGGAAGGGCGGTCAGGCCTGGCGGCTGCCGCGGCCGGCGGCCGGGCGCGAGCGCGGGCGCAGGATCTTCACCGAGGAACTGGGCCCCGACTGCCAGTTCAGGTCGACGCCCTGTTCTTTCAGGTAGGCTTCGGCAGCCGCGCGCGCCTCGGCATGGGAGTCGGCGAAGCCCTGGGCGTAGAACCGCCCGTCCTTCTCATAGGACACCGTCCAGCGGAACCCCTCGTTGCCGCGCTGGCTGCGCGGGCCGGGATTGCCGCGCCAGGGTTCGATCAGGATATCGTGCTTCTTCATGGTGCTAAGCTGCTGTCTTTCCATACAATCTGAAAACTGGCGCCGGCCCGCATCATACGCCATCCGGGGCGGCTTTGTTGACTCCGATTTTCGACTTCCGGTCCGCGGTTTCCGGCCGGGGCAAAGCGGCCGAAGGGCCCGCAGACGGGCTCAGTGCCGCAGTACGAGCAGGGCGCCCTCGATCAGCTTGACGATCTTGGCCTTGCCTTTCGCAGCTGCGAGATCGCGCGCCAGCTCCAGCTTGGCGATGCCCTCGTCGGGCGTGGTTGCCGGGCGCGAAATGATCGCCTCGTTCAGCTGCCTGACGGTGGCCGCGGTCGCGCCGTTGCCGAGCTGGTGGTGATCACGCAGCAGGCGGGCCCGGACGATCGCGAGTTCGTTCAGAGTGTGCATGCTCATGATTAGACCCTGCTCTCCGGAGTCCGAGATGTGACAATTCGCGATCACCTGCCTGACGCGGCCGGCATCATACATCAGAGGGGCCATTCTGTCGCCCGATTCAGTCTCCGGGTCACTCCTCCTGGGCCAGAAACCGCTCGCCGGCATCGCGGTGGCCCAGGCTCTGGCGGTCGATGGCGATGCTCTTGACCAGGGCATAGACCTGGAGTCCCGGCTTCAGCCCCAGGGCGGCGCGCGAGCGGGCGGTGATGCGGGCCCAGATCGGCGCCCCGCCGGCCTCCAGCTGAAGATCGATCTGCGGGCTCTTTTCCTCGCCTATTTCTTTAATAATGCACGGTATTACGTTGAGAATGCTTATGTTTTCAGGTGGGGTGAGGGCGACGGAGACGTCGCGGGCTCGAATCCGCACCCGCAGGGTCTGGCCCAGCGGCAGGTTGAGGTGCGGCACCCTGAGGCGCCCGCCGGCGAAGCGCAGTTCGGTGAGGCCGAACATCTTGTCCTGGCCGGCCACGGTGGTGGTCAGCACGGCGCCGGCCTCGTAGCGCCCGGTCAGCGGCCGCAGGTCGAGACGGCTGGTCAGTTCCTCCAAGGGACCGACCGCCTCGATGCGGCCGTTGGACATCAGCACCAGTGTGTCGGCGAGGCGCACGATCTCCTGCATGGCGTGGCTGACGTAGACGACCGGCAGATCGAGCTCGCGCTTCAGCTGCTCGATGAAGGGCAGGATCTCCTCCTTGCGCGGCTGGTCGAGGGCGGCCAGCGGCTCGTCCATCAGCAGCAGGCGGGGATTGGCGAGCAGCGCCCGGCCCAGCGCGACGCGCTGCTTCTCGCCGCCGGAAAGGGCGCCGGGGCGGCGCTCCAGCAGGCCCTCGATGCCGAGCAGGCCGACCACGCGGTCCAGGCCGATCGCCCGCTCGCCGGCCGGCGCACGGCGGTAGCCGTAGAGCAGGTTCTGGCGCACCGAGAGGTGCGGGAAGAGCCGGCCCTCCTGGAACACGTAGCCGAGGCGGCGGCGCTCCGGCGGCAGGTCGATGCCGCGGGCGGAATCGAACAGCGTCTGGCCGCGCAGCACGATGCGCCCGCGCTCCGGGCGCAGCAGTCCCGCCAGGGCGTTCACCAGCGAGGTCTTGCCGGCGCCGGAACGCCCGAACAGCGCGGTGATGCCCGTCGCCTGGCAGGTGAAATTCGCTTCCAGGCGGAAGGCGCCGAGGCGGTGGGCGATGTCGATTTCCAGCAGCTCCATGGCCCGCTCAACCCTCCATCCGTGCCCGGATGCGGCGCGCCGCGATCTCCGAGGCGGCCAGCGCCGCGAGGGAGAGCAGCACCGAGAGCACGGCGAGGCGCAGGGCCCCGGCTTCGCCGCCGGGCGTCTGGATCAGGCTGTAGAGCGCCAGCGGCAAGGTGCGGGTTTCGCCGGGGATGTTGGAGACGAAGGTGATGGTGGCGCCGAATTCGCCGAGGCTGCGCGCGAAGGCCAGCACCGCGCCGGCAAGGATCCCGGGCAGGGCCAGCGGCAGGGTGATGGTGAAAAAGACGCTCGCGCGTGAGGCGCCGAGGGTGCGCGCCGCGGTCTCCAGCTTGCGGTCCACCGCCTCGAAAGAGAGCTGGATCGCGCGCACCATGAGCGGGAAGGCCATGACGGCGGCGGCGAGGGCGGCGCCCTCCCAGGTGAAGGGAAGGGTCACGCCCAGCGTTTCGTAGAGCCAGCGCCCGAGCGGCCCCTGGCGCCCGAGCAGCAGCAGCAGCAGATAGCCGACCACCACCGGGGGCAGCACCAGAGGCAGGTAGACGATGCCGTTCACCAGGGTCTTGCCGAAAAACTCGTAGCGCCCGAGCAGCCAGGCGACGGCGAGGCCGAAGGGCAGGCTGGCGGCGACGCTGAGCAGCGCAACCCGCAGGCTCAGCTCCAACGCTTCGATCTCCAGAGGGGTCAGTTCGAACATGGCGCGGTGTCGCTGTGGCGGCTGGCGGTGCGGTTCAACTGCCGGCCCGGGCCGCAGTGAAGCCGTGCCTGGCGAAGATCGCGGCGGCGGTCTCGCCCGAGAGGAAGTCGTAGGCGGCGCGCACGGCAGGTGAATCGCGGCCGGCGACGATGGCCAAGGGGTAGGTGATCGGCGGTGTCACCTCGGCCGGGAAGGCGTCGACGATGCGCACGCGCGTCGAGATGGCGGCGTCGGTCTCGTAGACGATGCCGGCAGAAACCTCGCCGCGATCGACCAGGGCGAGGGTGGCGCGCACGTTGTTGGCCTGGGCCAGCCGGTCGGCAACCTGGTCCCACAGGCCGAGCGCTTCCAGCGCCTGGCGCGCGTAGATGCCGGCCGGCACGTGCGCAGGATCGCCGACGGCGAGGCGGCCGTCGCCGAGCAACTCGCGCAGCGGCAGGTCGCGCGACAGCCGCAGGCGCAGCGGCGAGCCGGCCGGTGCGATCAGTACCAGGCGGTTCGACAGCAACGGTCGCCGCGTGCCCGGCGCGAGCAGGCCGCCCTTGTCCAGGTGATCCATCCATTCGATGTTGGCCGAGAGGAAAATGTCGGCCGGGGCCCCCTCGGATATCTGGCGCGCAAGGGTGGAGGAGGAGGCGACGACCGGGCGGAGCGAGCCGCCCTTCTGCGCCGCGTAGGCTTCGGCGATCTCGTTCACCGCATCCGTGGTGCTGGCGGCGGCGAAGATTGTCACCGGCTGGTCGCCGGCCTGTGCGTTGGCTACCGAAGCCACGGCAACGCCCGCGAGCAGAACGCAGTAACACAGCAGCCGCCTCATGACTTGGCTCCGTAGAGATCGCCTGGATCGGTGATCACCGGCAAGACCTCCTCGAGGCTGCCGTCTTCGGCGAGCCGGCGGAAGAAGCAGGCACGCCGTCCGGTGTGGCAGGCGACGCCGGTCTGCTCGACGCGCAGCAGCAGCGTGTCGCCGTCGCAGTCCACGTAGAGCTGGACGAGACGCTGCGTCTGGCCCGAGCTTTCGCCCTTGCGCCACAGCTTGCCGCGCGAGCGCGACCAGTAGCAGACCTGCCCGCTGGCCACGGTTTCGGCGAGAGCCTCGCGGTTCATCCAGGCGACCATCAGCACCTCGCCGCTGTCATGCTGCTGCGCGACGGCGCAGACGAGGCCCTGGGCGTCGAAAGCGACGGCTTCTTCTAGGGCGGCGGGAAGCTCGCTCATGCTTGGCTACCTTACGATTCTCTTGCTGGCGGACGGCTCTGTCTTAACCGGTCAACGTCGCTTGTCCACGGTTGATTTCATTGAAGCGCGCGAAGCCGGCCTCAAGGTCGGCAATGAGGTCGTCGGGATGTTCCAGGCCGGCGTGGATGCGCAGGCTGGGGCCGGGCGGGTTCCAGCGCGTGGCCGAGCGCGCGCTGTCGGGATCGGTGACGATCATCAGGCTTTCGTAGCCGCCCCAGCTGGCGCCGATGCCGAACAGATCGAGCCCGTCGACCAGGGCCAGCACGGCCTCGCTCTTGCAGGGCTTCAGGGTGAGGCCGAACAGCCCCGAGGCACCGCGGAAGTCGCGCTGCCAGATTGCATGCTGCGGGTGGCCGGGCAGGGCCGGGTAGAGCAGGCGGTCGACCTCCGGGCGCTCGGCGAGCCAGGCGCAGAGCCGCAGCGCGGTCGACTGGTGGCGCTCCAGCCGGACGGCCAGGGTGCGCAGGCCGCGCAGGCCCAGATAGACGTCGTCCGGGGCGGCGGCGCAGCCGAGGAACTGGCTGGTGCGGCGCAGCTGCGCGTAGTGCTGCTCGCCGCAGACGACGACGCCGAGCATCGCGTCGGAGTGCCCGACGAGGTACTTGGTGGCGGCGTGCAGGACGACGTCGACGCCCAGTGAACGCGGTGTGCAGTAGAGCGGTGTCGCCCAGGTGTTGTCGATGGCGGTGACCACGCCGGCCGCCTGCGCCGCGGCCACGATGGCCGGCACGTCCTGGACCTCGAAGGTCAGGGAGCCCGGTGATTCGAGATAGACCAGCGCGGTGTTGTCGCGGATCAGCTCGGCAATGCCGGCGCCGATGGCCGGATCGTAGAAGGTGGTTTCCACCCCGAGGCGCTGCAGCAGGCTGTCGCAGATGCGGCGCGCCGGGAAATAGACGCTGTCCGGCATCAGCAGATGGCTGCCCGCGGTGGCGAAGCTCATGAGGGTGACGGTGATCGCCTGCAGGCCGGAGGACACCGCCACCGCGCCATAGCCGCCCTCGAGGGCCGCCACGGTATCTTCGAAAGCGAAGGTCGTCGGCGTGCCGGAACGGCCGTAGGAACTTTTTCCCTTTTCGAGGCGGCGATGGCCGGCCTCCTGCATCGCCTCGACGGAGTCGAACAGCAGCGTCGAGGCGTGATAGACGGGCGTATTCACGGCGCCGAAATGGCTCGCCGGATCGCGGCCCAGATGGGCCAGCAGAGTTTCGGGATGACGGGCGGCGGCTTTTTTCATGAGCTAGGGAATCCAGAACTTGGAAAGGCCGGGGGAATTACTGCCAGAGTGGGCGGGCGCAACAGTCTCCGATCCGCCGGCCGCCGCCAAGTGGCTTTCATCCGAGCGGCTGTCTCGGGGGTCCCCTGAAGTATCGGGCAGGTTTTTTTGTAGGTTCGCAACAGGTCTCGCGGCCCCCGGCATGACAATGTGCCTATTTTTTACCACGCCGCTTTTCAAGATGTTGCCTTTCCTGGGAGAGTGAGACATGGTTCGCCCATGTGGCGCGCTACTGCCCGGCTGCGATCCAAGGTTTTCTGCGGCTCGCGGGATGAATGGCAGGAGTTGCAGTCCACGTATGGGACAAAAAACTGAGAACAGCAGGGAAGGTTTATCCATGTCTACAATGAAGGTTTTGCTTGCGGCGAGCGCTGTAACCTTGGTTAGCGCAGCCGGAGCCAATGCCGCCACTCTGGACGACATCAAGGCCAAGGGCTTTGTCCAATGTGGCGTTTCGACCGGCGTGCCGGGTTTCTCCTTTACCGACGATTCGGGCAATTGGCAGGGTTTCGACCCGGCCGTCTGCCAGGCCGTCGCGGCCGCCGTCTTCGGCGATGCCGGCAAGGTGAAATACACCCCGACCACCGGCAAGACCCGCTTCACCGCGCTGGCGTCCGGCGAGATCGACATGCTCGCCCGCAACACCACCTGGACGCTGTCGCGCGATGCCGACCTCGGCTTCACTTTCGTCGGCGTGAACTACTACGACGGCCAGGGCTTCATGGCACCGAAGGCGCTCGGCGTCTCCAGCGCCAAGGAGCTGGACGGCGCTTCGGTCTGCATTCAGACCGGCACCACGACCGAGCTGAACCTCGCCGACTTCTTCCGGCTCAACAACATGAGCTATGAGCCGGTGCCGATCGAGACCCAGGAAGAGGCGATCACCAACTACCAGGCCGGCCGCTGCGACGTCTACACGACGGACGCTTCCGGTCTTGCCGCGGCCCGTTCCTCCTTCGACAACCCCGCTGACCACATCATCCTGCCGGAGATCATCTCCAAGGAGCCGCTGGGCCCGCTCGTGCGCGAGGGTGACGAGCCCTGGGGCGACGTTGTGCGCTGGACGCTCAACGCGATGATCACCGCCGAGGAGTTCGGCGTGAACTCCTCCAACGTGGACGATATGGTTGCGAGCAGCGACAACCCCGAAGTCCGACGTCTTCTCGGCGTCGAGGGCAACATGGGTGAGATGCTGGGCCTCGATCCGAAGTGGGGCTACAACGTCATCAAGGCGGTCGGCAACTACGGCGAGGTGTTCGAGAAGTTCATCGGCGCCAGCACCCCCGTCGGCCTGGAGCGCGGCATTAACGCCCAGTACAAGGACGGCGGCCTGATCTACTCGCCGCCGATCCGCTAACCGCCGGTCGTCGATCGGTCACTGAAGTGAGCCAGGGAACGTCGGCAGGGCTGCGCCGGCGTTCCCTGAGTTCATTCTGGGGTTAGCCTGTATTCTTCCTGGGTCGTCGCAGCGGGGTGTGCCAATGGCCGCAATCGAACAGGATTCCGAAAGTTTTTCGCTCGGCCAGTTGTGGTCGGACAAGCGCTACCGCGCTGTCCTTACCCAGATTCTGGTGATCGCTGGCGTTTTCGTCTTTGTGGCCTGGCTGGCCATCAACGCAGTGCAGAACCTGGAAGCCCTGGGCAAGTCCTTCGGCTTCGAGTTTCTCCAGGAACCGGCCAGCTACGACATCAACCAGACCCTGATCCCCTATAACTCGCGCGACACTCATTTCCGCGCCGGAGTGGTCGGGCTGATCAATACCGGCCTGATCGCGGTTGCCGGCTGTATCTTTGCCACCATCCTCGGTTTCATCTTCGGCGTGCTGCGACTATCCAGCAACTGGCTGATCAACAAGATCGTCTACTGCTACGTGGAATTCACCCGCAACGTCCCGGTGCTGGTGCAGATCCTGCTGTGGCACGGCGTCATCGTTCACACGCTGCCGCCGCCGCGGAGTGCAATGAACCCGGTGGAGGGCGTGTTTCTCTCGAACCGTGGCTTCTATATTCCGGAGCCCATTTTCGAATCGGCCTTCTGGCTCGTCGTCATCGCCTTTCTGGTCGCCATCGCGGGCATGATCTTCTTCAAGCGCTGGGCCAAGAAGACCCAGGAGGCGACCGGCAAGATCTACCCCGTCTTCACCATCGGCGTCGCGGCGATCCTCGGGCTTCCGCTGATCGTCTTTTTTATTGCTGGTATGCCGCTCAGCTTCGTGCTGCCGGAAATGGGGACCTTCAATATCAGCGGCAACCTGGTGCTGAAGCCTGAGTTCACGGCGCTGTGGTTCGCCCTGTCGGTCTACACCTCGGCCTTCATCGCGGAGATCGTGCGTTCCGGCATCCAGTCGGTGAGCCACGGCCAGACGGAGGCCGCTTTCGCCCTGGGCGTCAAGCCGAACTGGACCATGCGGCTGATCATCATCCCGCAGGCGCTGCGGGTGATCGTGCCGCCGCTGACCAGCCAGTACCTGAACCTGACCAAGAACTCCTCTCTCGCCATCGCCATCGGCTACATGGACATCGTGGCGACGCTGGGCGGCATCACGCTGAACCAGACCGGCAAGGAGATGGAGTGCATGATGATCGTTCTGCTGATCTACCTGACGATCTCGCTGATCATCTCGGCCTTCATGAACTGGTACAACCGGCGCATCGCGCTGGTGGAACGCTGAGGGGGAGGGACGAGACATGGTCGACGCGACACGCGCCTACGAACCCGGCACCCACCCCAGCCTGCCGCCGCCGATCTCGGCGCGCGGACCGGTGCTGTGGGTGAAGAAGAACCTGCTGGGCTCTCCCTTCAACGTCATCCTGACGCTGGTATCGATCTATCTGCTCTACCTCATCGTGCCCGGCATCCTGAACTGGGCGGTCTTCGATGCCGTGTTCAGCGCCGGCTCCCGCGCGGAGTGCAGCGAGCTGGGCAGCGGGGCCTGCTGGGCGATCGCCAATGTCCGCTTCGGGCAGTTCATTTACGGCTTCTATCCTGAGTACTTACGCTGGCGCATCGACCTCACGGCGGTGCTGTTCATTCTCGCCCTGCTGCCGGTGCTGTGGGACAAGACGCCCTTCCGTCAGCAGTGGTACATCTACTCGGCGATCTTTCCGATCATCGCCTACTTCCTGCTGGTCGGCGGTCTGGGCCTGGAGAAGGTCGAGACCACCAAGCTGGGCGGCTTCACCCTCAACGTGGTGATCGGCGTGACCGGCATCGTCGCCTCCCTGCCGCTGGGAATTCTTCTTGCCCTCGGCCGGCGCTCCCACATGCCGATCGTGCGCACGCTCTGTGTGATGTTCATCGAGTTCATCCGCGGCGTACCGCTGATCACGCTGCTGTTCATCGCTTCGACGATGCTCAACTACTTCCTGCCGCCGGGGACGACCTTCGATCTGATTCTCCGCGTCCTGATCATGGTCACCATCTTCTCCTCGGCCTATATCGCCGAGGTGGTGCGTGGCGGCCTTCAGGCCATTCCCAAGGGGCAGGTCGAGGCGGCCGACGCCATGGGCCTGAGCTACTGGAAATCGATGCGCCTGGTGGTGCTGCCGCAGGCGCTGAAAATTTCCATTCCGGGCATCGTCAATACCTTCGTCGGGCTGTTCAAGGATACCACCCTGGTGGTGATCATCGGCCTGACCGACGTATTGGGCGTGGGCCGCGCCTCGCTCTCCGACGCCAAGTGGGTGGGCCTGGCGTGGGAGGTCTATGTGTTCATCGCAATCCTCTTCTTCATCTGCTGCTTCAGCATGGCGCGCTATTCGATCTATCTGGAGAAGAAACTGCACACCGGCCACAAGCGCTGAAAAGGCGCGGGCCGAACTAGGAGGCTATAGGGATGTCTGAGGCTGCTCCCCAGATGCAAATTTCCGACGAAATCGCCATTCAGATGGTCGGGATGCACAAGTGGTACGGCGAATTCCACGTCCTGAAGGACATAAACCTGACCGTCAACCGCGGTGAGCGTATCGTCATCTGCGGACCCTCCGGGTCGGGCAAGTCGACCATGATCCGCTGCATCAACCGTCTGGAAGAACACCAGAAGGGCAAGATCATCGTCGACAACATCGAGCTGACCCATGATGTGAAAAACATCGCGGAAATCCGCCGCGAGGTCGGCATGGTGTTCCAGCACTTCAATCTGTTTCCGCATCTCACCGTGCTGGAGAACTGCACCCTGGCGCCGATCTGGGTGCGCAAGATGCCGAAGAAGGAAGCCGAAGAAATCGCGATGGAGTATCTGGAGCGGGTGAAGATTCCGGAGCAAGCGAAGAAGTATCCCGGGCAGCTTTCCGGCGGCCAGCAGCAGCGCGTCGCCATCGCCCGTTCGCTCTGCATGAACCCGCGCATCATGCTGTTCGACGAGCCGACCTCGGCGCTGGATCCTGAGATGATCTCCGAGGTGCTGGAAGTCATGGTGAGCCTCGCCGAAAGCGGCATGACCATGCTCTGCGTGACCCATGAGATGGGCTTCGCCCGCAAGGTCGCCAACCGGGTGATCTTCATGGACGGCGGCGAAATCATCGAGGAGAACGAGCCGGAAGAGTTCTTCAACAACCCGCAGTCCGCACGTACCAAGCTGTTCCTCAGCCAGATCCTCCACCACTAGGCGGATCGCATCCGCACGCCCTACGGGGGGCGAGGGGCCGGCGCGGCTTGACCGCCCGGCCCCTTTTGCTTGCCGGCGGATGTCAATCGTTTCTCTTAACGCCTGGCGCGGCGGAAGCTGCTAAATTGTCTCCCCGGCAGGACCTGGAAAGGGTCAGAGGGTGAGCGACAGCCAGACAGATCCCCGGGCGCGGGAAGCGCCTTCAGGACGGGCCGGGCAGGCGGCGCCGGCCGGCAGCAAGGTCGTCTTCGCCCAGATCGAGCCGACCACCCGCTGTAACTTCACCTGCGGCTTCTGCAGCGGCCGCCAGATGGATCAGTCCGACCTGGCGTTGGACGATTTCGACCGGCTGCTGGAAAGCTTCCCGGACCTGGAGCACATCGAGTTGCAGGGCGAGGGCGAGCCGCTGCTGCACAAGGGTTTCTTCGAGATGGCGCGGCGTGCCAGGGCGCGCGGCATCCGCCTGTCGATGATCACCAACGGCAGCCTGCTGTCGGAAGAGCGTGTCGCGCAGATCCTCGACGTCGGCATGGTGGCGGTGAACGTCTCCATCGAGTCGCCGGAGGAGGCGGATTTCCAGAAGATCCGCGGCGGCCGCCTCGACAAGGTGAAGGCCGGCATCGCCCGCCTGCTGGCGGCGCGGGACGCGCGCGGCATGACGGTACCGAAGGTCGGCTTCTCGGTGACCGTGCTGCGCGAGACCCTGGAGAGCCTGCCGCGCATCGCCGAACTCTACCGCGAGCTCGGCATGGACGGCGGCGCCACCTTCCAGGCGCTCAGCCGCATGGATTGCTACACCGGGGTCTATGACCGGGAAATGCTGGGGCAACTGCTGGAACCCGAACACAGGAAGCGCCTGCAGGAACTGCGCCAGGTGCCGGAGATCCGGGCGATGATGGCGGCGACGTCGTCAGGGGATCACTTCTATCCCGAGATGTCGCGCCGCTTCCGTCCGGAGCACGGCTGCCCCTGGGTGCGGGGCGGGCTCTATGTCGACCGCCACGGCGCCATGACGTCCTGTTGCATGGTGAAGGACAGTGCCACCTATGGGCTCGGCAAGCTGGGCATCACGCCGGTGGCGGCGGTGCTGGAGCAGCGCCGCGCCCTGGATGCCGAACTCGAGGCCGGCCGGCCGCCGGCACAGTGTCTCGGCTGCGGCTACTACCGCCCCCCGGAGCTGCGCGAGGCGCGGCGGCGTCGCATGCTGGCGGAACTGGCGCGCCGCGATTTCTCGCAGGTGCTGGATTAGCCCGGGATGATGCCGGTCAGCGAGGGATCGATGATCTCGTGGCGTTCCTGCCGGTAGGGCACGAAGCCCATCTTCTGATACAGCGGCAGGGCGCGCGGGTGATCCATGGTGTTGGTGTTCACCGTCAGCCGTTCGGGTTCGTAGCTCCAGGCCTGCTCGATGGCGGTGTACAGCAGGTAGCGGCCGAGGCCGCGGCCGACGCAGTGCGGCATCAGCCCGAAATAGGCAAGATCGATGGTCGGCTCTTCGCGCCGGTCGAGCTCGAAATAGCCGGCCGGCGCCCCCTCGACGTAGAGCACGAAGACCTCGACCCGGTCGTCGGCGAGGATGCCGGCGAGTTCCGCGTCGGACATCTGACGGCGGTACCACCAGCGCCAGTCGCCGCCCACCGAGTTGTAGAGATAGCGGTAGAAGCCGACGGTCGGATGTTCGGCCCGCAGCAGCGCGTACTTGGTGCGCTGCGGCGGATGTACCGGGGCGATGGCCGGGCGTTCGGTCATCTCCAGGAAAGTGATGGTGAAGCGCACCTTCGGATCGCGCCCGGCCGCCAGCGCGATATCCACCGGCGGCTCCACATCAGCCGGCGGTTCGCCCGGCAGTTCCAGCCAGCGCGCCATCACCGCGCGGGGGGTGACGGCATAGCCGAGCGCGGCGTAGAAGCCGATGACCTGGCGGTTGGTCTCGCGCACCATCAGTTCGACTTTCAGGATTCCCTGATCGTGCAGCCATTCCTCGGCGCGGCGCACCAGCCGCCGTCCCAGGCCGCGGCCCTGCCTGTCCGGATCGACGGCGACGTAGTACAGCCAGCCGCGGTGGCCGTCGTGGCCGCAGCAGATCGTGCCGATGACGTTGCCGGCCTTCTCGGCCACGAAGATCTCGGCACAGGCGCTGCGCTGCCACAGCGCGATGTCGCGC
>MRWG01001123.1_pt1 | contig 19042 bp, 20 predicted proteins | sample 1013341 | NCBI WGS metagenome assembly MRWG01 (sample SAMN06117577, study PRJNA244670) | biofilm metagenome | biome: Water; feature: Cathode Biofilm; material: Biofilm; isolation source: microbial consortium enriched at the cathode of a solar microbial fuel cell | place: USA: District of Columbia ... | reverse complement strand
ACGTTCACCATCAGGTAGACCATCAGCGCCGCGGCGATGAAGTTGAACATGATGGTGGTGATGACGATGTGGCTGCCGCGGTAGGCCTGGAGGTAGGCGGGAATCGCCGCCCAGGCGGCGCCGAAGGCGGCGGCCAGCAGGATCGAGAGCGGCAGGATGACGATGAACGGCAGGTAGGGATCCAGCGCCAGGATACCCAGCCCGACACCCAGGCCGCCGATGTAGGCCTGCCCCTCGCCGCCGATGTTGAAGAGGCCGGCGTGGAAGGCGACCGCCACCGCAAGCCCGGTGAAAACGAAGTTGGTGGTGTAGTAGAGCGTATAGCCGATGGCGACGTCGTAGCCGAAGGCACCGTAGAGGATGATCTCCACCGCCAGCAGGGGATCGACGTCGATGAACCAGAGGATGACGCCGGAAACCAGGAAGGCGAGCGCGATGTTCACCAGCGGGATGAGGGCGACGTCGACCCAGCGCGGAATCCTGGCGGCCGGCGCGCTCATTCCGGATCCACCGTGATCGCACCGGGCAGGCCCGGGCTCTTGGTGCGCGCCTCCTCCTCGGTGGCGGCGTTGGCCATCATGAGGCCGAGCAAGCGCTCGTTAGCCTCTGCGGCCGGCACCTCGCCGACGATGCGGCCCTCGAACATCACCAGGATGCGGTCGGCCAGCGACATGATCTCATCGAGCTCGACGGAGACCAGCAGAACCGCGCTGCCGCCGTCGCGCATGGCCACGAGGTTGCGGTGGATGAACTCGATGGCGCCGATGTCGACGCCGCGGGTCGGCTGGCCGACCAGCAGCAGGCGCGGCTCGCGCGACAGTTCGCGGGCCAGCACGATCTTCTGCTGATTGCCGCCCGAGAAATTCGCCGTCTTCAGCGACGGCGACTGCGGACGCACGTCGAAGTCCTGCATCTTGTGGGCGCAGTCGGCGCGGATCGCCTCGCCCTTCATGATCGGACCACTGTTGTAGACGGGATCGCGGTGGTAGCCGAGAATCGCCGACTCCTCGGCGGCGAAGCTGCGTACCAGCCCCGTGCGCAGGCGGTCCTCCGGCACGTGGGCAGTGCGCAGCGCCCGCATGGCGGAGGGATCGAGAGGGTGTTGCGCCGAGAAGCGCCGGCCGAGCAGCTCGAAGCTGCCGGAGGTCGGCGGACGGATGCCGGAGAGCAGCTCGAGCAGCTCGCTCTGGCCGTTGCCGGAAACCCCGGCGATTCCGACGATCTCCCCTGCCTTCACCGTGAAACTGACATGGTCGACTCGGGCGATGCCGGCGCGGTCGACGAAAGCCAGGTCTTCCACCGAGAGCACCGTCTCGCCCACCCTGGGCGCCTGCTTGTCGATGGACAGCAGCACCTTGCGGCCGACCATCAGTTCGGCCAGTTCCTCCTTGCTGGTCTCGGCCGTTACCCGGTCGGCGACCATCTCGCCGCCGCGCATCACCGAGACATGGTCGGTGATGGCCATGATCTCGCGCAGCTTGTGGGTGATCAGCACGACGGTGACTCCCTCGCCGCGCAGCGAGTCGAGGATGCGGAACAGCTGGTCGGTTTCCTGCGGCGTCAGCACACCGGTCGGCTCGTCGAGAATAAGGATGTCGGCGCCACGATAGAGCGCCTTCAGGATCTCGACGCGCTGCTGCTGGCCGACCGGCAGTTCGCCCGCCAGAGCATCGGGATCGACATCAAGACTGTAGTCGCGCTCCAGGCGCTGCAGCTCGGCGCGCGCCTTTTCCACACTGGAGGTCAGGATGGCGCCGGATTCGGCGCCGAGCATGATATTTTCCACCACGGACATGGTATCCACCAGCATGAAATGCTGATGGACCATGCCGATGCCGGCCTGGATGGCGTCGCGCGACGAGCGGATCGGCGTCAGCTTGCCGTCGATGAAAATCTCCCCGCTGTCGGCCTCGTAGAAGCCATAGAGGATGCTCATCAGGGTCGACTTGCCGGCGCCGTTCTCGCCGATGATGCCGTGGATGGTGCCGGGGCGGACCGTCAGGCAGACGTCCTTGTTGGCCTGCACCGTGCCGAAGGACTTGCTGATATGGCGCAGCTCTATGGCCGGCGGATGCCCCGCTTCGGCGCGCACGGCCACACCCCGGCCGCCAGTGGGAGTAGAAGAGTCAGCCACGGATCCCCCTGCAGCCGCCCGGCCCCGGCGCCGCGGCGCGGGGGGCGCAGGCGGGCCGCCTTAGTAGGCGCAGCTGTTGTCGGTCGTGTAGTCGTGGACCTTCAGCTTGCCGGAGACGATTTCGGCGGCGGCCATGGCGACCTTTTCCTTCATTTCGGGGGTCACCAGATCCTGGTTGTACTCATCGAGCGCCCAACCGACACCATCTTCCGCCAGCCCGAGCACCTGAACACCAGAGGTCCAGTTGCCGTCCTGGGCGTCCTTGAAGGCCTTGTAGGCGGCGACATCGACGCGCTTCAGCATCGAAGTCAGCATGGTACCCGGATGCAGGTAGTTCTGGTTGGAGTCGACTCCGATGGCGAACTTGCTGCTGTCCTCGGCGGTCTGATAGACGCCCACGCCGGTACCGCCGGCCGCCGCGTAGATCACGTCGACGCCGCGGTCGAACTGGCTCTTCGCCAGTTCGGAACCCCGGGTCGGGTCGTTCCAGGCCGCCGGCGTCGTGCCGGTCATGTTCTGCACCACCTCGGTGTCGCCGCTGACATACTTGGCGCCCTGCTCGTAGCCGCAGGCGAACTTTCGGATGAGCGGAATGTCCATGCCGCCGACGAAACCGACCTTGCCGGTTTGCGACTTCATCGCTGCGATCATGCCGACGAGGAAGGAACCCTCATGCTCCTTGAAAACGATGGAGCGCACGTTGGGCAGATCGACCACCGCGTCGATGATGGCAAAGCGCGTATCGGGGAATTCCTTGGCGACCTTTTCAATGGCCGGCGCCTGGGCAAATCCCACACCGATCACCGGATTGGCACCGCGCTGGGCCATGCGCCGCAACGCCTGCTCGCGCTGGGTTTCGTTGGTGACCTCGAATTCGCGGTATTCGATGCCGGTTTCCTTCTTGAAGCGTTCGACTCCGTTATAGACGCCCTCGTTGAAGGACTTGTCGAACTTGCCGCCCATATCGAAGACCACCGCAGGATTGAGGTCCTGCGCCGTGGCCAAAGAGACCGCCAGAGATGAGGAAACCAGCAAGGCCGCTGCCGCGGCCGTGACTTTGCGTAACATGAAGATGCCTCGCCTGAGTTCTTGTTGTTTGCTTCATTTCGCACTGCAGGCAGGCGGCTGGAGAGCCGGCCGCAACCGCCGCGCACAAGCTTCTACGCTATCACGATCGACCAGAAGCGCCAGTTGAAAGTGCCCGTTTCACGGCGCCGCTGCGGCGCAAAATCGCGTGTGCCGATGACCGGCAAACCGCTCTCGCAGGTGAGGAAATCCGGGATCCGCCAGCTTGCCCGGAAAAGAAGACCGGGCCGCAGAGCGGCCCGGTGAAGTTCGGCTAGGGATCTTGAACCACTGTGAGGCCCTGACTGTCAGGGCGGCGGGCGCCGGGCGCGCTGTGGGGTGTGCCCGGAGCCCTCCGATCCGAGCGGGGCGGCCCGGTCAGGTTCCGGCTTAGGGGGCTGCAACCGGAACCCTGAATTCCTCAATGTCGCCATCCTGCGGCAGCGGCGTGACACCGACGGCCAGATGCGACCGGAAAGACCTGCACACGATCGCGACAGGCCCAACGCTAGTGCCCAATTGTTAGAGAGATTTGTCGGCAAGATGACATTCCTGTCACAGCACCCGCGGGGCCGCGGCAGCACGGCTGTGGACAAGTTCGCATCGAATAGGCAGTTGAAAAATATATGGAATGTCACAAATAAGTCAGATCACTCTAACGCAAACGGACCAATATAAAGACGCACGAAGAGGGGACAGCTTCGATCGTCAACTGCGTCTCGCCGGACGCGGCCCGCAAGGGCGCCACCGGGGGACCGTCAGAACCGGAAGAGCACGTCGAATGATCGAGCCGCACAGCGATACCCGCCCAGCCAGCGAGCCCCACGCGCCGCGCCAGGCCGCCTGGATCGTCGGAGAGCCTTCAATGCCGGATCTGCTCGACGATCCTCTCATCCACGCCGTCCTGCGCCGCGACGGCCTGAGCCTCGCGGACCTGCAGCGCGCCATCATGCAGGCCCGCCGCCGCCTCGCCGCCCCCGCCCGGCATCGCGAAACACCCGCCAGCGACGCCGCCTGACTCGGGCCGCACCTCCGCGAAGGCCCAATCCGCTTGCCTGACAAAGGGGCAACCGCTATTGCCTGAAGCGCGTGGCGCCATGGGTCGCTACGCCCAAGCAAGAAGGCAATCGGCGGGGGACCGGGCGGAAATGCTGCGCATCGCGAGCATCGGCGAGTGCATGATCGAGCTCACGGAAAGTACCGCTACGCCGGGGGCCGAAGCTGAACCGGGCCGCGGACAGATGTCCCGCACCTTCGGCGGCGACACCCTGAACACGGCGGTCTACATGGCACGCGCCCTGGACGGTCAGAAGGCCGAGGTGCACTACGTCACGGCCCTGGGTGACGACCCGTTCAGTGCCGAGATGCTGGACGCCTGGCAGAGCGAGGGCATCCGCACCGAGCAGGTCTTCCGCCTGCCCGGACGCCTCCCGGGGCTCTACATCATCCGCACCGACGCGGCCGGAGAGCGCAGTTTCCACTACTGGCGCAGCGCGGCAGCGGCACGTGAGCTGTTCCGCGCCGAACAGGCCGAGACTCTCGCCAGCGGCCTTGCCGGCTTCGATCTCGTCTACCTTTCCGGCATCACGCTCGGCATCCTCGACGCCGACAGCCGTGCGCGCCTCGTCGCCCTGCTGGAGCGGCTGCGCCATGGCGGTTGCCGCATCGCCTTCGACACCAACTACCGCCCGCGGCTGTGGCAGAGCCGCGCCGAGGCCCAGGAAGCGGTGACCCGCGTGCTGGGCCTCGCCGACCTTGCCCTGCCGACCTTCGACGACGAGGCTGCCTTGTTCGGCGATGCGGATCCGGCCGCCACGGCCGACCGTCTGCATGGCTTGGGGGTCGGCGAAGTGGTGGTGAAAAGCGGCAGCGAGCCCTGCCTGGTCAGCGAGCACGGCCGCCGCGCGACCGTCGCTGGCGCTCAGGTGCCGCGGCCGGTCGACACCACCGCCGCCGGCGATTCCTTCAACGCCGCCTACCTCGCTGCCCGCCTGACAGGCGCGGCGCCGGACGAGGCCGCCGCCGCGGGGCACCGCCTGGCGGCGCGTGTGATCGGCACCAAGGGCGCCATCATTCCCGCCTGACCCCCGGTGCACCAGGGCAAGGGGACGCTGCAGGGCAAAGTTGGCCGTGCGGCCAGGCGCGGTTAGACTTCCCGCAACAATAAGAGCGAAGAACAGGGAGTGGGGATGACCCGATGTCTCGCCCGATGGGGCTCGGCCCTGGCGGTCTGCCTGCTGTGGCAGCTGCCGCTGCAGGCTGCCGGCCAGACGCGGCCGATCGAGGGCCACGAGGCCTGGAAGCTCGGCATGACGAAGGCCGAGGCGCAGGCGGCCGAGCCGCGCGCGGAACCCTTTGACTGCGCCGAGGACGACTGCCTGCGCTACACAGATCACCGCTTCGCTACCGCCGAAATCGCCGTGTCCGCCCACTTCACGGAGGCCGATTTCCTTGACGTCATCGTCGTCGACATGGCGGTCAAGCCCGGCGAGAACCTTTGCCGCCGCCTCTTTGCCCAGCTCGCCGCCTTCTATACCTCGGCGCACGGCGTGACCTCGCCGATCAGCCAGGATGCCTGGGTGTGGAGCTCACCGCAGGCGACGCTCTCGCTGCTGACCACCTGCAGGGCCAACGAGGCGGGCAATATCAATATCCTGTTCCAGTCCAACCAGGCCGCCGGCCCTCCCGGCAAGCCCTGAGGCAACGCCGCGCCTTGCCCGCGCCCCGGTCCGAAACGTGGAAAACGGCGGAAACGGGCCATTCAGGGCTTCCACCAGGGCTTCCACCGGAACATTAGGCCCCAGCCGGGAAATGGCGTAGACTGCGGCGGTCCGCCCAGCCGCCTTCTGCGAGGGCCGACCGCTGAAATCACCAGGAGCAACGTGGATGCAGAAGCTGCTCATGGCAGGCTTGTGGTTTTGCCTGCTGAGCCTTCCGATCACGGTTGCCGCGCAGGGCCGGCCGATCGAGGGACACCAGAACCTGAGGCTCGGGATGACCGAGGCCGAAGCCACCGCCGCCGAGCCCCTGGCGCGGCCCGAGGGCGACTGCCCGTCCGGCCGCTGCCTCGGTTATTTCGACCGGCGCTTTCTCAACACCGGCTATCAGGTGCGTGCGGATTTCGGCAGCGCCGACAGCCTGCGCAGCATTTCGCTTTCCATGCTGGTGGCCCAGGGCGAAGCGCCCTGCCGGCGGCAGCTTCAGACCGCGACCCGGGACTTCACCCGGGCCTACGGAAAGCCCGACAGCGTGGACGGCGGCGTCACCACCTGGCAGGACACCCTCGCCGCCATCGCCCTGACCGACGGCTGTGCCGCAACCGGCGGCAGCACCATCGACATCACCATCGCCAGCCAGCTTCACTGAGCCGGCCAAGCGTCCCAAAAACCCTGCATCTTCGCCGATTTTTCCCGCGAGCGCAGCGCCCTGCGGCCCGCTGCGAAGATTCCTGCCGAATCCCCTTGAAAGGCGCCCGAGAAGGGCATAAATCGGGAGCGAATTAGCACTCACTGACCGGGAGTGCTAACATGAAAAAGCATCAACCAACACAAGGGGAAAACCCATGAAATTCAGGCCTTTGCATGACCGCGTCGCGATCCGTCGGATCGAGGAAGAGGAAAAGACCGCCGGCGGCATCATTATTCCCGACACCGCCAAGGAAAAGCCCAGCCAGGGCGAGGTCGTGGCCGTCGGCGCCGGTGCCCGCGACGAAAGGGGCGAGCTGATCGCCCCGGACGTGAAGGTTGGCGACACCGTGCTGTTCGGCAAGTGGTCGGGCACTGAGGTGAAGATCGACGGGCAGGACCTGTTGATCATGAAGGAATCCGACATCATGGGCGTGATCGAAGGCGCCAAGGGTGCCAAGTCCGCCAAGAAGGCGGCCTGATCCGCTTTAGCGCCCTTTTAGGAGTAGGCAACAATGTCTGCGAAAGACGTCAAATTCTCTACCGATGCCCGTGAGCGCATGCTGCGCGGCGTCGACATCCTGGCCAATGCGGTCAAGGTGACGCTCGGCCCCAAGGGTCGCAACGTCGTCCTCGACAAGTCCTTCGGCGCCCCGCGCATCACCAAGGACGGCGTGACCGTCGCCAAGGACATCGAACTGAAGGACAAGTTCGAGAACATGGGCGCCCAGATGGTGCGCGAAGTGGCGTCGAAGACCAGCGACATCGCCGGTGACGGCACCACCACCGCCACCGTGCTGGCGCAAGCCATCGTGCGCGAGGGCGTGAAGTCCGTGGCGGCCGGCATGAACCCGATGGATCTGAAGCGCGGCATCGATCTGGCCGTCGCGACGGTGGTCGAGGACCTCAAGAAGCGTTCGCGCAAGATCAGCTCCAACGCGGAAATTGCCCAGGTCGGCACCATCTCCGCCAACGGTGACGCCGAAGTCGGCGGCATGCTGGCCGAGGCGATGGAGCGGGTCGGCAACGAAGGCGTGATCACTGTCGAGGAAGCCAAGTCGCTCGAGACCGAACTGGAAGTCGTTGAGGGCATGCAGTTCGACCGCGGCTATCTCTCGCCCTACTTCGTCACCGACGCCGACAAGATGCAGGCGGTCCTGGACGATCCCTACGTCCTGATCCACGAAAAGAAGCTGTCCGGCCTGCAGACCATGCTGCCGCTGCTGGAAGCCGTGGTGCAGTCCGGCAAGCCGCTGCTGATCATTGCCGAGGACGTTGAGGGCGAGGCCCTGGCGACCCTGGTGGTGAACCGCCTGCGCGGCGGCCTGAAGGTTGCCGCCGTGAAGGCGCCGGGCTTCGGCGACCGCCGCAAGGCCATGCTGCAGGACATTGCGATCCTGACCGGCGGCACGGCGATCTCCGAAGACGTCGGCATCAAGCTGGAGAACGTCGGGCTCGACATGCTGGGCCGGGCCAAGCGCGTCATCATCACCAAGGATGAGACGACGGTGGTCAGCGGCGCCGGCAAGAAGGCGGATATCACCGCCCGCTGCAACCAGATCAAGGCGCAGATCGAGGACACCACCTCGGACTACGACCGCGAGAAGCTGCAGGAGCGCCTTGCCAAGCTGGCCGGCGGCGTGGCCGTCATCCGCGTCGGCGGTGCCACCGAGACCGAGGTGAAGGAGCGCAAGGACCGCGTCGACGACGCACTCCACGCGACCCGCGCTGCGGTCGAGGAAGGCATCGTGCCGGGCGGCGGCGTCGCCCTGCTGCGCGCCTCGGCCAAACTCGACAAGCTGGAAGGCGCCAACGAGGACCAGAAGGTCGGCATCCGCATCGTGCGCCGCGCCCTCGAAGCCCCGTTGCGCCAGATCGCCGAGAACGCCGGCACCGACGGCTCCATCGTCATCGGCAAGGTGCTCGATAACAAGGACGCCAACTGGGGCTACAACGCCCAGACCGGCAAGTACACCGACCTGGTGAAGGCCGGCGTCATCGACCCGACCAAGGTCGTGCGCGCCGCCCTGCAGCACGCGGGCTCCGTGTCCGGCCTGCTGATCACCACCGAGGCGATGATCGCCGACAAGCCTGAGAAGAAGGCCCCGGCGATGCCCGGCGGCGGCATGGGCGGCATGGGCGACATGGACTTCTAAGCAAGGTCCACAAGCAGTGCACCTGCGAAGGGGCCGGCCAAAACCGGCCCCTTTTTCTTTTTTTGAGCATCATCAAGGTTGGCAGGGAACCTCAAGCGGTGCTTTGTGTTTCTATAGGAAGCCGGTCCGATCCGTCGGCCGGGAGCCTTTTGCTTGCCCATCCGCTCAACCAGCGCAGGACTATGGCCGCCGAGAAGACCGCAATCCTCCGTGAACAGGATACCTGCTGGCGCCTGGCCGGCTGCCGTCGCGCCCGGGTGCTGATCGATGGCGCCGACTACTTTCTGGCGCTGCGCCGTGCGCTGCTGAAGGCCGAGCACCAGGTCTTCATCGTCGGCTGGGACATCGACAGCCGTACGCCCTTGGCCGGGCCAGGCGGTAAAAAGGACGACGATCTGCCGTTGACCCTCGGCGAGTTCTTGACTGAACTGGTCAAGCAACGCCCCGGGCTGCAGGTCTATCTGTTGCTCTGGGACTACTCCATGCTCTACGCGCTGGAGCGCGAATCGCTGCCGGAGATCAAGCTCAACTGGTCGACACCGCCGGAAATCTCGGTCTGCCTCGACGACGTTCTGCCGATCGGTGCCTGCCATCACCAGAAGGTGGTGGTGATCGACGACGCCCTCGCCTTCTCCGGCGGCCTGGACCTGACGATCCGGCGCTGGGACACCTCCGATCACGCTCTGCAGAACCCCGACCGCAGCGACCCGAACGGCGCCAGCTACCGGCCGTTCCACGACATTCAGATGATGGTCGACGGCGAGGCGGCAATCGCACTGGGCGAACTCGTCCGCCAGCGCTGGGCCCGCGCCGCCTGCGAGAATCTCGACCCGCCGCAGCCGCAGGACGATCCCTGGCCGGAAGGATTCGAGCCTGATTTCACCGATACCAGGATCGGCATCGCCCGCACCCTGCCGCAGCATGACGGACAGTCGGAAGTGCGCGAGGTGGAACGGCTGTTCCTGCGTTCGATCGCCGCCGCCGAGCGGCACATCTACTTCGAAAACCAGTTTCTCACCACCGAAAGCATCTGCACCGCCCTCATCGAGCGGCTCCGCGAGAACCTCGAACTGGAGGTGTTGGTCATCGCTCCCAACGTGCACCAGAGCTGGCTGGAGGAACAGTCGATGAATGCCGGCCGGCGGCGCTTCATGGACCGCCTCGCTGATGCCGGCGTGGATGAGCGCGTGAAACTGGTGTATCCGGCCGTGCCCCACGACGACACCGGTGAAGGTGTCATGGTGCATGCGAAGGTGACCATCGTCGACGACCGTCTGCTGCGCATCGGTTCGGCCAATCTCAACAACCGCTCGATGGGCGCCGACAGCGAGTGCGACCTGGCGATCGAGGCGGCCAACGACGCCGAGCGAAGCACCATTGCGAAGCTTCGCAATCGCCTGCTGGGCGAGCACCTGCACCGCCGCAGCGAAGAGATCGCGCAGATGATCGAGGAGGAAGGCTCCCTCTTTGCCGTGGTCGAGCGCTGTTCCGAAGGCGAACGCTGCCTGAAGCCGATCGATCTCAGCGATGCGCCGGCAGACGAACTGAGCCGCACTGTGGGCCAGATCGCCGATCCTGAACGGCCGATCGAGACACCGGAGTTTGTCGGCGACATGTTCGGCGCCCGGGACGGCGGCCAACCGATCTCGCGCGTAGTCAAACTGGCTGCCGTGGCTGTGCTGGTGCTGGGGCTGGTCGCCCTCTGGCGTTACACGCCGCTGTCGGAGCTGACCGATCCCGGCACCCTGAAAGACACCCTGGAATCGCTCGGCGGCGGCTTCTGGCTACCCCTGGTCATTCTCGCCGCCTACCTGCTGGGCGGCATCGTGGTCTTTCCGATCACCGTGCTGATCGCCGTCACCGGGCTGATCTTCCCACCCTTGCAGGCCTTCGGCTACGCACTGGCCTATTCCACGGCGAGCGCCATCCTGACCTACGCCATCGGCCGGCAGGCCGGCGCACAGCCGCTACGCAACCTGCTTGGCACCCGCGTGAACCGGGTCAGTCGGGCCCTGGCGAAACGCGGCGTCCTCTCGGTGGCGGCGCTGCGCATGCTGCCGGTCGCGCCCTTCACCTTCATCAATCTGGCCGCCGGTGCGAGCCATGTGAAATTCCTCGACTACCTCGGCGGCACACTGCTGGGTATGGCGCCGGGCATTCTGGTCATCACCATGCTGGGCAACCAGCTTGGCCGCGTGCTGACAGATCCCGATCCGGTGGATCTGGCGCTGCTGGCGCTTGCGGTCTTTGCCTGGTTTGCGGTCTCGCTGGGGCTCCAGGCGCTCGCAAGCAGGCTGCGTGCCCGCAGCAATGCCTGACCTGAAACCGCACCTGCGCGCCCTGACCTGGAACATCCACGCCTGCGTCGGCAGCGACGGGCGCCACGACGTGGCACGGGTCGGCGAGGTCGTGCGGGCTGCCGCGCCCGATATCGCCGCCTTTCAGGAGGTCGATTCCCGGCGTCCCTCAGCCGGCACGGGCGAGGTCTACGACGTGCTGCGCACCCAGGTCGGCGACCACGGCCACGACGCCTGGTCGATCTCTGGCGAGGACGGCCGCTACGGCCAGATTCTCGCCAGCCGCTTCCCGCTGGAAGACAAGCAGGTCCACGACATATCGGTGCCCGGGCGCGAGCCGCGCAAAGTCATGTCCGCCACGGTCCAGCTGCCGACCGCGAGGCTGCGCATTGTCGCCACCCACCTGGGCCTCCGCCGCGGTGAGCGCCGGCGCCAGCTGACCGCGCTGAAGGACATCGTCTGTGCCGAACCTGCCACGCCGCTGCTGCTGCTGGGTGACTTCAACGAGTGGTTCTGGCCGCGCCGGACCCAGCGCCAGGTCTTCGACCTGCTCGGCGCCTGGACCCGCCATGCGACCTTTCCGTCGCGCGTGCCCCTCTTCCCCCTGGACCGCATCTGCTGCCGACCCGGCGACCTGCTGGCGCGCACCTGGACCCGCCCGCAGGCGCGCGCTGCCTCGGACCACCTGCCGGTCCTGGCCGAACTCGCTCTGCCGGTCCCCCTCTGAAGCCGCTCTTCGTTCCTTGACACCGGCCCAATATATTCATATATTCGCACTTATGAATACTATGGACCTGCAGGCCTCGGCCCGCGCCGCGGCAGAGTTGATGAAGGCGCTTTCCAGCGAGAACCGCCTGCTGCTGCTTTGCCTGCTCGCCGAAGGTGAGAAGACCGTCGGCGAACTGGCCGAAGCCCTGGCCCTGCGCCAGGCCGCCGTGTCGCAGCAGCTGACCCTGCTGCGCAAGGATGGCTTGGTTGCCGCAAGGCGCGACGGCCGGGCCATGCACTACCGCCTGACCGGCCGCGAGGCGCGCGCGGTGATCGAGGTCCTGCATCGTCTCTATTGCGAGACCGCACAACAGCCGGCCACAGCCGAAATTTCTGGAGCTTGAGAACATGACCGCCGTCAAGAAAATCGATCCCGTGAAGGCCAAGTCGCTGCTCGACAGCGGCGCGGCCGTGCTGATCGACATCCGCGAAAGCGACGAGTTCGCGCGCGAGCACGTGGCGGGGGCCCGGCATGTCCCGCTGTCCGCCTTCGATGCCGCCGATTTCCGGGACGCGCAGGGCAAGGTCGCCATCTTCCACTGCGCCAGCGGCGCCCGCACGGCCGAAGCGACGCCGCGCATCCTCGGCACCGCCTTCGCAGAGGTCTGGCAGCTGGAGCAGGGCCTCGCCGGCTGGAAGAAAGCCGGCCTGCGGACGGTGGTGAACCGCCATATGCCGATCTCCATCCAGCGCCAGGTGCAGATCACCGCGGGTGCCATGGTGCTGATCGGCGTCGTCCTGGGCTTTGCCGTTTCGCCCTGGTTCTTCCTGCTTTCGGGCTTTGTCGGCGCCGGCCTGACCTTTGCCGGCATCTCCGGCACCTGCGCCATGGCGAGCCTGCTGGCGGCCATGCCGTGGAACCGCCAGCCGGGCACCGGCACCGGGGCGCTGGCCTAGACTCCGCCACGGCCGCTAGACTCGCGGCCGTGACCGTCGACCGCGAAGAACAGCTCTATCTGCCGGTAAAGGCCTTCCTGGAGGGCCAGGGCTACGCCGTGAAGGCGGAGGTGCGCGGCTGCGACATTGTCGCCCGGCGCGGCGAGGAGCCGCCGGTCATCGTCGAGCTGAAGAAGGCCTTCGGCCTCGCCCTGCTGTTGCAGGGGGTCGACCGCCTGGCGATGAGCGAGCAGGTCTACCTCGCCTTCGCCGCGCCGGCCAGGGCGGCGAGTTGGCGGCGCGACCGGCGGCCCATCCTGAAGCTCTGCCGGCGCCTCGGGCTCGGCCTGCTGATGGTGCACGCGGACAAGTCCCTGGTGGAGCCGCTGCTCGATCCCCTGCCCTATCAGCCGCGGCCCAACCGCAAGCGCCAGGCCCTGCTGCTGAAGGAGTTTGCCCAGCGCGTCGGCGACCCCAACACCGGCGGCCAGAGTCGGCGCCCCATCGTCACCGCCTACCGCCAGAATGCCCTGCGCTGCGCCGCGCTGCTGCAGTGCCAGGGCCCGACCAAGGCGGCGCTGGTCGCCGACACGACTGGCGTAAGCAAGGCGGCGACCCTGATGCGCAGTGACGTCTACGGCTGGTTCCAACGCATCGAACGCGGCATCTACGACCTCTCGCCCAAAGGCCGAGAGGCCCTGGTGCTGTTTGCCGACGTGGTGCGGGAACTGGAAACCGCGCCCCCTAAATCACGTCGCCGCAAGGCCGGCTAGGCGCGGTAGCGCGTCAAAGTCTCCGCGATCTCTGCTGCGGTGGGCAGGCTGGACTGGGCGCCGAGCTTGCGGCAGGCGAGGCCGCCGGCCACGATGCCCTGCGCCAGCGCAGCATCCATGGGAGCGCCCCTGTGCAGCGCCGCGGCAAACCCGCCGACGAAGGCATCGCCGGCGGCGGTGGTGTCGACCACCTCGACCGCGAGTGCGGGCAAGCGGTGCGTGCCGCCGGTACCAAAGGCAGCGACGCCCGCCGCCCCGAGGGTCACGATGCAGCAGCGGACGAAGTCCGCCGCCAGGCGCGCGGCGATCTGCTCCGGAGCTGTTTCCGGCAAACCGAGCTGTGCTGCAAGCTGACTCGCCTCGGTTTCGTTCACGATGAGGACGTCGACCTGCTGCAGCACGGGCGGCGGCACCACGCCGGCAGGCGCCAGGTTCAGCACCACCCGCGCGCCGGCGGCCTTGGCGATCTCCACCGCCCGCCAGTTCTCCGCGGGAGTGACTTCCATCTGCAGCAGCAACAGGTCGCCGGCGCCGAGCGACAGCCCTTCGAGCTGCGCCGCGCGGGCGTCGAGGTTGGCGCCGCTGGCGACAATGATCTGGTTCTCGCCCTTGGGATCGACGCCGATGAAGGCGCAGGCGGTCTGCCTGTCGCTGTCGGCCAGGGCCGAGAGGTCAACGCCGCCCGTCTTCAGGCTGCTCAACGCGGGCTCGCGGAATCCATCGCGGCCGACGGCACCGACGAAGCGCACCGGCGCGCCGGCCAGCGCCGCGGCAAGTGCCTGGTTTGCCCCCTTGCCGCCGGGCACCACGCTGTAGCCCGGCCCGGTGACGGTCTCGCCGGGCGCGGGGAGATGTTCGACCGGACAGACCAGATCGGCGTTGAGGGAACCGAAGACCGTGATCATGGAGCAACCGAAGGGAATGAGTGCGTGGCAACGTTACCCTTGCCCCCTGAGCGCTTCAAGGCAGTGAGCCCCTATCCGTTGGCTCCTCACCGGCCCTCGACATGATGCTGGAAACCAAGGCATAGGCCCGCTCCCAGGCCGCTTCGGCCTCCCGGGTCCAGGCGTCGCCCAGGCCCTGCCCGAAACTCCACACCTGCATCAGTTTGCTGCGCTGGGCCGACATGTCGGCCTTGGCGAAGAGCTGGCGGGCCAAGGGATCGACCTCGAAGAGGCGCTCGTAAAACGAAAGAGCGACGGCTTCGCCCTCCGCATTCACGCGCTCCCAGGTCTCACGGACCAGCTCTGTCTGTTCCGGGGTCATGCCGCCAACCTCGTCGAGGGGAGAAGCCTAGCAGGTTCAGACCCGATCTCGCCCCTTGGTCGAACGTCCTCCCCGCAGGTTGCCGGAACGGCAATAGCGGCCCCCTGGCCCACAGCCCGCCGGAGCTTTCGCAAGCGAATCGTGCTAATCAGGGTATCGTAGCGAGACGGCGACCGGCGGAAAACAAGCCTTCATGAGCGCGTTCCGGCCCCAGGGAGACCATGCGGCGCAGTTCCGCGCCGAAGGCTATGCCGTGCTGCGCGGCGTCTTCGGATCCGGCGAGGCGGCAGAGATGGCGGCCGCCTTCGACCGCATCCAGGCCCGCGCGCTGGCCGGCGGGCGCAGCTGGCGCGATCGCAACGTCTACTTCTGCCTGGCCGAGGAGCCGGACGCCGGCAACCTGTTGCGCTATGCACAGTGGACAGCCTGGCTCGACCCGGTGCTGGAGCGGGTGCGCCGCGACCCGCGCCTGCTGGCGATCCTCGAGCCGCTGATCGGCCGCGACATCAAGCAGATCATCAATCAGCTGCACTGGAAGCCGCCGGGCGCGCGCGCCGAGTTCGGTTTTCACCAGGATTCGCGCTCGCGCCGGCCGCGCGAGGCCTTCCGCGAGCTCGCCGCCTCTTACGTGCAGAGCGGCATCGCCGTCGACCCGCAGAGCGCGGCCAACGGCGCCATGGTGGTCTGTCCCGGCAGCCATCGCCTGGGCGAACTGCCCTTCGACCCGGAGCGCCCCTCCATGCACGAAGCCCTCGATACCGCCGACCTCGCGCGGCTGGGGGTCGATCCGGCCAGCGTCGTGACGCTGGAACTCGACCCCGGCGACGTGGCGATCTGGCACGTGCACACCCTGCACGGCTCCGGCCCCAATACTTCGGCCGGCGACCGGCGCTTCTACATCAACGGCTACGTGACGGCGGCCAACTGCGACCGCGGCGAATGGGCCTTCCGCGACGGCGACCCCTGCCCGCTTGAGGGCGAGCAGAGCCTCGTCCACTACGAAGAGCTCTATTCGAACCCCGGCCCGATGTTCGTTGACTGAGGGTCGCTACCGCGTCGCCACGGCAATGCCGGCGCCGATCAGCAGGCCGCCGGTGACGCGGTTCAGCCAGGCGACCGCGCGCGTGCTCTGCATCATCCGTCCGGCGCGCGCGGCGAGGAAGGCGTAGGCGCCGAGGACCAGGAAAAGTACCGTTGTCACAACGGCGCTCATCACCGCGACGTCGGCCACGGCAAGCGAAGACATGTCGATGAACGTCGGCAGCAGGGCACCATAGAACAGGATGACCTTGGGGTTGCCGAGGGTGACGACGAAGCCGACGAGTGCGGAGCGCCAGTACGGCACGGCCTTGCCCGCGGTCCCAGGTTCCTCCATAGGCGGCAGGCCCGGCCGGCTGCGCCAGGTCTTCACGCCCAGCCAGACCAGGTAGGCGGCACCGAGAAGCTTCACCGCCAGGAAAAACTCGCCCATCACGCTGGCCAGGGCGGCGAGGCCGAGGATCGCCAGCAGCAGGAAGACGATATCGCCGAGCACCAGTCCGGCGATGGCGGCGAGGCCCGCCGCGAAGCCGCCGGTCAGCGCCCGCGCCACCACCATGAGGAACCCCGGCCCGGGCGAAAGCGCGAGCAGGAACATGGCCACCGTGAAGGCCAGCAGGGATTCCAGGGAGATCGTCATGGTCGGTGATCCTGAACGGAGGGCGCGCAGATTTAGCAGCTTTCCCACACAAGCGGGAGGGGCTTTTGGTCCGGCGGCGAAGAGGCCATAATTCCCCGGGCGAAAGGATTCCCGCGCAAGAAGGGCCCGCGCGGGAACACAGGGCGCAGAGGAGGGATACCCGGATGGCTGCCGATCACAACGATCTCGCCGAGGCGCCGCCCAAGCCGGCGCCGCGCATTCTGACGATTGCCGCCGCCGACATCGTCGACTCCCTGGAACGGGGCCTGCGCGACTTCCGCGCGGCACCGGCCTTCGGCCTGTTCTTCGGCGGCGTCTACGCCCTGGGCGGCATGCTCATCGTGCTGGCCGCCTCGGCCCTGGATATGGGTTACGTTTCCTATCCCCTGGCGGTCGGCTTCGCCCTCATCGGGCCCTTCGTCGCCGTCGGCCTCTACGAGGTCAGCCGGCGGCGCGAACGCGGCGAAGCGCTGAAGTGGGCCCCGGTGCTGGGCGTCGTCTTCGCCCAGCGCAAGCGCGAGACCGGCTGGATGGCCTTCGTCACCCTCTTCATCCTCATCATGTGGATGTATCAGGTGCGCGTGCTCATCGCCCTCTTCATCGGGCTGCACGCCCCGACCACTCTCAACGGTTTCATCGACGTGGTGCTGGGAACTGCAGAGGGCCAGATGTTCCTCGCCGTGGGCCACGTGATCGGCGCCGGCATGGCGCTGGTGCTGTTCTCGCTCACGGTGGTGTCCTTCCCGCTGCTGCTCGACCGCGAGGTCGACTTCGTCACCGCCATGATCACCTCGGTGCGCGCCGTGGTGCAGAACCCGGTGCCGATGATCGGCTGGGCCTTCGTCATCATGGTGCTGCTGATGGTCGCCATCGCGCCCTTCTTCGTCGGGCTTTTCGTCGCCCTGCCGATCCTCGGCCACGCCACCTGGCACCTCTACCGGCGCTTGGTGGCGCCGGAAGAACCTGGAGAGGCCGCATGAGCTACCAGGCGATTAACCTGGCGCAGAAATTCGGGCTGTTCTCGGAACACTGGCAGCCCAAGGTCATCGCCGAGATGAACGACTACCAGTTCAAGATCGTGAAGCTGGAAGGCGACTTCGTCTGGCACGACCACCAGGATACCGACGAGACCTTCATCGTGCTGGACGGCGAATTGCGCATCGACTTCCGTGATGGCGCAGTCACGCTCGGACCCGGTGAGATGTTCGTGGTGCCCAAAGGCGTCGAGCACAAGCCCTTCGCGGTGACCGAGGCGAAGGTGATGCTCATCGAGCCGCGCGGCGTGAAGAACACCGGCGATGAAGAGAGCGAGCGCACGGCGGACAACGACGTGTGGATCTGAAGCACCGCCTCGCCCTTCGAGACGGCGCTTACGCGCCTCCTCAGGGTGAGGCTCCTTTCTTTGACCTTATGACTGGCCCGCCCGCTCCGGAAACAGCTTCGCCAGTCCCTCCCTCGAAGCCGCCGCCACGCCGCGTTCGGTGATGAGGCCGCTGACGTAGCGCGCCGGCGTCACGTCGAAGGCGAAGTTGGCGACCGGACTGCCGTCGGGCGTGATGGTGACGGTCTCGATGGCGCCGGAGGCCGTGCGGCCGGTCATCTGGGCGACCTCCTCGCCGCCGCGCTCTTCGATGGGAATCTCCTTCACGCCGTCGTGCACGGTCCAGTCGATGGTCGGCGAGGGCAGCGCAACGTAGAAGGGCACGCCGTTGGCCTGGGCGGCCAGGGCCTTCAGGTAGGTGCCGATCTTGTTGCAGACGTCGCCCGACGCCGTGGTGCGGTCGGTGCCAACGATGCAGAGGTCGACCTTGCCGTGCTGCATGAGGTGGCCGCCGACGTTGTCGGCGATCACCGTGTGGGGCACGCCGTGGTGGCCGAGTTCCCAGGCGGTCAGCGAGGCGCCCTGGTTGCGCGGCCTTGTTTCGTCGGCCCAGACGTGAACCGGGATGCCCTCCTCGAAGGCCATGTACATCGGCGCCGTGGCCGTGCCCCAGTCCACCGTGGCGAGCCAGCCGGCGTTGCAGTGGGTGAGGATGTTCACCGCCTCGCCGGCGGGTTTCTGCGCCGCGATCTCGCGGATCAGCTTCAGGCCGTGGCGGCCGATCGACTGGCAGATCCCGACGTCCTCGTCGCAGATCTCCGCCGCGCGCCGGTAGGCGGCGGCAAGGCGCTCCCCGCGCGGCTGGTTGCGCAGCGTCGCGCGCATCTCGTCGAGGGCCCAGCGCAGGTTCACCGCCGTCGGCCGCGTCGCGTAGAGCGTCTCATAGGCACGATCAAGCGCCGCGTCGCTGTCGTCATCGCGGATCGCGAGGCAGACGCCGTAGGCAGCCGTGGCGCCGATCAGCGGCGCGCCGCGCACCAGCATGGCCCGGATGGCATGGGCCGCCTCACCGAGCGTCCGCAGCGTCACCGTCTCGAAGCGGTGCGGCAGCCTGGTCTGGTCGATGATCTCCACCGACCAGCCGTCACCGCTGAGCCAGATCGTCCTGTAGGGCTTGCCGCCGACCTTCATGGAATTTCGTTTCCCGCAGCCACACTCGCGGGGCCATCCTAGAGTTCCGGCCTGCCGAGGGCCAGCCGCGCCTCAGGCGCTCTCCGGCTGCCGGCTGCCCATCTCGGTCAGGC
>MRWG01001122.1_pt1 | contig 19069 bp, 17 predicted proteins | sample 1013341 | NCBI WGS metagenome assembly MRWG01 (sample SAMN06117577, study PRJNA244670) | biofilm metagenome | biome: Water; feature: Cathode Biofilm; material: Biofilm; isolation source: microbial consortium enriched at the cathode of a solar microbial fuel cell | place: USA: District of Columbia ... | reverse complement strand
ATCGTGGGCGGATTCTGGCTCGCCACCACGTGGGTCAACAACGCCTGGCACCACACCGATTTCATGTTCGGTGCCGGTGCCGCCCTGTTGATCATCTTGCCCGCCCTCGGCGTTGCGGCCTGGCTGCGCTATTACCGGTGATGGTTAACGCGAGTCGTTGAGAATCCGGCACGCGCAGGCGACTATCCAGCATGCAGCCTCGGATTCGAGAGTACCGGAAACGTCTTGGCCTCACGCAGCAGGAGTTCGCTGCCAAGGTCGGCGTTCATCTGTCGGTCATCAAGGCCTGGGAAACCGGCCGCGGCGGCTTCGAGGCGCTGAACAAGGTCCAGAGCATCGCGGACGCGCTCGGCATCCACCCCCTCGCCCTGTTGTCCCGGGAGGCGGAGACCTGGCTGCTGAACGACCCAGTACCGCGCGCCGAGCACATCCACAACGTGGTTCAGGAGTGTGCTCGTAAGGCCATCGCGCTCGACCAGGCCGAGCAGCTGCGTATGCCGCCCGAGGAGCTCGCGAACCTGATCGCGCGGTTCGTGGTATCCCGGCTCACCGATGAGCGCCCGGAGCCAACGACGGGAGATCCAAGCGATTTACCGAAGGATGTGGAAAACGAAACATAATTCTCGGCATATTTGAATCAATGTGAGTTAGATTTTCAAACCTTATGTTGCAAGGTTTGTTTTCGACTGCCATTCTCCCCGGAAGCTTGAGCAACTCCGGGGTTCTGCAATGAAAAATCCACGCACCGTGCGTGTCCGGATCGCCCTCGTGGTCAACGAGGTCGGCGACTGGACCGGCATGGGGTTCCCGAGGATGGACCGCGACTACGAGCGGGACGTATTCCACGGTCTCGACGGCGGTTCGGTGAAGGAACTCCATTACCTCGAGGCCGAGGTTCCGCTGCCCTCCCCGACCACGATCCACGCTGAGATCGTGGCACCGCGCCTGGCCGGCACCGAGCGGCGGGAGGGCATCCACCATGCGCTTTGAGAAGCATGTGGCCGGGTTGCTGCTGGCCATCGCCGTCGTGTCGCCGGCGGCTGCCGAATGGTCCGGCAATCCCTATGGGGGGCGCCAGGATCACCATATTGCCGGCCGCCCGGCCGAGGGGGGCGATGTCGCCCTGCATGGCCGCGACGTCGTGCTCTCGCCGCAGGGCGAGTGCTGGCTGGTGCGGACGACGGCACCGGAGAACGTCCCTTCCCAGCTCAAGGGACGGGTCCGGTCGCAATTCATCCCCTTCAACACCCGCGCCGAGTTCGAGAGCTACCTGCGGAACAACGCGCAGGGACAGCAGGCGAAGCGGTGCGCCTTCAACACGTTCGTCGAGCTCTGCGACGGGCCGGTCGGTCAGACCGGGCACCGGGCGCTCGGAACTGTTGTCGGGCCGTTCACCTACGACGATGGCGAGCGCACCGCGTCGATAACCCTGCGCGCCGACCGGCAGGGTACCGACAGCGATTCCGGTTGGTCGGTCATATCGAGAACCGGATCCTGTGAGGCCGGCCCGGCTGCCGACTGCAGCGACCCGGCCTATGCCGCGGCGCATCCGGCTCAGTGTGGCACATCTCCGCGCGACTGCGACGATCCTCGATACCGCGCCAACCACCCTGACCAGTGCCGGGCCCCCGATCCGTACTGCCCGGCCGGCTATACGGCGCATGTCGTGCTCGAGCTCAGCCCGACCTATTACGACGAGTCCGGTCCCGGGACCTACAACCCGAACACCTTCGTCGGGTGCGCGCGGACCTCGCCTCACCCGGCTCTGGCGACGCCGGTCGCCTGCCCGCCCTCTCAGCATCAGAGTGTCGGGGTGCGCTCCACGCGCGGGGCCCCGTACGATTTCCCGGACGTCGGCTTCTGCGGCTACCACGGCAGTCTCGACCGGGTCGACTACGCCAACCAGTGGGGCAGCTTCCCGACCTTCTGCGCCCATGAGATGGGCTCCGGGCAGTCCTGCCGAGACACTCGGTGATGTACGACTTCCGGACCGACTCGACCGGCGACGAGGTGGGCTATCAGGAGGCGCGGTTCGCCGACCTCCTCAACGCCTACCGCGTCGAGAACGGGTTGTCGGCAGCGCGGTTCAGCGTGGAGCTGAGCGCTGCCGGCAATCGGCATGCCCAAGACGCCGAGCTCAACGGCTACAACGGGCACGCCTTCTCCGACGGCACCGATTCTGGCGACTTCTACAACGCTGAGTTCCTGGCACCCTATGGCTATGACGCCTACCACGGCTCGGCGTTCTGGGGCGCCTGGGAGAACGCGCTGACGTGGGTCACCAGCTCGTCACTCTCAGCCGAGCGCGCCTTGAGCTTGTGGCAGGCCAGTGCTCCGCACAACGCCGCCATGCTGGATCCCGTCGTCACCGAGTTCGGGATCGGCATGACGGCGAGCAAGGCGTTCCTGGTGTTCGGGACCGGTGTCACGACGACCTTCAGCGGGCCCGTCACAACGGCCGGCACCAGCTCGGCCGAGACGATCGCCGGGACCTCCTATGCCGACCAGGTGACCGCGGCCGCCGGCGACGACATGGTCACGGGGGCGGCCGGGACGGACGTGCTGTACGGCAATGCCGGCGACGATGTCCTTTACGGGAACACCGACGCCGACACCGTCTACGGCGGTCAGGACGCGGACAGGCTGTTCGGCGGGCAAGGGGCGGATGTCCTGTACGGCAACCTCGGAGACGACGTGCTGTACGGGAACCTGGCGGTCGACGTGATGTACGGAGGTCAGGGCAGCGACACGCTCTATGGCGGTCAGGGTGACGACATCCTGTACGGCAACGCCGGCGACGATCTGCTGCTCGGGAACCTCGGGGCCGATCGCTACGAGTTCGGGGGTGGTGGCGCCGACACCATCCAGGGCTTCGACGGCGCCGGCGGGGACCGCCTGGCGCTCGACGCGCTCGGCTACACGATCGGTGCAGACGCCTCGGGAACCGCGGTGATCAGCTTCACCGGGGGCTCTGTGACGCTCGTCGGGGTCGCCGCCGGCGACGTCGAGGCGGGGTGGTTCGTGTGATCGCCGCCCGCGCCCGGTTCGATTCCTGGTCTACCGACCCGCGATGGTTTGTTCCGCGAGGCCAGATACCCCTAGATCTTGTGGCATCTCGCTTGTCTGACGGACACCGAGCCGTCAGACTCGCGCGGATTCGATTTGGAGAGGAGGTCGCGACAGCGACGCTTTGAAAAGCATAACGCCGCCCAAGGGCGGCGCTGCTCTGGTCTCGAAGACCGAAATCACTCTGGCAGGTGGATCTTCGGAAATCGGTACCGGACCGTCAAGCGAAAAGGAGCTTTTCGCGACGGGGAAGCTGTGCCGATCGACAGGGCGGCGTCTCGCAACATGGAGACGCCTATGACCGCTATTTCCTCTGAAACCCTCCGCCAGGCGCGGCTCGCCCTCGAGCGACGCGTCGCCGGCCGACCAGTGCCTGTGTTCGATGGCCCGACCTGGATCTACCCTCGCCGCGGCTTCCGCCGGCGCGTCGAGCGCGACCGCCCTTCCCTCGCCTACGCCGTCGATCGCCGGCGACCAGGTCGCCGCAGCCGATGGGCTGACCGGGAGCTGCGGGCGGCCGACCTGGACGCGGCGAGCGTCCTGCCGGCCGACCTCCTCGAGGAGCTGCATCTGTCGCCCGTCGATCGCCGGGTTCTGTCGGCGCTCGTCGTCCTGGCACGCGGCCGGTCGGCCGTGGTCGCCTTCGCCGCCAAGGTGGCGAACATCGCCCGGTGCTCGCGTTCGGGCTACCAGCTCGCCGTCCGTCATCTGGAGAACGCGGGCGTGCTGCGCCGGCACGAGCAGCGCGTCGAGCGCGATCGGAATGGCCCGAATGTGTTCGAGCTCCTGGACGCGCGGCTGCTGCCTGCAGCTGATGAACGGGAGGTGTTTGAGTCGAGGGGGGAGGGGCCAAATTTCAGCGCCGCTCCATATTCTGTAGATTCATTCTCTATAGGGAGAACGATTCGACCGATTCGCAAATCGGTACCGACTCGGGCTGATTTACCAAGCGGATAGAGGCGCCTACGGCGCCAAACGGCGCGGACCCGCAATCTGGCGCGTATATGCGGTCCTAACGGACCGCGACGCGCCCCTATGCCTACACGCAGAAGCCACCGCGACAACTAAATGGCTCGGCAACAAGCCGAGGGGATTTCAGGTGCCTCACATTTGCTTTTTATGGTAATTTTCTCAAACCATCATGTTTGATAACCCTCAGAGTCGGGAATGATCATAACCGTTGCACAAAAGAAGGGTGGGGCCGGCAAAACGACACTTTTGCTGGCTCTCGCTGAGGAGCTGGCGCGTCGGCGGTTTCGTGTTCAAGTCGTTGACGCCGACCCGAACGCAAACGCCCATACCTATTTGACCGCGATGGGCCAAGCAATCCCGAGTCACCATACGGACGGGCCCGCCGAGCTCAAGGAGACGCTGAAGGCCGCCCGGGCAGATAGCGAAGCTATTCACTTGGTCGACACACCTGGGTTCGCGAGCGAGACCGCGATATGGGGCATGAGTTATGCCGACGTGGTCCTGGTTCCAACCAATGATTCCGAGTTCGACGTCGCACACGCACTCGAGACGGCGCGCAACGCGGCCGACCTTCATGAAACGCAAGGCCGGGCTCCGAACGTGCACATGGTCTTCACCAGGGTCGACCCCCGCACGGTTCTATCCCGCTTCGCTCGTGAAAAGATCGACGCCGAGGGGATTCCCGTGTTTGCCCGTCGCCTCTCTACTCGCCAGGCATTCAAAGAGGCGCTGTCGGGCATGGGGATGCCAACCAGCGATCATGCGGGCGTCGAGGTTGCCGGCCTAACCGATGAACTTCTCGACCTTCTCGATCTGCCGCGCTCCGTTGCGGCTTAGATCATGTTCGAGAAGATGAGGATTTGATGAGATGAGCAAAAAAGCATTTCGGTCGATCACCTCGACACCACCGAGCGATGCCGACATCGAGGCCGCGGCAGCGGCGAAGATCGCCACAACCGTCGAGGATCGTGCGCGGCGTGGCCCCGCGGTGGTCTCTGACGGTGACCCGCCGATTCAGCTGGCGATCAGAATTCGCGGCTCGCTCGCGCGGAAGCTCCGCCAGGCGGCGGCCGGCGCCGGACTGTCTCAGTCGGGCTACGTCTTGCGCGCGCTGCGTGATGCCGGAGCGCTCGATGGCATCAGCGGGGACGACATCGTGGACAAGCGAGGTGGCCGTCGATAGTCAGGCCTGAAGTGCCTCATTTTCTCAAATCCTCACATATGAGGGAACCCCATATGGAGAGTGTCGCGCTGGTGGTACGCTGAACAAAGCGACGGTAGAAAACTGCGCCTCCCAGAGCCTAATGAGGCGGATGTGATTGTCGTGTCACTGCGTATGAGCGCCGGTTCCTCGCCGGAACCTAGTGTCCAGAGACGCGGATCCACGATGTGTTCGCTCTTACCGTTGTCCGCCTTTAACAACCAAAGACAGCCACGTTGGAAATGAGGTCGAGGCCGCCGATGAAAGCCGATAGAATCAGAGCCGGTCTGAGCAGCAGCGAGCTGTGCGTGGGCGCTCAGGAAGCGCCCCTCGACGTGATCGAGGCCGGGCGCATCATGGCCCGCGCCTTCGGAGAGAGCTCAGCAGAGAAGGACCGGCTTACCATCGCTCGGTCGTTTGGCTCCCGCCTGATCGAAGCCTGGTGGTGGCATCTTATCGAACGACGTGAACGGACGGCAACGCTGCGCCCGCGGCTGGAGGCCTTCGAGCTGGTCGCTTTGCCGCCGGCCGCCGAGGCTTTGGCCGACAGTCTCGGAGAAACCGCCGCGAAACTAGGCGCCGAGGCCGCTGCCTACCATATCGGGATGATTTACACCTCGATGCTGCCGCGCGCACACCGAGCCGCGCTCGGCATTTACTACACGCCGCCGGCCCTGACCGATCGGCTGATCGCGCAGGCCAGTTGTGCCGGCGTGGACTGGACTCGATGCCGGGTGCTCGATCCGGCTTGCGGTGGCGGGGCCTTCCTCGCGCCGGTCGCGCGCCGGATCATCGAGGCACTGCCGGGTTGCGCGCCGCGCATCCTGGTCGAAAACATCGCCAACCGGCTGCGCGGCTACGAAATCGACGCCTTCGCCGCCTGGCTCTCGCAGGTTGCCCTCGATGCGGTCATGCTGCCGATTACCGAAGTGGCAGGCCGCCGTCTTCCCGTGCTGGTTGCCGTCTGCGACAGCCTCAAGAAGAATCCACCCCGCGACCGCTTTGACCTCGTGATCGGCAATCCGCCCTATGGCCGGGTGCGCCTTGATCCGGATGAACGCGCCCGGTTCAAGCGCAGCCTGTTTGGCCACGCCAATCTCTATGGTCTGTTCACCGATCTGGCCCTGCGCCACGCCCGTACCGATGGTGTCATCGCCTACGTTACGCCGACCAGCTTTCTGGCAGGCGAGTACTTCAAGAACCTTCGTGCCCTGCTCGGGCGGGACGCCCAGCCGATGACGCTGGATTTCGTGTCGGTGCGGCGCGGGGTCTTCGATGACGTCCTGCAGGAGACCCTCCTGGCGACCTACAAGCGCGGCAGTCGGGGACCGTTCACAGTCCACGAGATCACGCCCGTCGAGAGGGCCGCCACCCGCGTCGAGGATGCTGGCAGCTACGCGTTGCCGGCCGATCCGTCGCAGCCATGGATACTGCCGCGTTGCGCGCTGCAGGCGCCGCTGGTAGCAGTCCTCGCGAGCAAGAGCCATCGATTGGAGGATTGGGGCTACACCGTCAGCACCGGTCCGCTGGTCTGGAACCGCTTCAAGACGCAGCTGGTCAACCAGGCTGGCAGGAACCGCTACCCGCTGATCTGGGCCGAGGCCGTCACCGTCGATGGCCGGTTCATCTGGCGCGCCGAGAAGCGGGACCACACGCCCTGGTTCGAGGTGCGCAAGGGCGATGAGTGGTTGATCACCAGCAGTCCGTGCGTGCTCCTGCAGCGAACCACTGCAAAGGAGCAGAGCCGCCGTCTGATCGCCGCCGCGCTCCCGGCCGAGTTTCTGCAGGCCCATGGCTCGGTCGTCGTCGAGAACCATCTCAACATGCTTCGGCCACTAGACGAGCAACCCACAGTCGCGGCACCGGTTTTGGCCGCCTTTCTTAACAGCGCCGCCGCCGATCGTGCATTCCGCTGCATTAATGGCAGCGTCGCGGTCTCTGCCTACGAGTTGGAAGCTCTACCGCTTCCAGCTCCTGAGAATCTGCAGCCGCTGGCCAGGCTCATCGCTCGAAAGGCCAGCAAGGAGCGCATAGAAGCCGAATGTGTCCGGCTTTATCAGGATCTCGTGTGAATGCCGAGTCTACCTCCCTATGTATCCCGCGATCTGGTCGCCGAGCGGCTGCCGCTGATTTTCCCCGAGGGTACACCGAACCGCATCTATTGCATCCGCGACATGGCGGCGAGCACGGTGTTCACCATGCTCTATGTCGGCGCGGTCGAAGGTCAGGACCGCTATCTCGGCCCCGTTCACGTCTATCGGATGACAGAAGAGCAGGCGCTGCTGTCCGGCAAGGGCGACCGGCTGGACTACGCCAGCGCCGTTCTCAAGAAGAAGTATGGGGCCAAAGGCACCCGTTGGTACGCCGACAACAGCCGTGAGCCGATCCGAGATGAAACCCTGCGCGAGGGTCTGGTTGCTATCGGCGCCGTGCTGGCGCGCAACGATCTGCCCACGACTTCCGGGCGGCCGCGCTACGCGCTGAAGGCGGAGTTCGCCGCCCTGTTCGATCCGGCGCTCGATGGCGAGGCCCTTGAAGCCGCAATCGGCAGATTCCAGCAGACCCATCTCTCGAAAAGCGCCCTGGCGCGGGTCTCGATCATTCGCGCCGGCGCCGCAGGTGGCGGCAGCGGCGTCCTCGTCACCTTCCCCAATGGTGAGACCCGCCAGTTGGCGCCGGGACCGAGTTCGATCATTGCTCAGGCCGTGATCGAGGTCTTTGCCAAGGAGTTCCTGGAGAATCCGGGTGTGCTCTGGCTCAGCGAGAGTGGCAATAAGGTCGTGGCGCAGGACGACAAGCTCGCCGCGGCTATCGGTCTAAAGATCAAGGCAGACCGGAATTTGCCCGACCTGATCCTCGTTGATCTTGGGCCGGCAGATCCGCTGATCGTCTTTGTCGAAGTGGTCGCAACCGACGGGGCGATCACTGCACGTCGTCAGGAGGCCCTGTTCGCCCTCACTGACGAGGCCGGATTCGGGCGCGATCAGATTGCCTTCCTGACCGCCTATCAGGACCGGGAATCTGCCGGATTCAAGAAGACCGTCTCCGGTCTTGCCTGGGGTTCCTTTGCCTGGTTCGTCTCCGAGCCCGATCGCATTGTCATCCTGCGTGATGGTGCTTCGAGCCCGGCCCGGCTAGCCGCACTTGTGGTGCGGTGACAGTCGTGGCTGCAAAGACCGTCGAGATTCAGGTTCAGAACGACCACCTCGCACGGCTGGCAGAGGTCCGTAAACCGATCCTCGCCATTGCCGAACTCGTCTGGAATGCGGTCGATGCCGACGCCGACCGCGTCGATGTTCTGCTGCATGACGATGCCTTGGGTGAGTTGACCGCGATCGAGGTTGCGGATGATGGGCACGGTATGCCTTACGCCGACGCCGAGGGGTTGTTCTCCCGCCTCGGCGGCTCGTGGAAGCGCGGCGGCAAGCGCTCGCGGACCAAGAGCCGGCTGCTACACGGCCAATACGGAGGCGGCAGGTTTCGTGCCTTCGGACTCGGCCGCGTGGTCGATTGGGAGGTGACTTACGCAGGTCCCGAGAGCTTGCGCCAGTACCGGCTGTCCATGCTCAAGGACATATTGCGCCGCGTCGTGATCGGCGAGGAACTGCTCGTTCCTGCCGGGAGCCACACCGGTGTGTCGGTTCGGGTCAGTGAGCTGGAACGCGATTTCCGTTCGCTCCGATCGGACAGCGTCGTGCAGGAGCTGGCGCAGATTTTTGCCCTTTACCTTCGGCAGTATCCGGAAATCTCGATCTACTTCGACAGTCAGAAAATCGACCCAGCCACGGCGGTCGAGCGCGCTGAGAGCTATCCCCTACCGGCTATTGAGGCCGAGGGTGAGAGCTTCGATGTCTCCATCGAGATCGTCGAATGGCGAATGCAGGCCGAGCGGCGCCTGTTCTTCTGCGATGCAGCGGGATTCCCGCTGGACAGCGGCTCGCCTGGCATCCAGGCCCCCGGTTTCAGCTTCACCGCCTATCTCAAATCGGACTACTTCGCAAAACTGCTCGCCGAGAACCGGCTTGAGATCGCCGAACTCGACCAGGCCACCGCAACAGCAATGACGACGGCGAAGGAGATCATGCGCGATCACTTTCGGCGACGCGCGTCTGAAAAATCGGCCGGTTTGGTCGAGCAATGGCAGCGGGACAACATCTACCCATACCGGGACCCGCCGCAGACGGAGACCGAGAGGGTCGAGCGGCAGGTGTTCAACGTTGTCGCGTTGAACGTCAACCACTTCCTGCCCGCCTTCGAGGAGTCCGACGAGAAGAGCAAGCGGTTCCAGCTTCGGCTGCTTCGCCATGCCGTCGAGCACGCCCCGACCGATCTTTCAAAAATCATTAACGAAGTTCTCGATCTGCCGCAGGAAAAACGGCAGGAACTCGCCGGTCTTCTGGACCGGACCACACTCGCTCACATCATTGGCGCATCCAAAATCATCACAGACCGCCTCGAGTTCCTTCAGGGGCTTGAGGCGCTGGTGTTCGATCCCGATCTAAAGCACAAGGTCCGGGAGCGAACCCAACTTCACCGTATCCTGGCAGAAAACGCATGGATATTCGGGGAACAGTACCACCTCTCCGTCGATGACCAGTCTCTGACCGAAGTGCTGAAGCAGCACATCGCCGCCCAGCGCCGCGAGATCGAGATCGACGAGATCGTCACCCGTCCCGACGGTCGCCGGGGCATCGTCGATCTGATGTTTTCCCGGAACATCCAGCTTGCCGGCTCGGAAGAGCGGGAACATCTGATCGTCGAGCTGAAGCGCCCGGACGTTGCGGTCAAGGCCGAGACGATCACGCAAATCGAGAGCTATGCCTTCGCCGTGGCTGGGGATGCCCGCTTTCGGGACGTGCCCGCGAAGTGGGTCTTCTGGGCCGTATCCAGCGTCATGGACGACCACGCTCGTCGTCGGGTCAACGAGCGCGATCGGCCGCGGGGCATGCTGTATCAGGGCGACGATCCGTCGATCACCATCTGGGTGAAGACCTGGAGCCAGATCATCAGCGATTGCCGAGCGAGGCTCCGCTTCTTCTCCGAGAAGCTGAATTATGCGCCCGATCGGGATGCCTCGGTCGCTCACTTGAAGGCGACCTATCACAAGTATCTCGCCGACTTGTTTTCCGCCGATCTCGAGGTTTCGGATTCAGCCGCCGAGGATGCGGACTCGCCTGAAGGCGAGGCCCGCCGCCCCGGCTGATACCGGGTTTAAGTTGCTCGTGGTCCGACTGCATGGACGCGAGAGCGAATGCCTCGATGCCGGACTTGTGGGTAATTGAAAGCGTCACCGGATGCTTACGCTTCAACCGCAAGATCGGACGATGCACGCCCGTTGTCGGGAACACGGGAACGTCAGCGGGCTGATTTTTTCGGGCAGAGAAGTCGTGGCTAAACCTCGACCAGATGCAGTCGAACCCAGGGTAAAGGCGTAGCACCGAAGGTGAAAAGAGCGGGGGAACTCACCAATCCCCCGCCTCAAGCGGGGCGGCGTCCTTCGTCGTCATAGGATCGCCGCCCCGCTCTGGACCGGTCGCCGCGAATGAAACGGCGCCATCGTAGACCCTATATAGCTCACCGAAATGCTTCTGTCAAGTAATTTCCGATGAAAATGGCAGCCATTATCATGCCAAAATGACCGTCAGGCCAGACGACGTATGTATATGATTGGTATACATTCCTGGGTATAGATCGCGGTGTATGGATATGATACGTATATATAGACTGCCAGGTTGGCATATGGATGTGGCATTCGATAGATGCCTCTAGGGGAGGCGGTTGGAATGAACGACATTGCGGAAAAGTGGGGCCGACCAGTAGCTGAGCGGGGGTTTGCCCAAATCCCGAACTATCTGCTGTTGCTCAATCAATTCCTCGGCCGGGAAAATCGATTGGCGCCGGTCGAGCTCCTCGTCCTCATTCAGCTTGCCGGGAGTTGGTGGCGTAAGGGAGAGCTTCCCTTCCCCTCTATGCGGACGCTGGCTACTCGCTGTGGCGCTTCCGAGCGGCAGGTTCATCGCGCAATCGGGAGGCTGGAAGCGCTTGGTCTTCTTAAACGGGTGAGCCGGAGATCCAAGGGGATCATCGCCTCCAACGCCTATAATCTGGAGCCCTTGGTCGATATTCTAGGCGAGGTGGCGAAGGCGTTTCCCAACGAGTTTCCTAGAAAGCTCGATCGGCCAGTAGTGTCTCTCGAGAAGACGGAGACTGCTCCATCCACCACGGCTGATGACGATGATTCTGCACCTAGGGTTCGCCGCCGGCGCCGGAGAATCGACCCAGACTGAAACACTATTGCTAATTCTGTTTCACGGCCGCGCCGGCGGATCCGCCTGCCGGCGGCCGATCGGCCGGGTTGCCGCGGCTTCCCCGCGCTGATGAGCTGGTTGTCTGAAACAGTTCTGAGTTATTCTGTTTCAGATGACGATCGACGACGACGCCAGGCTGTATGACGGCGAAGGCCGGCGGCTGTACCTGACCCAGGACGAGCGCGCCGCGTTCATGGTGGTCGCCCGCACACTGCCACGCCTCGAGCGGACCTTCTGCACCATTCTGCATGACACCGGCTGCCGGATCTCCGAGGCGCTGGCGCTTCCCGGCCGGCGTGTCGACCTGGCGGGCAAGGCCGTGGTGCTGGAGACGCTGAAGAAGCGGCGCCGGGGCGTCTACAGGGCCGTACCGTTGCCCGATGTCACCCTAGACACCCTCGACATGGTGCACGGTCTCAGCGAGGCGCGCAGCGCCGGGAACGCGGCTCTGCTGGACGAGCTGCTATGGCCGATCTCGAGGACCACGGCCTGGCGCATCGTCAAGCGGGCAATGGAAGTCGCTGGCATCGAAGAGGGGCCGCACCGGGCGCCGAAGGGGCTGCGGCACGCCTTTGGGATCCACGCGATCCTGTGCGGTGTGCCGATCACGTCGCTGCGGAAGTGGATGGGGCACGCCAAGCTCGAGACGACGGCGATCTATCTCGACGCCGTCGGCGCAGAGAGCCGCGAGATCGCCGCCAGAATGTGGTCGTGAATACTGCAAGTGACCGTGCCGCCGGGCACCCCGCGGCACGGTCATCTGCCAAACTCAATCACGCCGTAGTTGCGGACGATCTCTTTCTCGATCCTGGTGTCCTGGTCGCAAAAGACGACCAGGTTGTTGGAGTTCAAGTTTCGCGCGCTCGGAACCAGAATGCCGTCCGCGCCCAGGAACGAGCATGCTTCCGCGATCTCCTGGGAGCGCGGATATTCCTGCTCCCGTTCGAAATAGGAGAGCTGGCCGTAGCGGCTGATATCGAGGCCGATCGCACCGAGGGCCTCGAGGCTGTCGAACGTCACGACCGCTTCGAGCGAGACACGGAGTTCAAATAGCTCGTAGCGGACTTTGGACGGCGGGAACGGTTGACCTTGATAGAGGTGGAATCGCCGCTCTTCGAGAGCTGCCTCACGAGTCTCCGAAGTGTAGAGCACGTCGAGGCTGCCATCATCCCAGCGCCCGCCCGCCCGCCAGCACACCAGCGGATCCCTCCCCTCCCGGACCGAGCGCCACACCGTGCCGTTGTATGGGCGCTGGCGCATTTTCTCGAGAGCATCCAATAGCGCCTGATCGCGGATTGATGCGTGGCGCTTCGAGCCGTTGCGAGACGCCATGGTCAGAGATACACGTCCGCGTCGAGACGATCGAGAATGGCGATGACCTCCTCTGAGCGATCGTCGTGGATCAGGTCGATTGCCCGCTCACCGTTCAGCTGCGGATGCCGGGCATAGAGCCAAGCCCGCACTTCCTCATTTGAATAATACTCGCTGAGGCGCATGACCACATAGGACAAGTCCGACATGCTGAGCTGGGTCTTCGGGTGCGGTGATTTCTGACCGCTCGCCCAGCGGGACACGGTCGCCTTGGAGACCCCGGCGAAATTCGCGATATCCGTGCCCTTCAACCCCCCGGCCTGTTGGAGCCGTTCGATGAACTGAACGACAGGCTTTGTCTGCGTCTGGCTCATAGGGCCCCCTGCCCGTTTGCGCCGCCAAACGCGTTGCGCCGTCGTATCGGCCGCGCCGTGAGCCGGTCCCTTTCCGCCAGGGTCTCATACATCCTTGCCATGCTATCAATACGCTTCCTGCCCTCGACGAGGGCCTTGTTGAGTTTGTCGTCCCCAGTGTTCAGACGCGCAAGATCGCCGGCTTTGCGTTCGGCGGTTCGCATCTCGGCATCAAGAAAATGTGCGATACGCCTTGCGTCCGGAACCTGCTGCAGCTCGGTGATCGCGCGGCGCTTCTGTTGCGCGATATGCGCCCGCGGGTTGGCCAGCATCGAGTTCATCCCATGCTCGCAGCACTGCCGATCCTGACAGGCAACCAGCCGGCGGCCGCCCGTTGCCGCGGCGATCGCCTGCAAGTCCGCCTTGCGGAAGGATTTATCGAAACCTGGCAACGGAATATAGGTTGCCCGCCCAAACCGGCTGTCCGGGTCGCGCTCCTTGGGCACCTTGTGCCAGTCCCGAGCATCGAACCTGTCGTGCTCGCCGACTCCATGGGCGATCCCGGAGGCGACGCCATAGGCGAGCGCGCTGAGCCCAACTAAGCCGCCCACATGATCCAGCACGACCGGATAGCCGAGCGCGTATAGGTCCTCGAGGGCGATCAGGGTGCGCTTAATGGTCAACGGTCCAGCATCGGCGCCGAACCCGGAGAGCCGGACCATCAGATTGTCGATCGGCAGACCCTGCAGCGTCTCGATCAGCTGCAGACGGTGCGCTCCATCGAGCAGCCGTGTATGCGGTGTGATCAGCGGATAATCAATGGCGATATCCGCGCCGCCCTCCCGGTCCAGCGCCGACCGCAGCAGCAGCACGGCAGCGCGATCCACTGGCAGCCACGGGTCGTCAGCGCCCGCGTGCAGGAAGTGCGTCGGTGCCATGACTGCGGTCACGCCGAGCTCGACCGCATGACGTGCGATCTTCCCGTAGAGATCAGTGTTCGAACCCGGCTCGAAATCCGAGATGATGAGCGGCCGCTCCTCGTCGGCTATGGCCCAGGGCGCACCCTTGGCGGCACCTCGGAACTTACCGACTGCGCTCAGCTCCGCTGCCTTGGTGTCGAGAATGATGTCCGACCCGCTCTCGCGCAGCGACCGGATGAACTCCCGCTGATGCCGGGCCTTGGAGGCATCGACGATGACCGTGCTCGCCGGCAACCGGCCTTCGGCATACAGGTGCTCCAACTGCTTATAGGCACTTTCCCCTGTGCGGATCGCATGCCCGATCGGCGTCCGAAGCGCCGTCTGATGCGGTAGCTCGATGATGGTCGCCGACATGGATGATCCTTTCTGTTTCACAAATGATATGTTCTGAAACAGAAAAGTCAATTCGCGATGCTCTAATCGCCTTAGGAGCGTCACATAGAACGGGCACAGAGATACGCTAAGGCCGGCATGGGGCGCCGGGGAGGGAAGTCACCGGCGGCCCGCCGTACAGCGTTGCCGCATCCGATCGCACTCCGCGTCGGTGAGCTTGAACGATCGCAGGTACTCGCCGGCGACCGGCGGCACATCGTGCAGCGTGTTGTCGCCGGTGCCGGCCGGCCATGCAGTGAGTCAATCGCTGACCCCCACCACACGGTCGGCCGCCGGCAGCACCCCGGGCGTCAGCAGAAGGGCCGGAGGGAGCGCGCTTCCACACGAGCGCCGTAGCGACCGGAGGCTCGTCAGCCCCGGAACTCCTGCTGCGTCTCTGATCCCACCAGCGGGTTGGACCTGCGACCGCCGGCTTCTGTTGTGCCGCCGTGATCGGCCACGAAGCGCTCGATCGCCGCGACATCGCTCGGAGCGACTGATCCCATCCAGCTGGTGCCGTGTGCGTCCCACCGCAGGCCGTACCCCCGAAGCGCCTTCATGACCCGATCGTCGTTGGGCTTCGCCGGGAACCTGACCAAGATCTCGACGCCCGACCCTTGAGCGCCGCGCTCGCGGGTTTCCCGGCCGTCGTTGATGAGCTTGCCGCCGACCGTCTGCCAGTCGCTCAGCAGCTTGGGATCGTTATCGGCCATCTCCTTGCAGCGGATCATCATGCCGAGGATCTGGGCGTCGTCCCACGTGTGGATGCCGGCGCGGACGGCGTGCCCGCCGATGCGGAACTTGAGGGCGTTGTCGGCCTTGCGCTTCGCCGCGTTCAGGCTCTGACGCTGCTTAGCCAGGCGAAGCTCCCGCTGCCGCAGCTGCAGCTCCTGGAGCTCGAGCTTTTCGGGAGCACCCAATCCCCCTGCCCGCTTGAGGAACTTCAGCTCTTCCAGTCGCTTCAGGTCGATCGGTTCCGACATCGGTGCCTCGCTCTCGGTTGTGCGTAACGCTACCATTCCGATCACGGTCCCTCAACCGAACAACCCGTGCGCCCGCACGTCTGATCGGAGTTGTACGGAGATCAGACGCACTATACAGTTTGTTAACACAAACTGAGCAACGCGTGCCCATCAACCTCGGTGACCACTTGGCCATTGCCTTCGCCCACGTCGAGATCGTGCACGCCGCAGGCGGCTCGTCGGCCGTCGGGCTCAGTGCGTATGTGACGCGATCTGTGCGCGAGGACCTGTCGGTCGCCAAGAGCTACAACTTCCTGGCCCGCGACGACGATCTGGCCCACCATGAGATCTTCCTGCCCGAGAATGCGCCCGAGCGTTTTCAGGACGGGACCGCGCTCTGGAACGAGGCGATCGCCCGCGAGACCACCCTCGATCGCCAGACCGGCGAGGTGCGGTTCAAGACCAATGCGCAGGTGGCCAAGCACGTGGTGCTCGCCCTGCCGAAGGAGCTCGGCACCGACGAGCACGTCGAATTGCTGCGTGAGTTCGTCGCCGAGACCTACACGCAGCACGGCGTCGCCGTCGAAGCAGCGATCCACGACGACCCGACCAACCCGCATGCTCACCTGCTGGTCAGCACGCGCCTGGTTACCGAGAAGGGGTTCGGCCGGAAGGCCCGGGACCTCAACCCGTCCTTCGCCTACGACAAGGCGACCGGCCGGCGGTTCGTCGGCGAGCAGGATCATATCAACGACCGCTGGGAGCAGGCGCAGAACCGGTTCTTCCAGGAGCACGGACTGAACCTGCGGGTCGACGACCGGCGCGTCGTTGCCGACGTTCACCAGGGCCCCCGGTGGCATGACGTCGACAGCGAGAAGCGGGCCGCGAGCGATGCCGCGCTGAACGCGTCGGCCGACCGGATGCGCGACCCGGGCGAGGTCCTCGAGGGGATCACCGAGCGGATGGCGGCCTTCACCCGCCGGGACCTCGAGCGGTTCGTTCAGAAGAACGGCCTGCATGGCGAGGAGCGCGACCAAGCCGTCGCCGCGGCGATGGGGCATTCCGACGTGCTGCCGCTGTTCGATCCGGAGTCCGGCCGGGAGCTCGGCTGGTACACGACGGCCCAGGTGCGCGCGCAGGAGATGGCCGTCGTCGATCGCCTCGACCGGCTGCACGGCCTGCGGCGCGGGGCCGACCCGCGAGAGGTCCAGGCGCTCGTTGCCGAGCGGGGGCTGTCGGGCGAGCAGGCGTCGGCGTTGTCGATCGCGACGGACAAGCAGGGCCTGGCCCTGATCCAGGGTCGGGCGGGCACGGGGAAGAGCTACACCGTCTCGGCGATCCGGGACGCCTACGAGCGCAGTCAGTACCAGGTGGTCGGCCTGGCGCCGACCAACACCGTTGCCCGGGACATGGCGAAGGACGGCTTCCAGCAGGCGAGCACGGTGCACATGGCGCTGATCGACCTCGAGCGCGGCCGGATGACGTGGAACAAGCGCACCGTCGTCATCGTCGACGAGGCGGCGATGCTCGATACGCCGATCATGGACCGTCTGACCCAGAAGGTCGCCGATGCCCGGGCGAAGCTGATCCTGGTCGGTGACGATCGCCAGCTCGCCAGCGTGCAGCGCGGCGGGCTGTTCGCGCATGCGACGCTGCGGTACCGGTCGGCCGAGCTGAGCGAGGTCCGCCGGCAGGACCTGGACTGGCAGCGGGGCGCTTCGGAGGCGTTCAGCCGGGGCGACATGCTGACCGGCCTGCGGGAGTACGCCTCGCGCGGGCACCTGACCTGGTCGAGCGACCTGGACGACAGCCGGTCCGCCCTGGTGCGGGACTGGGCCGAGAGCAGCGCTCGCAACCCGGATGCCGCGCGGTTCGTCTATGCCTCCACCAATGTCGAGGTGAACCGGCTCAATGCCGAGCTGCGGCAGATCCGGATCGACCGCGGCGAGATCGATCCGGGCCAGACCTTCACGACGGTGCGGGGGCAGGTCGCGCTTAGCCAGGGCGACCGGCTGCAGTTCTACGCGAACGAGAGGCATGAAGGGATCTTCAACGGCATCACCGGCACGGTGACCGGCATCGGTCACGATCGGATCACCGTGCGGACGGACGCCGGCCGGACAGTCCGGTTCAACCCGAACACCTTTCAGGGCTACGGGCACGGCTATGCGGGCACGGTGTACCGGGGCCAGGGCAAGACCCAGACCGAGGTGTTCGCGCTCTACGACAACTCGTTCGCCTGGAACCCGAAAACTGCATACGTGGGTATGACGCGGCACCGAGCCAGTGTGCAACTCTACGCGAGCCGGGATCTCGCGCGAGACGACCAGCAGCTCGCCCGGCAGATGGGGCGGACCGCGCCCGACGGCGCCTCCCTGCGCTACGCCACCGAGGCCGAGGTCATCCCGCTGCGCACACCGGACCCGGCTGTGGATCCGGCAGCGCCGAGGACATACACGGACAAGCTGTTGGATGCCGTGCGGTCGCTGAGGCAGTCGGGTGGTCTGCGGCAGATCCAGGACGAGGTCGGCCGCCTTGTGCACGGGGACCGCGCCGCGGCGCGATCCGCCGAGCCCTCCCGAGGGCAACAGGAAGAGCCGACGCAACAGCCCGATCCCTCGCCGCCCGAACCGCTGCGGACGCCAGAGAGTGCTCCGGATCCGACTGTGGGCCCCGCTGCGGACCCCATTGCGGACCCAACTGCGGATCCGGCGGCGCCGGCGACGGACACGGAGAAGCTGCTGGGTGCCGTGCGGTCGCTACGTCAGTCGGGCGGGCTGCGGGAGATCCAGGACGAGGTCAGTCGCCGCGTGCACGAGGACCGCACCGTGACGCGGCCCGTCGAGCGCTTCCGCGAGCTGCAGGAGCAGATGAAGCAACACCCGGGTCACAAGCTGCCCGAGGCGCTGCGCACCGAGCGGCGGCGTCTGGCGGACCACATCGTGCAGACGCCCAAGGCCATGGCGCTGTTCTCGCCGCGGGAGCAGGAGCGCGTGCTGATGGCTGCCAGTCCTGCGGTGCAGAAGGCGTTCGAGAAGATGCACGACATCGGGCGTGGCCTGGGCGGCTTCGGCATGGAGATGTGATCGATGAACAACCCGACACCCGCGACCGGCGACCCGATCGTCGACATCCTCCTCGAGCTCCGGGGGCGTTACGGCGAGCTCGATCGGCGCCTCGTGTTGCTCGACGAGCTGCGCGATCAGCTCGCGGCCATCGACCCCCATGCCATCCAAGCGGCAGCGGCACAGGGCGGTGGCGATGCCGGCCGGCATGTGGCCGAGCACATTGGCACGCTCGCCGGGCAAATCGAGCATATCCGCAACGCCCTGAACAAAGAGGTGCACGGGGCCATCGCCGCCTTCCGGATGATCGGCCAGCGGGATCCGGCCCAATCCTCGCTGATCCTGTTGGCGATCTTCGGAGCAGGCCTCCTTCTTGGCCTGACTCTTGGCATCGTGGGCGGATTCTGGCTCGCCACCACGTGGGTCAACAACGCCTGGCACCACACCGATTTCATGTTCGGTGCCGGTGCCGCCCTGTT